>Ga0131853_10003155_pt1 | contig 29537 bp, 19 predicted proteins | sample TergutLab28metaG_FD_92764 | JGI IMG/M metagenome (GOLD analysis project Ga0131853, IMG submission 92764) | Labiotermes labralis P1 segment gut microbial communities from Petit-Saut dam, French Guiana - Lab288 P1 (version 2) (version 2) | ecosystem: Host-associated > Arthropoda: Insects >... | reverse complement strand
GTGCCGATTGCGGTTTGTTCATCTATACTAGGAATTAAAATTGGCATTTTAGCCATTTGTTTTCCTGACACCTCTACAAAAGTTGAGCCTGCTCCCACAGTTTCGGCATATCTTTTTAGCTCTAATGAACGGCTAAATATAAAATATGTATCAAGTTCATTTTCATTCGGAATAATAGATTGAAATCCTTGGTTCGTGGCTCCAACTTCCTTTAATATTGCAGTGTTTCCTATACCCGCTCTTGATGTAAACAGAACAGTGCCAACGGGTAATATTTTAGCTGAGCTTGATTTCAAGCCCTCCTCGGTAATTTTTCTAATACTCTCAGTAACATAGATCTGCTTACCTATTTCAGCTGGAGCATACCAATTTATATCACCATCCCAGAAGCTTGAATTGCTCGTACTTGGAGTTCCACCGCCCACGATTTCAGCAACATCACCCAACCTACACTGTTCCCAAGCGTCTATGAAACCAGCAAAACGAATTTCTGGTTTGTCTTCGCCATTTTTAGGAAACATTTTTTGCAAATACGCTTTTTTTGATTTTACCAATAAATCCAACTTACGCTGATGAAAGGTGATGGTGGCATCTAGGGTGGAGAAGAAGGAGCCTATTTTGGTTTGTTCTTTTACGTCAGGAACCATCATTTTGATTCCAAGCATCGAATCTTTATTAACAAACTTTGTTGCATTTCCGGTTGTCACTTTTTCGAAAAATCCCTGTGAATTGAGTTTTTGCAAAACCGTGTATATAAAATCTGAGCTCTCTTTTGTTTTTGGAATCATCCTGAGTATGTTCCATGCGACTAAAAACTCTTTATTTTCGGTTACTTTTGCGCAAGGTCCGATGGTTCCGATGTTAGCAAAAAGAATGTCACCTTTTTCTGGAATATATTTTGGAAAGTACTCTGGATATTGTGATTTGTTAATATATCGTACATCTTCAAAAGAAACTAGACCTGTCGTGATATGCTTAGCTTGAAGAATCTCTGTACCATTGTCAGAATAATTGACTCTATCCGCCGCTGTATTAATACCCTGAAAAGCTGTTTCTAACAATTTGCCAAGCGCACACTGTTCCCAAGCATCCGTAAATTCATCAAAGCGGATTTGAGGTATTTTATTGCTTTTCATCTTCCAGCACCCCCTTACGCTGTTCTATCAAAATTTTAGCATTTTCTACAGCTTGCGGGAATTTCTCCGACAGGATTTTTACAATAAATTCTGCAACATGAATCCTTGCTTCATCTAGTTTCATCAGCTCTACAACTTCTGCTTCTTTAGATGAGCAAAGTATGATGCCTATAGGCGGGTTTTCGCCTTCATTTGTTTCATATTTCTCTAAATAGTTGAGATATAGCTCCACTTGCCCTTTATATTCCGGCTTAAAGGCTCCAAGCTTTAGTTCTACAACAACTAAGCATCTAAGCTTTCTGTGGTACAGCAACAAGTCAATATAATAATCACGATTATCAAATACCAACCTCACTTGCCTGCCCACAAAAGTAAAGTCCCTGCCCATTTCTAGTATAAACTTTTCAAGCTCTTGCATAATAGCAGTTTCAAGGTCATTTTCCCTTACATGGTCTTTTAGTTCCAAAAAGTCCAACACATAAGGGTCACGCAAAACCAAGTCCATCGACATCGCTTTTTTATCCCGCAAAAGCTCAAGGTCCTTTGTTATTGTAACATCAGGCATTTTTGAAATAGCTGTTCGTTCATACATCATACTATCTATGCGTCCACTTAATTCCCGAACACTCCAGCGTTCATTCAGAGCAAGGGTCCCATAAAATTCAATTTTTAGCGGGTCTTTTAATGTGATTAGCTTGCGAAAATGTGACCAACTCAATTTTGTACACAGTGTGTTCAAAATCTGTTCATCGCCAAAAACCTCATAAAATTTAACCATATGAAACAGATTACGTGTACTGTAGCTTCGCCCAAATTGCCCGACCAACTCTTTGCTTATGTTTTCTATCACACTTTTTCCGTAGGCTGGCTTATTACCTGCCAAAATCTGCTCCTTAATCAATTTTCCTATATTCCAGTAGAGCATGACAAGCGTACTATTAACGGCCACCTCTGCTTTGTTTCTAGAAATCAAAATGATGCTGGATATTTCTTTTAAGTAAGTTTTACTCAAAGGTTCACTTAATTTATCACTTTTTTGTGGTGCTTTTTTTACATTTCCATCCATATTCTACTCTCCCTTCTTCACCTCATCAGCCAAAGCATAGAATGCTTTTCTAAACGCTATACGATACTTCACCCAGGTCAGGGTCGCAATATTCTCAGCGGCTATGTCTTTGTAATCAGATTTAGCCCCATTCATAATCGCTGTTAATTCTCCTTGCTTATCCATATCTTCTTGACCAATGCGATGCTTTTTAATTAACTCGGCTAATGTTTTGGGATTCGTGCTATTATCAATCCCCCATGTGCGCACAAAATCTGTGATAAGTTTAATGTTGGAATCTCTCCCTGCTTTATCCATTGCCTTGTGCATACTGTCAACATCTCTTGGTGCTGGGTATTTATCAAACTTAAACTCCCCGGTAAAAATCTTGTTCACAAAGCTACTCATTTTAGAACGCTCTTTGTCATTGTCTGACTTTGCAATTTCCTGATAAATCTCGTCCCTTGTTTTTTCAGCTTCGTCTAACTGATTATCGTTAACTTCATCAGCCATTTTTGCGATTAGGTCAACAAGGTAATCGTAATTAATGGTCACATCATGAATATGAACCATTTCTAAATCTATTTGAGAGACGTCTATCTCTTCTCGATCTGCTCTGCGTTCTTTAAGTTCTCCTGCGATGACAGTTGTGAGAATGACTTCTTGCTCTTCTGTCATCCCAATCGCTTCATAAAACGCACCAGGAGCATCATAGGCAGAAATAGGATTACCAAACTCATCTTCTGTGTATTGCTTTAGTTGGCTAAGGAGACGATTATAATCTTTCAACTTTTCAAAAAGCTCATCTTGTGCTGTTTCGCTTGGTGGCAAGTTGTTAAAGTCATCAGTCAATTTTGATAACTCTTTGACAAGTTTGTTCATTTCAACTTTAACATCTAAAAATGGCTTTGATGTAATACCGGCCTCTTGGTTGCCTGCTTTTAATTCATCAAGAGGTAGTGTTTGTTGTTCAGTAGCAGACATACGGTTAGAATAAATGGCGAATGCTTTATTCATCTCGTATTCATTTTGTTTTGGCCAACGATAATTAACAACATTGCCCCGAGGCTTATCTATTAAATTTTGCATACGATTGGTACGAGAATAGGCTTGGATTAAGTTGCCGCCTTTTAATGTTCTATCCACATAAAGGGTGTTTAACTCAGGGGCATCAAAACCTGTTAAAAATTGATCTACAACGATAACTAAATCTAAATATTCACCATCATCAGATGTTTTATTTAATCGTCTTGCAACATCTTCCGTGTATTGTTTAACGGTAGACATATCGTAAGACGTCTTAAATTGCTTGTTATACGCCTTGATCACATAGTGGAGATTTTCATTTGTTCTTAGCTGATGATTTCCATTTGATGAATCTGCTGAAAAACTGACGGCAACTTTTAAACGCTCTGATTCGGATACGTGGTTGTTATATGTATCAAAAGCGTCAAAATATTCCATTGCGCGTGGTGTACTAGGTCGCTTTCCACCAACATGGACTGTTAACATTGCGTTGTACTTTCGGTTATTTGAACGTTGCTTCCAGTTTTTCGTAATATCATCAACTACTTTAACCACATGATCTTGATGCATATCGTAAATACTGGCTTTAATAGTATCGTCAATGTCATCGTCATCTTCTATTTCTGGAGGACGGATGGTTGTTTTAAATTCTACATTAAACCCAAGAACGTTTTTGTCAGCAATGGCTTCTTTTATGGTATAAGCATGCAATAGACTTCCGAAGATATGTGCAGTTGTCCCTGTTACATCTGGTTCATCAGAAAATTTTGGTGTTCCTGTATACCCAACCCACGCTGCGTTGGGGATGGCTTTTCTAATCACCTCAAGCATACCTTCGTTTACACCATCACCAGTAGACCTATGCGCTTCATCGACAATAAACAAGATATTCTCGTTGATTTTTTTGAAGTCATCACGATTCACATAGCGGGACATTTTTTGAATACTGGTCACGATGATATTCTTATCGCTTTTCTTCGTTAGCTTCCGATGTAAATCAGAAACGTTTGCTGTATCACTTACAACTCCTGTCTTACCTTCAAAACTAGCAATAGGATCATATGCCTGGTAAGCATCTGCAGTTTGATTAGTTAACGCAATACGGTCAACTAAAAAGATAACTTTATGCACATTTGAAAGTCGACTTGCTAACCATGCCGTCTTAAAACTTGTGATTGTCTTTCCTGAACCTGTCGTATGCCATACATAACCTAACTTTCCATCATCATAAGTGAAATCATACTTGCGCACTTTGTCAATGACATGTTTGGTTGCATACACTTGATATGGACGCATGACTTTAATACTTTCTTTGTTTTTCGTTCCATCCAAAATCATATACCTTGTTGCCATATCATGTGCCATTGGTATAGAGAGAACTTTATCCGCAAAAGTTTGCCATGAGCGAATTGGACGTGCATCTTTTTCTTCTTGCCAATTGAAAGCAAATGCACGGTTAAATTTATCACGTGTTGTATTAGACATGTACCTGATATCATAAGGTGTCATCGCAATCAAAATTTGCAGAGTCGAAAAAATTCCGCTGTACTGTTTTTCAGCAATATACTGCTCCATTTGATTCAGTGACTCTGTTGTGGTATGTGTGGCTTTCTTTAATTCAATTTGAATAATCGGCAGACCATTAATAAGCAACGTTACATCGAAGCGTCTGTTCAACTTCCCATCAATTATTTTAGGGCGTTCAATCTGATTTACGACTTGGTAGACGGTATTTCCACCACCAACTTGTTCTTGGTCAAATACAGTTAAAAATACATGTCTACCATTATCTAAATCTACTTCTATTTCGGAAACACCATTAACCCCATAAAGGAATTGACCTGCTTTATAAGGTGTCTCTATTTCGTTGATTAATTTTTTCACCTGATTAAACTCTGTTACAGACAAAGGTGCATCTAACCTCGCTTGGTTGTTTTGCTCTAGGATGAGTTTGAAGTTTTCCCATAACTGCTCGGTAGTCTTAATCTCTTTTTTGTATTCCCACTGTTTCACGCCACCAATGGCTGTTAAATATGCAATGACTTCATTTTCAAATTGCTGTTCTGATTTGCTTTTGACTGTGCTCAAAGCTAGCCCTCCTTAACTACATTCCTTGTAATCTTTCTTCTAATAATCCTGTTGTTAATTTTTCGATAAGCTGCCCGTACCGATTGAGTTTGTTTTTTAATTTTAGACTTTCAAAATACACTTCGCCTATCTTCTCTTGTTCTTCTAATGGCGGAACTGGAATCACCAATTCTCCAAGCGCCTTAATCGAAAGTCTTGGCGCAGCACTTAACATCCCAGTTCCTTGCGCCTCACGGTTTTTCTGACGTTTCACATCTTTATGCTCGTTAAAAATATAGATGAAGTATTTTTTATCTAAACCACCGTTAAATGTCACCTTTGTGAAGTTAAGTGAGTTAACTTTACCTGAATTTCTTCTACTCACAATGGCCGCTAATTGTAATCTGTTATTTATCACTACATCGCCTTCTTCTAATGAGAATTCACCATATAAATCATTAATACCCGATTCAACCTCTAACTCTCTTTCACCCTTGAAATCATAGTCAAATGCGTTCTGATCATAATAGTCCTCATTCTTTATTACCATTTGCTTCTCAATTCTCGTTGAGTTAACACCTTGAACAACCCCAACACACTCACACAGTCTTCTCAGTTTTACCGCATATTTCATAGAAGTAAAGCCTCCTTTAATATGATATTTTGAAATACTTAAATATTTCTTATGATACTAGTATATAACAAAACGCATCTTCTTGTCAATAGGTTCGATGAAATATTTTAAAATTACACAAAATAAACTTCTCCTATGTACTCACCCCACCAAAAAGTGTTATTGCATCGCATCCCCTACCGAACCCACCCCTTTCTGAACTCTCTAAAAAAGAGAGTTCAGAGAGCGTTCCTCTCTTAGGGCGTGAGCACAAGATTAATTTCTTTACATTTTTTTGTTTATGACACAATGGTCAACAAGGATCCTTTGAATTCATTAGCTATTATGAACATATCAACTTATTTTTGCAGGTACACTTTTTAAAACAATCTCATCCTCAGTTCCCCAAACCAACTTCACGTTTATCCTCTGCGGATTCTCATTATCATCCATAGTAGCTACAAAAGTAACATCTCTATCGGATTTAAACTGATTGTTTAATTTTAGATTGTCACCAAGTACCTTATTTCTCCTAATTACATTTACTACTGAATCTAAAATCACTTTATATCCCCAGAACTCTACTGGAGCAGAATTTATTAGCATTATGCGCGAGATCATATCTGGATGCCACTGATTTCTGTGTAGCCCTCCATTGTCGATAAAGGATTGATAAAGGCATTCAAACAAAGAATTTACTCCTTCTCGATTTTTAAAAGCAACACCTGTTAGCTCCGACAATTCTTCTGCAATCGCAACTCGATTACCCTCAATATAGGTTCTCAATTCTTTATTTTCTGTTACTTTATTGTTAATTCGATACACCCCTTGCCAATTCCCCTGATTACCTTGATAAAAAGGACACTCTTGATAGTCTTTCAATTCAAATCCATTCACCTTGCTCGCTTGATGGCTAGCATACATTCTTTGTTGGATACTTTGCTTCGCATTCTCACGCCCACCCTTAACATTCACTACCGAGCAACAGTAAGGGCAACATGCGTATCGACTGCCTTTATTTTGATAATAAGGAAATTCTTTATTTGTTTTATTATCAAAATTAACAACCTTTATATTTTCACCATCTAATAATTTGATTTTTTTCATGTATTGTTCACTCCTTGTTTTTTTCAATCATTATCGGATTACTCCTTAAACAAATCTCGCAGATTCATCTATTTTCTTTGATTTACCACACACCACACAAAGATAATAACTTCTTTTGTGTGATTATAAGAAATATTACAGTATTACCAACAATCACTATTCTACTACAACCTACTTGTATTTGTCAATGTTTTTTTGAAATATTTTAAAATTTCTTAAAATAATACTTATTTTTAACCTTTAATAACATCTATCTTGTACACACACCCTACCCAAAAAGTAATATTGTATTGTCAACCCTACCGATTTTCAACCCCTCGATATGTTCCCGAACAAAATAAAAAAGAGAATCCAGAGGGCATTTTCACACCTTCCAAATTCTCTATAATCTCACAACCCCCTTGATACCAAGGCTTTCACACCCTACTCCTACTTCTTCCTTGACATCAATGCTACACACTCAACATGCCCCGTCTGTGGAAACATATCAACCGATTGTACAATTTCCAGTTTATACCCCCCATCTTCTAAAATCTTAATATCCCGCGCAAGGGTTGCTGAATCACAAGACACATACACAACACGAGCAGGTTTTGCCTGAATAATCGCATCAAGCAATGCCACGTCACACCCTTTGCGCGGCGGGTCAACGACGATGACATCGGGAATAATACCGTCAGCAATCCATTTAGGAATTACTTCTTCTGCTTTTCCTACCTCAAACTCAACATTACTAAGATTGTTCAATTTCGCGTTTTGCTTCGCATCCCTAATCGCATCTGGGACAATTTCGACGCCGTACACCTTTTTTGCTACTCGTGCTAAAAACAACGTAATCGTCCCAATCCCACAATAAGCATCAAAGACGACGTCTTCAGCACCAATAGCGGCAAAGTCAAGTGCTGTTTTGTACAACACTTCCGTTTGCACAGGATTTACCTGATAAAAACTGCGAGCCGATATTAAAAAATCAAGCCCATCTAACGAATCAACGATATAATCCTCCCCATATATCGTCTTAGTCTCCTCACCAAAAATCACGTTTGTCACAACAGCATTGACGTTATGAACAATCGATTTGATTTGTGGAAATTCGGTCGTTAGCTGCGCGGTTAAAAGGTCTTGTTTTGGTAATTCCTCTGTTTTAGTAACCAAGATAACCATAACCTCATTGGTTTTAAACCCTACTCTTACAACTACATGCCGCAAAACACCTGTATGTAATGACTCGTTGTACGGCTCAATTTGATGTTCCGTTACAAATTGCTTCACTGCCGCTACAATCGCATCTGCAATTTCGGTTTGTACCAAACAACTCGGCATATCGACGATGGCGTGACTACGATTTTGGTAAAAGCCGGCAACGATTTTCCCTTTAACATCACGTCCAAACGGCACTTGTGTTTTGTTACGGTATCGCCACGGATTTTCCATGCCGATGACTGCTGCAACAGGTGGGTGTTCAATTTTTGCGATTTTTTGCAAGTTACGTCTCACCATGTTGCGCTTGAATTCGAGTTGCGACTGGTCATTCATATGCTGAATTTGACACCCACCACACGCTTCAAATAGTGGACACGGAGGGATAATTCTGGTATCTGAGGTCTTAATCCTTTCGATAGCAGTCCCATGAGCATAATTTTTCTTGATATGCCCCACCCGCACCACCACTCTTTCCTTAGGTAATGCATCTTTAACAAACACCAAAAAGCCATCTATCCTTGCGATTCCAAGACCATCATGGCTTAAGTCTTCGATGATGACATCATACAATTTTCCAATTTCAACTGGCAATTTCTTTTTCATGTTTTTCTCCTAAAGAAAGAGCAAACTTTTATGTTGCTCTTTCGTGATTTATACTTGCTTTATCTAGCTGATGGACTCCATCTCACTTGACCTCGATTGTGATTCCATGTTCCCCACATAGGAAATCTGGCAATATTAGATGGTGTAATTTGACGCCCAGGGTGTTGTGGTATCGGCCCCTCTGCCAGAACTTCCTCGGATGCAGGTGTAATAGCATTGATTCTTTCTAACATGGCAAGCCTTCCCTCATTACCGACGACTATGATGACAGATTCATACATCACACTTGCGGCATCACTAATGTTGTCACGGGCTCTATTGATGTTAAAAAGGCTTGGATAACTTTCGGCATGGCTGATCAAAGATTCAACAAATGCGTGATTGTATTCATGCACATGCTGAATAAGAGCTGCTTGGTTTTCCGCTATTTGCTCGCCGATATCACCATAAAAAACCACAACTTGAACATTATATGGTCTGAGAATCTCACCAGCTAATTCAGCAAAATAAGCACCTACAGTATTTGTTGCAGCACGTGCATTTCTACGTGATAGTCCTGGCTCTACACGAACACTAAGATAGACAACTGGACCAGTATTCCAAAAAACTTCCACATCATCCACATGTTCAACAGTTGCCCCAAAGGCTTCAGTTGCTCTTAACCATTCTTCTTCTAAAGGCTCGATTTCATCCATGCGCGACCCTAGTATCATTGAACCAATTGCATTGTTTGGTGCAAACACCAATAAGTCCAACACATGCCAAGAAAAATAAGCTGTTATGGCAAGCAAAATCATCATATAGATATGCCTAAACTTTAACCGCTTTTTCATTTTAAATTTGATTCCATTATTTCTCATTATTGTTCACCTAATTAAACTATTGTTTTAATTTCCACCTTATTATACCACAACGGCAGGCAAAATAACAATTTTTTTCGCGATTGCCACAACATTGCCACAACTTTAATACTAATTCGTGTTGGAAAAACGTAAATGAATCTCTCCTATAACGTAACCCTTTCGGTGGCCAGTTTGAAAACATCTCTTAAATTTGTGTGGTTTCATTTCGAAAGTAGTATGCTTGTAAGTTACCGCGCCTTTCGGCTTACTGGCAGTGATTAAAAACTATTTGGAAAAAAAGACTTCCACATAGTTTCCAACCACTACCATAAAGGATGTTTTAACTGAGTTATGGGAAGGATCAAGTTTCATGCGGATTTCAAATGCGAATTAGTATTATCTTCCTTTTAGTTCAATAATCACATCGCGCAAGCTGGCTGCTGTTTCAAAATCAAGGATCTTAGCTGCATCAGCCATTTCTGTTTCAAGTCGTGAAATTAGTTGTTCTTTTTCAGATTTAGTCATTTTCTTATTGATCTTTTTCGGATCAGTTTTGGCATCTTCTGTCGCTCTGATGGCAGCTCTGATATCTTTTTTAATTGTTTGTGGTGTGATACCATGTTCTTCGTTAAATGCCATCTGAACTGCTCGGCGACGTTCAGTCTCTTCGATGGCTTTGCTCATGGAATTGGTTATTTTATCGGCGAATAAAATAACACGCCCTTCTGCATTTCTTGCTGCACGTCCGATGGTTTGGATCAAGGAGCGTTCGCTGCGTAAGAAGCCTTCTTTGTCGGCGTCAAGGATCGCAACAAGGGAAACTTCTGGAATATCTAGTCCTTCTCTTAAGAGGTTGATCCCCACTAAGACATCGTACACGCCAGCACGTAAATCACGGATGATTTCAATTCGTTCCAGGGTTTTGACTTCTGAATGAAGGTAGGCTACTTTGATCCCCATGTCTTTTAAGTAATTGCTTAATTCTTCTGACATTTTGATCGTTAAGGTTGTCACAAGAACGCGCTCATCTTTTTCAATTCTTTTGTGAATTTCTCCTAAGAGGTGGTCAATTTGACCTTCACTCTTATGGATTTCGATAATTGGATCGACTAATCCTGTTGGGCGGATGATTTGCTGAATAACATGTGGCGTTCGCTCTAATTCGTAGTCACCTGGAGTTGCTGATACATAGATGGCTTGGTCGATTTTATTTTCAAATTCTTCAAAGCGAAGGGGCCTGTTGTCAAGGGCTGATGGGAGGCGGAAGCCGTGGTTAACCAGCGTTTCTTTTCTGGCACGGTCGCCATTGTACATGCCGCGTACTTGAGGCAACATGACATGGGATTCGTCTGCAACAAGGAGCCAGTCTTCTTGGAAGAAGTCTAGTAAACAATAAGGTGTCGCACCCGATTCCCTTAGGGATAAAGGTCCAGAATAATTTTCAACTCCTGAGCAAAAGCCCATCTCACCCATCATTTCTAAATCATAGCGAGTTCTTTGTTCAATTCGCTGTGCTTCAATCAGCTTCCCTTGTTCTTGGAAATGGGCAATTTGTGATTCCAGTTCGTTTTCGATGTTTTTCATGGCAATTTTCAGTCGTTCTTCTCCTGTGACAAAGTGAGAAGCTGGGAAGATAACCACGTGGTTTCTTTCACCAGTGACAGCACCTGTTACAGTATCAATTTCCCTAATTCGGTCAATTTCATCACCAAAAAATTCAATTCTTAAGGCACTGCGCTCCTGTCCAACTGGGTAGATTTCTACCACGTCACCACGGACACGGAAAGTACCGCGGGAGAAGTCAATGTCATTGCGGTCGTACTGGATTCTCACTAATTCGTTAAGAAGGGCGTTGCGCTCTAAATCTTGCCCTACTCTTAGGGAAACCATCATCCGCTTGTATTCACCCGGATCCCCAATCCCGTAAATACAGGAAACGGATGCCACAACGATGACATCACGCCGTTCTAAAATAGAGGCGGTTGCTGAATGTCGGAGCTTGTCAATTTCATCATTGACTGATGAATCTTTTTCAATAAAGGTATCCGATGATGGCACATAGGCTTCTGGTTGGTAGTAGTCGTAGTAGCTGACAAAATATTCCACAGCATTGTTGGGGAAAAATTCTTTTAATTCACTGTATAACTGTCCAGCTAGAGTTTTATTATGTGCTAATACCAGGGTTGGTTTTTGAACTTCTTGAATCACGTTGGCGATGGTAAACGTCTTTCCGGTTCCTGTTGCCCCAAGGAGCACTTGTTCTTTGACATCGCTGTTTAAATTGTTGACTAGGTCTTTAATTGCTTCTGGTTGATCTCCGGATGGGATGTAGGGAGAGATCACTTGAAATTTCCTGTTTTCCATATTTGTTGCTCCAATCTTTTACTTGCATTTTCTCTTTTTTCGTTCAATTTCACTATTATACTTCATTTCGATATAAAGGTAAATATTTGCTGATACAATAAATTCATGATGTGACATTCCTTGGTTATTGGTTAATGTTGAGTACTTCCCTTTCGGTGATCATTACGTGAACGACTTCTAAGATTGTTTGAAGTGATTGCAAAAATGTAATTTTCTCACCTTCCGCGCCTTTCGGCTTAGAGAGGTAGTGGCTTGAGATGGTTAGACAAAAAGATGTCCAAACCATCTCAAATCACTACCGTAAAGTTTGGGTTTGTTTGTGGCATTGTATCGTGTCAGTCCCTTTCTTCCTCACTCATACAACCAGTAAAGGGTAATTTTATTCAAATTTTCTCGCTCTCTAAAATAGTAATGTGTACTGGTTAACCCATGCCATGCCATCAAATTTTGAGCTGCAATTGGGGCTAATTCTTCCAAAATGACAACGCGCATCTCTTCAAACAATTCAGAAGTGGCAAATTGGAATGATACTGAGTTTTCCTGATTTAAAATGCTGGTATTCATGGCTTCTAACACAGCGTCTCGGTCATGACTGTCGTAAAACATGTTGTTTAAATAGAAGAAGGTGTGGGTGAGGGAGGTGACTTCCGGCATGATGATGCCCTCTGCCAAGGTATGCGTGCGGTAAAGCATGACACCAGTGAGCAACAAATAGTCATAAATCACGTCAATTCGACCGGCTAAGGTACTCTCAGCTTCAAATGTCGGCATTCCCCACGTCACATCTAAGTAGTAATATTTTCCATTTACACGAACCAAATTCCAAGCATGGGCAATGGGATATTCTGACGTCCCCGGTACATAAGCCTCTCCTACCACATAGGTAGCAAATATGCCCAACCTATTTAACAGCAACTGCGCTGCTCTAGAAATCCCCGCACAAACGGACTCCCGATTCACAAAGACGCTATAAATATTCTGATGATCTGGCGCATCAAGGTTATAAGTGGTATTTCGGATAAGATATTCATAAACCATCCTGACTATTTCATAATCGCTTAGATTAGGATCAACCGTCACTAAAAAGGCATCTACCGCGCTTTCAATCTCTGCCTGCATCGCCATTTTTACCTCTCCAACATGACCATATTCCGGTTTGAATGTGGCATAAGCGCGACCATCGGGCCAGCTAGTGACAGTGGTTAAGGCGGCACCTGTTACCCAAAAGAATTCGGGATGGTCAAAGAGGACAAGTCTGTATATGTGGTGTATTTTATCAATGTCATCTGTTTCCAATACAATTTCTTCTAATCCCTCAGCTATCCCGTCACGAATGATGCGATAAATCAAGCGTGCCTCCTCGTCTAATTGATTATAGAAAAAGGCATCTATCACATCAGTGGATCGAATAATAACACGCACTTCTTCGATTTCTGATTCAGTTTGTCCCTCAGTTGCAAGAACTGCTACTGTTTCTGATGTAGGTTCCGTTTCTCTTCTTTGAACTTCTTCTGTTTGGTTATGGTGCCACCAAAACCAAATCCCTCCCACTATGATAAGGAGCACTATTAATTTTTTCATCTTTCTTCAACTCCCTAAATGCCCACCAGTATGCCACACAACTATATTCTGTTTGATTGCCATTTATTATTATACAATAACACAACAGAAAAAGCACCCCTAAGGGTACTTAGTCTTCCGCTTTCTTCAAAATTAATTATCAAATCGGCGATTAATTCTAAATATTTCATTGGCGACCTGACTTAAAAATGGCACGCCACCTACACCTTCAGTATAAACAACCAAAGTATAGGGGTGGTCAGTAAAGAATGTTCCGCTGTCGTGTTGATGTGGCGGGTTCCATCCAGGTGTATGCGCCACATGGCCATTGGTAAGATTGGTAACAAACCTGTCATTCCAAGATGTGTTTCTTTGGTAGTGCAAAATGGTTCTAAATCCTTCAATCCGATGCATGTCACGATGGAATATTCTGTATATTTCTGTGAGTTGATTAGGCGTCATCATCATTCTTCCAGTTGGTCGTTGATGACCAGGTAAATAACGATCAAAAATGGCATGTGTCAATTGTAAGCGACTGTTGTCTAGACCGATTGGATCATTTTGGAATCCTGGAAGGACAGTCCTTGCTAACATTCTGTGAGCAATGTTATCAGAGTAAACGATCGAAAGTCTCATGAGTTCATAAACTGTGAACTGTTGTCCGACAGTGGCTTGGTTTTGTAAAATACCAGAGCCACCTAACCAGTCACTTTGCATCAATGTTACCCTTTGATTCCATGTCAATCTTCCTTCATGTACAGCTTCCGCAACCAACATATTGGTCGGTAATTTAAATGTAGATGCAGAAAAGAAGCTTCTACTTCCATTAATAGAAATACGTCTTCCAGTCGTTAAACAGAAATAACTCATACTGATCCTGTTTCTACCAGCTTGTAAATTCCGCAAGGCTGTTTCGATCTCGTGGTGCATGGTATAGATTGGCATCACATTTCTGCTTCTAACCCAACCGTAATGTCGACGACCATTTCGGTCGAATCTGATTCGTGACCAATTTCCTGCTTCTGCTAGAACAGTAACAGATGTATTTCGTGGAATTCTGCCTGCGTTAGGAATCCGATTGTAGCTGCTACTTGGTCCTCGCCTTACTGATATTTCACTTGCTCCTCCGATGCGACGGCGATAATTCCCGCGCTCAACATGCTCTGTTCTCACCCAACCTGTATAACTTCTGTCTGCTGCGTCGATCACAACAACTTGCGTCCAGCCGGCAGTTGCAGCTGTTCCATTTGTTGTTCTTTGCACCAACATGACTTCCTGTCCACGGGTTAAGCGACGACTTCTAGGAGAATTTGCATTAGGGCGCACGCGCAAATCTGTTGCCACTGTCGTTTGTCCTGGAACCCGTCCGTTGGTAGTTCGAAGTTGGTTTGTTCTGATCCAACCTGTTTGGTTATTAACCGTTACCCTTGCCCAGCTTCCATCTCGTTGCGTAATGCTTACTCTAGTTCCATGAGCTGCACGCGTCAAAGTAGTCGCACCGGAGCTGGCTGATGCACGCACTGGCACATTATCTCCGGTTACAATGGCTCTTTGAACCGTTCTTCTAAGAGCACTTCTTCGTACCCAAAAAGCCTCACCATTGTGGATAATCCGATTCCAACTACCAAGTCTCGCAGTGATTTGTACATTGGTATTAGCCGGGATGCGCCCAAGACGTCGATACTCAGTTCCTGGACCTTCGCGAAGGGAGACATCGTCTACTACTGTGACACCTAGATGTCTTAATGTGATTAATTCAGCCGTTCTAGTAGCGATAATTGGCTCTTCATCTTCTTCAGATTCTTCTGGCTCTTCTGCTTCGTTATCTTCGCCTTCTTCTACTTCTGCTGGTGATGTACTCAAAAATTCACTATCGATCCAACCATAAAATTTTTCATCATCAACATCATATGAAAGAAAACGCCATAAACCAGCTTCTGCTATAACTGTGACCTGACTATTTACAGTGATTTCTCTCAATGTGTTATAGCCTTCTCTTGTGAATGTCAATAAAGGAATTTCAGCTTCTGTTGCGACAATGTAGCGAATTTGATTTTCATAAATCAATTTGCTTGTTTGAATCCAGCCTGTTAAATCCTCATTTTCTTCAGTTCTGATGGCAACTTGACTCCAACTTACATGATCATCTGTGTACCTCGTTCTTTGAATAATCATCACTTGATACCCCAAAGGTAATTCTCTAATTACTGTTGATGATTCATTAGGTTCTTCATGAATGGTTGTTTCGTCAATAACTGCACCTGGGCGTCGTCCATCTTCAAAGGCGAGATCTTCAATATGGATCCAACCTGTTTCATCATTGATTGTTGTTTGAACCCAATCACCAGCTAAAGCTTCAACTCGCAAGGGCATTCCAGCTGATAATTCAAATAAAATATTAGCATCAGATTCATCATTTTCTTTAAATGGAGAACCTTCGTTTAAAACAACTGCAATTTGAATGGTTGAACGGATGTTTGAGCCATGGATCCAACCTATTTGATCATCAATTTTAATTTGATACCAATCGTCGTCACTTTCTAAAAGTTGGACATTTGTATTAACAGGTAAGACCATTAGCAGTTCCATACCTATCCCATCTACAACCTCTGAATAAATGCTTGCATCATTATCAATGATAATACCGGTTGAAGGCAAGAATTCTAACATGCCTGCATCTTCTGGAAAGTCTAAATCAAAATCTAGATATGCCGGATAATCGTCATCTAAGTCGTACCCGTCGTAACCAAAATCACCAGCCCAACTATCATCAACCTCGCTAGAGTATTCATCATTACCCTCTGTATTTATTTCATCAGCATTAATCACTAACTGAGATATCAATGGGATTCCTAACATAAGCAGGGATAAAAATATTTTCAAACTTTTACTTAATTTTCGCATAATTTCCTCCAGTAATCTACAGTTTTTTGCGTTCATCTAAATAATAATTGGAAATTGTAACCCCTACTTCAAAAGTTAATTATCAAATCGATGATTATCTGGATTAATTGTCAAACCGACGATTAATTCTAAATACCTCATTGGCAACTTGACTCAAAAATGGTACACCGCCTACACCCTCAGTATAAACGACCAAGATATAAGGATGATCAGTGAAGAAAATCCCGCTGTCATTTTGGTATGGTGGTGTCCAACCAGGAACATGTGCCACGTGTCCATTGGTTTGAGGCGTAATAAATCTATCATTCCATGCTGTGTTCATCATGTAATTTAAAATGATATCATACCCATCAACAACGCCCAATCCTTCATACAATTCTCTTAAAATGATTGTTTGCTGATTCGGACTTATTCTGTGCCTACCTGGTGCAGTCTGTCCAGGGAAGAAGCGACGGTAAACTGCATTGGTAAATTCCATCCCAAAATGATTAGAATTAGGCAAAATCGCCCGCATAATGGTGGTAAAACCAATGTTATCAGAATGTACAATCGAATATCTCATTAAATCATATAAAGTAAATTGATGACCCGGCCTCACCCCTTGTCCAAATAAAACACCTGAATTGTGTGCAGACGCCATGTCTGATTCACGAATGGTGAAAATTTGATCCCAAGAAAGTCTCCCTCTGTTTATATCCTCAGCTAACATCATATGTGCAGATAGCTTAATGGTAGAGGCTGCAAAAAACACGCGATTTCCATTAATGGAGATATGCCTTTCCGTTATCAAACAAAAATAACTAATCCCTATTCCACTTCTTCCCCCTTGAAGGCTTCGAAGTCTTCCTTCTACCTCGTGATGCATGGTATGAATCGGCATGACGTTTCTGCTTCTTACCCAACCATAATGTCGACGACCATTTCGGTCGAATCTGATTCGTGACCAACTTCCTGCCTCAGCTAGAACTCTGACAGATGTATTTCGTGGAATTCTACCTTCACGAGGAATCCGATCATAGCTACTCCCAGGTCCTTGTCTCACTGATATTTGACTTGCACCCCCAATGCGACGTCGATAATTTCCACGCTCGACATGATCTGTTCTCACCCAGCCTGTATAGCTTCTGTCTGCTGCGTCAATGACAACAACTTGTGTCCAGCCGGCAGTTGCAGACGTTCCATTTGTTGTTCGTTGTACCAACATGACTTCCTGTTCTCTAGTTAACCGACGACTTCTAGGAGAATTTGCATTGGGACGTACATGAAGGTTGGTTGCCACTGTTGTTTGTCCTGGTACCCGTCCGTTAGTAATTCGGAGTTGGTTTGTTCTGATCCAACCTGTTTGATTGTTAACTGTCACCCTTGCCCAACTGCCAGTTCGTTGCGTAATACTCACTCTGGTTCCATGAGTTGCTCGGGTTAAAATATTAGCATTGGTACTAGCTGATGCGCGAACTGGTACATTATTTCCGTTGACAATAGCTCTTTGAACCGTTCTTCTTAGCGCACTCCTTCGCACCCAGAATGTCTCGCCATTGTGAACAATTCGATTCCAGCTCCCTAATCTACCAGTAATTCTAACATTCGTGTTAGCTGGAATGCGTCCTAAGCGGCGATATTCAGTTCCTGGACCTTCGCGAAGAGAAACATCATCTACCACTGTCACACCAGTGTGCCTTAAAGTTGTTATTTGATTGGTTCTGCTTACTGCAACTGGTTGTTCTTCGCCATCTTCTACTTCTTCTGCTACAGGTGACACGTTTAGAAATTCATTTGCAATCCAACCGTAGAATCTGTCAGCATCCTCAGCATACATGACAAAACTCCATAAATTAACTTCTGCCATCACTGTCACTTTACTATTAGCAGGAACTTCTCTTTCAACACGATAACCATCTCTTGTAAATATTAGTAAAGGCACATGTTCTTCCACTGAATTGACATAACGAATTTGGTGTTCAAAAATCAGTTTATCTGTTTGAATCCAGCCTATTAAAGCCTCGCCTTCTTCATTTACTGTCCTAACCTGACTCCAACTCACATCAGTTTCTGTGTGTCTCGTTCTTTGGATAATCATCACTTGATACTCCAAAGGCAGTTCTTTTATTACTGCCGATGATTCATTAGGTTCTTCATGAAAGGTTGTTTCATAGATCACTACACCTGGGCGTTGTCCTTCAAAAATAGAAAGATCATCAATATTTACCCAACCTGTTTCATCATTAATGGTTGTTCTAACCCAATCACCGGCTAAAACTTCCACTGACAATGGCGTTCCAGATGCCAATTCAAATAAAACATCCGCATCATGGTGATCACTTTCTTTGAAAGGTGTATCCTCGTTTAAAACAATGGCAATTTGAACAGTTATTTCAACATTTGATTGAAGTACCCATCCTTCTTGACCATCGAATTTAATTCGATACCAATCATCATCACTTTCTAAAAACTGAATATTTGTATTGGGTGGTAAAGTAGCTAACACTTGCCCGCCACCAGCCTCATCATAGACACTTGCGTCAGTTCCCACGATGATCCCAGTTGAAGGTAATATCTGTTTCGCATCCTCTGCTTCTAGATCTTCCAACTCAAAATCTGGATAAATAGGTTCAAGATCTAAATCGAAATCCCATTCAGGATCCCAATCATCATCTAAATCATCATAGCTTTCATCAATGGAACCATAATCGGTAACTTCATCAATTTCGTCAGCACTGGTTACTAATTGTGATACTAATGGTAATCCCAACATGAGCAAGGCTAAAAATATTTTTAAACTTTTACTTAACTTTTGCATAATTCTCCTCCTGCAATCTATCATTTATTATTCTATGAGGGTATTCGTACCATCGGGCATAAAAAGTTTTAAAAATGTTCAACTAAATTTTATTTATCAAATTTGTCAGATGAATCAATGAAAAATTTGCCACTTGTAATAGTATATCATGCCCCTGTTAAAGAGTTGTTGGGAAGTTGTTAAGGAATTGTTAAAGCATGCATTCTAAACTGGAAGTTTAACAGCATAAGAAAAAGTGGCTAATCACTCAGCCACAGTTTTAATTAATGCAACGACTAGCTCACTGAGCTTGGCCAATTCGCTGATTGGCATCTTTTCGTCTTTTGAGTGGATATCTAAGTATCCCACACCAAGGTTCGCTGTTGGAATGCCAGCGATGGTAAAAATATTGGCATCACTTCCGCCACCTGTTGCACGTAATTCAGGCGTACGACCTACATTTTCGATCGCAGCTTTGGCAACTTTTACAACTGGATCTGTTTCTTCTAGCTGATAACCTACTCGCTCGTATGATACTTCTATGTCAACTGTACAACCACGCTCTGCAGCGGCGTTTTCTAAAGCTTCACGCATTACTTTCATCTGATTTTCTAATTTCGAAAATGTGATGGCACGAGCTTCACCAGTTAATTCAACCAAATCACAAACAATGTTGGTGCGTTCTCCACCACTGATGATTCCAATGTTAGCAGTTAATTCTTCATCTAAACGTCCTAATGGCATATTTGTGATGGCTTTTGCTGCAATTTCAATTGCACTCACGCCATCTTCTGGCGCAACACCAGCGTGAGCAGCAATACCGTTAACTTTTGCTTTGATTTTTGCATGATCTGGGCTAGCAACGATGATTTCACCAACTGCTCCACCGCTATCTAAAGCAAAACCATATTTCGCCTTTAAAACCGATTTGTCAACAGCACTAGCACCAATAAGTCCGATTTCTTCACCAGCTGTTAAAACAAATTCAACATCTCCATGAGCAATATTCCCTTCCTTTAATAAGCGAATACCTTCAAGAAGGGCAGCAATTCCTGCTTTATCATCAGCACCTAAAATTGTTGTTTTATCCGTTTCAATCATATCGCCATTAATGATTGGCTTAATTCCATTTCCTGGTGTTACCGTGTCAAAATGACAACTGAATAAAATTGGGTCTGCTGCTTCCACAGTTCCCTTTAATCTGGCAATTAAATTTCCAGAGCCAAGACCTGTCTGTTCTTTTGTATTGTCCTCAGTCACATCTAATCCTAAAGCCTCAAACTTTTTCTTCAAGACCTTTGCAATTTCAGCCTCGTTTTTTGACTCCGAATCAATTTGCACCAATTCTAAAAATTCTGCTACAACTCTTTCTTGATTGACCATGTTTACACTGCTCCTTATTTGGAAAATTTCTTCATCATTTCCCCCACATAGTCCCCAACTGGTACATTATCTGGCTTGTCATGTTCTCGTAAATAAGTTAGAATTTCAGCAGCAAAGGGGTAGTCCTCTGGTAAATCTGGGGCCATGTTTCCACAGCCTTCTAACAAATATATTTTAAGTGCCAATTTTAAGCTACCTTCTGCATAACTAGCAATTCCTTTAAACGACTTATATCGCTTGTGGCCTTTAAACTCTGCTTTGAGTTCCGGCGTTGGCTTTAATACCTTACAGGATTTTTGGTAAATATTCATTTTCAACCCATATGAAATCATTCGTTCGAACAAACGTTCACTTGAGATGATAGAGGAAATCACACGATATTCCTTAAGTAATGTGTTGTAATTAGCCCCGCTATAGGCAAGCACATACCATTTACCACTATCAAGGATTTTTTTGTTCACAGCCCAGTTATTAACGTGACCAGCAATATCGAATTCACTAAGTATGACTTGGTAATCGCTTATCCTTTCCTTCAAAAGGGGCAATTTTTCTTCAAGCCAGAAGTTTTTGAATCCCAATCGTTCCAGATCAGTTGCGATGATTTTGATCAGTGGCATCACTTTGGCGTAGTCGTTATTTAAGAATTTTTTTAAATCTTTTGGCGCATTGCTAAATTGTTTCGTTTTTTTGAAAATGGTGACCAAACGTTTGTGTCGATCGAGTAAGTCTGTGATGGTCCAATCGTGCAAATGATCATTGACAATTAACATCGAGGCGATATGCTCGGTTATTTTAGGCGTGCCCTGACTGATTTTGATTAATTTTTCTAAATATTTATCACTAACTGTACCTAACATGGGCATGAATTTTTCAATGTCTGCTTCATACCATTTTCTCTTTTTCTCATCAATCATGCAGCCAATGTAGAACAAGACATCTAATGTGTATGAAATTTGAAAATCAGTGTTCAATTGCAACACCTCCTTAAATCTTAATTCGTTGCATGGGTTTTACCTATTATCAATATCTTCTGGATTCAGATCGTGGTTCATCATACGATGATTTGCCATTTCTTCAAATTTGGTACCAGGTCGCCCATAATTGGCATATGGATCAATAGAAATTCCACCGCGTGGTGTGAACTTTCCCCATACTTCTAAATAGCGTGGGTTCATTAATTTTACCAAATCTTTCATGATAATGTTAATACAATCTTCATGGAAATCACCGTGATTCCTGAAACTGAATAGATAAAGTTTTAGTGATTTACTTTCTACCATTAATACATCAGGAATGTATGAGATGTAAATTTTGGCAAAGTCTGGTTGGTTGGTGATTGGACACAGGCTTGTGAATTCTGGACAGTTGAATTTAACAAAATAATCATTCTCCACATGTTTATTCTCAAAAGTTTCTAGGACGCAAGGTGCGTAAGTTGTTGGATAATCGACGCCATTTGCACCTAGGAGTGTTAAATCTTTCAAATTTTCTTCGCTTCTTCCAGCCATTATCATTGGCCTCCCTTTGTAAAAATTTCCGTTCTGTTAGTATACCATAAAAATCGAAAAAAGTGTAGCCCTCGCTTTCAGGTTACACTTTTCAAAATCACCAGTTGCCCCATGCAGCAGCAAAAATTTCGAAATCATCTGTGATTAAATCTGCATTTGGGAGCAATTCAAATGGGATGGTGCTATTTGCATCTAAACTATTCAGAAATGTCGATGTGCCACCTGCTAAGTTGCCCGCTTCATCTCTAAATAGAATGCTCACAACTACCTGTTGCGTATCAAAATCACTTGGATTGATTACTTCTCCTGTAAAGTTTCTATCTCTCTGTGAAACATTCACAACTTCTAGTGCCATATAGGATGCAATGGTTAAGGAACGTTGATTTGTCCAATTCCAGTCATCAGGAGAAACCACTTCAAACTCAACAGTTGCAGGTGCTTCATCAGAGATGAAACCTTGAAAAGCCCACGCTGTTGTTTGCCCAGGGTAAATGGTTGATAAAACTTGATCACCTGTGCTTATAATTGAGTTATCCTCTGCTCTTGCAATATAGCGAACAGTAGGGAAAGTAACAGCAAGCTCTTCATTTGGGTTATACAGTAAAAAACTAATATGCGTGACAAAGTCTCCTCCGAAAAGTGTTGTAACACCGTGACCATATTCAAGCAAAATAAGTTCTTGTCGCTCAGAATCAGCAGTTTCCGTTATCATTTCCTCCGGCTCGTAGGAAAGTCTGGTATAAACAGCATCATCTAAACCGACAGTGGATAGCATCATCCTACTTCCTTCAATACGAATGGTTGAATGAAAAGCACCATCTAAATATAGATCATTCTCCCCATGAATTTCCCATGTTCGATATCGGATACCCCCTCGTTCAACAATCATCATATTTCCATCTGCATAAATAGACACCACTGTATCTTCATCTGCATCAAAACGCCATGTTCCAATGATTTTTTCTCTTAAATCAACAGTCTCTGTCGAAGTTCCATCAAGAGCTTCCGTTGGTGTTTCTGGTGCTTCTGCTGTTATCCGTTCATTTTCTTCCTCAGCAAAAACAAATAAATACCCTGTTGATATGGCAACAATTAACACCGAAATCAAACATGCCATCATTGGCTTCTTTAGTATATTCATGTTAAAAATCTCCTTTTCATTTGCTTTTAGATGAAATAACATCAACCCAATTGAAATTCCTTACCGATTTGCTTTACTAAGGACTTGTAAGATCCAACTGGTCAAGCTGATTTCCATCGCTATCAAAAAATCGATGAGAAAAAGTTAAATAAGTAACATCTAACCCCTCCCGTAACTCTCCGATTAAAGGTGACATGGTTTCGTCCATACTCTCTTTAAAAATAGGAATGAATACCTCAATAAATTCCTCTTCTTGATCAGCTGTAAATGTCAAAAGGATCAAAATCTCATTGCCATCCCCAAGCTTCACTTCGACAGTGCTAAAAAGGTCATTATTAAGGGCTATTTCTATCCCTTCACCATACGCATCTAAATAATCTTGAATAAGTCGTCTTTCACCAACTAGCTCATCTGTGTCATTTTCCTGATGCAAGTCATAAGTCAAAACCATAGATTGATCTTCTTTTCTAACATCGATGTAAATACTCACTGGCGTAATTGTATGTCCATGTTCAATGTCAGAAGCATTCCCTCCAAAAACAAGTCGGTACACACCATCTCCGACATATGGAAAATAAATATTTCCACTCATCCGCCTTTGACCTTCTGCTCTATTATGCCCAATCAACGCACTGTTACTACTATTGACCACATCATTTAATGTCTCCTCAAATCCTCCACCTGTCCCTCGAACTTCTTCACCATTAGGCAAATACATTGACCAATAACTTAATGTAAAATTTCGCCTTGATGGATTATAAATTTCAACAGGAACGTAAAACATTTGCTCCTCTCGAAATCGCATGCCTTCTCTTGTGTGATAAGTAAAGCCAACATTCCCGCCCACACTAATTTCAAATTCTCTGCTCCACCGCCCTATAAATTCGAAACTGACTTGATTTGAAGCAAAAGATGATACCTCAAGATTTGATTGGTCGAGCCCTGTATCTTCTTCGCTGTATGTTTCATCGTCGGCTTGAGTGGCTGTTGTTGGTGCTTCAATTTGTGCTTGAGCGTTATCTTCAAATAGAACTAAATACCCTGTTGATATGGCAATAATCACCATTGAAATCAAGCATGCGAATATTGGTTTTTTCAATACGTTCATGTTAAAATTTCCTCCTAGATTTTTTATCTCGGTGCTACTACATCAAAAACAAAGCGGAATTCTATCTCACCAGGGTTAGTTCTTGAACTAATACTCTGACCAAACTCCAATGTGTATTCTCCATCTTCAGTAAGCAGTAAATGGATAAAAGCATCTCTTGTTTCACCTGGTTCTATATCTCTTTCACGAAGGATACTCGTGTCAGGGAAATATGCACATGAGCATACGCCACGCTCACCACTTGGATCAAAGTAATTGGTATTCAAAGTGCTTAATATATGTCGACGATTTCCAATATTCGTCACACGAATCGGGAAATAAACTGCCGTATCACCATCTCGTGATGAACGTGCTCTCCTAGCTTCTGCAAATCTCATATCATCTTCAATGGTGATTTCCAAATCATCAAAAATAAACGTTTCTCCCAAAGCCAAGTATTGCACGCCTTGTGATTGCTCAGTTTCAACACTAGCAGTCTCAGATAACCCCTCAAGTACCACAAAACCAATGGCAATCCCTGCTGCACGGTCAAACACTAGTGAAAATCCAGAATAGTTAAAGTAAATACGAACATTTGTTCCAACAGGCAATGCCCCCTGATAAAAGCTAAGTGGATTGTTCACTAAAGGCTCACCAATCAACAATTGAATTTCACCATCTGCATTAGAAAGAATCAATTGTGTTAGGTTTTCGAAAGTAAGCCATTCTATCACTTCACCTTCAACGACCATATAAGTTCCCATAAATCCATTTTCGCTTCCTAATGTGTTGTAGATGATTGTTGGTGTTGGGATAAAGGTGCTTAGACTTGGTGCTACCGCCGCATTCGCATTGGAAACAATAATAATATCTCCATCATAATTAGCCGCTTTTTCTGCGATTTGTGTGCGAATCTCTTCAACGATCCCTTCTTGAAGATCACCAAAAATTCCCGCTTCTCCTTGCAAGCCATCTTCTATTAAAGGATGAAAGTGGTAGGTAACAGGAGCAACCAAACTAGAAAGGATGAGTTCATCATTTTCAATGGAAGCCGACCATCTCTGAACATCATTGACATATAAATAAGCTTCCCGATCATTAGTAGCCTGCCAAGCAAAATGATCAGCCATGCCAACCCACATGCCTGTTCCATCCTCTAAAAACTCAATTTCATGTCCTTCGGCATTTTCCCATATCCAAACTCCTAGAAACGAATGTCCTTGAAAATAGGATTCTTCTCTATTTACAACAGGTTCATCTTGCGCATTTGCTTCCTCTGGTTGAAATAAGAACATGTATCCCGTTGATAAACCGATAAGGAGTAATGAAATTAAACATGCAACGACTGGCTTTTTTAATATATTCATGATTTTCACCTCACAAATAATGCGCAGTAGCAACATGGACTACTACGCATTATACTTGTTTTATACAAATTACTTACTAATTGCAACCAATCGGAAGCTAGCTTCCGATAGCAACCAATTGGAAACTAGTTTCCAATTGCTAGTAATCTTTGCTTCAATTCCCCTTCAATTTTCGTCAATTCAGTAGACGCCTCTTGACGACGCTTTGAACCTTCTACTTGAATTTGACGCACTTCATCAAGGGTTTCGATTAGATTCTGGTTGGTTTGTTGTAATGTTTCTAAATCAACAATACCACGCTCTGATTCTTTTGCAATTTCAATGGTTCCCATTTTTAACGTTTCAGCATTCTTTTTCAGAAGCTCATTTGTCATATCATTCACACTTCTCTGTGCCTGCATGGCTTGTCTTGAATGCTCCATGCTAAGGGCCATGACCATCTGACTTTTCCAAAGTGGAATGGTGCTTACGATTGATGTTTGTAATTTTTCTAGCATCATGGCATCATTGTTTTGGATCATTCTGATCTGTGGTGACATTTGCACTGAAATCATACGGGTTAATTCTAAATCGTGTAATTTCTTTTCAAAACGGTTGATCATGTTAGCTAGATCGTTCGCTGCTTGTGCATCTTCTGGAAGTCCTGATGCAACAGCTTTATCTTGAGCCGCCTTTAAATCAACATCTTGCACTTCCTGCAGCCTTTTCTTACCTGCCAAAATGTACATGGTTAATTCTTTGAAATAACCATTGTTTAATTCGAACATTCTGTCTAGCATGGCAATGTCTTTCATTAACGTTACCTGATGCTTCTCTAGTGAAGCAACAATTTTATTAACATTCACTTCTGCTTTATCGAACTGTGCCTTTAAGACAGCAATGCGATTTTGACCTCTTCTTAATAACCCTCTAAGACCGCGCTTTTCATCTTCGTCAAAGTTAAAACCTTGTAATTCAACAGTCAGGTTCGTTAACATACCACCTACATCACCCATGTCTTTTGCACGAATGTTGTTTAAAGTAGATGATGAAAAATCTGAAATATGCTTTTGTGCCGAAGCACCATATTGCATCACTAAATTCGTATTTGTCACATCAATTTGAGCCGCAAAACTCTTAACTGTTTCTTGCTCTGCTGCCGATAGCCTGCTAAACTCTTGACAAACAATTTCAGTTGTTTCTGGGGTCACTACTGGTTCTGGAATTTCAGCTTCAAGTACCAGTGGTGTTGCTTCATTTAAATCTGGTGTGAGGGTTAAAGTAGGTGCTGTTCCTACCATTAAATTATCGTCAATCATCATTCTTCTTCATTCTCCTTTTTACTAAATGCACTCATCGAATGATCATCAATAAGCCCATCTTTTTTCAAAACATTTTTTAAAACATCCACATCTACATCTAAATCCATAACAGAATTGGAGAATAAGCCATCCAATTGCTTCTTAAGGGCATCTTCCAGCATGTCAAGGGCATCCTCAATTTTTTTCATTGAGGCTAGAATATTATCCCCTTTTGTACTCTGATTTTCCATTTCAATGTAATCTTCTACCAGCTTGAGCGTCGTCGGCAAATGATGGCTGAAAAATCGCCTAACAGATGGAAATAACTCTGGTCTTTTCGTCACACGATTCAAAATTTCTTTTGAAACCTGAATGATTTCGCCAACCTTTTTAGTTATTTTTTTATTCTTAACCTGTCCAGATAAATCCTTTAATATTTCTAACTGCCTAAGTGCTTCAACAACCTCTTTCGATTCGTTGTCGCCACTTCTAATAAAATCAGACTTTAACATCTCTTCTATTTCCCGATCTTTCTTCTCGCGAACTAGCATAAATACAACAATACTCGCAAACAAAGACACAACAGTTAATATTACAAAGCCAATGACATCGGCCGATATATTTGTCAAAAATGCAAGCAATGCCCATACAATAGCAAACGTATAAATATGCGCAACTGGTCTGGATTTAGACTTCCTTTTATGAGATTTTTTCAACAGAATCAATACCTCCTTAACTAGAATCAACACTTGCTTCCTAGCAAGGTTTTCACTGATTCTACTATTATACCACAGCTTGAAAAAAATGTGTAGCTTTAATTGCATACTTGATGCAAGAATTGCCACACAAGTGTATATAATTTTATAACACTTACAACCAAATTCAAATGACTTCCCAAACTGATCCTCGAAAGAGAGGGGCAAATCAATACTCCTCAACAAACCCACCAGTCTGCTCATTATTCAAAATCACATTCCTCCCCACAGGAACCGTAATCGGATTGCCAACATCATCGAAAACACGGGAACTCCCCTCAATAACAACTGACACCTCTGACACCTCATCAAACTCTGTCAACGTCATCACCAATTGCTTAATCACAAGGGATGACACCTGCGTTTGCGCCTGATCAAAGAACAATTCAGAAGAAAAGTTTAATGTCATAATGCCATTTTCTAATAACGGTGCCTCAAGCAAAGTCGCACGATGATTAAACACACTAATATAATTCCCACCAACTGGCCCTCTCACCAATGCAGAAACAGCATGTTCAAAAGGATTCACTTCTTTAGCAACCAATCTAGTTACAGGAACAAGCAATGCATCATCAGTATCATCAGTGAAAAAATACAACGTCATCATCTTAGCATTAGCCACATTCGGCGTATCAACTTCAAGATTAATTCCCATGGCTCGTGTTAACCCACGCCCTACATCAATACTCCCATTTAAATTACTAACATCTTCACCCTCTATTTGAAAATGAACACGATCAATATGAGGAAGCTCCGTCATGCTCCAAACCAAAGATGTCAAAAGATCTTCTTCTATCGACGTCGGATAATAAAGAAAAGATTCTGATAAATTAAGTGTCAAATTTCCATTGCTTGTTTCATAATCACGAAGGACAGCACTGGGCGAAATCAAACCTTCTACTTGGTTATGCAGAGATGTTGAACCATTCTGAATACTAGTAAAAATGGCGTGAACCGAACTTTGTTCCTCATCCATTAAGACTTCTGTTTTAACCAAATAACCTGATTCATGCATGGCAAACACAGTATGCGTTTGGAAAACATCTTGCTCCTCGTAAGAACCTCCCATACTGCCTACCATATTGACATTTTCACTACTGTCATTAGTAGCTAAAGGGGCAATGAAGTAAATGGCCACCATGATCACACACATTGCTGCTATTTGCTTCGCACTAATCCTTTTTATCCATCCCAGCTTCTCAAATTTCATCATTCATTCCCCCATTTGGTTTTAACTAATTTGTTGGATTATATGAAAAAAGCCAACACATTAGAACGTGTTGACTTAAATATTTAAGATTAAACAGCTTCATTTTCTTCTGATACTTCTGCCGCTTCAACTGGCTCAGTTGGTTCAATTACCAATGTTTTCTCTTCATCAGTTAGTTCCGCTTCAATATCCGATTTTTCTTCTGCCTTCTCATCTTTTTTCGATTTTTTCTTAGTTTTTTCTTCCTCTACAACCGGTGGTGGTGGCGGTGGTGGCGGTGTGACTGGCATAATGAATTTCTCTTTTAAGATACCTGTTCCAGCCGGAATTAATTTCCCAAGGATAACATTTTCTTTTAATCCAACTAATTCATCCACTTTACCTTTAATGGCCGCATCTGTTAAGACACGGGTTGTTTCTTGGAATGACGCTGCTGATAAGAAACTTTCAGTTTCCAAAGATGCTTTGGTGATTCCAAGGAGTGTTGGAATCCCAACCGCTGGACGTTTTTTTCTAATGACAGCTTCTCTGTTCACACGCGTATAATGTACCACGTCAAT
>Ga0131853_10003154_pt1 | contig 29540 bp, 28 predicted proteins | sample TergutLab28metaG_FD_92764 | JGI IMG/M metagenome (GOLD analysis project Ga0131853, IMG submission 92764) | Labiotermes labralis P1 segment gut microbial communities from Petit-Saut dam, French Guiana - Lab288 P1 (version 2) (version 2) | ecosystem: Host-associated > Arthropoda: Insects >... | reverse complement strand
CATACATCCTTTATCAATTCGTATATTAGCTGTATCAACTTATCTCCTCCATATTTCACCAGTTCCGCACATATATTATCCCCGCCTGGTGCCTTGTTATTTCTTAACTCCTTTATAAGTTCCTTTACTTCTTGCATATTTGGTTCCTCTATGCACTGCTCCTGAGCACTTGCCTCAGTATTTTGATCGACCTGTTCTTTTCCATTACTCTCTGTGTTCAGTAACTCCTTAAAGTGCTCCATCCATCTTCTTCGGATTTCTTCCTCTCCTCCCAACAATTCTCATTTTTATTTTTGCACATTGACGTTCTTGGTTGAAATCCTTTCTTTAGCTGTCCCGTTTTTTTGATACAACTGCCTTATTTTGTGTCTCTGTGCTAGATCCTCAATTTCTTCTAATTTTTCTTGTTCCCATTTCCTTTTACTTTCCCTGCATCTTTTCTTAGCCATTTTTCTTTTCTCCTGATATTCTCGCTGGGATGCTCTTGTGGGTCTCTGTAGGAATTTCAATCTTGTTTTGTTTCTTGCCTCTATATACCTCTTACAATCCCCATCAAACCAATCTTTCTTAGGTTTTATATCACATGTTAAAATTTTATCAGCGCTTTTTATTATTATCTCTTTACAATTTTGCCATTTTTTTTACAGTATTTCCATCACTATTTTCTTCTATTCCTTTTTCTCTTATTTCAAGCTCTATTTCCTTGCAATATTTTTTTGCCACCCCTTTGTCTTTATTCAGTTCTTCCACTCTATATTTTTTCTGTCTTACTGCTTTAGTTTGCGTATGTTTGCTATTCTCTGCTTGTATTTTACTGTCACCATAAAATGGTCAGAATCGCAGCTTCTTATGTCCTTTACATCCGAACTATGTCTACGGTCTATTAATACGTGATCTATCTGGTTAAATGTTGTTCCATCTGGGGAGCCCCATGTCATCTTGTGTATTCTTTTATGAGGGAAATATGTACTACTCACTATCATGTTTCTATTTACTGCGAAGTCTATTAACCTTTATCCATTATTGTTACTTTCTTGTCCTATTACTGGTTTATACATTTTTTCTCTGCCTATTTTGGCATTCATATCCCCCAATATCATTTTCACATCATGGCCCACTGCTCCATCATACACATTTTCCAGCTCTTCATAAAATCTGTCACTACCTCTTCTTCGGTCTCCTCTGTTGATGCATGTACACAAATTAAAGTTATGTTGAAAAGCCGCGCTCTAATTCTTAGGGTGCAGATCTTTTCATTAATTGGTCTAAATTCCATTATCGATCCTTTATATTCCTTACTCACTACGAATCCTGTATCTAATGCACTCTTCGTACTTCCACTATACAAATTTGTAAAGTTGCCTGTTTCCATTATCTCTGTCCCTGGCCATTGGATTTCCTGAATTGCTGCTATTCCTATTCTGTATTTGGTAAGATCCTCCTTCAATTTCCTCAGGCTTCCAGCCCTATTTAAACTCAGAACGTTCCATGTAGCCATCCATATTTCATTCTTTAATCCTTTCCCTCGCCCGTGTTGCTCCAGAATATCAGACCAGTTTTTACCTCTATTAGGTTCCTGAACAATGCTGTTTTTTTCCGGGGTGAGGTTGTTAGCCTCACGCCCAACCCCCATCCTGGAGGACCAGGGTGTCTCTCTTTGTCTGGGCTCTACCCTTCGACCTGTCCAGCATGGGAGGCCCTAAGTACAATACAGGTTAGTTAACTGTAAGTGCCTTTATTGGAATTACATGAATAACACATTTACTGCAAGGAACCAGCAAATAACAATAAGATCTATATCATACAATGTTTTACGAGGTGACACTATTTGCATCTTCAAGTGCTTAGTTCATTTTGTGGTGCAACAACGTGTGAGTACCACCATTTTGGAGGAACAAACTGTTGATGACATAAGTTACTTTGAAATGCTGGTAACTACCAACCAAACTGTATGGCTTCATTACCCTATGACTACAATACGCCCTTTTGCCACTGTAAACACCCCAAATCTCACATAACTGCACAGCTGTTATTAAACAGACAGAATATATTTTCTGTTGAAACTGTCCTGCACAGTACCTCCTTGAAGAATGATATTCATCTAAATTATACACGAAACTGCAGTTCCTAACTCACAAGGAAAAGACTCCTCTCCATTACAAATAGTAAATGGTTGCTGACATTCAATGACCAGTATTTATTCTGACAATCATACGGCATGCATAAATACGCACTGTATGACAAAATGCAGTTTTTCACAATGTTACATTGGGCAATACATACAGTACTATTAAGCTTTAGAAGCCTATCACCAACTAATGGAATACACGGAGGGAAGATGGATTTTATCAGAAATCATAAATGAAATTTCCTATAATAAGAATTCTATTAACATGACGTGAATGCTGTTCGCTATTCTCCAGCTCCTTCAACAAAATGTAAAGGCACATCTACAGTCTATGCATACACATGCACAAATATAAGCACACACATGTAAATACAGCTTCAGCAAGTGCACATGTGTATTTATGTTGTTAGTGCCCATTTGTGTTTGTGTTTCTACACAGCATTAGGGCATGTCTCAACTCTGAAGAAGAATGACAGCTAGAATAATTCCCTTAACAGATGAAGAGGGCAGGCAACCTAAAGAATGTGTGAGATGTCAAACTTCTGCCATTGTGTAGATGAGGTCTTTGCTCTTCTGGTTTGTTACGCAGCATATGTTGGTGTTTGTTTCCTGATATTTCAACACAGCTATTGGTCTGACCTACATGGACTGCTTGACCCTTGAAGATGGGACTGATATGCTGTCTTGAAAAGTAGGTAAACAACTACCAATGTATGCTGCGTAACAACCTAGAAGAACTAAGACCTGACCTAAAGACCTTTTTGGTAACATTTCCTTAAAGAAAAGTATTCATTTTGTAATACTTTCTTAAAGAAACAGACTGAGAGGATGTGGAATGGATGCATCTGGCTCAGCATGACAACTGATGGTCTCTTTTGAATATGGCAACAAAGCTTTGCATGTCACAAAATGTATGGAATTGAATAACTGTGAAATTACTAGCTTCTCAAGGATTCTGCTCATTGGTGACATTTACTTCATTTACTAAAAAGCCTTGTAGGCTTTTTTTGTTGTGTCATGTTTTATGGCTGAGCAGCCATTACTGAGGAGTGAAATATGTGAAGTGGCTAGAGCAACACTGCTACCCAAAAACGTTGCGTCAATGGGCCCATGCATGCATCCAGTGACATACTGTTCACACCAAGTTTTCTGAAAATCATGAACTGCTTGTAGTTGTAAGGGACAGATAAATATATATTAAACCTGTGATGATACTGTTTAAGTGCAGTCTTTACTTATATGAACTAAGTTAACTTTTCCTAACATAGAAATTCAAATTGCAGCTTTCAAGCAAACCTAACAGTATAAAAAATTCATGTGTAAAAGCATTATCGTTTCTGAAAAATCACATAAAAATTGCTCCCGAACATGACTAATGATATACATGCATGATTCTTGCTTACACTTGTGTCTTAGTTAGGTCACAATAGCAAATTTGGATAAAATTATCTGGTCCAAAGTTAATGACACAGACACCTTGGACATATAATTTGTATTTTTTCGTAATAAAAACTTCACCACTGATGCTGAAATATATGCTGCAGCTGGAGAAGTCATTGTGGCACTGCTCCAAATGTACGAAGCCAATTACCCAGAAATCCTCAAAGCCTGTTACGTAATAAATGGTAAGTGATGACTACAGATGGTGGTTAATTTATATTAATGTATGAAATATTATGTGGTAAAACAAAATAAGAGCATATTTCTTAGAAATCAGTTCCATATGAGATTTACTTTTTACTATTTTCAGCTCCTAAAATATTTGCCATTGCTTATGCTGTGATAAAGAATTTCCTGAATGACTACACATTACAAAAAATGCATATATTTAAGAGTGATCCTCGGAAGTGGCAGCCCGTGTTGCTAGAAGCGATTGAGCATGATCAACTGCCAGCTCATTTTGGTGGAACCTTGACAGATCCTGATGGAAATCCAAGATACACAACTAAAGTATGTTCTGTTGCATACTCCATTAATAAGTGACTCTAACCTCCTTTTTGCCATTCAGTTTATGCCTGATGGAATTTTGAAGCCAAGACACAATTACTGTTCTCTCAACACCATTTGATTTTGATCCAGATCTGCCAGGGAGGGAAAATTCCTAAGTCTTACTATTCCCAGAAGACTAACAACACAAGTCCACCAGAAAATACTGTCTTCACAACAGCTGTAATTAAGAAAGGCAAAAAACTGTGTCTACCATTCATAGCTGCAGTAGAAAATTCCATACTCAAGTAAGTAATAAGGATGCACATGAACACAACAAAATGCTAATCATTCTTTGAACTTATCCATTCATATGCACATAAAAAGTAATAAAATCTATATCAATTATTACTTATCTAACAAGTACATTTAACAAAGCATAATTTAAACACTGTAAATGAAATTATTGATTTCCATATTGCTTTACAGCACACTTAATTAAGAATTAGTTACTAGTATAAACTACAAAGAGAAATGTACTACTACAATTTGCTCACAGTCATCACCGTCAGCAGAAAAGAATCAATGAATAATCCACACATCACTTGCTCTCAGCAATAAAGAAAGTTGACAGTAGTTCATGAATCAAGCAGTATATAGATCAGTGAGAATACACAAGTACATACCCCAAGTTAATGAAAATGCTTGTTCTATGTATGTATTTGAAGGTGGGAGTTCCGGGTTGAAGACCACGACATCAAATTTGGTGTATCATGCCAAGATCTTGATGGAACTGAGTCTACACCAGTGCCAGTACGCAAGATTGATTGCCACCAATCATATGAAACTGGAGTAATAACATGTCCAGCACCAGCAACTTGTAAGTATACATCTCTGATGGACAAATGTGTAGAAATATTGCAAGAGTAATTTAATTTGCAAGAAAATGTAGGGTAAAACACAGTCCAAAAAATAAAACCGTCACTCAGTGTTCCCTCCAAACAGACAGTTACCAGTACGTGACCACTGTTAATGGCACAAACAGGTTCGTTACTGCCATGACAGAGATCTGCCATTAAATCTAGTCAATAGCCCTACAAACTATTTTGGCTATGACCAGACAACCATCTTCTGAGATGTGATGCCATCTAGTCTGGCAGCAGTCTGAAATGTTACTACATATATACCAGAATACACTGTGCCACATCCCAGAAGACTGTTGGCTTCTTGTTTCTTCTTCTCCACCCTCCTCCTCTTATAAGAAAGACTGGGCCGTATGTTCCTTTCTAAGTAAATTGGCCCTTCCATTCTAATCTAGAATAATCTACACCTCATCTTCGTATAGGGACGCAAGAATATGCTCGTCACAGTAACTGTTCAGGGTCATTCTTTCCAAATGTTAATGCCCTTAGTGCTGCTGTTTATCTTCCACAATAATGCTTATTTCCAGCTGCCTCATGTTGTTTCACTTTTAATTGTATCTCTTAGAGTAACTCCTATTACTGTTCTAAAACTCTTCATTTCAGGTTTCCACTCACCTCTTATTTCCTTCCTCAACACCTACCGTTTAACTGTCATATTTCATGACTGCTTGAACACAGTGATATGAATTCTTACTGAGATTTCTGATCCCATGCTATTTCCAAAGTTTAACATGGTCAATTACAATTTATTAACTTTATCAATTTATTTCTGTACATTACTTGTGAATTCGATACTGTAAATGTGTCTGTTCATGCCATGAAGGCATATAGGAGAAGCAGATGTGTAGCTCCGCTCATTCCCAACCTCAGCACTACAAAAAGAATAAGCAGTTTTTAACTTCACACCCCAACTGCTGTACCCTCACATACCCACAGAATAAAAGGCTGGGTAGGCCCAAAAGCCAGTTGAGACATTTTGAAGAAAAAACTTTCTTGCCCTTGCCAGAAATCAAAACCCCAATCACGCAGCATGTAGCCCATTCACTACACTACATCACCCCTGTTTCTGCATTCCCTGAATCAGTATTTATTCTGTATACTGATATATCAGGCATAACATATTTTAACCCTTTAAAGTCTAGTGGTTACTTATCTACTACAAGATCTAACAATCAAAACTACATTTTGACCACAGACTGTTTTGATGTTTCTCAGAACAAGCAGTTATTATTTTCCTATACAATATAAGTGGAGAGTGTTTATCATACAGTGTGTGCTGACTGTTTAAATATAAAGAAGGAAGAAGTTAGTCTTTAAAGGGTTGTACTATGTTTTATACGAGTCTTGTAAAAAAAAAAAAGATTCATTTATTTACTGCACTGCTATGTTGGGGCATATTCTATTAACCTGCTTTTACTGCACTGTATTTCTAAAATTACTACCATTTTAATTCAAACATCAGGCGGGAATTTTTCCCCTAATTCTTAATCTGAAACAGCGGCAGTGACGTCACTGTTCAAAAAGCTGAACACATTCTGTGAACAGGGCAAATGTTCTTGTACCTACATGAATGAAGAAAATTACGAAGTTGCTGCAGTAAGTAAATACATTATTTTATATATCATATTTCATTATTTATATGCCAACTGCTCAGTTCAAGTCACATCTTGCAGCGAGACATTGTAAATGTACTCTGTAAAAATCATTGGTGATCATTTGGAAAGGAAAGACACAACAGCATCCAAACTATCACAATCTATGTGCTGCAATTATAAAGCTGATTTTAAATTACTACTAACAAAATGTTTAGGAAAAAAAAAACAACACTGTGGCATGGAAATTCCATGTCACAAACAGAATGCTGGAGAAAACAAAGAACTATTACTTAAAAAGCAAATTCAAACTGAAAAGCATTTTGTGAGCCCAAACGCCGGAATTTCAGTCATTGACGAAAAAGTCCTGGCGCTACTGCCAGAAAAACATACAAATGGCCTTCATACTACCAGAAAGCTAACATGAATGATGGTATTGTGAGTTCGTAGAGTCTTGAAAATTCTGTGACAAAATAATGGTGGGGCAGTAGGACTGATGTGTTTATGGTGGGAGCCAAAAACACACTCACTACTTAGAATAAACTGGTGACAAGGATGAAACCTCCTTCTTTTTTTATATGTCAATGAACAATGCAACTGATGCAAAAGGATCAAAATCAGTACTTGTCACAACAGGCCATGAAAAATTGGGAAAAGGAGGAAACTGACATCATTTGCTGCTATTCTGAAGAAAGCAAATATCCTGAAAGAAAGTGAATTTACATTTAATGTAACGAGAAAGGGTGGATAATAGAACAGCGCATGGTAGAACACCTGAGGGAAATCTGTGATAGAAGACCAGGTGTTCTTCTAAAGAAAACAGGATCACTGGTTTTAGCTGCTTTTAAAGTCACTGAAAAGACAAAGCGAACACTGACTTCCAATACAAACTACTTGGCGGCATCATCTCACAGTTGCAGGGTCTTGATGTGGTAGTAAACAAACCATTCAAACGCATATTCTGTCACCCATACGAAAAGTGGCTGCTATATGGGAACTGCCGATAAACAACGGAAGAAAACATAAGACCACCTACAAGCACTGCATGGTTAGTGGATTAAGGGTGACTAAAAGGATACTTCACCAGAATCCATCATGAAAGGGATTAACATGTGCTGTAAAAAGTGCTGTGTCAAACAATATGAATATTAAAAAAGCAAACACCAAGTGGCACAAAATCTGGCATTACTCTGAAAAGGCATGCACCTGGAAGTTTTTAGACACGCCTGCCTAATGTTTCTATAAGCATGCATCCCCCACTCATTTCATGGTCTCAAAGAATGTATCGCAGTCATACTCATGAACATACTACTGCTTATAGCTACCTTGTCCTATCAGTTTTCAGTGTCCATAATTCACTACCACAAAACAAAGAAAGTCAGTCTAGCAAACATCTTAGAAACTGCTATTCTTGTATGCCTAGGAACTAATAAAGGTTTGAAAATCTGATTTATAATTCCTACTATTTTCACACAATTTATAATTGTTATATTCGTCACTTCCTAATTCCTACAATATATTATACACCAAATACATACAAGCAATACTTTGTTCCAGTATCCCATCATTTATCAGTATTTTTGGTATAATTGGTTCCACTGCCCCTGAAATCCTTCCAGTAGCATAGCTACCAGCTAAGGCCCCCTCAACCACTCATTAATTAGGACCTCCCTATAAACAAACATTAATGAAGTTACTCCTGGATCTGTAACAGGGACCCACAATGCTTCCTTCTGTCAGAAGATGTAGTTCAATCTGCAAGAACCCACAACAAACATTAGTATTCCTTACGTGTGGTGGGCGGCCTGCCCCCAACATGCCGCCCTGTGCTGCAGAGGCCTTTCTTCTATGTATGAATATGTTTTTGTGCAAGAAAATACCTTTACCACTTGCTAATGCAGCACAAAACTGTTTTCTGTGCTATGCAGACTTAAACCAAGTTAAATACATTTTGTTTCAGATAATGTGATATTTGATAACAGCTACAGCTATATTCGCAGTAAGAAGCTTCACTACTCTATCACAATGGAATCTCCTTTGACAGGAAAGTATGATGATCTTGATGATGTTGCACTACAGGATGGATGAAAATGTTCTCAACAAAAAACATGTGATAAAATAGGTTTTAAAAATATTGTTCCTGGAATGAAATTCATATTACAGTATTTAGACTGGAATTCACTACCTAATCCTGTGACAACATGATTTTAAATTATATGAAGCAGTGACTACTTTATTTGAAGTGGAAGATTGGTGGAGAAAAACATGAAAGCCATACTATTCCACTAAATGGCCAAATGCCTATATATATCTTGTAGTGTTTTACTCTCAAGAACACTCATTAACCCTTCAATGACATTGAGGTTTAAATTAAAACTACTGCCCAGGACAAAGGGGTTTTTAAATTTATAATATCCTTCAACACATTCAAAACCACAAGGTGCACTCAAACTTGTGGTAAAGCAAAACAGTGTGGGGTTAAATATTAAAACTGATAATTACATATTATGCACAGGCTAGTATTAAGCTGGCTACAGTTTATGGTGAGTTAGACATAGTAAGCCTAAAATCTGGCAGTGTAACAATAAAACAAAAAGACAATATTACAGGAATACGAACAGCACAAAGGGATGAAATTCAAGATCTAATACAGTGTGTCCAAATGATATGCATCCATAAAGAAAAAATGAATATCTTGAAATTTGGTCAATATACAGATGTTTGGTTCACACCATGACCTTAGTACATTTCAATGTGGGCAACCCTGGTGGCACAAAAATATCCGGGCGATATTCAACCTCTGTCCACATTTTGAAACATGTTATGTGTTACCATAGCTACAGCATCCCTTATGCTGGCTCTTAACTGCTGAAGATGTCATTTTTGACCCTGTAGATGAAGTTATCCACATAATCCCATAGGCAAAAGATCCAGTGGGGTTACATCTGGTGACCTAGGAGGCCAGGCAACTGATGCTCCCTTCGTAACCCATCCGCCAGACATTGTGTGATAAAGGTGCTTCCTCATCACATGGCTGTAGTGAGGCAATTCACCATCTTATTGTACAAGAGTTTCACATGGTAACTGGAGAACTGTACACAGTTCCAGCATATCCATGTACAAGTCCAAGGTCATGGGTTGGTTCAGAAAAAAAGAATCTGATGACCCTGCCATGCACAACACGTTCAGTTCGACACTGTCTCTCTCCAAATCACACATGGTATGTGGATTTTTGTTTCCCCAAATCCTGAAATTGTGAAGAATCACAGCTCCACTCACAAGAAAGGACACCTCATCTGAGCAGCACACACAGAGGTCCAATATTGTCTGGATATTGGTTGTACCACCACTGAGGTATACTAAATCAGGAAACAGGAAAGAAGTCTGAGTTTTCCTTCGTAAAGGTGCAAACTGGACATCTATAAAATGAACAGATTTTGATATATATATATTTTTTGGTTGGATTCCTGTCATCCAGACATTCAGGAGGAATCATTAAAAAATTCACAAACATTCTCAAACCTCACTCTTCAGGTAAAAATATTATGTGAGCCAATGATGTGCTGTGCAAACATAAGTGTGGCTGTTTACATAGATGCATTTATCTGTATAATACCAGCACTGGGGAACAAATTCCAATGTTCTCAATGTTTACAAAAATACAAACTTGGTTATAACATGGTTATGGTTGAGTTTTCTATCCTGAACACAAAACTCTTCAGCAACTTCCTCCACAAAATTGGCCTTCTCAGCAAATTTTATGGGTGTGCCTGATACTGTTTGTGATTACATTGACCATGCAGATATTCTGCACCTACCCTATTCATATTGCAGTAATACAGATATCTCATGCAGTTCACAATGTATGGACATTGGCAGGTGTGAAGGTAACTAACACCACCTGAAAAGGCAGATGTCCTGCCACACACTAAAGTATGCTAGTGGATTAAACAGATGCACAACAAAATGCCCACACCTTCAAAGACATGTAATGTATTTTCACACTAGCATTCATTATCCTTGTCCAGCAAGCAGAGATTAAAAATGTATTCCAGTGGACATAAGGATGGATAAAAATATGGTGTACATAACACGTAACACAATAAAAATTTCTGATATAATTACCAACAAAATGCACAATATTGCAATAAATAATTTTACAAATAAAACTGCAAAACTGACATGTTTCAATTTTTAATGAATCATCCTAGGGAGAAAACATCAATCAAAATATGCATAAAATATGAATTAGATTCAAATAATGATACAAGACATATGTGGATATCCTGAGTCCAGAGTAGGATAAGAAACATGCAGAAATATTCCATATGATGAGAACATAATACATAGTACAGAAGGATTACAATTACTCAGGAAATAAACATTAAAATAAAGAGGAGAAATTATGAATAATATACACATTTTTATAAGAGAATACACATTATATAGTGAGTAAAATGATTGTCGTTTTACATACCAGTATAGGAGAAACCCTGTGTAGATGGGGTGACAGTAGGGGCAGTACAAAGGAAGTAAAAATAAAAAGTAAACATTAAACAATAAAAATTATTTATATAATGTACCAGAACACTGAATATAAATTACATTTTTATAACAAATTATTCTCCATATAAGAAAAACAATTTTTAATTGCAGCCACCATCATTATTTTAGAAATATATGGCAGGAATGGATAAAACATCATGTTACCATAACTGACAATTTAAGGTAGTTCGAATAACATGGACACCAGATCTGGATTTGAGCATTCAGCATCTTCAACCTTTTCAGACCGACCCCACACCATCAGGGTGGGAACACTCTTCAACCGCAGACGTTTATCTGTCCGAAATGGACATCGTGGATCCTTCCAACTAGAAATGACAAAATAATCATACACATATATATCTTCATGTCATTTTTTATATGTAGGGTGGGTGGGGGTGGGTGGGTGGGTGTGTGTGTGTGTGGAATAACACTTAACAGACCTTACAACCTCTTAGTTCCAACAAATGCACATATTATAGTAATATATATTGGTACTAAGAGACTGTCACCATTCACAATGCACGGAGAGAATAACATGAAACCTACAGACCTATTTGTGGTGATGCAAAACACATGCCCTTTCTTAGGATCAATGGAAGAAGGAACACTGACAACAGGACTGGAAACATACAGCTTCAAAGTTTAGCATTAATAGCCCCTTAAAAATTCCCAATAAACCAGCATAAAAAAAAGTAAATCACATAACATAATTATCAAGTTGCCATGTATACCCTAGTCCAAATATTTTTTTATTCTGAATATTTAAAATAGAAACACAAACTGTTAAAGTACAATACATTCAGTTACCTTAAGGAATCATTACTGATTCAATGTTTACTGTTTATCAGCAAATGCCATTTTCCATCTGATACACATTCTCAAGTAAAATGTTTTTATCAGTTTCATGAATTACCAAATTTACATAGTTCTTCACAAAACATTCCTCTCTTTCAGGTCTGTATCATTTCACTAATATGTTTTTCAACTTGGTATGCTTAAGTTAAAAAGCTTAGTAAAGAGCAAATTCATAGGATTCTAACAACTACATATAGTTAAAGTCATGACTTAAATTGTGAACATTATCCATCGCATCTGGCCAACAAAACCCACAGCATTTTGGAGGCAGATCTGCCCTCTGAAACACTGTTAGGTTTGTAGCCTGAGACAATGGACAATGTCTAGAACTTCTGTCATGACTATTTCAAATGAAGTGACAGCCTCAACTGCTGGAACATTTAAACTATATCACCTTACACACACATTTTCAACAAACATTGTTTAGATTGCCATATAGGATTCTCATGTATTTGATAATTACGCCAATCAAAGAGAGCAGTCTCTGCAGTGCATTATAAGAGTGGATAGCACACATGTTAGACAACACCCAAAACCAAAAAGCATCCACAATATGGAAACACCCATCATCTCCCACAGCACAGAAATTCAATAAGAACATGGCAACTGCCATTTGTGAACACAAAGGTGTGCTGATTGTGGGCCATGGTGAAACTGTAACTGTGGGACACTTATGTGCTAAACTCGAGAGGTTACAGTGGGACATTTGTTGTAAAAGCGAGGGGCTGTTGCACCAAGACATCATGATTTTGCATGATAATGCAAAGCCCCATGCTATCAATTGACACTTGTGACTGGTTATAGCACTAAAGCTGGGAGTTACAGATCACCCTCCCTACAGTCCCAATCTTACACCCAGTGAATTCCATCTGTCTGAAACCCTTAAGAAGAACCTGGGTCACAAAAAGTTTCCAACAGACACAGACATCAAGCTACCTGACACTTCTTGGCGACAGACACTTGACATTTATTTATTCTATGCCAGGATACAGGCCTTGGTGACATGGTAGAGCCAATGCTTTTATGTCAACAGTCACAAGTCTGATGTGTATCATTTGTTACCTACATGCCATGTACACATGATGTTACAGCCTTGCATTTTGTGATGATGTGCTTACACCACTGCTTCCTGAATACCAATGACAGGTAATGTTATCACAGGGGATGTGTAATGGTAGTCAGGTCATTTCTGAATAAAATATTAAACACACATGTTTTTAATGTCTACTTACAAGTCTCTATCACCAACACCAACATATAGGAAATGTATGTTCTCGGCTGTTTCTAAAGCTTTTTCAATGACAGGCATTGCTGCAAGAAAAAATTAAAATACAAATAATGCTGCACACCCAAGCTGCCAAACAGGAATAAAAAAAACTTTAACAGTTAAAATATTTTCAACAACAATGACAATGACAATAAAAACAACACAGGTATGGTAACATAAAGAAATTAACTTTTAAAATTGAATCTGACATGCCAATCTCAATTCTGGATTAAAAAAAAGTCACATCATTTCAGTTTTGAACGAGGTAATGACCATTTTGGAACCAAAACAGCACTTTTTGTCCCACTTTTGCAATTCTTCCTTAGTTTTCTTACAATTCTTGTGACTACTGTACAATGTAAGAAGATGAGGTTAAACTGGTACATAAAACTCTTTTATCACTAAATAGCATTTCTCAAACTGTATAATAAACATCACACTCAATTTGATTGTGCACTGGGCATGATTCTCTGGGTACACACCTTCACCACATTGGAATCCGACCCGACCGCTACTGCATGCTATGCAGCCTCCGCGAACCCGTGGACAGAAACCATTTAGGACAATGTACCGCACTGTTTAATAGGAGAGAGTGTGAGCAATACTGGCAGGCCAGGACAAAAAAGATGGAAAACTGACTTTGCTTCTTTTCTACTACTATTTTTGTGACTACGCCTTACTATTAGGACTTTCATATTTACCTCGAATGTTGTTTATAGTACTTATAGTACTTATAGTGTAATTGTAATATTTTATTTTCATTGGTTGCATACGTCAATGGTAAATACTCAATGTACCTGCCATTAGGAAAATAAATAAACATCACATTCATGTCTTGCATACACATAAAAATACAGACAATTAAAGAACCTTTGCATGAGACAACTCTCTGAGTGTCATTTGTATGATCAGTACCCCAAATTTGGACACACCCAACTTCGTGTGTATGTGACACTATGCTGTATAACTTGCACATATAATGATAAAACTTCTGGCTGATTTATAGAATTCCAAATGGCTTATCTTTCTGTTTGTCCTGTATTTCCTTCCTATCTCACTTTTGGGTGTCACATCCTGTTTTCACAGATAACCATTATTTGTGACTGGTCTAATGTCTGTCAACCTGAAATAAACCCTTATGATAAGTACAAAGCATGATGGTTATAAGCAGTTGGATAGCATCCCAACCCATTTCAAGTTATGTATACTGTTATCCACAGGCTGCAGAGGTTCTTGACTTAGAAATGTTATTAAAATATACAGAATGTTCAGCAATGAGCAGGCCAAAATTCAGGAGAATAATCTGCAGATCATTTTGTCCTGTAAATTACAGGTAATTTAAGTTCAATTAAATTAAAAGCAAATAGAATGTCACAGCAATGAAAAGAGAGCCAGGTTTTAATTAACCCTCATCCATCCATCCCAACGGCACTACAGCCCGGGGTGCCCTTGGCCTCCTTCATGAGTTTCCTCCATCCTTCCCAGTTTAGGGTGACTACTGTCCAGTTTCCACACCCTAGCTTTGCTGCATCTTCCTTCACTCCATCTTCTCAGTGCAACCTGGGTCTCCCTTTGGGGCGCTTTCCTCCTGGCTCACTGAGGAGGAATCTCCTGGATAAATCGTCATCCTGGCATATGACATGTCCTGTCCATCTCAATCTGCTCAATTTGCAGAATTTCACAATGTCATTCTCACCACACAATTGATAGAGTTCTTGGTTGGTTCCAATTTGCCATCTTCCCCCATCAATCACTGGGACATAAATTCTCCAGAGGTTTTTACGATCAAAAATACTAAGACGATGTTCATCTTGCTTAGATAGCACCCATGTTTCTGCCCCATATGTAAGTACCGGTCTAATTAATGTTTTATAGAGAGTGTTTTGATATTCCTGGATATGTTCCTTGATTTCATATGGTTCTGTAACCCATAATATGCTCTATTAGCCATTATCAGTCGTGCATTCACTTCTACTGACTTGTTCATTTTATTGACCATTGTACCCAGATAATTGAAATTGTACCCTCTCTTAAACACGTAATTTCCTATTGCAAAGTCCTGATGCAATGTTGTGTCCTTTCCACTATACATGTAAACCATCTTCTCTTGATTTATTACCAGTCCCATATTTCTTGCAGATTTCTCCAGATTTAAGAAAGCTTCGTTGAGTCCAAGGGTTGTATGTGCCATTAAATCAATGTCGTCGGCATAACCCAAGATCTGTACAGTCTTAAAGAAAATGTTTCCTCTAGTTTGAATGCCCGAGTCCTGAATGACTTTTTCCAAGGCTGTTTTAAAGATGAGGCATGCAAGTGCATTGCCTTGCCTCAACCCACATGTGGTAGATATTGGTTCCGACAGGTGAGACTGGATCCTGACTGAGCATTGCACATTGGTCATTGTTGTTTTGACCAATCTTATCAGTTTAGGTGGGATACCAAATTCCATCATGGCACCAAAAAGCTTCTCTCGGTAGATACTGTCATAGGCTGATTTAAAGTCAATGAACAAATGATGTACTCCAATTTGATATTCAACTGTCTTTTCCATAATTTGACTTAAGGTGAAGATCTGATTGGTCATTGATTTCCCTTTTTGAAAGCCACATTGGTATTTGCCCATAATTCTTAAGAAGCAGTATTCCCCTGTAGTTACTACAGGCCATTGGGTCGCCTTTCTTCAAGACTGGGCATATTATTCCGAAATTCCACTCATATGGTAAATTAACCCTCATCAGTACCGACATAAACATTTACAACCAAATTACACTTTAAAATTGACCACCTTGCTGTAAGGTGCCTTTCCATTAAACGTTCCCACTGGAAGTGTTCTGTTTCATTTTTTTTGCCAGCCGTGTCTTTAACATGGCACCCTGCCACATACTGCACTGTTTCTGGGTTATGGCTCTGATACACCCTATACTTCACAAAACTCCAGAGGAAGAACTCTAATGTGTTTTTGTCTGGTGCCCCAGTTGGCCATGTTGACAGACCACCTCTAACAATGCATCTTCACTGATAATTTTTCTTCATGTACTCCACAAACCTGACCAAAATGTTGATGTGTTCCATCATGTGTATCCACATCTATCATGTCGCAAGAGGCACATCCTCTAAGACAGCAATATTTTTTTTTTTTGGGGGGGGGGTAAAAAAATCTGTTGAAAATTAACACTTCAGGTGGATTTTGCTGTAATAAGGGTGAAAATTCCATGTGTTGTTAATATCACATACGAATTCAGCCTTATTCATGAAAAGAATGTCAGGAAGAATTTTTAGTTGTGGTTGCGGCCCTTCACAAAACCACACATGGTTGGTGTGATCAACTAGCAAAACACCATGTACTCTTCAGAGTTGAAACAGACAAAAAATCATCATCAGTCTCCTCCATGTGTGGTTGCTCACATTCTGTATTTACCAGTAGGAAGCAACTATATAATCTGAAACCTCCATGGTGACTGAAGCCAATAAAACTTTCTTGAGCTAGCAGCCATGGTGAAGAGCAAGTAGATATATGTTTCAAAAGCCATCTTGTTCTAGAAATGTTCCATTTACTCACCATTCAACATCCAGACATGGTCACTAACCTCAGAAAGTTCTATTAAAGGAAACACTCTGCCTCAAAATTCTGTGTAACTTTTGAAATGTTTAGCTGTGGAACTCTGCAATGTGGTTAATATCACTTGTATTCCACTATGGCAGCCCCCTGCTTCCATTATGGAAGCCACTGACAAAATGCATATTGGTATATTTCTCATTTGTAAATGTTAGGTACATTTTAATAACATTTTTATGCACAATAAACACTACCATATGAGCTAAGACCGTGAAAAGAGAGCTGAAAATGGAAGAGCTACAGTGGTGCTGGCTTGCTACACTAGAACTCAGCTTGAGCAAGGTTACAGCTCATGACACTGCCACTTGATCAGAATTAAAACTGATCTAATATACTGACACAGTCTCCTTTTTTGAACTTTGTCACCATCTAAATTTGTTTAACAAACACGCCATTTTAGAAGCCAGCACTGCTTCCGTCTTCAGGTACAGAAGCACCTAACCTGATGTAGCCCTTCGACCAAGCTACTCTAAGTCACTGGGTCAATCTAAGGCATCCACCAGGTTAGGTGCTTCTTTACTTCAAGATGGAAGCAGAGCCAGCTTCCAAAATGTTGTTTGTTACACAAATTTAGACAATGGACAAAGTCCAAAAAAGGGGGAATGTGTCAGTGAGTCATACACCACCGTCAAAGCCCTGTAGTGTTGACCTAATTCAACAGAGCAACTTATGGTATAAAGGACACACACAAGAGAAGAAACAATCACTGAGACCCAACACAGTACTGACTACTGCTGACACCCACTTAAACCCTAATAACACCTACACTGACCATTCCAAAACCATTTGAGAAGCTATCAAAATAATACAACACTACCACAATGTAAAATGTGAAGGCAGACAAACTGCATGAAGTCAGGCTTCATGTCTTTTCCTCCAACATAATAAATGAAAACCTTGGCAGAATGTCAATGCTTCACCATGCTCTTGACATACTGAACCAAAAAATAAAAGGTATGAATGTATTACCTAAATGACATTATAGACCACTTGTTTCTTGAGGTATTTAATTATACTTTATAAAAATTCTGTAGCATGAAACAGACATTGATGGAATAACTACGAATGCAAAGTCAGGATGGCGCTGGTACAAATGTTTTAATCCATTTTAAGATAGCCCAAAGTGAATTCAAATGGCCTGAGAAAAACCACAATAAACCTCAAAACAATATATTCTCAATTGGATATTTTCAGGCTATATTCACATGAAGATCCAAGTCTGCTGGAATGTTACAGCAGTTGATTCATAAACAGTTACCAAGTACATAGCACTAACACTCCCACTAGTTCAACATTCCAACTGCCCATACCTAGATAATATGCCCAAATCCCTCCACACAGCTATGCTTCCTGTAATGCTTGACCCTAAAGGTGACAGCATTTGATCCTTTTATATGTGGTTAAATATAGACCAATCAACATAGCAAAACATACCAGAAGACCTAAATAATCAGAAGTACAGCTGTGAGAACCTCAAATCTAGCGGGCCACCCACAGCATGCAAAGTAATGTAACATTCATTACACATATCCCCCTCTCTCCCACCCAAACAGGCGAATTTCGCATTACTGCATTTCATATTAACTTTTTTAAATTTCGGTTGAAATCTAAAATATTTTATCTGGAGAAAAAACTAAAAAAATCGTGGTTTTAAATTAAGCAAAGACAATAACGTACCTTTCAATGGAAAAGGAAATAAAACCAAAAAAGTAACAAAAATCTGGCGTTTCGCCACCTCATTTGGGAACACAACTGTCGCGCAAATCGGGGGATACCTGTATATCAGAATTGTATGCACTAAGCATGTTCTACATTTTGCACACACTGCAAACATACCTTTTACACAGTCAGGGCACCAACTTTTTCCATCTGCTCCTTTTGAGCCAGAGAAGTAAACGTACACTCGTTTATCCTGAGCTTCCAGGTCCCCAATCAAGTCACAGAAGGCATCATAACCTTCTACGTCTCTCCGAACAACCATGCTTAATTGATATTACCTTTCGGAACACAGACTACTCATGCGTTAGTTTACCTCACACCATCCAATTATTCGAGACGCCTTCCACCCATCCATAACCCCTTTTGCACACGTTCCGTATAATGCATCTGCTGCTCCTGACACTCTGATCCATGCTTGGTAAAGTAACCACGGAAAGAAGAAGGCATTGACAGCACAGTTCACTGTAGGTTTACTATTCGGAACGCATTCATGCATAACCAACCATAGGCGAAAAACAAAGACAATAGCCACCCATGTGTCGTTAAAAATTTAAGTTTATTGTATTTCCTCTTATGTGACTCAATAGTGTAAATTTGTAGAACATATAATATGCTAGAGGAATGAATTTATGCTGTGTAAAAGAGACTTTCGTTTCCTGCAACGTTGGCATGCTTATATTGCCCACTAAAAAGTCGGAAGTGATACGTGAACCATGATTCGATATAATGTATGCTCTTAGATCTAAAAATCCTGATTCACGATCTACAGTGCGGTTATGTTGCAAAGGTGTGATAAAGCAAACACACGAAACAGTAATTGGTAGCACAGGTAGGTCAAGGGTTAGTACGTATATGATTCAGGCGGTGAATTGCGTTTCATGTGGTTTTGAATTTGTTGTTTGTTTGAAACAAATTATAATAAACCACTAATTTTTGTTTCAGCTCAGAATGTCTTTGTCAAAGCCAGTGTATAATTTCATAGGATTTTATTTTCAACAACTGCATACAAATCCAGTCATAACAAAATCAGTCACCAGGTTAGTAAGTAAGACGTTGATCGTTACTGGGATTCGTCTTACATTATTTCTTTTCATGTCCTTGACCTATTTCATACTTATGTACTATAGGCAACAAACCAGAAGGTCATTACTTTGTTAAACACAAATCCCGAATACTTAAGATCTTGTAGACATGAATAGATATTTTCATAAATGGATTTGGGTTTACATGCAGTTATTTTTTGCATACCAAATTGGGTAAAGTGATTGATGGGAAGACTGTTGAGTGATTAGCCAGAATTACTGTTCATATTAAAATTCAAGCATTCCGCATACCCTCTTATGAGAGCTTATACTATATAAGGATGAAAGTGGATGTAAATACTTATGAAATATTCATATAAAAGTTCCATGGAAACTGCAGAATCTGTCACATTTCTTTTTGGACTTCCTTGCCCTCTGTTGATATCTCATTTATTAGCTCTTCATCCTGTGTGCACCTGAAGTTACAATGTTACTGACTCACCTCGTTTAAAAGTAGTCCAGGACGAATCAGAGTAATGGTGAATACAAATACAGTTCACCATATGAAATACTGAAATGAGAAATTTGCTATCACCAGGGAACAGAGCCTTAAGAAGTGAGTGTCACTTGGGTTGTCAGATTCCCATTTCTTTCATGAAATCTACATGTTTATTAAAATTACAGTTACCATTCACTATGTTGACAGCTGTGCAGTAAAAGCTGTTTGTTTTACAAATTGTATTCATGAAGAGCTGCTTAGTATGTAAAAACTAAGAGCGGAAGATTTCAGGTTTCTGCCCTGTTGCATTTGAGGTCTGCTCTTCTGGGATGTGGTACAGCTAGGTGGATAATTTGTTAGCAGCATTGGAGGACATTGTATTGATCCCATCTTCAAGGGTCAAGCAGTCTGCTTGGATGGTTTGACCCTTAAAGATGGGATCAATCTGCTGTCCTGAGACATCAGTAACAAACTACCAGCGTTTGGCACGTGACATCCCAAAATGTTGAAGACCTAAAAAATTAGGATTAAATGCCATATTCACAATAGCCTGCCACTGGTTTAGCGTAGTTCATTTCATTTCATTTTAATTTAGTTTAGTTTATTCTTATCCATTTCAATCGAACATCTAATATGGGATATAGAGCAATTGCAGTTTATACCTACTAAACATAATCTTGTTAGAACTACGTGAACACAGTAACACTGACAATGTGTGGATTAAAACATGGCAACTCATCAACTCTTCTTTCACTTATATGCTGATATTATCCACATTTAACATGACATATATTCTTCTGTCTTTATATTATTTCTTGTGTTGTGTGTTATAGTTACAAAAAACAATAACACTTTTCAGTCAAGCACAGCTGTTTCATTTGTTAGCATATGCAGCTGTATTAATAAAAAAAAATAGTTGTGCTGAACTGAAAACTTACTCAGTGTGTTCTTCCATTGAGTAAAATGTATATTGTTACTGTCACGATCTTAACTCCCTTTTAAAAATTGCAGTTGTCCATGTACTTTATATTATTGGATATTTTATTATATAATTTAATTCCTATATTCATTAAACCTTAAAAAAAAAGGGATCTAGCATACAGTACAAAATGTGGAGATCCAATTTTTTTCACATATTATAACTGTGAACTATGTTCCGCTCCAGAATTGCTTTATATCTTTTAATATAGCATACTATTTCAGTAATGTATATACATGCTGCTGGCATTAAATTCAAATCCCAAAATGTCTGTCTACCAAAGCAAAGTAAAGATTCCTAAACTTTCAGTATCTTCCCTCCCCCCCCTCATTCCCCTAAAAAAATTAAACTATACATCAGATAGTTTTGAAAATGAGCAGAATAGATGTTCTTTATGGCATGTGGGCTCATTGTGCCCCTTAAAAATATTTTATAATGTACTTTGGTATATATGCCTGAAATTTGGATTCTGATTTGTAGGCAGTACCCATATTATCAAATTTGACTTGTCATTTTAATGGATTTCTGTTTTGTCTGGTATGAAATGACATTGCCATTTTTTCTATATTTATTGTAAGATTGCTTATATGAAACCATGACTGCAGTTTCTCCCTAATGTTTTGAATTTTATGTTTGGGGACATTTTCATTTTTTGTTGGTAACCAATATGTTTGTATTGTCTGCCAATAAATTTTTTTTTTTGTAACCGTAATGTTTGTATCATCTGCATAGAATACTGTCTTTATCTTTTGAATGTTTAACAGATCATTTACATATAATAAAAATAATTGGCCCAAGAATTGAAACTTGTGGCACTCCATGTTGCATTTCTGTGCAAGAAGAAATATATTTGTTCTGTACAGAATGTCTAGTGTCACTCCAGGTTATTAAATCCAGTTAACATTCTTGAATCCTTCTTCTTCATGACCCACTTTAATATTATTCTTCCATGTACACTTAGATTTCCAAAATAGTCTACCTCCCTGCAGGTTTGCAAATAATATTTGATATACATTTCTCATAGTCCTCCCACTAAAATAGGAAACACTGTGGTTTTTGAAAATGTGTATAGGCCAGAATATATATATGTTCCATTGCTTGAGTTTTACTATCCATACATTGAAGTAAACAACACCTTTTTTCAGCTGTGTGTTAGCAACTCTGGGGAACTTGACATCACAGTACGTTGCAGGTGTAAAAGTATTCAATCAAGACAGCATAATTGCCTATGGGGTATTTGGGTGAGTATAGTACTTGTAGGAGTAGTAATGCATGTTTTTGAGTGTTTTCACATACTTTGCAAAGAGCACCCATTAGCTTCATCATGTTTGCCCATTTATCTGTCTGCTGTACTGCCTGCCTGTGCACATGTCTCAACTTGGCTCCTTGGGGTGGATTTTGATAAATTTATATTGGATGCTTGTATGAAAATCTAGGAAGATCCAGGTCTGGTTAAAATTGAACAAAGGTATTGGGCACTTGACATGGATTTGTAACTACTTTTATATTGTTTACAACAACACAAAGCTGCACTCTAATGCATGAGGTGTTATAAAGTAGAAAGAAAGTTCCAGACAGTGATTCTTGCTGTGACTAAATTGACTTTTGGAAGATACTCAGCTCATATATAGTTACATTTCTGTGCCATCCATTTATAATGTCTGGACTCAAATTCCATACTCTCATCCAGAATAAATCATTGCACTTTGAAAGGGAAGAAACTATGAATCAGTGTACTTTATTTTATCCTAAGGAAAGTTAATCCTACCAAAATGGAGTAAACTAATGCATGTACTTGAGACAGTGAATTGGGTAAGGTTAAATTTTATTTCATTCGAGGAGAAATGACTTCTGGAGGGACTGAAAGAACCTCAGTCTTTTTCTCCTTTTGTGAGGACTTTATCAGCACCTGGAGGATAAGGATACTTCTGTAAACCCTGTGTGTTTATAATAGAGCTTTATTATATATCTCCATTTTCTTAGTGAATATTGTTTTGTAAGAGTTGTAAGTTTATATTTGTTCTGAATTGTTTTTAATGTATCTATGAACACAGGACCCATTGTAATGAAATTATTTATTTTCTAGGCTTCTGTTCGGAGGTTCAGTGCCTCACTATTTCTACAGAGCATTGGATCGTTATATATCTGATGATGTAGCTCTGGCACCCATTAAGCAGCTGATTTTGGAGAGACTGATCTTCATGCCTTTGTTTCAGATTTTGGCCTTGTATATGCTTGCAAGATTAGAGGTATCTTTTGTGTTTGACATTTTTTTTTCATAATCAGTGCTGGATGCAGAAAATTTTGGGCTGGAATTTATAGCACTCAGAAGTAAAGAAATTGCATTGTGGTTCTGATATGTCAAAGGCAGGATTTAATGTGAGAGGAGGTATTGAAATTAAAGGACAATTACAAAGCATTAATATTGAGAGGCAGAGACTAACAATGCAGTTACTGTCCTCTCAGTTATGCTGTGTGGTCTGCATATAAATGACAGGCTTGAAAATGGAAGCATCATATCCCAGAAGATGGTAATATTTTTAGTGACCACCCTGAGAACCTCTGTGTTGCATAACTATGCAGGTGTTGTGAATCTGGCCTAGACTGTCACCAACTCTGTCTGCCATAATTAAAAATGATTATACACATTCTGTTTCATTTCATTTTAAACCCTGAGAGAGTTACGCTTCTAAATTCTTTACCATATCATAAACATGAAGGAATTTGGGCCTTGCTACTATGAACTTGTTTTACTAACAGTGGTGGAAATAAATAGTAGTTACTGAATTATGACAGTTTCTACAGTAAATATTTCATGTACTTATATATGAAAATTATGAGAGACATGATTAAATAATAATAACTTTGCGGTAGGTCATTTGTATTCAGGTATTTGTCTTATCTAATCTGTGTAACATTTTGTATTATGTTATAATAATTTTTTATGTTGAGGAGTAGTTAGGTCCCAAGCCTAACCTCTCAGGCTGGGGGCCATCTCTTATCAGATACCCCAAGTGCTTATTCACTATCTGTGCAGCTGCTCACATTTGGAGGCTGTCCTGTATACCTGACATTCAGTGTCTCAATATCACACTGCGTGATGGTCATACCTAAAGTTGGGTGCTAGCAGCTTAAAATGTATGAAGTACAATGGATAATATGAACAGGCTCAGAAGTGGACATTTAAAATGAAAATAACCTGGTGGTCAGTAGCTGCATTGGAATTTAAATGCCCGACAGTAAAGTCTAGAGAGAAATATACCATGAGATCAGAAATTGTAATACATAAAGAAATTGTAGATCAGGCTACAAAATATATCATATATAACAAAGTTCAGATGATTAATAAAATACTAAGTCCAGTTCCATAATTAAAAAATCTGGATCTACAGCAGATCACAAGATGTACACTGAAGAACATCAACTGATATTTCTTAATCAAATCTTAGGTCACCTTCATTCATGAGGGTTTGATTCTGAACAGGCATCATTGCCATACACATAGTCAGGGTCAACAAAATTTGTCTGCTTGGGAAGGATATTGGTTAAAGAGCAGAAAATTATTTTGTACTGTATTATCTTATCTGCCTATACAGTATATATTTTAAAAATTTTTTAGGGAAATGCCTGCAGTGTTTATATGACTGCTGAATGAAGCTAATGTTGGTTGATGCCTTATTTTGCATTATTCTGCAGTCTGTATCTGTGATGAGTATTTTTGACTTCTAGTTTTAAACAAAATTAAGTGCCGTAATATTTTTTTTCAGGGTAAATCTCAACAGCAAGCAGTAAAACACCTATCTCAGCTTTACTGGCCTGTAGTTATAGCTAACTGGAAATGGTTCTCTCTCCTGCAATTCATTAACTTTACATTTGTTCATCCAGTGGTAAGCAGTATTTAATAATCTCAGTAACTGTCCTTGAAGTATGCAGTTCCTTTCTAATTATAGCAACAGAACCAATTAGAAAGAAACAGGAACACTGTGCATTACAACAAATATATGAACTGCTGATTGCAAAGTCTTTAATTTGAAGGATATTGATGTTGATTGGTACATCAAGAACTGAGGGAAGCTGCGTAATTTCATGGCTTTCAGCAGAAATATGAACAGTAGAAGATAAAGCAGTCCCATTACAGGCCTAGACAGGCCCAGAGGGTTCTTAGGAAGTTTAGGTTCCCAGATTTTGTGACAGCGGCACAGGATGGTGGTAGGTTGTCAGCCTTAACGCACCGGCCGCCTTTACCCCCAGGAAGTACTCGTGGTTCTCATTTATGTTGGAGGCTGAGTCGACCCCAGGGCCATAGTGCGATCGGAAAGATTTTTTGCCAATGAAAAATCCACTGACACCAGCTGGGATTGAACCAGTGACCTTCCAATTTGCAGCACAGTGCCTTAACCACTGTGCTACTGTGGTCCCCCAATATGAACAGTAGTAGGACAAAATCAGTTCATGGTTCTTGTTGGTGTGTTGCAGCTCATGTGATAGGAAGGGTATTAGTGAATAAATGTTGGTAACCCATAAACTCACTGGATTTGAGGTTTTTGGTCTGGTGCTGATGAAGGGTTTCATGTCCTGTGGGACATGAGCTGCATTGCATGTTGACATGGCGTAACATCACAGAAGACTTGAATCTTCAGCCATTAAACTTGTGGCATGATGCTATCAGGTTCATTGTGTAGTTTGTGTTCTGCACTCAGCCACATCATTTACCCCAAGAGCTGAGGTGACACATTAGATGCACACCATGAAAACCTAAAGACAAGAAAGAATTTGAAGGTCTGTGTTCATACTGTAAGGAATAATCACAACTATAAACCATATTTCCATTTTACCTGAAGGTACATGTCAAACATGTTAACCATTTTAATGTGTATATCCTGTACTGGTTAATGTGTCATATTTTTTTCTTCAACAGAGGGGATAGGGCTGATGTGTCATTTTATTTAACAAAAGATGGAGAAGGGTTGATGCTTGTTTCAGATGTTGAGTAGGGAGATCATGTGGTACTTTGATATGTAACTTTTAAAATGTGTGTGGTATAAAGGAAAAAATTGTTTATGTTAGCTTGTTGTGGGGACGCTTGAGGAATATTTTTTGTCTTCCCAGAAATCCTTGCAACTTATCTAGAACCTATAAAAAGAAACCTGAAGGCCTGGGTTTTATCCCAAAACTATGGTGACAGAAACAATATTACCATTCAAACCCTACATGACATGGCATTAAGTGGTTGCTTAATAAACTGTATTTATATGCAAATTGCAGTTGCGAGTGTTTGTGGCCAATTTAATAGGCTTTGTCTGGATTGTATACATGGCCAAGAAACGCCGTCAAGCCCGGGATCAGAGAGGCAACAGGCAGTAATGGACTTTTATGGACAACTTTGAAGGTCACTACAAAGAACAATGGAGTGTATCAACAGGTCTCAAGCAAAAATTTGGTATAGTTCATTCATGAACAAAAATTTGGTATGGTGACATTCTAACTTAGCAGCCTTGTTGCATATAAACAAACTATGTATGTACTGTGTTTTTTCAGGTGATGATGTTAAGCAGGACACAGTATAAATTTGGAAATGAGCTTTATAATATCTTACATCTGGTTACTACATAACTTTTTTTGTTATAATTGAAAGTAGTTGCCAACCATACTTGAACGTATCTGTGTATCAGTTCTGTTAATCTGATGCTTTTATACAAGCACTTTTAGGGTACTTTTGAACTAAGTTTCTAGCGCAAGTTTGGATGTCAGGAATCACAGCATTATGCTGTTTACTTTTGCTGCAGTATTTACCTATGAAGAAAACAACCATATCTTCATTATTTGGACATATAATTAATTTAATGGTTTACAGTAAGACCACATTTAAGGATGTTTTTAATGGTAGATGTTAAAATATGTGCTGCCATTGTTGTAAAGTTTGTAATATAAAAATTATAGGTATGGGTAAAAAAAGAATGCTTTGGATTTTATACATGCCATGGGAATATATTCTTCCCTGTTATTATGTGGGTAACACTATTAGCCACGTGCTTGTGCAAATGATTTGTGGTAAAACTAGGTGGATCTGATGCAGTGGGATTGTCACTAACAAAGTGCAATAAGTTAAGACTAATGACAAATCTTACAATTAAGGGGATATTGAATGCATGGTGCTATGGGCCAGTTCTTTCCATGTACAATATTCAAACTTCAAATGAAATGTTCATAAATTTTCTCGAATTAGATGGTACATAGACCTTCTAATTTGACCTCACTAGGAAGAGAAAAGGGTTATGAAGTTCATTCACCAACAAATGCACTCTTTATTAAACTAGACAAAATTTAAAAATTTACATTAAAAATCACTTTGGCTTGCTCCTACATGTTTTGGTCTACAACCATAATCAGGGAGCCTTCATTAGAGCCTGGCTAAAGTTATATTTAGGTTAAAATTGGTAAAAAACTTCGTCGTTATATGTTATGTGGTGGTGTGGCAGCATGTCATAGGTATGGTATGTGTACTGTGCGCTGTGTTGAGTGCAACTGCGCTCAACACAGCGCACAGTAAATATAACTTTAGCCAGGCTCTAATGAAGGCTCCCTGATGATGGTCATAGACTGAAACATGTAGGAGCAAGCCAAAGTGATTTTTAATGTAAATTATAAAACTTTGTTTAGTTTATAAAGAGTGCATTTGTTGGTGAAGGAACTTTATACATATCAAAATGCACAATATGATGAAAAATTGGGTTAATTTGGAAGGTTAAAACAGCGCATTTTTGTCAGGTCATTCCTCTATATGTCTGTATTTAGACAACATGTCAAGTTTTTTTTTTGTGAGGATTTTTATTATGCATATGACTGTACCTTAGAACAAAGTAGTATTTTGCTGCACAGGTACTATAAAAGTTACCTCTCTGACAAATCACATCAGAATGTCCAAAGTTGCCGCTGATGGTCATAGAACCACCCTTCATCATTGGATAGAGGATCAATAGGTGGTTAACATCCATAATTAAAAAAAAAAGCCCAGAATTTCACCTTGGGAGAAGTATAGATGTATTTTTTTACATTCATTGTTCTGTGCATAATTATAATTGTTTCAAAATAATTACCAACACGATGACACTTATGGACTATCCTTTATTTCAGGGGTAGTCGTCATTTACTCTACATGTTTCGAGCTTTCAGGAAGCTCATCTTTTGCTGTATCCCTCCTGTTCTCCTACAGTCGGGAACAGAACACGTAGGAGAACGGGAGGGATACAGCAAAAGATTACACAGTATGCCAGAGGCTGCCTGTACAGGGAAAAATGGACTCCTGATGATGAGCTTCCTGAAAGCTCGAAACATGTAGAGTGAATGACGACTACCCCTGAAATAAAGGATAGTCCATAAGTGTCATCGTGTTGGTAATTATTTTGAAACATAGATGTATTAATTTTTTTAAAAAGAAATGCTGCAATACTCATTACTTAAATTACATGATTTTGCCTGTCCTGTATACCACCACAAAAAGAGCATTTTTTATATTAGACAAGGTGGAATGGAAGGCATTGTTTTGCTAGTTCGTTCGTTAAAACATTATTGGTATACAGTATACTTAACAGGTATTATGTTGGGAGACATTAAAAATCTCAGGTATGGCTGCCAAACATCCTTTCTATGATGGAGTTTGTGGAACAGTCAAGCCATAGGGTCACCTGCCTATTGTAGTTACATTCCAGTAATTTCCATACTTCTTGAATGGTGTGACATGTGGTTATGAAGTGTGATTGAAATGAGGGTTGCTGACAACCCCAACAGGGAGGCCAGATTCAACAAAATGTGACACTTAATACCTTAATAAGCGAACTGATATAATACAAGGGCAAGATGAATACTTTGAAAGATTAAATTCCTTTGTTTCCATTTTATATCATTATATTATATATATATGTATATATAAAGCAGTAGCAGTTGCTTTATTAGAATAGAAAGGGGCTACAGGGTGTAATCCAAATCAATTTATTTTCTCAATTAAATGAATTTAAAAAGAAGATAAGTTTTATGTTACCATGGGAAGGTTTCGGTGAACTGGGCTCACCTTATCCAAGGACAGAGCTGGTGCTGTCAACCTGTAATATGGATTTTAAAAGACAGGGATAATGAATGTGTAAGAGCTTAAAATAATAGTTACATTTGGTGTCCTTTCCATTCATTTCATAGATTTGGGGTTACAGGCTATTCAGTGTGTTAAAATATGTGGTTAATGCTTGTGTGGGTGCCTGGATTCTCCTGTTGATAAAGATAGTATAATATATACTGAATTGTGATGATGTATCTCACGTATCCATTTCTCTTGTTTTCAATAAACTCCCAAGTCCCTCCTGCACTGCAGTTGTTAAAGTAACTGGTATTTCCTGGACAGTTTGGATGTGTTCACTTGCACACTTATTGCACAATATTGTATCATCCTGGAACTCTTGGTTTGCCTAGTGATTT
>Ga0131853_10003151_pt1 | contig 29551 bp, 21 predicted proteins | sample TergutLab28metaG_FD_92764 | JGI IMG/M metagenome (GOLD analysis project Ga0131853, IMG submission 92764) | Labiotermes labralis P1 segment gut microbial communities from Petit-Saut dam, French Guiana - Lab288 P1 (version 2) (version 2) | ecosystem: Host-associated > Arthropoda: Insects >... | reverse complement strand
CCTAACCTAACCTAACCTAACCAAAACCTAACCATAACCTTACCTAATATAACATAATATAACCTAAACTAAACTAAACTAACCTAACTAACCTTACCTAACCTTACCTAACCGAACCTAACTTAATCTAACCTAACCTAACCTAACCAAACCTAAACTAACCTAACCTAATCAAACCTAACCTAACTTTACCTAACCTAACATAACGTTACCTAACCTAACTTAGCCAAACCTAATCTAACCTAGCCTATCCTAACCTAACCTCAGCTAACTTAACACAGCCGGGGGAAATCTGCGCTAACTTTTTTATTTCCAGGCACTGCATATGTGCTCAGAATTTTCACGGTCATTCTGATGTGTCTCTATGCCACCTCTCCAAGTGTTGATTCCATCCGCCACTGGCTTAACCACTGTGTCAAGTGTTCTGCAGCTTGCCGACACACCAGATTAGCCCTGCCCAGTGGCATGGTTCTGTGCCTGCCTGACTTGACGAAAACATAATATTGCGTACTAAGGGCACGTGTTTATGGTGGGGGGGTTTGAAAAACAACAAATACAACACATCAACGAGGGACTCTTCCTGATTTATGTAGTGATGTCTCCGAAATACAGGCTGCCAACATGACGCTTATATTCCAAAAATCCTAGGACTCGAAATGCCACCAAACACCGAGTGACACGGAATGACTTTTGTTATTCTAAATGATTCAGCCAACTTCCATTACCGAGCTGAAAGCAGCGGGGGACAAACAAATTAGCACCTACCTTTCACTGCGTCTCTCCTTGGGGTTTGTTTCTGCTGCTGACGTCAGGAAGTGGACGATTGAATTTCTGCAGGTACTGAAGATCAAGTGTTGGCTGAATTTTATGTTGAGATGATGCTGATGCAGATGCTTATGTTGCTGACGTATTGATGGTGCTGTTGGTGCTAACTGAGGGGTTGTACTGATATACGGTTTCAAACTGGCACATTTTTCAACAGTTATCGCTTTTTATTGTAGCATTATGCAGGCCATTTGAATAGCTTCTAATTTCAGTACTTACTGTCTCAAACAGATATATACAGCATGCCAGACCACAAGCATTCTGTGATCTGACAGTATTCAATGTTCTGCCACTACACCGAACAGCGCCCTGAACTAAACTCACCAAATGCACTCAGACTGACCATTTCGTATATTCAAACTTACGTCATACTCAATATGGAAAGCAATTCTGATTCTCATTATTCTACGTAATATAGGTGGAGCACAGAAAGAAATTTTACATTTCGTAATAGTTTATATTTTTGACAATATATTATAGTAAAAGAAACATAGCGTTTCGGAATTATATCTGTCTCCTTCTTCAGGTGGAATGTGGCAGTTGGAAACCACAATGGTGGGTCCTTTGGACAGAAATAGCTTTTGTATTTGGATAGCCTACAGACAAAACCCCTTTCCCTCTGTCTGCAGCAGCAGATAAAAGCGATCCGCGAGAAGCTAATGTTTCTAGCCGGACGTGATGGTAAAAAAAAAGGTAAAGTGCACCCTTGCACAGGCACTGCGGCTCTCTACAGGCCATACGGTCCATAGGGGGAGTAGAGACATAGCTCTACTCTTTCTTCACCACGGCACTAGAAGGGGTGAGAGCTCAGCCTCATGCCCCGACCGTTCTTTACCCCTGGGAAAGAACCGGTACCTATTGTACAGGAGGCTGGGTGGGTCCCAGGGCTGGTCTGGACGTGTGCAGAAAATCTCATCCCCAACGGGATTCGATCCCCGGACCGTCCAGCCCGTAGCCAGTCTGACGTGATGGACGGTGTCACGAACACAAGTTACCTCTTTGTGGTCAGAATTCATAAAGCTGAGTTTCTCATAATTCTGAGGCATTTTGTATACACAAACAGCCTTTAGAGCTTTGACATAATGCTGACTAATTGCAGCTGAATAAACGAGTGATCAGAACAGCCTACGTTCTAACAGCCGTACGGTCGTTCTTGTACAGGACAAAGTGAAACTAAACAAGACATGTGATTTTGTGGGTATTTTAAACGCGTGCAGGCTGCGTGTAAAAGGAGGCTCAACATTGTGTCACAGTTAAGACAGATAAATTTAATTCCAAGGCTCTAAATTGTCGGATGATTTTTTTTCGGTCAGCGCGAGTGCATAGCGTGAAGTGGTCAAGGTGATGTGACGTCACAAAATCCATTCGGAATGTTATTAGTAGGAATATGGGGACTGTAGAAAATTACACACTGAGAAGCTTCATGATTTGTATTTCCGTCCAGTAGTATCGGGGTGATCACATAAAGGAAAAATAGATGGCTGGAAAATAAGGGAGAAGTGGATATAGGGTTTTGGTATCGGAGATCTGAGGGAAACACAACAGTTGGAGGGCCTAGACGTAGAATGGGGATAATATTAAAATGGATCTTAAAGGAATTGTGTGTGAGGATATTGACTGAACTGATATTGCTAAGGGTAACGATTAGTGGTGAGCTGTTGATAGGAAATATCAAATGAATTCTGGTTTCGAGAGAATGAGGGGAACGTCTTGACTAGCTGAGAAGCTAGCAGCTTATAAAGAGTGACTGTCTCACGGAGTTAGCCAATCAGAATCTGAGTTATATGAAGCGGTGGCAATAAATTGTAACATTTGCAAACAGAAAGTGTTTCTAATACAACTAAAATTAAAGTCCGCTAAACACATGTCCTGTTACGTTGAAGGTACGGCACAGTGTTTAATATCTCACGTGACATTTTGAGTAAATCTTTCATTTCCCGATCCTCAGACAGGCAGAATATTGCGTAAAACAAAACCTGTCCGGAGGGTCCGGTTGTGCAGTATGAACAGCTGCATACAGACAAACACTGAACACCAGCCAGCAGCTGGTCAAATGCACTGAATTTGTAGGTCCCGTGAGTAGAAACTGCATTGTCTTCCTCGTTCTTGTGAATGCGTAATGGGGTTTGGGTTGCAACAGATTGAATAACTGTTTAAGAAATAAGCAACTGTAAACGTCTCAATAAACTTCGCACCGTGCACCGAACACACCGGCCTGTCTGCAATACAGTTCTCTAGTTAGTGTTGTTTACACTGTATCGAAATAAGACAATTTTTAAAATCAGACGCTGTAACATTACGGACAGATGGAATTGGCAAGTAAATGACAGATTTAATTTGACATTCTTTCCGGGATATATTTGGTAAGACATTTCGGTTTTGAGTTTTTAATAATCGGTACTGTGTAGTTAAAAAGTTTTAAAGGGTAATTAAATAATTTGCCGGCAATACATTTTGTGTAACGGAAGGTATGTACCAGTTCACTGTCACATAAATGATGCTCTATCATTCATTCATTCATTCATTCATGCATTCACTCATTCGTTCGTTCGTCCGTCCTCTCGTCCTTTCCTCCATTCATCCACCCTTACAAAAACACATGAAGCTGTCAGTACCTTATGTCAGTCTGTACTGCCATCAACATGAAATGCAGAGTAAAACCTGCGAATTATCAACACTTCCTTTTGCATAAAGATTCTGATTTTTTTCTTAGAATTTTGGAGTTTTAAATAAAACACTAGATAGGGGGTTTTTATATTGAGACACTTGGACGTAATTAGAATAAATTTTACGTGTTTTTATTCCGAACACCTTATACAGTTTGCAGAAACGACTGCAACTTGACATTTTACGAACAGAGAGCATTAATCTGTAAATATCGTGATGTTTATTGAACATGTTTATGTGCAATATGCTGCTGAACCCAATCTACATACAATCATATATGAAATATCGTTTGGGGGGATTTGAGGTTCTGTCACCAATTCTGCTGCAGTTTCCAGTCTTCTAGATTGAGACGCCCAGCCACTGGTGTCGTAACATCGGCCTGCTGGAGCCTGGCATTGCCACACTATGAAACCAAAGACTCGGCGTCTTAGCTCAGAAGTATTGAACCTTCAGGTACTTGTTTCACTGTGAATTTCAGCTGGAGGCTACATTCTGGATTCTGCATTTTAAATTTGTTGCACTATTTACTTTTTTCGTCTGACGAAAGCAGGCAGAGCGGCAATGCCAGGCACCGTGCTTAGCGTAGATGGAATTATGAAAAAATTAGGGCTCTAAATAGTGAAAAATATTTGATGGTTATAAAAAATTCAGTTGCGTTTGTTAACTGCATTGAACTGACCGTTTTTGGCAAACTGACGGTAATAACACACAATTTTTACAAACCACCCACGAAAGCTTATGGCTGAACCAATTTAATAAGTCCATCTCTTGACTCGGCTGCTGTAATACCCACTTTAATACTATCTTTACATCTGGGCCCAGGTATCCAAAGACGTACATACACGTCGCTCAATTTACACTAATATGTTATATTTCTGAATTAATGCTAAAGGTTGCACGCGTATTGTCTTTATTAATGGTACAATTTATGCAATTATTTTACATAGGAATTCCATTTGCTAAGCGGGAGAGTTATTACAAATTTGGACCAGTACTTTAAGCGGCAAGGAAAGGCATTTTACTGTGCCGCAGTTAGCCTGGCAGTTCAGAGGCACGTCAGCTGTACTGCAGCTGTTTCAGCCTGCAGGGTTTACGGCGTGACGTCAAATACAGAAGAACGCTTGGACTACGGGCCGAGATACAGGTGTAGTAAAACTGCAGGCACGCCACTGCAGCAGTATTGTTACGGAGACTTGAGTCTTGTGGGGCATAACGCCGTGTGTGTTGGTGAATATTTATAGAATTTGTGCGTTCGAATGTTCCATCTTCGGTGTCCAAGTAGTGCAAGAAAATTGAACTACTCGAACCGTGAAGAAGGAGGGAGTCAAATCTTCCAAAACGTCTGTTAAATATTTCTTAAACCACACGGCGTCATAAACCGGGAAATTGAATCTTCATAAATGCAATAATCTAAGGTCCCATCACATTCTGCGTCCTTCTAATACGGAATTTAAAGCATTTGAATCAGAAATGTAATTTCACTTTTCTTTGTAGTTTAAATTAAAGAAAACGTCCCTCGAATCAGGATTAATAACACTCTTTTTATATAGATTTTCGCTAATGTTGTTGTCGTTCTTTCCGTCTGATTCCTAACAAATGAACAACCTGCTGTTCAAACAGACGGCCCCCTACATTCGTACTGATAACTTAGCCAAAGTACTTTCACGTTACAGCAAATCTGTTTCGTTTCCAACCCGGTCATTTATTCATAGCCATACAGACATATTACGAATAATTTCGAAGCGTTTAAGGCCCATGTTTGTTATCACCCTGGGCTGAACTTTATTAGGCTATAGCGCAATAGCTGACAGAAATTCGATCTACTTAGAACCTACTGTGAATGCAAGAGGGAAAAAACTGCATTGCATTTTCATGGGCCTAAAATTATAAGTTACTGCGGACATTTTGGGTTGTGTTCAGAAGAAAATTGCGAATAAGTGGGCAGGTGAGTGTTCGGAAAAGCCGTGAAGTTAAGACGTGACAGATTAGATTAGATTAGACAAGCTAAGTTTTTTAAACGTGACGTGAATCATGAATTGGTTACATATTGAGCTTCGTTTGGTTTCTGAGATTTTGAAACTATTTTCTGCAGTCTAAATTTCGCATTTAATTTACGGAAAACCTCCGCATTATTAAATTAATGTGGAAATTAAATACTGTAAATAAAATGTCCTTGATAAAAGGAAAATGCAGTTACACTTACACAAAACTTGTGACCTCATGAAAATTTCACAAGAAAACTTCTGAATTTTAACTCGCTTATTCTTGACACAAAATAACTCTAAACTTAGCTGTAGCAAACTCCTCCGTCACTACGCAATCAATCCATGCCAGTCCCTTTAGTCAGACTATCACATTTGACGGCACATCACACTGCTTTCCTACGCTGCACACAAGCGCACACACCGACCTCAGGCGAACCAGCAACACGCAGGGTCTGTCGGAATACTCTTGTCAACACGTCTTCTCCAATCGGACATTTTATGTACTATCACCACATGCCACGTAAGAAGCGTGGGGCGGTTTATCCATAACCCTTCAATGTACATGTGGTGTACTGCACAAACATCTTTATTAAAAATACTTGAAGTTTATAATTACGTCACCAATTTCGCCTCCTCAGTTGGTACACATTAAACTGGATAGGTCTGTCGTCATAAATCGAAAATAAGCAATAAAAATTTTAATGTTTTTAACTGAAAATAGAAATTTTATTTATTATAAAATTATAAATTTCAATATTATGGCATGGAATCCTCAGATTAATATTATCAATCAAAGAAGGACAAAATTTTGATCCTATTAAAGCGTGAAGGTAAAATGTCTGTCAAGGTGATGCCTCTGAATCATAAAGAACTATACTTACGCACTTTAGAAGCTAAAGTGCATAAGTATAGTTGTAAGGAATATGATTTTAAAAAGTAACTGAAGCACACAGCTGCAGACTTCTGATGGATGTGTTCCAGCCAACTGGCATAATGTTACTCCAGACAGATGAGGCATATTCTTACTTAGGAACAACTGGTGTGTAACATAATAAGAAACTACCAATAGTAGAAGAAGAGTAGGTCAAAGTACATACGAGTCCTAACGTTTTGATTAAGACAATATGTAGTCAACATTGTACATCTGACTTTAGTTTAGTCAGTATTAAGTTTGTCAGCAGCATAGAGATCGCGAATTGAATCAATGTCAGATTGTGGAAGTGCACTGTCAGTTGAAAAGCTTGAGCAATTTTTATAGTGTCAGCAAACAATAAATAAACAAATAAGTGGAGCCCAAGGGGAACACCAGAAAGCAATTCAGAGGGTGTCGAATAAATATTGTGGATTCAGACAAAAAAATAACTAGTTATGTAACAGCGCAACTAACTGACATAACTGTGTGACAGCCCGTAGGCACTGAGCTTATATAAAAGAAGTGTATTAAAGAACGACACCAAAGGTACAGGACGAAGTCACAATATAATAGTTCCTTTGAAATGGAGGAAGAGTTCAAATATTTGGGAACAACCTTAACAAATCAAAACTCAGGAAGAAATTAAGAGCAGACTGAAGTCAGGGAATTCTTGCTATTATTTGGTACAGAATCTTTTGTCTTCCAGTTTGCTATCCATTGAATGTTCTTTCTATGGGTGTGCAACTTGGTCGTTCACAATACGGGAGGAACGTAGGCTGACGGTGTTTGAGAATAGGGTGTTGAAGAGACTATTTGGGCCTAAGAGGGACGAGGAAAGAAGGGAGTGGAGACAACATAATGAGGAGCGTTATGACGTCTGCTCACCAAATATTGTTTGGGTGATAAAACGAGAAGAATGAGATGGGCGGAGCATGTAGAGCTTATGGGGGAGAGGCGTACACAGGTTTTTGGTGGGTAAACCTGGGGGAAAGAGACAACTTGGGAGACACAGGCGCAGATGGGAAGATAATAAGATGGATCTTCAGGAAGAGGGGTGTGGGGATACGGACTGGATCGAGCTGGCTCAGGATAGGGACAGGTGGCGGGCACTTGTAAAGGCGATAATGAAACTTCGGGTCCATAAAATGCGGGGAATTTTTTGACTAGCTAAAAATCGGTTAGCTTTTCAAGGACTCTGTTCCATGGAATAAGCAAGCATTTAAGTATGTAAGTACATAAATAAGTAAATTTCGTCTTATTTGTAGCACGAGTAGGTAAGTACACGGCTTTTTAATATGAATGATATTTTTAATCAGTAGGAAACGATTTTGATACTTTAATTGTACAGTGGTATTTATTCACCAAGATACTTTTCAATGTATTTTTTAAATGTAATTATTTCTTTAACTGTAGACTGGAATTTAAGAATATGGTGCTGAGGAAGATGTTTGGCGGTAAGATGGAGAGGTTAACAGGAGGATGGAGAAAAAACACCAATGAGCTTTAGGAGAATGAAATTTGTGGCGCATGTGAGACTTTTCGGAGAAATGAAAATTACCTACAAAATTTGTGTCTGAATATCTGAAGGGCGTAGATTACAGGAATAATATTAGAACTCACCTGAGAGATGCCGGCAGTGACATGTCAACTGGATTCATCTGGCTCAGTATAGAGGGCAACACTGTACGTACTAGAGCGATGCTGTCAGTTCGTGGTACTGTACAGAAAGTTCTACCTGAATTTGAACAATGCAGCTGCTCAGTGCAACTACTCCTACCGTACACTGTGCTCTTTCTGTGTGGCCAAGTGGCGGACATCCGGCCGAGAAGTTGTGATGTTATCAGTTTGGTGACGACATTGACCGGATAACCTCCGGGAGTACCCACAGTCCAAACCGCACACACATTCGGGCTGTGCTGCGTGTTCAGTACAGTGTACAGTGCACCTTGCAATGTCTTAATTGTTCAAGTAATGTACAAATTACGAAACACGCTAGTTCAGTGTCATGTTCAGAATGCTTGCTGGTCACAGCCATTACCTTTATTGATATTATGGTGTTTGGTCTTGGACTGGGCTTATGTCTTTCAAACAGCCAGACACTATTTTTGTTGGTACCCCATTTCAGATCCTTAAAATTAAGAATAGACTTTAATATTATATTCCCTTCAGATCCACCATCTAAATTTTTCAAAAAAATGTCTCACAATTCCCGTAATCCCTTCCCTTCCCTCCCTCTATCCAATCACACTAACACAATCTGCTGTCAACACACAAGCCCCGTAACGTAACGTTCTGCTTCTCTTTCTCCTGTTCCAAATATTCTCCCCAGCACTCAGTTCACTAAGCCAATCAATATTCTCACCTCGGAACTATCGACTGTTCCACTCGCATTCAAATATCACACAAACTTTAATTTGTTCAAATTTAATCTTTTTACCATTCTATTTCACATTGTAGTAGAATGAGATACAATTGTGATGTCTGGTGTAACTTTAAAATTTTTCATTTCCTGGTGGCGTTTATCCGGCTACTTTCTTTTGTGTCACAAATTGTATTAAATTAAGCCATATCGTTAAACAAATCTCCTTCTGCTAATTTCATGGACTAAAAGTAGGTATTTTTGTACTACTCTTGTCAGCGTAAATTAACAAATTTTATATTAATTATTCATTCCAATGTTTAAAAAAATTAGAAAAAGCAAATGTAGCAAAACTTCCCCATTACTTTGGGCCTCCCACATTTTTTATACTCTCTGGTTACTTCAACTGGAGTAAATAAGGAGAGTAAGGATATTGTGTAAAGTTTTGTTACAAATTTGCTTACATTTCTTATAAAATAATTTCAAAAATCTGCAGAACTTACATCGCCTTATGCATAGGTAATGAGTTTCCAGACTTGTAGAAGTGGCTTACAGTTGCAAATGGGGTGACATCTACTGCTCTAGGATTTTTACAAGTATCAGGGTGACTAGCGCTCGGTAATAGATGCGTTGCCACATTTCCAAAGGCCATACTGGGATACACAAAAAAATTATCAGCTGTAGTGCATAAAATCTGTCTGTGATAGTATGCTTCAATATGAAACAAAAGTCTTACACTTCCAAAATTTTTAATTGTAGCATGGCACACAGATCTTTCCAACATAAATAATTTGTGATGATTTTTTTACCCATGTGAGTTTAAAACACTGTAACACATACATATTATACACTGTTATATCCCTATTATGTTACTGTTATCTCCCTATATTACATATGGAAACAATCTAATATGTTACTGGGCCACTTGGGCATTTAAAGATATTTGTGAACTCTGAGTACATATTCCACTGGAATTACAGTCAAATTATGTCACTAAAACAAAACCATGTACCTGCAATGTTGGCCAAACTCACTGTGACCATGTTAAAAATACTTTCTCTAGTCAATCCATCTATCAAATATCACAACATGAGAAAAATACCTTGAAATGTCCTAGTGGCTTACTGGCTTATCTTGTTGTCACTGTGAGATCCTAGAAATCATGCAACAACCAGTGTGGTTATGACACTATTTCCCCCTTTGGGTTCTCACCTACTATTCCTGTTTGTTCACACTACAAAGCAATATTCAATGTTCATAGCACCTGGTTACAAAAATATAAAACAAAAAAATGCCCACAAATTATACACCAACATGACTTCAAGTGGTACAGCGTGTTCACCTACAGCTTCATTTTAATTTTTTTATTTTCTTTCCGATTGGACTGGGGGAAGAGGGAGAGTTATTGAGATTTTGGTATATAGCGCCATGTCATGTACACACATGTTTGTGTTGGCCAGTTAACACCAATTGTTACCATACACCTTTTGTTTGTTTGCACTCATAAATTTTGTTTCAGGTGTGACTAGTTCAGATGCTGTCTACAGTTACACCATAATGAGTCTTGAGCTTTAGTGCTTTTGATTGTTCTTCACCTATTAATAATGTACCCTATACATGGGTTTGTCTCATAACTGTAAGCCTGAGCAGCAACAACTATCTGTTCTTCACCAGTACTTAACAAACAAATGCAACTGTTGTATATTACAGGGTATTAAATACAACTTTCTTCTCAGGAACAAAACACTGTTTCTAAACTAGGGAGATCCTGCAAGGAGCTTCCCAAGTTCAAGTACACTTTGCATTGCAGAGGGAATTTGTTTTCAAGTCATCTAAACAATATATTTCTACACTAACTGGAACTTCCATTTACTTGGGATATGTGTCTAGCATTATTTGCAAGCTATCACCGTTTGAAACTTGTGAACAAAAATCAGTGGAAAAAGTTACAATCTTTCAATGAAAAATATTACAGATTTTCTATTAAATATTTTTTTACAAGGCTATGTCTTTGCGTACGGTAAACAAGTTCTTTCGGATTTCATCATGTTTGTGCGTTCTAAAGATGCTCAGGAAATGTAACAGAGAATCGGCCTGTATTCAAGACCTGACAACGAAATCTCTAATTTTCAATTGGATAATGTATAGCATGCAACATAGTGCACCTGTTTGTTCAGGCACCAAGCAGCAAATCTGACAAATCCATCCTTCCTTATCATCAATATGAACTCAGCCAACCACCTATGAATATAGCTCAGAATAACTAGTAATTTTAACTGTACTGCTGGGGAATTAATCATTTGCTTATCGTGATAGATTCATGTTCACTAATTGCATTAGACTGAACAGTGATGAAAGCAGATTACTATAAAAATTAACCAAACAGTATTCATATATAACACATGTAATATTTTCACATTCATAAAAGCTGTGCAGTTTGAATAAATGGATGTAATGTTCAAACAGGTTAACCTAACTTAATCCCTTTCCTGGCACCAACTGTTATAAACATAACAATTTAATCATTAACAATAAACACAAACATGTTAAATACTAATTATGTACAGAAAACACCTGTAAACCAACATTATGAAATATCTTACCAATATCATTAACTGACATAATGAAAAAAGCATATTTGGGTCCAGAAACCCACAGCCCTGTACAAATGAGCAATAAGCATCACTGATTTCAACATTTACATACTTAAATGTAATAGGTTGGCTTAAACCTTATGTAAAGAAGTAAAAGAACTTCAGGAACGCCAACCACTAACCATACAGCTCACTGGTTAGCTGCTGACATCTACATCCAGTCAGCAATCTGAAAAATACTTGTCTCTTTTTTTAACAGGGGATGTTCAAAAAATAAAAGATAATTAGTTTGCATATCTGAATATATCAGTCACCTCCATGTGATTCTTCAGTTGACATCACTGATTAATGGACTATGTAACATGCACCTTTGTGTTTAGCTTTGGCCCTCACATTTGTGAAGTTTCATTACTTACAAACAGAAAGGCCTTTTGGAGTGTCAACTTCAGTTTTACGACTGTCACGCCACATCCGAAGAGACAGCTCATGTTGACTTTCATTCAAACTCTCCACACATTTATGACTAGTCCTTCAGGAATCAAAATGTTTACATGTGAGTTATAATGAATGTATAACATTTTCAGAAAGGGGGTACAAACTGTTCTATCATTGTTCAATGAAGTTTCATTTCCACTCCAGCTCCCTGCCCAGAACATGATAGCAGCTCACTGTTCCTGTTTGATAATCATAGACTCACATGCAAATTTATTGAACAGATGCATTCACTGTTCTCATACACTGGACTTAACAAATTACAGCATGTACAAATGTAACTCTATATCTAAGAGTGGATAATGTGGTGAGATTCACTTTAAGTGTCACAAGTTTAACTCAATGTATCATTAAATCAGCCAACAGCAGCAAAATATGAAAATGACCTTGTGCTGCAGCTGATGAACTCAGTTTGTCACGTTTTGTATAAGATTTATGTGAAAAATGTCTCACAGAAATGCACTTTCCATACAGTGATGATGTTATCTCTGAAACATGATGTGGATCACATCCTACAGAAGAGGGAGCCTTGTAATCACCAAGACGCAATTCTAGCCCTGCCTTCACCGCTCAATGCTACAATCCTGTTTGTTGCTTAGACATGATGACCTTCATTAAATTAACTTTCACTTACACTGATCTTGAAGCATGTAAAATGAGTGTGGATTTCATGAAAGAGTCCTTCTTCTATATGGTCTGGATGAATGGCAAAAACCACTAATTTTTTCCAAGTATTGTCACTTAAAAATATATTTTACATCACATATATGGAGGCATTGTCTTTCCTCATGTATATTATCTTCACTGTCTGGCAGTTCAGTTAGCTGAAAGCAGTCTGAACCTATTTTCAAATTATACCTAAGCTGAAAGTAGAGCATGGTATGTGTTGTCAGGTAACTAGATGGGTGTGGGAAGGACAGTGAAGTCCTGCAGTGCTGATTTCACTGTCTCATAAAGTGGTCGGTTGCTCTCATCACTGCAGTACCCATCAGGTGTACACAATGTCTGCAGCTTGCTCAAGTAAGTATCGAAGTTCTCGTGGGCCAACTTCTCTTGACCACCGCCACTGCCATTAGGCAATCGTACATGCTCCAGTAAGGTAATAACATTGTTGCGCAGACTCTCATAGTATTCATTGAGGTTGTTGTTTCGCTGACTAATAACCTGAGTCTCCTGTAATACATAATATGAAACATAAATTTCTGTAATTATTTTGGGAAATTCAAAAGGCACTATCTAGCAGTTCCTACAGACCCTGTGTGTGTTATTGCTATAACAAGATGGTCAGTCATTTCTCAAAGATGTAGTGTATGGCAACTATGGCTGGGTGGTGCCTTGGATTTAAAACTGGCTGCTGCCCTACTTGGTAAAACACAAGAGTCATGATAAACTTGCAGATTCCTATAATCATTGAACAGATGGAAAAAATTGCTCTGCCAGCCATTAAATCAACATCATTTTAATTCAAGTCAATGTATTCAGACCACTTTGTCACATGTGTTACAATGAACATGTAAAATTCAGTTTACAATCCATACCCAGAGTCTAAAAACTCACAATACATCAAAATCTACAATAAAATAAAATACAATATAATATACTGCCTAATGTTAACATTAATTAAAATGGATAAGGATGACCAACGATAAAACTCTCATACATTTACAATCCACATATGTTCAAAATGATGGAAAATCATCCACTGAAGAAAAAGCATGATGTAACGGAAAGGATTTCTTTATTTTTTAAAAGATTTGAAGTTCTCCTTTTTATATATGATCTGGCACCTTGTTGTACAGTCGATCCCCACACATGCCATGTTTTTCCTGAAGAGAACTGTACTGCAGAATTGCACTTGTACAACCAGTTTTCTTTGCGTGTTATAATTATGAATATGTACATTTTGCTCTGGTGAGTCTTTGTACTTTTTAATGTAACGTGTCGCATCGAGTACATGTAAAGAAACCACAATGAGTGTGTTGCAATCCTTAAATACCTGTCTACAACCTATATGTTTATTAACACCAATAATTATTTGAATGTCCTTTTCTGCAATTTTAATATAATTTTACTCTCATTATCCCCACCCACCACAACAAATTATACCATACCTCAGACGTGATTGAAAATTTGATTATCTATACTTTCCTCATCATATAAGGGCTCATTATTTCTTTTACTGATTGATTAATATATGATACTTTACTCATTTCTGAAATGACTGAAATGAACTTAATGATCGTACTTCGTAGTCCCACTTTAGGTTGTCTGTCATACAGATGCCTTAGAATCTCAACTCCGATTTATGGGTGATATCCGCACATTTAAAAACTACTTGTGGTCTTGAAGGAAGTTTAATTTAGTCAGAGTGAAATGACTTTGCTAATTTTTTTTTGGTGTTTACTAAGTCGGGTCAACAAGACTTCTTACAGAGCTCAGAGATGCCTAGGTCTAGATGAAAATACAGGGTAATGAACTTGCCTAGTGCAAGTTTGCCATGCTTGTCTCATTCTCTGTCACCAGAAGTAAGTAGGTAAAGGAGCTGTGCATATGTCTGATGCAATTTTATGTTGTTATCTCCTCAACATATCTTTGATTCCTAATCCTGAATTTCGTGAATGATGATGTACCAAGCTAAAACTGATCTGGACAGTCAAACCTTCATCTCAAGATCAATATACCAACAGGAGAGGTGAAATACATCAAGTGACACACATCCAGTCCATCCCCAGGAGCTGCTTTCTTGCAGATACAGAGATGTTGCTGTCACAGACCATTCCAGTATGTCCTTGAGAGGAATATGAGTCCTCTACAGGTATCATAAATGTGTCCACTGATGTTAACCTTCCAATTATAGCTCCTCCAAAACTGTCTTGTCAGTTTTTAATACACAAGTTCATGTGATGCTGGAATGGCAGAAGGCCAGTGTGAAATTAATTACCCCAACATTTGTGAACAGCATGGCTAGATAACTAAGCGAATAACGCATAACAGTTTGAGGATGTGGAGAAGAAGATGATCTGCAGAACTTCACTGTTTGGCACAGATGGGAGAAGGATGTTGAAACGATTCTTTAAAAAATGTGTCTTGAAATGAAAAATAAATCAACTGTTTTTATGCATACTCACTTTATCACCATGTCTGAGATGTGCTTCCATAGCTGTTATGTCTGTGCGCAGTTTCAGCATTTGAGACTCAACACGAGCATTTTCCCTTTGGAGCTCTGTGATTTCAGCCTCCAATGTGATGAGATCCTCACCCCCTGGACCAACCCCAGGACCACCCTCTAGACCTGAAACAATGACAACCTTCTTGAACACAACATGTATATATTTGTAATTTCTGTTGTCATATGTTACATGTAAAGCAACTGTACATAAATAGCTATGTATATAAGCATCACTTTATGGGATGTACACACACATACACACACACACACACACACTTATATCTTCTGTCTTCACAGTACATTATTGCTTCTCTGGTACTAAAATTCAAGAAGTGAAGGTTACTGCTGCAATCAGAATTATGACAGTCATAATTACTTATTAAGAATGATAATAATTTCTATAATATACAAGGATAACATTATTGGTGATGTGCATTACATGTGACTGGACTGTTAAATGACTAACTCCATGGTGAAGAGTCCTTTTTGAGATGGTGTCAGGTTACTGGTCTTTCCAGAAATTCCAGCTCATTTCATGGAACTTTATGTGTTAATACTCTTAACAAGGGCCTGCCACTTGCCTCTTTCCTGAGTAAGTTAAATCTATTCCTTGCCTCCCATCCTATATATTTAAGATCCATTTCAAAAAACTATCTTCCCACCTATGTCTAGTTCTTCCAAGTTCTTTCTTCTGATTTCCCCACCCAAACCCTGTACACATTTCTCTTCTCCTTCATATGTGATGCCTGACCCATCAATTGCATGCTCCTTTGTATGATGATCCAAATAATATTTGGTGAGGATTAGACATCGTGAAGCTCCTCATTATTCAATTTACTCCAGTCTCCTGTTATTTTCTTCCCCCAAGTGTTTGTGTGTGAAGGTAAGTGTAGTAAGGCAACGTTCTGCTGGATATGTATTTTGCATGCTAAAGCAAGAATAATAAGACAATGTTCTGTTGGATATGTGTCTGTGTGTTAAGGTAAGTATAATACGATAACGTTTTATTTGGAAATGTGTAAGAAGGCAAGGATAAGAAGATAATGTTCAGCTGGATACATGTTTGTTGGTGAAGGAAAGTATAATAAGATAAAGTTCCATTGGATACCTGTTTTGTGTGTGAACGCAAACATAATAAGATCAAATGAATGAAGTTTTAAATTCACAATTATTAGAAACTGACAATATATAGCAGTGTTCCTCAACTGGTGTGCTATGAGGCTTTGGAAAGAATAAGGAACCTATGACAGCACATATGCAAATTAAATCCTGATAAACAAGCACACACACACACCATTATGAAAGCAGGTGTGAGTTTGAAACAGTCAGATTGAGCTGAGAGGAACCATTATATAAAATATGGAAATCACTGCTTTTCCTTCAGATTTTTAAATTAGTATGTTCATCAAGAGTTCCTCATCTTTCTGCTTTAGAATAAATTTATATGTTATACATTGAATTACATTATGTAAAAGTAGGTGTCATATTTGTAGATTTCATTTCTTCCAATTACAGTGTCTTTGAAAGGGGAAACAAATGAATCAACTCTGCCACAATTATCAAAAGGTTGAAAGACATTGATGTATGGTATTTTGGAATGTATGTTTGGGCTGCCACCTATTAAAAGTTCTCATATTTTAGTTTTTACAATGACCTACTGAGAATTTTATAATATATTATCAAGCAATTATATTCTTCTATAATATTGTTGCAGATGACTGTTTTGATATGACATTAACTTCAAAAACTGAGTAGTAGTATACTGTGATAGCAAACTGCTTAATGCTCTGGATGTCAAACATGTACAAGATCAAGTACATTAGCTGCAATATGCACCAGTTGCTATTAACTCCAAGGAAATGCATTTTCCACACAGAATATACAGGCACATCTCTTTTTAAGCGATTTCTTTTTGCACAATTTCACTTTAACGCAACTTGAGAATTTACACCACTTTCGAATTTATGTGATAATGTTTGGTTTAGCGTGATGTGGCACACTTGATTTATGGTCGCTTGTATTGTGTTGAACGCTAGCAGAAAGTGACATCACTGTCATGCCACCCATCCTGTGTATGTACTGATTACATTAGTGACTAAATAAATAAATAAACAAATCACGCGGCTCATCTTGTTTCCTCTTCTACAGCATTGGCTTTCTTACCAATGTGAGTGAGAAACATAAATCTACATCACCTAGTGCAATCCAAGTGAAAAATAAGCAAAAGACAATCAGTTTTGAAGAGAAATTTGACGTAATAAGCCGACTTGAAAAAGGTGAATGAATTGCTGACATATGGCTTAATGTTAGATTCACTCACAGTAGCCTAGTACAATACATGCAGTACAATACATGATAATACTGACAGAATTACAGGAAGTGCTATGTCAGGACCTAAATTGTTTGTGTAGCAAGACCACCAAAGTCCTATCAGAATGAACAGTACTGAAACAATGGTGTGTGTCACTTACATTTTTATTGCATTAGAACTAAAATATATTTTATAGAAATGTATGTATACAGTACCTATATACTCTACAGGTTCATATGTCCACTAGTGGTGTAATCATACACTATACACAATGATGCTGTTAATCCCCTAACCTTCAGGAAATACACTGTATTAAATGGGAATTTTGTGTTCAATTTGCACAACAGTTTTCAGGAACATATCCCTTGCATACAACAAGACCTGCATGTACAGTTGTTTTCTATGATTCCACAATGAATACTTATTATTTCCATAAACAGCATTAACAGACTTGTCTTGTAATGGATAAGGATACTGTTCTCTGTTGGGCAAGAACAGAACTTTTATATATGATTTACAAGTTCATCAGTCACCAAATAGTTTATAGCAGTAGTTCTATACAAAGACCCCTGCATGGATGAGGATGTTCTCAGCAGAAACAACTGTATTCAAGTGCAGACTGTGGATATGGGCTTAAAACAACTAATACTCATTCCTGTCTTTTGTTGCTTAAAAGTACAACTGACATTATTTTCACAAACAGTAAAAATCACGTTTCTCCTCATGCAATTATCTCCAGCTTCCTGTTACTTCCTCTCCCTCAGGCTACAAAAGGTTTCTCAGCACCCTATTCCCAAAACACCCAAGCCCTATGTCCTTACCTTAACGTGAGAGACCATGATTTACACACATACAAAAGGCCAATTTAGAGTTCTGTATATATTTTTACCTTTGTGTTTTTAGACAGTTAACAGAAAGAAGAAAAATTTTGTGCAAAATGGTAATAGGCATCCCCTGAGTTTAATTCACTACTAATATCTTCAAGCATAAAATTTTAATTTGTTAATGCTGTTCCCAAATATTGGAACTTTGTTATGTTTTCCAAGGTTTTGTGATTTTGTCCTGCATTCTGTCAAAAAGACATGAACACATACTTTGATTTTACAGCTTTGACTTCTAGTGGCTAATGAGGCTTTTCTGGTTTTCTTTACAGTGTTTAAATTTTGGCCCAATGAATTAACATCACCAGCACAGTCAGGAAGCTGATGTGTCCAATTCAATTTCTGGTTTCTTTACAATGGCATATTGTGACACAACTTCACATTAATGGTAACAAAGCATCTCCTTGATCAATTCTGTCTTCTGGGACATTCTACTGTGTAGGAGGCCTTAGAGATACTGACATTTTGAAGGAACATAATGCCTTCATCTGCATGGGTTGTGCGGTCCATGGTCAATGTTCCTTTGAAAAGCTACAATATATAAATTTTGCCACCCAGCATAACACCCCAGAAGACCTGAATCCTCAACACTAACACTATATAGACCTCAATTTTGTTAGTACCTCATTTTTCTGTCCATCCTAAATAGGAATTGTACAGCACCACACAATTGTTTTCCTTTCCACCCTTTAATTTAGGTCTCATTTAACCCTCGAAGTTTCATGGCATACCAAACTCAATAACAATAGTATACAAAACCTACTTCCTAACTGAATCATAGGATTGCTTGAAGTACTACTCTGTTATAACTGACAATGTAAAATCAAGTATGGTTAACAAGCAACATTGAGTATACTTATAGGTTCTGTGATTCTGAGGCCAAAGAGTACTAAATTTAATTTTATGTTACACTCTGGAGCTACTGCAATTCAGTATCATGAACCATGTGTACATTAATGTTTCACAGACAAAGGTTTGAAATTAGAGGGTGTAAGAATTTTAGAATACTTTTCTGGAATCCCAGCAGCTGAAGAACTCAGGAAAATTTTGTGTAACAATGTATTTTTGTACGGATAATAATAGGTAACAAAAAATGCTGTGGCGTATCAATGTGACAAACTAAAATATGAGATTCAGAACTGCAGTATTTACACTGCAATCCCACAACCAGTTTTGGACAAATGATAGCAAACAAAACTGATAATGTCATGAAAGGTGAAAAAAACAAGAAACTCGATCCCCTGCCTTTTACAGGTCAAACATTGCTCACACACAACTTGTGACACATCATGGTACGTTTAAATCACTTTCAGAACATGTCTGAACCCAAAGTGGTGACAGAACAAAAAACTCACATTCCAGGCCAGTTATTAATGTTGACTTCCTTGATCACAATAAATGACATTACCATATAAAAAATGACCACACATACTACATACACCCTGCAATATGGACAGAACAAAGAAAAATACAACAATAATGAAAAGGAAAAGTAGAATTCTACCAAGAAAAGCCGTGCACCATGCAGCCACTATACAGGCATTTACAGAAACATGCAGCAAGAAGGTATCAATAATAAGCATATTTTGTCTCCTTACCTTCAAAAGTAAATGGTCTCTCCAAAGCTCAGGGTCAGGAAAGGAGCTGATCAAGACACAGAAATAAAAATAAAATAATAATTCAGCAAAGGACCAAGAAACATATTATACTTCTAGAACCCATTCCTACCAAACAAAATATAAAACTGAATATTCCAACCGATAGGATTGTTTTATTAGGGTAATGTCTTTATGATAAGAACGTGGAAAGCTATAAGATTACTAGGATTATGTTCATATTTAAATAACGAATTTGAAAGGGAGAAATGAAGAAGAAATTTTTAGATTTATATAATTATAAAAGTAGCCAACAGCATATATGTTTACATGACTAGGAATCAAAGTACAAACTTAAGATGGTCACATAATATTATTCTATGGAATATTTATCTTATTACTTCAATTTTAACTATTTTTAACATTTATTAGTTAACATGAAATATTGTTTCCATTAACCTGCTGCCAGCTTTAAGCTTCTAGTGCAAAAACGCTAGAAGCACCAAAATGTTGAACTCTGCCTTACATATTTTTATGCATAGTTTTATTTTGGCACATTTATAGGGCATTTGAATAAAATATCCTTTTAACACAGCCACTTATTTATTGGTAGACTCATAAATAAACAACAAATGAACTACAGGTTTCAGCTTCAGTGAGCCATCATCACTTGCATTTAATACATTCATTTATGGCCGTTTTCAGACTCAACTACACTCATCATGCAAATACTTACAAGCATAAGATTCACTTACAAGCCCTAAAAACACTGCTTCTATGCTTAACAGGCCAACTAAACAATGCATATAAGCATCACTGCAAGCAATACTCTGTATTGTATGCTAAATGTAAGCACTGCATTAGTCTCAAACTGTCAAATTGAAGAATGTACCTGCTTAGCAGTTTGTACCATATTCCACATCTAACAATCTTAATAGGAGAAAAAGGATAATTTTAATGAACTTCATATACAGCTTTACATTTAAAGAACAGCCTACACAGAAATGATCACTGTGTCTGATTGTTAGTAGTTCAACCTCATGATGGCTTACTGGAGCTGAAACATGCATTCAATTTATTAAATTTTAAAATAACTGAAACATGTAGTTCATTTGTTCATTGTTTGTCAGTTAATCAATATATAAGTTATGGTGTTAAACGTATATTTTATTGAAATACTTCACGTTTCAATAACATAGTGGAATGCAACAAGTGAAAGTATGACATATTTATGTCACTTCTCTAACTTCAGACATGTGGATATCATGGACATCATATTTTGAATCCTACACAGACCTTCACAGTTGGCACCTATGAAGTGTGTAAATAAAGAGAAACAGTATGTGTATTTATCAATGACTGTAAATTGTGTACATAACAACTGTAGTCAATTCTGATTATAACATTCATAAAACTGAACACAGTAAGATGCAGATATTCATATTACATTGGTGAAAAGTGCTTAATGCTGTGTTAAATACAAATTCTGAACTCTGTGGATATATTTTATTGACACTTTGTTCTGATTTATGGAGTTAACATTCTCTAACAAAGTACAAACAAATACCCCACTTCTCATTGAAATGGTCTGTCTTCCTTTCTGTTCTTACACTGTTATGTGAAGAATACCTCTCACACAACATTTGCTGATGATTATTTGAGGCACAGTGAAGCTCAAATATTGGGTTTCCATATTATGATTCTGTAATTACGCTTGTAAAAGAAACATGGCCTACATCAGTTCAGGGTTTATGCAACATCCCAGAATGAAAAAGCTGTACTACAGATAATACCAATTAATTCAAGTGGCACAATAAAACTAGCCTACTGATCTGACTGTAGTGTTTGATTCTGTGGAAGAATGGCATTTTAAACATGACTGATATTAGCCTATACATTGAAGAAGAGTTGATAAGTTGTCACACATTAGTTCTTATACTGTTGGTATAAATGTATTTATGTGATTTTAACAACACCATTTTTAGTTATGTACAAACTACACTTGATAAAAATTTGTTTCCTACATTTGGTGTGTGCCTGAATTTGATACATAATGAACTAGACTAAAATAAACCAAATTTATATAATCTTCTTCAGTTGCTATAATGTGTGAATACATGAACCATACTTGCATGATTTACAATAAAATTTTAGATATGGCTTCATTAGCAGGCAAAATTTGTGGCCTGATAAAAAAACTAGAATCTGGACTCTGTTTAAAATTCCTTCTGAGAGCAAACAAGGATAAGTTACAACTTATTTTCCTTTCTTCACTGGTGCTGTATATTTGGTTAAGCAATTGGACTTCAGAATTTGTCTTCATTACATGATATTAAAAACACAGAACAATGGACTTACTCAATAATTCTTTGTTAGGATTTTGAGCATTTTTCCTGCACTACATATCACACATGTTGTGAGGGGGACATATGCATATATGTATCTCTGTATCAACATCACCCTGAATGAATGAATTTGATGTTCAACCTTATCAGAAACCATAACATTCAATAATGACATGTCATACTTTCCAGCACAATGCCAGTTTCTGTACAATGACAAATCTAGCACTTTTACACATGAGTAAATAGTGTACTGGTAACACATTGACCCTAAATCTGGATGTAACACTGAACAGCATCTAATGAATAATTCACCACAATGTGTATTAACTACTGGGTAAATAAAATTACCTACACGAGTTGGTAAATTCAAATTTTAATGGTTTGCAAATTGATAACCACCTTCATCAGACAAATTGTACTAATTCTGTGTCTGTGAAATTTGTTGGAGCATGTTATGCATTTAGAATAATGTTCATTATTTGCAACATTGACACACTGAAATCAGTGTTAGTAAAACCACTGAAATCTGTTGGCTGAGCTGTGCTAAGAAAGAATTAATCTTGTTAGCCACTAACATGTCATGCCAGAACATAATTAAAACTATTAGGATAAACTGGTAGGCCTGTATGTAACTTATCCACACTCTGTAATTAAGAATGATATCTTTTTGGTGGTCGTTTTTCTAATAGTATATGGATATTTACTTTATAGAACAAAATTAATAGAATCATAGCTGGGAAAGAAACACAGATATTCACAGACAATTTCATTTATGAAATTTCAGATATTAACCCGAATTAAATCCCATCTGCCATTTTCTGGCATTATTAGGAGCTCACCATATTCTCCACGTTAGCAGGATGAAGGTTAACTTTTCCATCCAACTGTATGTGTCGAGACTTGCATGTAGGTTATGTTGTTTTGTCATATCAAATCATATCATATCATATATCTCACATTAAAAGAAAATTTTACATTACACTGTTGGTAAATATATGTAAAATTTAACATCACCGTGTTGCACACCATTTTTATGTTTAGTTAATGCTCCGATGTGTTTCAGTCACAACTATGGGCCATCCTCAGGGAGCTCTCAAGTTTTTTGTATGTGCAGCCTATGTTTCAACCTATGTGACAGGTGTTCTACGTAGGTTATTCAGAAAGTAAGTACCGTCTGTGCATAACTCTCGCACATCCTCGAGACTGTCACTTTGCGCATGTGCAGTGGCTTCCTCTATCAATTGAGAAGCCACAGATGCCATTTTGTGAAATTCGTGTTATGTTTATGTTTGTTCCTGTGCATTAAACATGTTTAAGACAATTGAAGGGGTTGCCGACTGTGAAATACGGTCTGTAATTCGTTTTTTTAACGCTAGGAATGTGCTACCAAGTGAGATTCATCACCAGATCTGTCAAGCGTATGGTGACAATACGATGAGTGATGGCATGGTTAGGAAATGTGTTCGGATGTTCAAAGAAGGACGAGAGAACGTGCATGATGAGGTGCGATGTGGGCATCCATCTTTGGTGAATGATGATTTGGTGCATAAGGTCAACGAAAGAGTAAGTGACGACAGACATTTCACAATTTCTGATCTGTCCCTGCATTTTCCTCAGATTTCAAGGACTCTATGACATTGTCAGTAGTGGCTAACGTTGCAGGCGGCCACATTCTATGAGGAGGGTTTACAAAAATTTGTGCCCCGCTATGATAAGTGCCTCAATAATGGTGGCAAATATGTGAAAAAATAGTTTGAAGAATGTAGAATCTGATAACAATAAAATTTTATAGGAAACCTTACTCGATTTTTTTTCTTACAGTGAAACGTTACTTACTTTCTGAATAAGCCTCGTACATATGATAAATAATCACACGTAAAATTCTTGCCACACACAATGAAACTCTGCTCAACATACTAAAAAACTTGAAAGCTCCCTGAGGATGGCCAACAGTTGGGGCCAATACGTGCTGGAGCATTAATTACAAATAAAAGTGTTGTAGAACAAGTTGGTGTTAAATTTTACATAATATGTAATTTAGTTTCATGGAAATGTACAGCGTAAAGTTTTAGCAAACATGGGTCTAGCTTACTTGAAGACATACATGAGCATGGAGTCAGGTCTTCAGTATTCTCAAGAAGAAGAATGAAAGCAAAATATTTCAGAGTTATGTACAGCTTTTATATACGTATACTGTTTTCAGGTATCATAGGCCTTTATTGGAATTACCATGCATACCACGCCAAAAGTACAGTAGGCCATAGGCATTAAATAATTTTAATTGGCAATGATAACAATTAATATGTATTAATTTTCTCTGCTGATGTTGGTAATTAAGTTGCACCTTATTCCCAGACCTCGATTTAATCCTACCTGATAACTTTGCTTCAAACATTTCCACTTCTGTAGCATACATAGGGAACTTACATCCACACTAAAATTACTAGGATATTATATAATACTGATTACTGTAACAATTACTGTAACAAGAGAGGGTACAATGCTTAGTTTGTTATGCAGGTACAGATTTAAATGTACAGTTGTCAGCTGGAATTAAATTCTTATGATTATGTAAATACCTGTCATGTTGCTCCTGGATATGTACATGTATTAAGTGGACAGGCTGTTTGTTACCCCTTGGATATGCACATCATCATCATCATCATCATAATCTGGCACTACAACCCTTTGTGGGTTTTTGCCTACTCAGCCAAGTCTCTCGATTTTCTTCTGTCCTTAGTTATTTCCTTCCAGTTTTTAACTTTCAGCTTTTTTATATCTTCCATAACATCCTCGTGTCATCGTTGTCCTGATCTTCTTACTGGTCTAGTTCCCATGGGTTTCCAATCTATTAGCTTCCTAGTTGGCCTTGCTTCTTTGAATATGCCCCAGCCATTTGATTCTTTGTGTCTTGATGAATCTCACCATATCTGCACCTTCTATTAGTTTATGAATCTCCATGTTGTTTCGTGTTCTCCATATATTGTCAATATTGACAGGACCAAACATCTTCCTTAATATTTGCCTTTCAAAAATGCATAGGTTGTTTTCATCTTCCAAGTCTCTGATGAGTACGTAACAACTGGTCTTATCATCGTTTTATATATTTTCATTTTGGTGTTTTCCTTTAGGAATTTTGATTTTATTAATTTTGCATTAGCATAGCATGCTTTGTTGCCTTTTGTTATACTTTCAGCTTTTTTTATATTCGTTTTATTATCTGTATTCAAAATGGAACCCAGATAATTAAAATTTTCCACATTTTCAAAGGCAAAATTATCAATTTTTAGGTGTGTTATGTCTATTATTCCTGTTCTCTTTATTTGCATTTATTTGGTTTTGTCTTCATTGATACTTAATCCTACTAGGGTTGCTTCATTTTTCAATTTATGAAATATTTCCTTAAGAGCTTTCAGAGATCTAGCTAGAAGGGCAACATCATCAGCATATGCAACAATCTGCTTCAGTTTTAGACTAACACCTCCTCTAAGATTGAGTTTCTTAATTACCAAGTCGAGTATTAAATTAAATATTGTTGCAGAGAGTGGATCGCCTTAACGCACACCAGATGAGATTGAGAATGGATTAGAAGCAAGATTCTCTATTTTTACAATTGCCTCCATGTTCTGGATTGCCATTTTAATTCATCATACCAGCCTGTTTGGTATCCTCAATTCCTTTAGTATCTGTATGGTTTTTTGTCTGTCAACAGAGTCAAAAGCTTGCTTAAAATCAGTAAACAGTACATACATTTCAATATTATATTCATAACATTTCTCTAATATCTGTTGCATTATAAATATGTTTTCTGTAGTTGACATGTTTCTTCTAAACCCATTCTGCTCTTGACGCAACATATCTTCTGCATATGTTTTCAGTCTGTTATTTATTGCTGTTGCTAAGATCTTATACACAGTGTTAAGGAGTGAGATTCCTCTATGGTTGGAACATTCAGATTTTTCTCGTTTCTTATATTCCATATATGGCACTACAGCCCCTACCAGGCCTTGTCCTCCCTCATAAAACGCCTCCATTCATCCCTATTTTCAGCTCTTCTCCTCCATCCTCTTTTCCCCAGCAGTTGTAATGCATCCCTCTGGACCACATCTGCCCATCTGGTTCTTGGTCTTCCCACTGGTCTTGTGGTTTCCGTTTAAAACATTTTTTGGAATCCTTTCCTCTTCCATTCTTATCATGTGACCTGCCCATCCTAATCTTCTGATTTTAATGTCCTCCACAATGTTTGGCTCATTGTATAAACCGTAGAGTTCACTGTTCCATCTGGGATGCCAGCGTCCCCCTTCTTGTGTTGGGCCATATATTCTTCGCAATATTTTCCTTTCAAACGTGTTTAGCATCTGCTCTGCTGTTTATGTTAATGTCCACGTCACACTTCCATAGCATAATATTGGCTTAATTAATGTTTTGTACAATCTTATTTTGTTGTTTCAATGGATTTGTTTAGATCAAAATATGGTTTGCAGGGAGCTGTAGGCTTTATTAGCTGCCAGGATCCCAGCTCAGATTTCTTCTGTTTCATCATTGCTATCATTTATTACTGTCCCTAGATATTTAAATCTGCTGGCCACTTCAATCTTGTGATCCACAACAGTCACTGTTCCTGCCTGTCCAAGTCTCCTGTTCTGCGCCACTGTTTTTGTTTTATCAACATTTATGATAAGCCCAACTTCTTGTGCTCTCTCTCTCTCTCTCTCAGTTCACCATATACATCTGAAATGGCCCTCTTTGTTCTACCCATGATGTTTATATCATCTGCATATCCAATTAATTGCACTGATTTATGAAATATTGTTGATGTGGTTTGCACTGACAATTGCTTTATTACGTATTCCAGTGCTATTAAAGAGATTGGGTGCCAGTCTGTCTCTTTGTTTTAATCAAGTTCCTACCTTAAACCCATCCGTCATAATTGTTCCTATCTTTACACAGTCAGTTAAGTTTTCCATAGTTGCTTTCATTAGCCTTACCAGTTTATTTGGGATTCCAAAGTGCGCCATTATTGCGTACAGTTTGTCCCTTCAGATACTGTCATATGCTTTCTGAAAATCAATAAAGATCTGGTGTATCTCTACATTATGCTCCCAGGCTTTTTCCAATAAATTGTTAACTGTAAAAATTTGGTCTGTAGTCGATTTTCCTGTTCTAAATCCTGCTTGGTATTCTCCAATTATACTATCAGTGTATTTTATAAGTCTATTATTGATAACTGTAGTTAATATCTTATACACTGTGCATAGTAATGATATACCTCTGTAATTTTTACATTGCAGTTTGTCTCCCCTGTTTTTATATTTTGGTACTATAATGTTCTTTGTCCAGTCCGTGGGCATCTTCTCTTCCCTCCATATTCCCTTAATCAAGCTATGTATTTTATTAAGTAATAGTCCTCCTCCTTTCTTATAAAGGTCCGTGGGGATATTATCTATGCCAGGTGATTTGTTGTTATTCATGGATTGTACTGCCATTTCTATGTCCAGTATGTCTGGAGGTTCTTCTTCCAATTCCTCCTCAGTGTCCGCTTGGTTTGTATAGGTAGCCTCTAAAGTATTGCTTTGATCTGCTGTTGCTTGGGAGGTTAACAGATCTTGAAAGTAGGTTTTCCACCTAGTCTTTATTTCTTCCTCCTTAGATACGATCACATTATTTGTGTCTCTGCAAAGGTCCGTATGCAGGTGGAAACTGGCCTTTAGTGATCCAACCTCCTTGTATGCATTCCTGATTTGTTTGTCCTTGAAGTTATCTTCTATGTTCCTTATACAATTATCCATGTGTGTTTTTTTTTCATGTTTTTACATATTTTATGGGCTATTTTCTGCAATCTTTTTTATTCCATTCTTTTAGATCTTGTTGGTCTATTGATCCATTTCTTATATGCTGCATTCTTCTCCTCTAATGCCTTATGGCGTTCATCATCAAACCATCCCCTCCTGTCTGGTTTTGGTTGGTATTCTATTGTTTGTTCTGCTGCTTCCATTATTACCTGTTTTAATTGTTTCCAGTCTTCCTCTATATGGCTTTTCTCCTCTGGCCCCCTTTCAGTTTCTAAGTTTCAAAATTCTTCTTCCAGTTGCTGCTGGAACCTCCTAACCGTGCTCGCTTCTAGCAATGCATCTACATGGAACGTTCTTGTTGTTCTATTTCATTCATATTTACTGCATGCTATTTTGCATCTATATCTCCCTCTAACTAAAAAGTTGTCAGAGTTGCTGCTTGCTCCTGTACACAATTTCACAACTAGCCTGTTGCTTGCGTTCCTTTTATCGATCAGTATGTGGTCAATTTGATTATTGGGTTTTCCATCTGGAGATCTCCATGTTTGTTTATGAATTTCTTTATGCAGGAAACAGGTTGAGGATACCATCATGTTTTTTGCTGCGGCAAAATCTACTAGCCTCTGCCCATTGTTATTTGTGTTTAAATGTGTGCTATGCCTACAAATTACTCCTTAGTAGATTTCTTCTCTTCCCACTTTGGTGTTCCAGTCCCCCAGCATTATTTTTATACTATTAGTGGTGCATGAATCATATATCTCTTCTACTTTCTGACAGAAGGCCTCCTTTTCCAACTCCTCCTTTTCTTCTGTGGGAGCATGCACATTTATGAGGATTATATTTTGGAAATCTTGTTTTAATCCTTAACATACATATTCGCTCATCAACCCCAATTCTCTGGTTCCCTCTTCTTTGCCACTGTAAAAAAGTGTGTGAGATTTCATATCCATTATGTCTTTGCCCTACCATCTTGTTTCCTGTAATGTCATTTAACTGAAAGAGCAGAGATAGCAGTGCTCCGGTCTTGAATAATGTTCGAACACTCCATGTGCCAAAAATCAGTTCCTTTTCCTTGCAGCTAGGTCATCATCTATTTGTTAAACGCGGCCAAGGCATCTCTGAGGTTTCCTGAACGCAAATTCTTTTCTGGGGTGGGGTTGTACCCTTTTTGTCTGGGTCATTGCCTTTGACCTGTCCAGCTTGGGTGACCCTGCCAGTAGCTATGCTACTGCCGGTGTAGCTCTGAGTATCATTTGACCACAAAAGCCCCACCACTACATCAAAATGTAGTGGTAGGGCATTTTCCCAGCTTGGAGCACAGATCGGACATTCCACATTGCAATATTAAACTCCGTAGTCTTCATCCCTTTACATTGCCTACTTCGTTTTCCAAATATCCAACCGGCTATACTTGACTGAAATTTCATTGCAACACCTTCAGGGGGCCTTTCTTATATATTGGACATATTATTGACTTGTTCCATTCATTAGGCATTTTTTCAGATCTCCATATCTTAAGAATAAGTTCTTGTATCCTCTGGATCATTTGTGGAACTGGCGTTTTCATTCTCTTAAAGTTTCTTATGATTTCTTGTATTTCGTACAGTGTTGGTTCTTCTATTT
>Ga0131853_10003150_pt1 | contig 29552 bp, 20 predicted proteins | sample TergutLab28metaG_FD_92764 | JGI IMG/M metagenome (GOLD analysis project Ga0131853, IMG submission 92764) | Labiotermes labralis P1 segment gut microbial communities from Petit-Saut dam, French Guiana - Lab288 P1 (version 2) (version 2) | ecosystem: Host-associated > Arthropoda: Insects >... | reverse complement strand
TAATTTTTACACGGAAAAAGAATTTTTTTGGGGGTGTTTTATGAAATCCTAAAATAAAAACGAAACATGAAAAATTGGGGGGGGGGGGTTATGAAAGAAAAAGGTAAAGAAAGACGAAGAAAATTACATAAGAAGAATTTTCATCACTTACATTTGTTGTTGTCTGAATGGCTTTCGTTTTCTTTTATTTCCCTCTCCGGGTATTTCCATTCTCTCTCCCTACCACATGACCCCACCCAAGCATATCCCAAATCCTCAACGGCACAAGAATTCAGCTAATTTGTATGCGCACCTGCAGTTAATTGTTGTCTGAGCACAGTGTATACACCACCCGGCATAACCATGTATCACAGAGCCTACCCATTACATAGCTTGACTATGTACACAGCGCATTATAAGACCTGCAACAACAAGACAAGAAGATATACCACATTCAGTATCACACGTCAGAGGAAAGGAATTCACACAAAATTCTGTGTAAGTTATGGCACCCCTTTATCTTGAGAGAAACAATGGCTACAATGTCGGATCATATAATACGTACAGTAAATAACGGCTCATAATTTGGTACATATATTTGGTATTAGCGAGTAGTGACGAACAGCAAGCATTCGTACAATTTTATCACGGATTAAGTTCTTCTTCACTTCCGGATTAAAGCTCTTTCATACATGATGGATCTGAGGTTCTGACGGTAGAGAGATCGAAACCAAAGTCTGCTGCAATAAGACGTCGCCTTCGCAGATACTAATGTTTCCTGCTGTACCCAAGCAGCAGGATCTTCCGAAAAGTTGGTACATATCTAAAAAATTATACGACGTCGTACCACAAATCTCCATTGCCACGAAAACATCATATCTTACATAAGGAAGAAACGACACACGGCAGAACCCTTTCAGAAAAATCTATATTTTAAGTCAGTCAAGAAGGCACTTGAAGTTCCATTACCGCCTACATTGCAGCTAGCCACAGGTTCATATTCTGAACAAGATACATCATATTAATCAGATAAACGTTATTGTATCTATACAGTTACAACAAACGTATCTTAATATTATCGATCATCAATGCTTCAATCTTCCAAGCTGTCTCTTTCCGCCAAGACTTCCTACATTTGTCTTCTCTCCCATGGCTTTCCCATATATCCGCCCGCCCCCCTTCCCACCCCATACATCTTCACTTCATTAAGGTAATGTTTTTTTGTAGGGAGTACAGATCATGAGGCTCGTAATTGCATAATTTTCTTCACCCTCATGTCTTTTAACGACCGTTAGTAGCAAATCTTCTCCGCAGCACCCTGGTATTGAAGGCGCTCTATCTGTGTTCTTTCCTTACTATGACATGTCCAGACTTGACCTACCAAAAACAAGAAAAACGAATGTCCACGTCACTTGAATCAGCTTCGCCATGATCTATGACGTAATGATCAGCAATATGACAGGTAAATCTTTCTGTAACTCAATTGTAATCTTACGGCACGAAAAAAATATTGATTAGGCAGTAAATATCCATAGAAGAATATAAGTATACTGAACTACTCTTCGAATGATCTCCGTTGTAGTGTTACACATTTATCAAGCAAAAGTTCAAACTCAATGCTACGACTTCAAATCATTTTAATATCTTATCATGATGGTTAGATGCAACACATATATATTATGGGACAGTTAAAACACTTGGCTTATAAACTGCCATTATAAAATGCGATATTAGAAGAATATGTAACTCTTAGGGCAATGTTTGCACGTATCCCTAAGTTCTAAACTTATATTCTACAAAAGGCCTAAATGCCTAATAAATATTTCTGTTCCAGGGGCGTGATTGCCTTTCTGGCAGTGCTGCTGCGGAACTGCACATGGGCATGGCCGTATAGTGGATGTACGTTTTGTAAGTGTTGAATATGTCCCTTTCTTAACATTCGGCACACAAATATTGGATTTCAGACTGTAGTGGATATTTGCTAATAATAAAACCTTTTAAATTAATGTGTCAAAGCGGAAGCCGAATTTTCGTAATTAGAGTATAAAGAAGTGACACATTACAAGCATTCTAATTAGTTTTATATCCTTATTCTTCTTCTTCAGCTGTGCGTAATGATGGCCGACGTTGCCCAAGGTTTTCTATTGATTCGGATCTTATAACTAAGTAATTAATCAACTATGAATCCTGTTGCCTAGGCCTAGGATTTGGGTTTCCTAGGGTAATAAGTTTCCAGATTAAAGGGGTAAGGGTGAAGGGAGAACCCTTCAATTTATAGCTTGGCGCTGAGGGGATCGATACGTAACTGTAAAGAATTTTTGCATTCAATGTGGACGCCATATACTGTTTATCAAATTAAAGAACTATTGTAAACAATTAGGTAAAAGGCTTAATTTGTTTCCAATTAGGGACCTGTTTTCTACGTATCAGACCTTCCATCTTGTTTTCCTCTTATTTTAGTACTTTATTCGTCGAAACATTGTGTAGGCTGTAAATGGAATGTAGTCACAAAATGGAAGAATTTAATGTAATATAATGTAAAGTCATTGCTCTTCTTCTTCTTCTTCTTCTTTTTCTCCTTCTCCTCCTTCTTCTTCTCCTTATTATTCTTCTTCTTCTTCTCCTTCTCCTCCTCCTCCTTCTTCTTCTTCTTCTTCTTCTTATTTTTCTTCTTCTCCTTCCTCTTCTTCTTCTTCTTCAATTGGCGCTACACCCCTTGGTGGGTTTTGGCCTGTTTTACGACTTCGTTCCACAGTCTTCTATCTTTACACTTCTCTCTCCAGTTTCTCACTTTCATTTAAAGTCATTGCTCACTTTGATAAATGTCTGAAGATCTTATTCCATATATCGTTTGGGACTATGGCATTGCAGACCTTGAGGCCCTGAGCGGAGATGGTTAACTAGGGGGTCACTTGTAGGGGAAGACATATGTTTATACAGTCTCGCTAACCGTCTAAATTACTGTTATTTCCGACGGGTCGATTACCAGCTGAAACTGAGCCTCATTACTGAGCCAACATATCTGCTTCCTCAGAGTCCGAGAGGTCGTATCCTCATGGTGTAAGCCAAGGGTACAAGGGCAGTCGCGTCCGACATCATCCTCGTCTTCGTCTTCCCTCGTGCCTGGTCCTCTGTGGCTAAGGTTTCTAGATTATGCTCAACTGGTCATTTTCTTCACTTGCTCAGACACTTGGTCAGCGACCTATGGATGTGAGTGTCCTAGAGGTTCTGCTGCCTTCCCATTGCTTCCATAGCGTCTTTAGTCATGAATATCGGAGGGCAGATAAGTACGCGTGCTATCACCGGACGGCTAAGCCGTCGGGATGACTCTGGACAGCTCCTTAACATATTTTTTTACTGTCATATCTTTACATATTGTCAAATTTCCAGGGATTCTGTCCTGGAAGCAAGCCTCGAATGCGGCCTAGTCTTCCTGTGAAAATCGGGGCGACTGAGGTGTCTGAATGATGCCCATAACGAGTGGCAAGTGATCCGAACTGAGTAAGAAACGTACAGTCATTTTTACAATTCGGGCAAAGTCATTAGTCACAACTATATCGACTACATCGGGGTTGTTGACGGATCCGTAAGGAGCAGTGTTCGGGCGAATGTCTATCGGTGCGGGAAAACGACGCAGATACACATGGCGAAATTCTTCCCAATTAATTATTATTTCTTCAATTATTCAACACCACATAATGTGAGCTACCAACGGCACAGGTAGGTAGACCACAAATAGACACATCAATTCTGTGAATATTTTTCTAATTTACAACATTCCTTACCTCACATACAGCGAAAAAGCGTCACGTCTCAAAATTTATTGAAACAGGAGAGGGTGCACTCTTATCAATTTACGGTAGACTAAAATTATCGTGGCACTGTACAGTTTCAGTTCGTACTCGCTGGGAAAGAAGCCGACACCTGGTCCATAAATAGACTAACGATATTTATCGATGAATTTTTTATGAGATAGAGTACTATCTTATGAAGAGTTAATCGATAAATATTTTACTGCTAGAATTAAAAGAATATTTAATTATTGGTGCAACATAATCGCTTAAAACAGGAATCTATAGTGGTTAAGCGGTGAAATCTCTAATAATAACCTTACGCAATAGGTCCTCTCGGTTTGGTATTCTTATATTAACTTGAAAGATCGATCATTAACAGAAGTCTGGGCTTCAGACGATTCAGCTAATGGACGAAACAACATTGCATTAATAATATGGCACACATATACAAGAGAGCATTACTAGTTTGTAAGCTCAGGGAAATGAATAAATACTTGTACTTGGAAAGTGCATAGTTCAAAACTCGACAGGGACAATCACTATTGAAGCTGAAGTTCTCCTTAGTCCCTCGAGGTAAATTCCACGACAGCACCTCAGATATGGCAACAGAGAACCCTTTAAATTATTTCCAGTGCATTCTACATCAATCAACGTAACCTTCAACGCTATTGACCTTCGGTACTGATAGCGTTATTAAATAACCTACAAAAACATACCAATTCAGTTCACATCCGCATGTATTAATTACACTGTACCTGTATCTCTCGTAGTACGCATTCATTTCAGGGTCCCCGACAGAATATGTGTAAGAGGTTACTTCTTGCGTGTTACATGAAGTGGACAATATAATCTTGTTTAATAATTGTCCAACAAGGTGCGACTTTTTCAGTTTATTACATTTCTGTAGGCAGCTCTACATATTTCGGGTGATGACACCCATAATCAGGAGCTCGTACAGCTGTAATGACAGCTTCTGGCACTGGTCAACCGGATCTACTACCATCCGCTCTCGTTGTTGAGTTCCAATTCAACAACGAGAGCGGATGGTAGTAATTCCGGTTAATCAATAACAGAAGCTGTATTTACAGTTGTACGAGCTCCTGATGATGGGTGTCAACACCCGAAATATGTAGAGCTGCCTACAGAAATGTAATAAACTGAATAAGTCGCACCTTGTTGGACAATTATTAAATTCGATTCACAATGCACGGACCCATGTACATAAAAAAATATAATCTTCCCCTGAATTACTGTACTGTCCTAAACCTGGCAAACATTAAACATAACAATGCTCCCCATTATAAACTTCTCATTTCCTCTTGTTACTCCTCCTTCTTAGCTCTAAATATTCCTCCAGTTTCCTCTTATGAACAATCTCAGGCTGGGCTCTTTCCTTAAGGTAAGAAACCAAGTTTCACATTCATGCAAAGAAATCTGTGAATATTTTGCTTTCGTAAAACTTATTTTCGTACTTCCATTTTAGATACTCGTAGAAGGTGGGAAGACGAAAAATATTCCGGACGGAACTGTAGCGAAGATCCGATACGCTCTGTAGACAGTCTTAAGGTGATTCATCCCTGCTGGGGTTTATTCAAATTTGATATAAAAACACATTTTTAGTAAACACATATATAGGTTTACCTGCAGGCATCTGTACCCAACTCTGCGCACACAACAAATATTGAACTCTGAATGTTTAGATTACACTGACCTACCATAGACGCATAACACGGAATGACAGCACCAGCATAACATAAACACAAGTCAAGGGTGGTTTGTTTGCTTTTGTCTGTTTTTGGCGCGAGAGCCCCACAGTAGGCCATGGCCTCCTCATTCACGAGGTTTCCAGATCACACACAACGACGCACCACAGTCGGTAGGACTCATCTGGACAAGTGATCAGCTCGTAGCAGAGACCTCTACCTGACAACACACAACGGTCAAACATCCATGCCCCCGGTGGGATTCGAACCCACAATCTCAGCAAGCGAGCGGCCGAAGACCTACGCCTTAGACCGCGCGGCCACTGGAACCGGCAAGGGTGGTAATCACCATTATTATGAAGACAAACACCAAATAACAACACTTTTAATGAGTACCCAAGCATTAAAAGTGAATGTATTATAAAACCGGAGTAACTTACTTCTGTAAAACTAGAAATTCACAGAGGTTTTGCAGAATAAGATAGACACGTGCTTCAACACACCAGATTAATGTCCACTACTTTATTCATATTTATTTTTATGTTTATGTATTTATATTTAAACTACACCAGTACAAACCTTCCATGCTCCATATTAGTATCCATATTTTGTATATTTTTCGATAATTTCGTGACAAATAGTGTAAAGGAATGGCATCTCAATCCGATATGCAAAGATACGTTTTGCTGGCTTGGGAGACCCAGGCGTGGGTGGTAGGACAATATTAAGATGGATCTTCAGGAAGTGGGCTGTGGGGTTATGGACTGGATCGAGCCGGCTCAGGATAGGGACAGGTGCATGGCACTTGTGAATGCGGTAATAAACCTTCGGGTTTCAAAACTGCGGGGAAATTCTTGACTAGCCGAAGACCTGTTAGCTTCCCAAGATGGACTCTGCTCCATGGAGTAAGTTTCATTGGACGACTCTTGACAGAAAGGCCAGATAACACATTCCTGACGTGGCAGAAACTATTAAACAGGCAAACTTGTTTCTGTGTTGTATAAAACTGTGTTTTTTAATATAAAATTTCCTCTGTATAGAGTTAGGCTCTGTTTTAAAATTTGAAATTTATCTTACATTAAAAAACTCTTCTTTTTTGCATTACGACTGTGCCAGTCAAACCTTTACCCTTACCACTCTTTCGACACTGTTTAGCAAAACGTTCAGGAAGGTAGTTTACGAAATTCAGTCGCGAATTCTCAGTAAACATATTCCTATTTACAAAAGTCAATAAGATAATGTTGTATGGGGGTAATACTGGATACTTTTTTAGGAATAATGTGGAACACATACACAGAGTGAGACTTAATAAGGTGAAAACAACTGTCGTATATATATACCTATATATATGTATAGGTATAGGTAAAGGTAACGTTAAAGGTCTCCCGTTACAAGCCCGGTGTGGCCCAGAGGGTGGGTAGAAGTGTAGCTCTACTCTTCCTTGACCGCAGCACTAGAAGGGGGTGAGTGGTCAGCAGCACGCCCTGGCCGCACTTTACCCCCGGGAAAGACCCAGTACCCATTTTACAGGGGGCTGGGTGGGCCCCAGGAACGGTTTAGACGGGCGGAAAATTTCGTCTCCACCGGAATTCGATCCTGGATCGTCCAGCCCGTAGTCAGTTGCCATACTGACTGAGCTATCCGGCTCTCATACACACACACACACACACACACACACCACTATACTTAAATGTTCATTACATAAAATACTGATTTTAATATGGTGAACCATTCGTACAGATAAATTGGCTGTAACTTTTATCAGTTTAAGCTTACAACAATTTAGTTTCTCAGATTTATTCGTAAGGTTAGACAGTGTCATACTGCAGCCATTTTAAAAAGATAGCTAAACACGAAATGTATTTTTGATCTCACAGCTTCCAACGCGCCATAAACAGTCTTCATCCCTTCAAAGTGAAGTTCCCATTTCCTACCAAAATGTAAGTTACGACATTATGGTCCGACACGAGGCGCAGACCGTCGCTGAGTTTTTCTGTTGGGGAGTAACTGAAAGGAAGTGGGTCACCCTTCGCGTACAACAGTTTATTGAGTAACTACTATCGGTGTTGAAGAAGGGCCGAAAAATGTAGCTTCACTTGTAACGTGTAATTATAATTTAAGACAATAAACCGCATGGCTTATCCTTCTTCATCTTCAGGAAGACTTACGGCCGGAGGGCAGACAGACGGCGTGGATTTGAAGAACTAACTAAATTAGTAACCAACCAACCAACCAATCAACCGAACAAGTCCATGAAGCGTATTCACTCTACAGAAGCTGATATTTGTTCAGCCGATCAAGAAGCTGTTGGCTTTTTTTTTTGTAGAACCTGAAGTTCATTACCGTGTTCACAAAAGGCGGCCACTGTTTCCTACCTTGACCCGAATTCCTCCAGTCTATGCCTTCTCATCCCACTTCTATATTATCCATTTTAATATTATCTTTCCACCCACGTCTAGGTCTTCCAAGCAGCTACTCTTCTTCAGATTTTTCCACCAAAATCCTCTAAGCATTTGATTTATTTTCCGTTTGTGTCATATTCCCTGTCCATCTTACCCTCCTTTAACACCCCAATGACATTTCGCGATTAATACCAATCACTAAGCTCCCCTTTCTGTCATTTAGGGGGTTTATTGACTAATAGCACCTTGAAATTCTAAAGCCAGCATTGGAACAGCTGAGGGCAAGGACGAGCGTCCTACGAACGTATTTAAATTGGAAATATTTTAGACCTCTTAAGAACTGTATTACCGTTTTAATTAAGCGTGTGTGCTCGGGATCGCAGTTAGAAGTTTTTATTTCGATTCTAGACCGACATTCTGAGGAGCCTCCTGGTTTGCGACAGCCCTGTATAGCATACGCTGCTAAAGTACCTTAAAAATAGGAATATCACGTTACATATCGTTCACTGTCTGAGGTACCTTCATATACACAACATTTCCTATGTTGGTTGCTTCCGTCGTCATGATAACATTACACATATCAAGTGCAGTCAGCTAGTGGGCAACGTAGTATTCTTGTAACAAGACAATCATCATCGTCACAAATGTTCATGACCGCTAGTTTGCAAGTCCTTCCACATTTAGCATTTAGTATCAACATTTCGATCACAGTTATGTTTCGAGGGCAGCTGAGCAAATTCTGTCCGATTAATCCAGCAACATACATAAGGAGGGCATTCTGACACCGTTTGTTCAGCCTAATTTGCACAACTAAGTACCATTTCGTTTTACTGTCATACTTATCGTCAAAGCGAACACCTTCCTGTTGCCTATTTTTTATATTCTCTTTTTCCTGTGGCGCTGCGGCCCAACGCAGGCCATGGCCTCCTCATTCTTAAGGTTTCTAGATCACACACAGCGACGCATCACAGTCGGTAGGACTCCTCTTGACGCATGATTAGTGCGTCGCAGAGACCTCTACCCGACAACACACAACAATCACAACAGACACACATCCATGTCCCTGATGGGATTCGAACCCACAATCTCAATAGGCGAGCGGCCGTAGACCTACGCCTTAGACCGCGCGGCCACTGGGAGCGGCTCCTGTAGCCTATATTCATGAATAAATATATTAATTAGGAAATTGGCACACCAGTTCAGCTACAGAGATAAAAATCTTGTGTAGTTTTCGATTCTTATAGAAGTATGTAGATAATGGTATTTTGGTGCATGATACCGTGTAGATGGATGCTTTTAAAACTTGAAGATGGAGACAGAAATCTTTTCCGAAAGTATTTTTACCTACCTACCTACCCACTTATCTACATACGTACCAAAATATATGGTGTTACAAATTTAAAGACCACAATCATAATAACAGCAACGTGGAACTTGCACAATGATGTCACAAAACATGTTTGTAAAATTATACAAAATTAGAAAAGAAAAAGAGAGAGAAAAGTAGAAAAAGAAATAATGGAAGAGATTAACAAAAGAAGAACAATGAAATGGGGTCTAAGTATACGAAAAAGAAGGACTAAGAAAAGAAAGAGAGAAAGAAAGAAAGACACAAAGAAATACAGACACAAGGAATGAAAGGAAGACACAAATTAGGAAAATAAGAAAAAAGAGAGAAAGACGGCCCGCACCGTACGTGATGAGCCGAGACTCTGTCTCTGTGGAAATGTGGCATCCAGTAGATCCACTGTCCACTCTTTGGGCAGAAGAATGAATATGAAGCAATGGTGCGGTGGTACTTGATATGGAGCCACCGACCTGCTCCGAGTGCTACCTGATCTGTCGCCAATCACACAGAGACTGTCCCGGCAATGAGTTCCGACTTCGGAGGTAAGAAGCCGAAAACTAACGGTCAGTGATTAGGTATAACTGACCGAGACTATCAGTTAGGTATTCTCACAAGAACGACACAAAAGTCTACGAACGGATATACGTATGTATCGCTCGTCAGATGGCTTGGCTCCAAGCCAGTATCGTCGTTTTCGAGTGATGTAGTTATGCTAATTTTGTCGGGAAGCAAACTCAAATAAGCCATTATTCTTCCATAAGGGATATTAAGAAAAACGAGCTGTTTCATAAGCTGTCTATATTTAGCTTCTAACCGACTGGCTGCTATCTCTATTCGGATCGTAGACCGGTGCGTCAGATAAGGTAAAGTAACGGTAAGTGAAGCACGGAGATGTAATCAGCTGAAGACACGTCAACATGTAACATCAGGGTGGATAAACGGTGAATAAAAACAGTTCATATAGATTTTTCAGATGATGAAAGGAAACATGTTGTAGTGTTATGAAACATAATATTACGAAAACACGCGGAGAGTAAGGCGGCGATAGCTACACCCTTGACCGTTGAAGAAAGGCCCAATAGGTCGCCCCGAAACGTCAGTAAGATATTACCACTACTCGCTGCGTAATAAACCAGAAGAGCGCAGTTCTCACCTACACCACAAAAAATTACGACACAATTTGCAAAGTTATCGTTTAAAGTTCTCTTTTAACCTTTCCAAGTATGCTGTTAAATCTAGGTGTGTGGATATACGAGGTATATGCATGTACAGGGCGTTTCATAATGTTCTCCGTGATTACAAATATTTATAACAAGAAAACCAAAGGACCTACCTTAATGGAATTGTTCACAGCCACAAAAAAACTGAAAAAAGCTTTTTTTTGACAACTAGAGATATTCGATGTGTGCACCACGGGTGACAAGACACACATCGATAGGATATTCATGTTCATCAGAGGTTAATGGGCGACCACTTGATTTCTGCTTGCACAGACACCCACTTTCAGTAAATTGTTTATACCAAGCACAAATCGTCTTGTCTGTAGGCGGTTCCTTTGCGTACTTTGCACGAAATGCACGTTGCACAGTAACCACAGTCCTACTCGTGTGATATTCCAACACACATAAAGACTTCTCCCCCGGAGCCGCCATTTTCTCACTACATACACTCACATCGCCTATCGGCAGAAATGTGAACTACGATGAAAAACAACTTAGTGGGGTGGGGGGAGATTTGAGTTTTTCCTTCTATCTGTACAGGTTTCGTAAATACGTGTCTTACGGTTTTCCTATAAAAAATTTTGTAATGTCGGAGTACAATATGAAACGCCCTGTATGTATGTATGTATGTATATATGTATGTATGTATGTATGTATGTATATATGTATGTATGTATGTATATATGTATGTATGCATGTATGTACTTGCGTGCGTGCGTAAGTATGTATATATAGCTCGATTACATCCGCGAAGTCCCCAACATTTTGCACGACAAACTTCAGCACGAGTCCCACAAACCAGACGGTCCGTGACTGTAGCTGTTACGTATGCAGTCGACTACTGGCACAGCACCATTCTGTCTGCAGATACTCACTGATTTACGCGCTCACGAATTCGCTCATTTTCCCAGCTTGTGACATCAGGCTAGGCCCGATAAAGTTATCTGTACCTGAAGCTTGGTGGGATTAATCTGCGTTAATCAACAGCCATGTGATTTCTTTTCCCAATTGTACCGCTCGAACATTTGTATTCCTCTCATCGACAGTTTGTTAGCGACACGGCACAATGCGCCCCAGTTAGCATGAATATGTTCATCGACGATGTTTAACGTGACCTGTTGGAACTAACTAATATTAGAAGATCTGCATTAGAATAGTGAGCGAAACTGGTTCAGAATTGGAGTGCGCTGCAAATGAACGGATTATGCATGACTGCATTACAACAATCCCTTTTTGGTTGAAGGACGACAATCTCTGACACCCCAGAGCAGACAGACATATTATTTTATATACATACGTACGCATGTCATCAATAACTATAAAAAAACATTGAATGATCGTAACATCGATACATCGAAAAATCGTCTTCTTCATTATCTTCACCATCACCTCCACTACCACCCCATTCTTCTTTTTCTTCTTCTACTACACTGTCAAGTACTCTTATGTAAGATCTGCTCCGATCCCAACCATGATCCAACCATTGTCTTTCAGGTCTCCCAACGTTCTATTTCCCCCCAGGTCTTAGCAAATTGAACCCTTCAGCAGAATATTATTCTACACCCTTAGCACGTAGATTTTCCACTCTCTTCTAAACTTCCCAAGCTCCTTTTACAGGAGAATACTCCGTCTATAGTCTAATGGAGAAGCAACTCTGATCTTAATTAACACCAGCAAGCACAAATTTCATGTAACAAATATAAATAGAACATAGTTCGTAACTCACAGCATAAACTTGCAGTGTAGTCGGCAGCCTAGATTTCGAAACCCAAATGTTCCAGCCAAAGAGGAACATTTAATTTATATTTTGTAACCAAGTAACAGCGTTAGGGTCAAAACACGTGTTTTTCAAGGGCTCGTATTTTAGCATGACAGGAAAAACTCTGGTTTCCATTCGGCATAACCACACGCGCACCACAGCAAAAACTAAAATGTCCAAAGTTTGTCACTCTCAGGTCTACCCTTGATTTGGGAAGTTAGGAGCGGGCCGTAATAGGAAACGTGACAGCTGTTGGACATTGAGCAGCGGAGATTAAGATTAGCCGTGTGCCCTAGAATGACGTTGAGGTATAATCCGCTGGGAACTCTGTGTTCCAGCCTATACCCTTCGTTGAACGCAGCCAATCAAAATTCAGCGTTTAGTTTGCAATCGACTGACAAATAAGAGGCAAAAAGACTGTCAGACTATGAAATCAGGCACAAGAGTTTGGTTTTTAGTTTGATGGTGCTGTAACAGAACTTGGAAGCCGAAGAAACACAAGCGATGGGCTCTCTAATATTTTGGTGTTTGTGAAGAACAGACGGGTCTTGATGTGTGCACCACGCGAGAATATATTCAAACGAAGGGACATTAAAACTTTTTGTTAAATGTCCTCTTGTGTTACATAGAATTTTAACAGTGGTAATGACAAGCCAACATGTGTTTTACAAAATGTAGACCTCAATTATTAACACAGAGTAGCACAATCCTACACTGTACATTTTATGGTTCTGGTGGCCTGAAGATGACAAATGTTTGTCGCGAGAAGGTGGTTTAAAGTAAATTAATAACGGTAAAAATTAACTGTGCTGGTTGCATTTAAACCTTTATAAAAAGATTACATTCAACAAATAGGAAATTGAAAGTGAATTGATAGAATGAAACTAACAGCAGATTAATATTAGTATTCACTATCACAATATTATAGAAGAAACTGCCTACAAACATTATGATGTAAATTTTGACGTTTTGCTGACCGTGCATATCAGTATATTTATTTCAGTAATTAACCAACTTGATGCACAAAATTTTTGTTTTACAATAAGTTTATTTCATGCCTCTACATGTTTCGAGCACATGTGGTCATCGTCAGGAGGTCAAAATTGCATTACACAGTCTCTGGTATCATCACAGGTGTGATGATACCAGAGACTGTGTAATGCAATTTTGACCTCCTGACGATGACCACATGTGCTCGAAACATGTAGAGGCATGAAATAAATTTATTGTAAAACAAAAATTTGTGCATCAAGTTGATTAAATACTAGGATAAATTATTATGTAGTTTGAAATGTATAATATGTCTGAATGTAGAGTCTGAACTATAATCCGGTGCTACACAAGCATATCGGTGGCTTCTGTAAATAAATACAAGATGTAATTCCGAGTGGAATTTTAGGCTCTACGCCGAGAACCTGGTCTTCATTATGAAGACCAGTTAATTAGCTGTTTAGGGAAATAATTGGTGTTTACTGTGAGAATTGCACGGAACATATAAACGAACATGATTAGCTGTTAATCGTAAAGTAGTTTGTACACGTAGTAATCGCTGCTCGGTGCATATATAAGAAGGACATTTCATGAAAACACATTCCGACTAATACTGCGCGATGTAAGATGAAGGATTCGCACCAATGCCATACTTATACCCGCGGACGTGACAAAGAAGCAATGACTGTAGTATTTATATAAACGTGTATGATTTACTTTCAGAGGAAAATTTAGAATCTTATCTCCAATGGACAGCTAATTGACACCGTCAATTCGAAGGAAAATATAGAATTCATGTGACTATAGTGTTTTTATTTTGCATATTAAACAGCAAACCTTCTCCAGTCAATAGCCGAGCGTAGGAAAATGAGATATCCCGTATGCAAGGTAACTACAAACGAAGTTGCGTCATTTTATTTGTGAAGGAATGTGGGACAGTCGCCTAATTGAGTGCTGTGTATGGTATTCAGCAAACCAGGGAGCTTAAAAAATGTTTTATTTTGCGTAGAGGTTATTCATTTGCAATGTTTTTGTAAAGTACGTTGTGGAAAACATGTCGACGAAACTTTTCTAATAAATTATACAGACTCAGCAGTGTTGTGGCAGAAAAAGTGTACAGGGGAATAGGAATTATTCCAATATGTTGAGCGGTAGCGAACTGTGGAGAGGAAGAAGAAAATTTGTATTTCTTTTGATTGATGCATTGTTTACATCGAGAAAGAAAGCGGCCAAAGGAAACATGTTGATGTAGTAAGAATCCTCATCAATTCGTGAAGTTTCTTTTGTTTCTTTTTTTCTTTTTTTTTTTTGGCGCGACAGACTCCAGCGGGCTAGGACCTCCTCATTCACGAGGTTTCTAGATCGCACAAAACGATGTAGAGCGGCATGCGTGTTCTGCGCACTGCACACAACACAACACACATGCCGCTCTACGACATGCTGCCACATCACCTAATGTATATAACGACGTAATTTTACCGAATGTTTTAACATAAATATAACTTTAGTTCGGCAGAGATGAAGCTCCCTGATGATCATCGTTAAAGACCGAAACATGTAGGAACGATATTATTGTGTATTTTAATGTAAATTTAAAACTTTTAACCAAAATAACAAATAGTGCAACTGTTGGTGTGTGAACTATGCATTGGTTTTTTTCGACGCTATTTAAATCCTCCGATGTTACTAATATTAACTTAGAGTGCATTGTTTCTGAAAGAATGCAGGGAATTCTAAAGCCCTTAGACATATCAATGAAGGCTGTATATTGTAAATTGCTGAAAAACACTCGCCAAAAAGAAGCCGGGCCAAACTATATCGTTCAGTGTCAGCAGGCAGGCAAGCGTTTCCCATCGGGCCCGACAGATTCCAATCCTCTCTGGATTATTCTCAAAATGATTAATGATGACAGAAGCTGCGACCCCTCAACACACACGCACACACACACTCACACACACACACACACACCTTAACCACGTATCTACAAGGCATGAAACACTAGAGAAAGTGAGAAAAAGACACAGTCAGGGAATTTCGCCCATAGAGGCAAAATGGATTCTCGCCTCCTGCCCCATGTCTAGTGCGCTTCCGAGAGAAAATATAGTCCACTGTGGCTAACGTTAGAATGTGTCACATCAGTTCTGTGGCCCTCTGATCCCATTCGTCCCAGTCCACCATGAGCGGTGCACTGTGTGGTGAAGATTTCGCAGACAGTGGGACAAACCGCCCGTATAATATCAATTCCGATGTGAGGTACGTTTCTTACAATTTCAGGGCTGTTTGTACAGAGGCGAAAAGAATAACCGTTGATCCTTTCCCACTGATCATGTTGTACGGAAATTAAATAGGTAGTACATAAAAACATATAATTTAACTTTTCATTTTTATTATATAGGCCTATATGGTGAGCAATAAAGTGACTTTTTGAATTAGATATTTGTGGAACACAGTTACTTGCTGCAACTGTATAGTATAAAACGAAGCACTGAGAAGAACACTGTGTTTTTAATCTCGTTCTGCGGCGCGGCACGTATTGCGGGAATTTCATGACATATGAAGCCTGCATCCACCATGAATTTCAGAGTTCTCTCTCTACTACATTTATACCTACTCTGCTGCATAAAAGGGGTTTGAAGAGCCGACCTCTAGCTTCTAATGAGACCTCACAACTTTCGAAAGTATTTTCTAGCCTACGACAGAGGTTTCGTCTTGAAATATTTGCGATTTGTCTTCGAAAAGGGCTCCTTGTTTCTTCCAATTAATACGAATCCCCTTACATTGTCTCTCCTTATGTTAATTTCCCGAATATTCGTGTCGTAATTAATTCAATTTAATGATCGCAGTGTCTTAACGAAATAGAATGGTGGGTATGGACTGGATAGATCTGGCTCAGGATAGAGACAGGTGGCGGGCTGTTGCAAATTCGGTAATAAACATTCGGTTTCCATTGAATGCGGGAATTTCTTGACTAGCTGAGAACCAATTAGCTTCACGCAAACTAAATACAATGAAACCTACCTGTAACAAAACCACAAACGCCCGTCACTGAATATTTTCCGTTGCAGGAAGGTACTTTTAACACTAGTACTTGAAGTATGGATCATCAGAACACCAGATCATTGATATATTGCAAAATGTTTCCGCTAAATACAGGTTTATGTTATATCCCATTTCCGTTTAGGACAGGTTTCACTGTATTTAAGTATAATTCAGACGAATTTAATGTTTCTTTTTAGTTGTCACGTCTTACTGCAGGAATTTGCACTGCCTGGCCACAAATTATGTTAAGCTAAGAAGGCCGCTTGTTATCTCTAAAGACTGCTATCAGTAGGTTCGGAATTCACTTGGCAAAGTACACTTTATTTTATTTTTAAAATAAAAACTTAAGGTTAGAATAATATATCCAAATAAGTTTTATTTATTTCCGACATTTTTAATGAATCTATGCCTTCTATTCGAAAAATTACAGTGCAACTACCAGAAACCCCTTATGTGGGACTCGGACTTGAAAATACCAAATGGGATTGATCTATTGTCTTATGCGCTATAGAAAGTAAAGTTCACAGTAAAACAAACCACGAAGGTTTAGAGAGGGGAGCATAGGTGTAACTCTACTCTTCCTTTAACCTTGGCACCAGATGTGGGTGCATGGTCAATGCCACACGCTGGCCACTTTACCCTCAAGGAAGAGACCCGGTGCCCATTGTATAGGAGGCTGGGTGAGCCCCAGGGCCGGTCCGGACGGGTGCGGAAAATCTCGCCCCCACCGGCATTCGATCCCCGAATCGTCTAGCCCGTAGCAAGTCGCTATACCGACTACGCTATCTCGGACCACCTTATGCACTATACTTTGTGCTATTTAGAAATTACCAGACAGGCAGTACGGAATATTATGGGGGAATGAAACATTTTACAGTATACATAGTAGCACTCTACACTTCCTAAGACTAATACACCTTCGCCCTTACTGTGGTCTATGAGGTCCTATGCACTATCTCTTGCGTCTGTGTGGTCCTGTGTGGGTTGAAGTCTTACGATGGACAGATCCCTCGTTTAAGTCCTGCCAAAAAGAGTCGAGAGACCCGGAAAAGAAATGACCTTGAGTCACACTGGTCTGCAGCGCAGTTACTTCGTACTGATACACCCAGTGACAGACGTGTGTGCATAGGACATTCATGATAAATACAAGCGGAATTAGTGACAATAAGTGTAAGAAATCAGGATATTTTTTAATGCCGAAACTTACTGAAAAGCAGGGCGTTACCTTCATCATTATCTGTAGTGCTTTAAATCTTACAGGAATCGATTCGAAGATCCTGTTTAGTGTGATTGTATATTAAAGCAGTCACCTACGGTTCATTATGTATTGGATCAGGCAATGTTAGGTGGAGTGGAAACGGAGTTTTAACCAAGTATGAAGGGCGGGGTGAGAGGTTTGGAGGAGGCAGCCGAGTCTGTGAAACAGTGAAGGTGGTTGGCGACTGCAGTAAGGAGTAAAGTTAGTGCGATGAGATCACGTATTTCTAGAAGATGCTTGTGACGGGAGATGGGGAAGAAATGATCATGGGAAGGGGGTCGACGATCAGGGACAGCTGGAGGGTTTAGCACGGTTCACAGTGATGCGAGTTGTGACTCAGATGACGCAACACTTTGAGAGTGCACGTATTAGTATTAATATCTCTTTAAAACAGTGTGTTCCTACCCCACGTGTGAGCATTAAAGCAATTCTCCATTATCCTCACACAGGCCGATTACTTCGATAAACTGCGCTGATCAGTTTGTCGTTCTGTGGAGACTTAATTGTGTTTACCTTCAAGCAGAAGATAAATTTTTAAGTCTAACTAGGAATTTCAAATCTGCTTCGCTACCTACTACCTATCCTGTCTTTTATCCGCATTTGCAGAAGGACGAGCGGGGAATAGTCAGAGTCCTAACACTTCCAGCCAGTTTTGCTGTAACAAATACACGGTTATTCGAAATGATTGTTGGGGTTTTAACAACTTGTCATACACAACACACTTGCGATAGGAGTATGTGTAACTTTTTATTTAATAGAACAACACTCTAAGTTTTTGTTACATACCTTACAGGTACTCTATATATGCACGCATTGTGATTCTACAGACATCAACATGTTACGTGGTCGGACAATAAAGTTCGCGAACTCATCGCGGTAAAAGTGCTACATACCTCATTGCTGAATAACACCGTGGTCGCCTTCAAAGTACTCCCCTTGGGAAGCTATGCACCGATGCCAGCGCCTAGTCAACCCTTCAAAACAATTTTGGAATAGTTTTGTGGAATGGCCTTCAGAGCTGTCGTTGTATTATTTCTGATGTCATCAATGTCATCAAAATGCCTTCTTTTCAATATTTCCTTCTTCGGGAACAGAGAAAAAGTCACTGGAGGCTAGATCCGGTGAATAGGCAGGGTGTTCCAACACAGTTATTTGTTTAGTAACTAAAAATTCCCTCACAGACAGTGCCTTGTGAGCAGGTGCATTGTCGTGACGCAAGATCCATTAGTTGTTGGCAAAAAGTTCGGGTCGTTTCCGTCTAACTTTTTCACACAGCCTCTCTAGTAATTCCAAATAGTAAAATTGGTTGACTGTTCGTCCAGTTGGTACAAATTCATTATGAACAATCCCTATAATAACAAAAAAAGTCAGCAACATTGTTTTGACTCTTGATTTGGACAGACGGATTTTTTTTTGGGTCGTGGGGAATTGGCAGTCTTCCATTGCGCATTTTGCCTCTTCGTTTCAGGTTCGTATTGGTAGACCCATGTTTCATCACCTGTGATGACACGGTCCAAAATGCCATCTTGCCTCTCCAAAAAGTCCTGACAAATTGTGACTTCTTTGCTTTTGTTCTTCGGTGAACTCATTTTGGGCCATTTTTGCACAAACCTTAATCATGTCAAGATCTTCAGTTAAGATTTTCTTAACTGTTTCTCTGTAGAAGTTCACTTGCTCTGATATGCTCCTGACAGTCAGCCGACAATTTTCATGCACAATTTGACGAATGTTTGCAATGTTTTCTTCAGTTCTGCTTGTTGCTAGCTGTCGTGACGTCTCTTCGTCAGTGACACTTTCTCTTCCCTCAGAAAACGTTTCACCCACTTGTAAACTGCTGTTTTCTTCATAGCATTATCCCGTAAACTTGCACTGACATCTCTCTGATTTCGTTTCCACTCTTTTCAAGTTTAACAAGTAATTTAATGTTCGTTCGTTGCTCTAATTCAAGCTCCGACATTCTCGCGGCGGCACACCAAAACACACGCAGACAGTAATAGATGCCACTCAGAAAGAGACTGCCATAGATCAACAACAACACAGCTGTGAAACTCTGATATGTCAACGTCATAAAACCATACAAAGGTTTTTGTCCAGTGCTGCCACGGCAATCACACGGCGGCGAGTTCGCGAACTTAAATGTCCGACCACGTAATCGAGTTCGTTCCGCATGTCAGCGGTGATGGTTTCAGTGGCGGTTCTGATGCGTACCTTCACTTCCGGGATACACACGCACCCTGTCTCTTGAAACTGTGTATACCACCTTAGAATGGAATTGTCAGATAGTGGGTGTTTCCCGAATTTGGTGCGGAGTTGCCGCTAGACAATTGTACCCCGACAATCATTTTGAATAACCCTGTTCAGGGTCTCTCACTCCTCAGCCTCACTTTCCTCTTCATATTCAGTCTCAATATTTCACGCTTTAAATGTTTACGAATAGTGCCGATGCCAGGTGCACTGTAACAGGCCTACACACATTGGTCAAACGTGTTGTTCTTTGTCACAACGCGACGACTTTTATACCTACGTAGAACATTAAACCCACAAATGTATATACATGTAATAACGTAGCAGTCCCCCATTCCTTGAGAAGTATTCATGGCTCGAGACAGCCTTAGTGGGACTAGATCGCCTCATTATCGAGGATTCACGATCGCACTGAGACATACCACACTCTGTAGAACTCCTCTGGATGAGTGATCGGACGCTCGCAGAGACCTGTACCTGACAACGCAAAATCTCTCAACTAGAGACAGACATCCATGCCCCTGGCCGGATTCGAACCCGCAATCGCACCAATCGAACGGCCTCAAGACCCATGCCTTAGATGGCGCGGCCACTGGGATCGGGCGGGAGTAGAGGTATAGCTCCACGCACTGTTAAACTCTTCTCTCAAGACGAGGTTTTTTTTAACAACCTGGGAGTTTCATCTCTGGGGAAGTAACCCCCCCCCCCAGCGCCTATTCATCTGGTAGGCTCCAGAGACGGTCTGGATAATGTGAAAAAGAGAAAAGGCTTTAAGGTAGCTGAGAATCGAACCTTGGTCGTTTGGCCTTAAGCCAGTCACTCTTCCGGCTGCCAAGTCCTTATTTCCGTATAGTTGTGAGGTGCCATACGCGTATTCTTCCTTAGGCAGTAACGTGCTGCAAAATAGTGACATTTGATGTTACCGTTACGGCGTCTCCGAGGGTTACCGTACTGTGAGATATGGGGCTAGTGTAAACTCACTGACGCTTCGGAGAAATCTCCTGCCTTCATGTTCATGGCGTTCCGAGTGTTCCAAACATATTATTTGAACTTAACTCGTTCATGTATTAACATTACTACATTCAGTTGAACCGTACAGTAATTGTCATAAAGCAGTAGGTTTGTGGTATCCAAACATATAATGATGATGATGATAATAATAATAATAAATGCAGGGTTTTCTGTGGCCAAGCCATGAAGACATAGGATTGGAGTAAATGTATAGCAAACTAGTCTTACCGGGATGCTGATAAGTCCTTAGCCCGACCAAGAAGGGAACAAACTGCGCCTGTCAAAAGTGCGATGGGCAGAGGAATGGATTGATTTGGCTAGGGTAGGGACAGGTGGTGGAGTTTCATGAATGAGGTAATGAAACTCCAAGTTCCATTAAATACTGGGAATATAGCTTATTTCCTTTCTGGTCGGACTAAGGACTTATCAGCACCCCTGTAAATCGAAATTAAGTGAAGGTCCGTCAACTTCAAGTCCCGGTCCCTTTACCTCCGAGGAAAGAACCACAGTACCCATTGAGAAGGAGACGTCGCGAGCCCCAAAGGCGGTCTGGACATTTTGGTAAGGGAAACTATTTCGGACCACCACCACCACCACCACCACAACAAACACGACCGCCACCGCCACCACCACCGCCGCCACTCCACCACCCCCACCACATCCACCACCAACACGACGACGACGACGACGACGACGACGACCACCACCACCACCACCACCACAACCACCACCACCACCAACACCACCACCACAACCACCAACACCACCACCACCACCACCACCACCACCACCACCACCACTACCACCCCCACCACCGCCACTACCACCCCCACCAACACCACCACCACCACCACCAACATTTTTCTTATACCGCACTGACACCAAAATATGAAACTCCTCATAATACTGTTATTGCTTGCCCTACAGTTTCAAGCGTGACCTCAGCGCCATGTTGTCATTGTTCCTTGTATTTTTTGTAAAGCGTAAAATAAGATTTACAGATTTATAGCTGCCAGAACTGAACGCAAAGTAAAAATATGGCTTATGGCGATCCTAAAATTAGTGCTGTTATATTATCTTGACATCCATCAACATACGCTTCTATTTGCAAGCCCAACATTAGAAACACAAAACTACAAACTACATCATTAGGTAAAATAATAGCAACTAAACAAACTCCAAGTGCCGATCCCAGTGACCGCGAGATCTAAGGCGTATGTTTTGGGTCACTCGCTTACTGGGATTGTGGGTTCGAATCCCGTTGGAAGCATGGATGTCCTTTGTGAGTGTTGTGATTTGTCAGTTAGAGGTCGCTGTATTGGAAGGAGTCCTGCAGAGTGCGGTGTGTCTGATTGTGACCGTGATACCTCGAACAAGAGGAGACCCTGCCCCAATAGGGGCTGTTGCGCCATGAAAAATTCCAAGGTTCACCATCTGTCTTGGGAAACCAGCAGTCGCTCAAAAAAAAAAAAATCGGAGCACTTTAATGGAACGTGCAGGTTTGTTATGGTGTTCACTAGAGTCCTGGACCAGTCGAATTCATTCCACATTCTCCACCCCTTTTCCTTCAAAGCCAATTTCAGCACTAAGCTCCTACCTACAATCAGACTGTAACAAATGATGACAATCTTCAAGGAAGAATACTGAGATCGTCGTTCACCGAACCGGCAGCCACTGGGTCACCCAGTGTGGTGCTCGTGTTGGTAACATTTGCTGAACAGAATACTGCAATCAAATAGAAATTACACACAAAAATCAATCCACGCCAAGCGAGAATTTTGGCGTGGGAGGTGGGGATATGTCAGTGCATGACACATGCCGCAATATATTTCTGAAACTGCTATTCATTACAGTCGCAACAATTTGTGTTCGCGCGGCGTAATATTTCACTATGCTGACAATACCAGTGCGTCAGATACACGTCGGCCCAAAATATATTTAAAATTGCATACATGATGTTCATAAGACTCTACACACACAAGCAGGTTGAACCTTTTCAAAAACTGTTATAAACTTTTGAAGCCTTAAGTTAAACAAATAAATAATAATAAATAAATAAATAATACAATTTCTACCTCACATTAAATTCACTACGTCATCACTAAAAGACTAACTGGCAGCCACTGTTCATGATGAAAACCACACAAAATGACACGCGTACAGCTTATGGGTAAAATGCAAAATTTGTAAACGAAAAAAAGGCAGTACTTTTTGAAAATAATTTTCTATAAAGCATAAATCGAATAGTGTGTGTGTGTGCGTTTTATCTTATGTTAGATACAGCTCAATGTAAGAGAATAGTGTGTAAATATATTACATGTAAGTCGAAGTAAACTTTTTTACATCTAAGGGAACACCGACTGTGGAAGGGCGAGCAGCACTGCGCTCTTGGATGTGGCCCTTGTAGTGTTAGAAATTGTCCGACGTTCAGCAGAAACTCGCTGCCTCCTTCTTCTGCCCTAAGATGAAGGCAGCTGTTTCTTAAGAGGCCCAACAAATTTATCCCAGAATAGAGAGAGGAACATTCCCGAAAAGGGTATTATTTAAGTATGGAAGTTTTACAGCATTTTACATTACGTAATGCTGTCTGCTTGCTAGCGGGGGTACCCGCTAGCAAGCAGACAGCAGTATCTGTTTGACATATGCCTGTTGCTGTATATACAGTCTTGAACTCGTGATGATGGACGGAAAGACCGTCCGAAACATGTAGAGTGTTATTCCAAAATAAAATAAATTTGATACACTGGTGCATCTAGTTGGTTTTACTATAGAAATTGAAGAGAGGTATCATATATTTTCTACTTCATTGAACGAAATGTTTGAAAGAAAAAGAAGTTCGGAAGACCGTGTCCATCTTTCAATCCACGAAGCCCATCTGTGTTAAATGTATTACTGTCGGTCCACAAAATACACTCTTTCAGGAATTCAATATCGGGCCATTTCGATACGACGTACAAACACAGAATTTCTATTATCACTAAAACATCAAATTAATATACGTCAAGCACAACTATTTTTATTACGTAAGATCTTCAGGCCTTCTAACAAATCGAGTCAACAGATGCTGTGTACATGTTAGGATCCTAATGTGTTTAAACATATTGGGATCCCAACGTGTACACAGCATCTGTCTTCTCGATTTGTTGGAAGGCCTCATGACGACCGTTTAGAAAGTTCGGAATATGTAGCATCTTACGTAATAAAAATAGTTGTGCTTGACTATGTTAATTTAATGTTTTAGTATATTCCTAGCACATCGAGATGTCTTCCATCAAGAGTTTACATTATCAGTTTCAATGGCACTTGACTATACAAATATCGCAAAATCAAATCCATCGTTATAAAATACGTTACGTGACAAAAAATTATTTTTAATAGGAACTTTTAACAGAATGCTTTAGCTACTAACGCCGTAAAAGGAGAACTTTGCTTAGCGTCGTTGGTAGATGGATGGAATGTGCGTATGGGGTATTGTTGGTAAGGTGATGGCACTGGTGAACGTAAGCACGCGGAAAGAAGTTCGACAACAGATCCCACGTAGATTGGTCACGGATCGGACCCGGAAACCCGAGGCTAGAGTCAGTGAACAAAAGCATAGGCCATGGCACGGCCCAACTGGTATCCGAAATAGGCTACGTGTAATTTACGACTGTAAGTCTATGCACCATCTCTTCTAACATTAAACATTTTTGCATTTCGCCTACACATTGCATTTGTGTGTCGAAATAATTTTCAGAAAAACAGCGTTCATTTCACTGCAGAGTATTAACCGACTGGTCGTTGTAAAGGAGACGGATTGCGCTGTCTGGGAGGCTGAAATCGAAAATAATTCCCTACCAAACATACAGTGTCTATTTATGGGTTGTAGATATCAAACCTTTGCATTTTGTTCCTAAATTGAAGTATACTACGGATTGAAATGTTTCACTTCATGCTATTCAGTATGCTGAATAATACATCCAGCTGTCCTGTACGGTACGTACTAAAGCGTAAATTAATTTCCCCATGAATTTCCCCACGAAAATCATAGAAAGAGAAGGCACTGTGTTTGTATACATAGCCTGCAATGAAGCGAAGAGAGGGAATATATATATATATATATATATATATATATATATATAACCACCTGCATTAGCGACGAATTTCAGTAAATGTATCAAACGGAGTATTTTATTTGTTGCCAAGGAAAGGAAATACACGTATTATTTCTTTTGGGTCACTCCACGGCTTCTGAATTTTATGTGCCGACGTTTCGGAACACTCTGTTCCAACTTCATAGGTCGTGTGAATTCTTCTTGTTCACAGGACCAATGAAGATGGAACAGACAACGTGTGCCGAAACGTCGGCACATGTAATTCAGACGCCGGGGAATCACCCAAAATAAAGAATACATACGTACAACTTATTATAATTCTGACAAACAAGAGTGTCTATTTGCCACCTGCTGTATCGCTGCTTTCCTTGTCATATCACAGTGCTCTAGTTGAAACATGCAGAGACTAACACTCGGATTAACAAACTAAAATACGTTTATGTACAAAATAGTAAAATAAAAAGGAAGATATAAATCGTATCCACCAACTAGACAAAAGTTTTACCACGTTTTAACACATGTGGCTACTCCATTGACATATGGAGTAAATGTCACAAGACCGTTTGTTTATTCTCCATTTTGTGTGCGGGACAAACCAAGAGACAGAACAGCGCAGTACATACATATATGTAAAAGTTATTTTAATACGTCCCATTGTGACATTTATAAGGAAGGTACTACACAAACCACAGATCACAAGAGTACTTACAGCTGTTTTCGATTTTCAAACACAAAATATATTTCGGCCACAACGGGCCAACGTCAGGTATCAACAAAAATACATAGAATATATTTGGGCCTAATTACAATGAGGATGTTACGTTTTTATTAAAAGGAATTCAACATTACGAATGAAAGAAGAAGATATCGTGTTTAATAAAGGCTTCATGTTTATATACAAAGAATTTTCACTAAATATTTTTAGTATTGAGCTGATCCGGATGGCCACGAGGTCTAAGGAACGGCTATGAAACCGCCCGCTTGATGGAATTGCGGGTTTGAATCCCACTGTGGCTATGGATGTCTGTCTCTCGTGAGTGTTGTGTGTTGTAACGTAGGGGTCTCTGTGTCGGACTGATCACTCATCCAGAGGAGTGCTACAGAGTGTTGTGTGCCCAAGTGTGATCGTGGAGACTCAACAATGAGGACCTGGCCTGCTGGAGTCTCCGCGCAACGGGCAAATATAAACGTAAAAGCATCTTCGCAAATTATCATACAAGAAATTTTTAACTTATTCACTGAAGAATAAAATCCAACTAAATGCCACTTATAATTTTATTATGCATATGTTAGGCTCAACATGTTTCGGGCGCCATTATGCCCATCATCAGGAGCTCATGACAATAGGGTTGGTTACCACATAGGCCGTATGGTTCTCGAGTTGCTGCTGGTTGGAATCCTTCGGTCCGGACACTCATCCATCCTGCCTGCTCTTAACTTCCAACCAGCAGCAACTCGAGAACCAGACGGCCTATGTGGTAACCAACCCTATTGTCATGAGCTCCTGATGATGGGCATAATGGTGCCCGAAACATGTTGAGCCTAACATTAGCATAATAAAGTAATAACTTATCTAGTTGGATTTTATTCCTCAGTTATCAAGATGATGCACGGTCCAATACACATCAAATTTTTAACCTATATATAAATCCAACAAACTCCACAATAATAGCACTACGCAATCTATGTTACTCCAATTTATATCCTCCTCAGTATTCTGGCTATCATTAGCCAACTTCAGGAAAATTATTATCAAAAAATAATTTTCATTTTGTCGTATTCTTGACTTTAGGTGAATCCCGGGCGTCTGAATTTTATATTCTGGTGTTTCGGAACAACCTGTCCCATCTTCACTGGCGGTTTAAACTTACACAATCGATGAAGGTGGAACACAGTGTTCCGAAACGTCGGCACATAAAATTCAGACTTCAAGACACGGCGAAATTTTGAAATCAGGAATTTTTATTTTGATGTAGGAAAATATAATCGCCAAATGTGAAATAAGAAATAACTGCAATATGGAAGAGCCGAAACAGCAATCGATATTTTGTGTATACAGAAGTTAATATCAGGTTAGGAATAGAGATTAAGGGTGTACACTGTGGAATAATGTATGCTGTATAGTACGATTAATGTACAGTTAAGTGAAACAGAATATAAGTTAGCCTTACTTGATGCACCCACAGCTTTAAAATTCAGCAATTCTACGTTCTGCTCAAAAGCTGTATTTACGTGTTTTGTATTTATCTCAGAACAAACAGAGACTTATGTCCTATATAGCATAAACTGATCGGGTTCTATATACGAGGTGAAAAGTGTTTACTGTGCGGTACGAATTTGATCTTTAAATGAAGCAGTTTACACTTCGTCTTTAAGGATTATACCGTGATTGAGGTTTTTCCGTGATTTTCCTCAGTTGTAAGGTGAACGCTAGGGTATATATTGCAAAGGCAGTGCACGGCCCGCATTCCCATCTCCGAACTCTCAGACACTGCGGCTTGAGCAATGTGTCTGTCAACAATCCCTTGTTTTCTGTTTGCGAATGCGCCAGTCTGAGCTCAAACCCCTGACAGCCATCCATACAAAGTGTACCTCCCACCAAACAGATAAAATCACGTTCTGCTTGAGCACCAGTCGTTGATATGGCCTAGTCTAGTTCTTCAATCTAGGCTCAAAATCGTTAGCGTAAGCATAATTCCCAGTTAGAATATAAGATGTCTGTCAAGGAGCCCAGCGATGCGATCAAGTGCAGGAATGGCACAACAGAAACTTAGACGTCGACTTGCGGTTCGCGGAATCCTCTGCCTTTAGTCAGTTCTTTAGTTTGATTTGGCTTGCTTTGGCTTGGCTTGGCTCGTCTTTAAGGATACATACGTAAACTGCACTTAAAATGTACAGTACTCAGTTCTCAAATACTGTTGTTTAAGTTAAGTTTGTCTGGGATATGACATCGTCTAGCCTGGTAGGGGGTTACTTAGTATAAACGAGGTGAATGACGTGAGTCTTTCACGGCCGTGAAAATCCCGGACTTCACACCGTATGAATTCTGCAATGTCCGATCCGCAAAAAAACTGCAAAATAAAAGAGCTTTTTATGGACGCTAGGGGCAATGCGGTGTCTCCCACACAATTCTGCTCATTAAGCAGCCATGAGGGGAACTTAATTCCGTGTATGCGTATGAGGCACTGTTGAAGGCAGTGTTAGTGATGATTATGATGACAAGGTGGGTATCTGGGAGGAGGGAAGAGTGTGTAATGTGGCATGAAACAATGGCGCTATTACGCGAAAATATTGGCGTATAGCGGAATGACGTCGGTATGCGTGAGAAAAAGGGTGGAAAAATAGACGTGGAAGAGAATTTTGAAGTGGATGTGCATGGATGGTGCATTGAACATATACTAACAGCCAATTAGAAGGGTATGCTGCTATTGGCCGACGGCTGAGTACGGAGTACAGGTAACACAAAAGTGCCTGCAACGTACGTGAATATACTGTGATGATTCGTACTAAGGGTGAAGTATTGGGATATTTAATTACTTTAGTACGTAAAGACATAACAATATTCTTCAGATTCCGTTTTAATTACCAGTTGGCTGGCAATGACAGAACGACCAGAACAGGCTCGCTACTCTGTCGTTACATATGTCACTTGTGAGATGGAAGCAAAACACGTCAGAATCTGTAGTAACTGATGTGGACGAATATCAGAAGACAGCAAACACGTGTTCACTGAAAGATACGCTTGAACCATTTGTTTCGTGACAAGTTAACTCTTTTACTAAGTGATAACCGACGTACTTCTGAAAGTTTTATGCAGCAGAATAACGTTTCTTCATACATTAGCGACCGATTTACAGTTGATCGTGAGATAAAAACTGGCATCTATTTGTGCTACTCTGAGTAACTACAAAGTGTGACTCAATCACTCATTCACAAACCAAGCGGTGATAGGGAAGTGACATCCGTATATAAAAACAAAACTATTTTTGGTATATTACGAGTAATCAAGTGTTTTATGAGGTCCTTTACAGCCTCTCTAAAGATAAATGGTGAGGTTTTAGGCAAAAAAGCGTCTGCACACAGAAATGTTTCTCCCAACCACTTTAAAGGACGAAGTATAGGATGTTCTGTGACGTGAAGCTTCGTGGTTCGTAATTTTCACTAAAGCTTAAGAGACGTTGTGTCCTCCATCTTCAGGTAATAGAAGTAAAAGATGTTGGGGGAGTTAATTCATGCAGACGTTTCTTCCATTGCTTTGTTTTAGGAACCGTTAGCCGCTCTCCTAACCACCTGGTTTTTTGCTCACTCGTCATCGACCGGTCGCGGCTGCTTCTGCGGCATATTCACAGATTAACCTCCACATAGCAGGCCGTCTCGTAAGGAGAGCGGCATTACTTGGAGGCAAGTTTTGCACTGTTAACTTGATAGGTACACATTTCCGTAATATAAATGTAATGTACCAAGCATATAAGACAGAACACAGAAATAAAATCCCTTCCTCACATCTGAAAATCAACGTTGAAAAAAAATTGGGGTAATAATTCGTCAGCCTTGGATTTTGCAACAGTAATTTCTGTAGCTTCATTACTAAACTAAACTAAACTAAACTCCGTGGCCTTAGTCCGCAAGCGAACTATACCGACAGAGCGGCCGCCGCCGGTCGGCGAAGTTAGTGCCAACTTTTGCGGATAGAGGGGTGTCACGTGGTCAG
>Ga0131853_10003146_pt1 | contig 29579 bp, 27 predicted proteins | sample TergutLab28metaG_FD_92764 | JGI IMG/M metagenome (GOLD analysis project Ga0131853, IMG submission 92764) | Labiotermes labralis P1 segment gut microbial communities from Petit-Saut dam, French Guiana - Lab288 P1 (version 2) (version 2) | ecosystem: Host-associated > Arthropoda: Insects >... | reverse complement strand
ATGTCAAGTGCAAGAATATCCGTAAATATCGATAGTGAAGTAAAACAAGGTGCTCAGAAAATCTTGGGCGAGATTGGCATGGATTTGACCACAGCCATAGATTTATTATTGAGAACGATTGTGCGTGAGGAAAGAATCCCATTTAACCTACAAACCGAAAGGGCTTATCGTGAGGCTGCCCATAGGGAGTATATTAAGATCGAATTAGAAAAAGCCAAGTTAGAAGCGGCTGATCCCAACACCAAATGGCGTACACATGACGATGTTATGACAAGCCTCAAGGCGCAAAGAGAGGCGAGGAGAAGTGTATAGACTAGAGTATCTACCATCGGCTGAAACGGACATCCTTGAAATAGATGTTTATTTGTATGAGCATAGTCATGCCGCCGCTGATAAGTTTGCCGACAGCATTGAGAAGTTGACAGAGACATTACTTGACCATCCCTTTATGTTCCCTGTCTATGAAGACGATCCTTATTTTCGTCATATGACTTTGCCGTACAAGTATCGATTGTTCTATCATGTTGATGAAGATGCTGAGGTTATTAAAATCTATCGTGTGCTTCACGGCATGAGGGATGTTAAGAGCATTATGGATTTTGAGGGTTGATTGAATTGCGTTAGGTAATACCACAAAAGACAGGGGCTACTGTCGCTCTTATAAATCCTAGTTTTTAACCTCGTACATTTTTAGAATCCTGCTCACGGTAGTGTGATGGCAACCATACAGTTCAGCTAATGTCCTTGCTGTCATACCATCTTTGTATTTAGCTACCAGTTCATCTTTTTCTGAGAGAGTGAGATGTGTTTGCTTATGTGAGATTTTACTTATAATCTTGCTGTCTTCGCAAGTATCATGTGAGTTGCTTTCAGAGGTAGAACAGGTTATGTGATTGTTATAATCACGCTCTCGTATCTGGGTACGGTATGCAACGGCGGCATCAACTTTGTTTAAGTCTAGTGTTGATATGCGCGGGTTGGCATGGTAAATGTGTTTGTTATGGTAACGCTGCCGTTGGCATTTGGCGTGACAACAGAAGCGTAGCCTGTTGGTACATTGGGCTCGTAAATTTCGTAATTGATAGTAACGCCAGGTGCTCTGTAGCGCGGCAGATTTGCAAAAGTATGTGTCCAGCTATTGCCGTTGTTAAGCGTTACTGTGTCTATTACTGTGCTGCCCACACGAAGCTGCACGGTGATATCGCTTGGGCGGAAACCAGCCGCGTTATTGTTATCGTTCCATACTTTGGTTACGGGGATGTTTACAGGCTGCGGTACAAGCAAAGTAATCACCGCGTCGCAATCGCCCACAAACTCACGGTCGCTTGTTTCCGTGTCGTAGCTATACAGGTGTACAATGTTTAGAACCGGGCCGGCAGGTGTACCCACTGCTACGCGCGCTTGGAAAGTGATGGTGACGCTGCCCTCCGCAGGCAGGTAGTTTAGCAGTACGCGCAGCTCGCCCGTGGTCTCTTGCGTGGTGTAACCCACGTTTGGCGATACCACGATATTGCGTACGCCAATTAAAGCACCACCTGCAAGGTTGTCCACCACCAAATAGTCGTAAAGATTAACCTCGTTGGGGTTGGTCACGGTTAAGGTATAGGTCACATACTGGCCGATTTCCACGGTTTGGCCAAAAGGTACATTTACGCCCTTGTTAATGCGTGGCTGCACCAATAATTCTACAATTTCAATATCGCGATCCAGCTCCTCGCCGTCGTGGTAAAGGATGACGGTGTTTGGAATTGTGCCTGGTTGGCCACCGTTGTCGTCTGGGAACATAAATGTACCGATAGACTGACTTACAATTAGGTCTCTAGGAGCAGGGAATTGTCCAGCAAGAGTAGGATGAGAAAGTTCCGGTATTTCTTCAACGGTCACTTCAATTGTATAAATCATACCCGGAGTAAATGTAAAATCATGATTTGCAAGAAGGTATGCTTGTAAATCAGCAACATTAATGTTCTCAACGCCGCTTGTGCCTAGTGGTCTATTGTAAACAGGATTACCACCCGCATCCCTAATAATTAAATACGAGTTTGATGTATCAATATCACCATGCGTATCATGTGATGGGCGGCCAACGGTTATTGTTTCAGGGTTTAAGACAGGACCACGAGTGGGGTTTGAACCTGTCCAGTAATTTGAATCGGTTCGCGCTAAGCTATTTGAATTCCCATCTTCGATATAGTGGGCATGACCATCCGTGACACCATTAAAGCTGACGAATGAAGATGTATGCTGAATGTTGATCAGCATGATCGTTGTTTGTGGGGTCATCTGCCATCCCCAATCTGGTAAATATATGTCACCCTGCATATATAGCTGATGTATACCTTCAGGCAATTCTGCTAAATCATAGGTCAAAAATTCCCTAAAAGGATCTTCAGGAGTTCTTTCGACCCAGGGATTATAGTTAGTTCCATGTATTGGGAAAAGACCGAATTCGTATCTAATTCGCGTATTATAATAAAGATAGGCATCGTGTCTATGAAAGGCGATATCCGTTGTATTTGTTACCCAAGTCAATTGACCGTTATGCGTTCTATATTCAGTTAACGAACCATTGATACGAATATACCAGTCCAAAAATTGCCTCGGCATTATCCCAACATACCCGCCGCTCATAGCCTGTGTACTCACACTCTGGCGATTAGCTGCTGCTGGGGTAAAGGCTGTGCGGCGTGCGTCTGGCTGCGGTGGTGTGTCTGCCACGCGCACACGCACACTAAAGGTAATCTCTACCTCTTGGTCAGGGTCTACTGGGTCTAGGTAAATACGCAGCTCGCCCGTATATGCATCAAAACTAAAGCTGCCCACAGGTGCAGGCGAGCCGTCTATATACAATGTGTCTTCCAAAAACTCAACAAGGTCTATACGTATCTGATCTACCACCACCAAGTCTTCCCACACATAAGTAGTGTTAAGGTTGTGGACAAGTATCGTGTACTCTATCTCCTGCCCTGGGAATACGTACTCGCGGTCTGCGGTCTTTTGGATGGTTGGTGGGGCAGAGAAAGTGAATGTACCCACAGACTGACTCACAATCGGATCTCTAGGAGCAGGAAATAGTAGCTCTACCCCTTCTGGTGCATTAGGGTGATTAAGTTCTGAGATTTCTTCAACCGTTACTTCAATCGTATAAATCATACCTGGCGTAAACGTGAAATCATGATTGGCAAGAAGGTATGCTTTTAAATCTGCAACATTAATGTTCTCAACTCCGCTGGCACCTAACGGTCTACTATAAACCGGATTACCACTCGCATCTCTAATCATTAGATAGGAATTTGATGTATCAATATCACCATGCGTATCGTGTGATGGGCGACCAACCGTCATTGTTTCAGGATTAAGCACAGGGCCACGAGTAGGATTTGAACCTGTCCAGTAATTAGAATCAGTTCGTTCTAAACTACTTGAATTTCCATCTTCAATATAGTGGTTATGACCATCACTAGCACCGTTAAAGCTAACAAACGAAGATGTATACTGTATTAGAACTTGGATTCGTGTTGTTTGAGGTATAGGCGACCACATTCCAAGTGAGTCTCTAGCTTCTCCCTGAAAAATTATGACATATACGGAACCTTCAGGTAATTGCATTAGGTTAGTTGCTAAAAATTCTCTATAGGTAAAATCACTTTCGGAGTTTATTTCGAGCCATTCGTTATAGTTTTCGTCATATATATCCATTGGGAAAAAGGCACTTTGGTATCTATAACGCCAGAGCGGGAGTTCAAAATAATCGTTTCTTCTTGCAGCGATAGTTGTGGGATTTGTTACCCAAGTATCAGAACCTACATGAGCTCTGTTTAAAGTTAATGAGTCATCAACCATGATATCCCAATTCCAATACCACAGCGGCATTATCCCCACATACCCACCCTGCGGCAAGTCAGGGTCTATCTGTGTTTCTTCATATTCTTGTTCGTAGTCGTAATCATATGTGTCGTCTGTTTCGTAGCTGCCTTCATCTTCATCCGGGACGATGTAGGCATCGTCCCCTACAGGGGTGTATTCATAGTCGTAGTCTTCTTCGGGGGTGTCTGCTTCGGGGGTGTCGTAAGCCGGGGTGTAGCCCTGTTCGTATGCTATGTCGTAAGGCTCGTCGACATTGGCCGCAATACCCGCAGGCACAACACCAAGTACAAGTATTAAAGCCATAAGTAGTGCAATCGCTTTTTTCATCGACCCTTTACAAAGGCCAGTAAGTTTGCTAAACATTTTTTCGTTCTCCTCTATTTTTTGTTTTTGTTTTTTGTTTTGTATGTTAACGCCCAACGGGCGGTGGTTGTTGTGGGTTTCCCACAGACCTTTACATTCGTCACCAATGTGCATATAATAAATGCAAAGGCGGTGAACAATGACGCGAGAATTTATAAGAACGCATATTTTTGATAAGCGTTGGTCTGAAATGGGCTTAGCAGATGAAGATTTGCAAAAATTAGAAAATTTTCTGCTTAGCAACCCAAATGCAGGTGATGTGATACAAGGTACCGGCGGTGCGGTAAAATTACGTTGGGCGTTGCCCGGTACTGGTAAAAGCGATGGCATTAGAGTAATATATATTGACCTGATTAAAGCAGAACACGTCCATTTCGTTACCTGTTATCCCAAGTCCAAAAAAGATACATTAACAGATAAGGAAAAAGCGGCGATAAAGGAAGTTGTTAAGCGTATTGTTAAGAACGAAAGGATGGGACAATAATGGAAGATAACAACACCGTATTTGATGACATAATGACAGGCTTGCATGAAATTGAAGAATATCATAAGGGCAATCTTGAACTGCCCACCCGCACTATAGCCTCCGACAATGATGTAGATATTGACCAGTTGCTTTGGCACAAAATAATTATGTTGCAAGAACCACAAAAGCAAAAGTTAACGAATTATGTTGACGAATTGCTTAGGGCGTAATCACACTACAGGCATCCGCAAGGGTGCTTTTTTATCGGTACTTTGCAAATGCCAGTAAGTTTGTTAAACATTCTTGTTCTCCTCTGTTTGTTGTTTTTATTTTTTAGTTTTGTATGTTAACGCCATATTGCTATGGGCGGTGGTTGGTTTGGCGGTGGTTTTTGTAGGGGCGATTATTAATCGCCCGCGGGTTACATTCACGTGTGGTAGATACGGGCGATTGATAATCGCCCCTACGCTTGTTAAACATTTTTTGTTCCCCCTTTTTTATCACCTACTAATCCATCCACCTAAGCAAATCGGATACACTTGCGGGTCGTTGGCTGCTGTGATAATGCTCAAACCTCATACGCCAGCCTGTGCCATCTTCGAGGGCTGCCATGCCAATTAAAATGTCGCCGCTGCCTTCGTTGGTTACATAAAACCTAAACCGTTCATCCATAGAGCCAAACATTTGACGTTCGAAGGTAAAATTGAAATAGCCGATAATGTTATTAACATCCTGTGCGGCATTGGCCGCCGCAAGTGCCGCCAATATCTGTGCCGTCCTGTCTATATGGACGGGGTCGGGGTCTTCTTCCGGCTCTGGTTCAATTATTTCCGGTGGTGGTGGTAGCGGAAGTTCTACTACTTCCTCTGGCTCGGGTGGGGTTGTTTCTGCCGGTTCTGGCTCGGGTGCTTCTTCCAGCACGGGTTCGTATGTTTCCTCTGCCGGATGTTCCGCCGGTGGTTCTTCCTGTGTAGTAGGCGGCGGTTCTACTTGCGGCTGGGCTTGTGGCTGCTCCAGCTCTGGCTCTTGTTCCTGCTCGGGTTCTTGTTCTTCTTGTTCTTCATGTTCTTCCAGCTCTTCTTCCGGCTCTTCTTCCACGGTTGGGGGTGGTATCGGTTCAATTTCCTTCGTTGGCTCTTCTGTGGTATCAGCTTCTGTTTCGTATGGTATATATGTTTCGTAAACAGGTTCAAGGGGCTGGTAGGTTGGGTAATCTTCGTAGGTTGGCCGCAGGTTAAAGTACAAAACAGTGGCAATTATCCCGGCGGTTACAATGCTGGTTGCAATTAAATAACCTTTGATGGGCTTGGCTACCGTGGCTACTGCGGCTGCGGCAAAAGCTTGCTCTTCTATTAGGAACAGTTCGCCAAGCGGTACAAACACGGCAAGTTTCGCCTTTGTTTTCTTGCCTTTGCCTTCCAGTTTGGTCTTTAGTGCGTTTCTTGCTGTGTATAATGTTTGGCGTACATTGTGCGCACTACATTCCATTAGTTCTGCAATTTCCGCAACGCTAAAATCTGCAAAATAGTACATATAAATCATTTCACGCTGCATCTTTGGCAAAGAATCTATCAGCCGCATAAGTTCGGACTTGCGTTCCTTGTTTTGCAGTGCTTCTTCCGGCAAAAAGCTTTGGTCAAGTTCTTGGGAGTTTATCGGCAGTTCTTCCGATGTTATAACCAGTTGCTGCCGGCGGCCGCTTGCGTTGCGCTTGCGGATGCTTTCACGTATCGCAACTTTCCGCAAATATGCCATAAGCGTATCGGCTCGTAATTCTGCTGATTTCTTGAAGGCAATCATAAAAGTATCCTGCACGACTTCTTCTACATCTTCTTTGTTGTCACAAAATTTGTGGCATATAAAAGCAACACGCCCACAATACTTTTTATACAGCTCGGCAAAGGCATCTTCGTCACAAAAGCCTTTGATATTGCCATCAATAATAGTAGAAATTTTCCTCACCCCACATCTTCTTGAAAAAGGATATCGCTTATTTGTAACATGTCGTTGGCGTCGTATGGCACGCATTTTTTAAAAACATTTATCCTGGCTTCAAGCCGTTCAGAATACAGGTTTATCACGCTTAAAATGTGATTTTCTGATAATTCTGTCACTTTTGAAATATCATTGATAGATAAATCCGAATAGTAGAAGCAGCCTATGGCTTGTTGTTCTTCACGGTCGAAGTATTCGATGGTGTGCAATAGCACATGTTTAACCTTTGCGTGTTCGATAAAGGCCCTGGGTATTTGCGGCGGCGGCCCGACGCATTTAATTTGTTTGGCATCACTCAATAAATCTCCTCCCTTCGTGCAAATGTTCTTTACACTTATTTATAGGGGTGGAATATACCAAACATCAAAAGAAAATTGAAAAAATTTTTTAGAAATTTTTCCCAAGACATGCGCAATAAAATATGTAGTCCTTATGTTTTTGTCTTTTGTAATTTGTCAGCCGCGGTATTATTGCATATAACGCGAACAGATTCAATGGAATTGACTGGATTTAATACAGCGGACTTGTGGTGCAGTTGTTTTTATTTTTCCTTTTGCGCCAGCACGTGTTATAATCACTTTATAATGTGATGAAAGCTATAGGACGGAGTATATCCATGATTGCATATGTAAAAGGAACTTTGGACTTTGTAAACGACCAATCTGTAGTAGTGGACGTTGGCGGCGTGGGGTATTTAGTAAACGTGTCCCCTACTACAATAAGCCGCTTGCCAGCACGGGGGGGCCTTGTTCAATTGTTCACATATTTACAAACAACGGAAAACGGGCAGTCCCTGCACGGTTTTTTGACACAGGAAGAACTGCGGATGTTTACATTGCTAATTTCTGTTTCTGGCATTGGGCCAAAGGTTGCGTCGGGGATTTTGGGCGCGCTGTCGCCGCAGGATATTATTATGGCAATTGTGGCAGAAGACGCGGTGCTTCTAAGCCGTGCCCCCGGCGTGGGCAAAAAAACTGCCCAACGGCTAACACTGGAACTGCGTGACAAAATTAAAACAACCGACGCATGGGAAGGCTCTGGCGGCATGGCGGCGGCAAATTTGTCTGGCTCGACTGCACAAAAAAGCGAGCCTTCTGCCAAGCAAGATGCAATGGACGCGCTTTTGGCACTGGGCTACGGCCGTACAGAAGCAATGCAAGCCGTGCTGGAAGTTGCGGAAGACGATATGACGGCAGACTCGCTTATACGGCTAGCGTTAAAAAAACTTGCGCGGTAAGAATCAGATATGCCTAAAATAGTTATGTTAAGGGGGAATTCCGGCAGCGGCAAGTCGACAGTGGCAAAGGCATTGCAGCACAAAATTGGGCGTGGTACTTTTTTGGTGTCCCAGGACTATGTGCGGCGTGAAATGCTTTGGTTGCAGACAGGGCAACACGATCAAGCTGTAGTTTTGCTTCAAAACCTTGTCGAATATGGCTTCCGCCACTGCGAAATTACCATTCTTGACGGAATCCTTACTGCCGCTACTTACGACAGCCTGTTTAAACGAATCAAAGAATTGTTTGCCGACAATATTTTTGCATACTATTTCAATATACCATTTGAGGAAACATTAAACAGACATTCTCAAAAGCCAAATGCAAACGAGTTTGGTGAAGCCGAAATGCAAAAATGGTGGGTAACCAATGACTTTCTACGCAACATAGACGAGAAAATAATAACCCAAGATTCAAGCATAACCCAAACTGTGGAACGTATTTACAAATGTATTAACGAACGGAGTCAATAATGGACGAACGACGCTTAAACACCACCGGCTTCAATCGCGAAGAAGACGAGGAAATAGAACTAAAACTGCGCCCCATAAGCTTTGACGGGTATATTGGCCAAACCAAAGTTAAAGAAAACATGAAAGTTTTCATCCAGGCCGCTTTGGGCCGTGGCGAAACTTTGGATCACGTCCTGTTATACGGTCAGCCCGGTTTGGGTAAAACTACATTATCGGCAATTATAGCCGGGGCCATGAATGCACGGCTAAAAATAACCGCCGGCCCCGCAATAGAACGCCCGGGCGACATGGCGGCAATACTAAACGACTTAAACGAGGGCGACTTCTTATTTATAGACGAAATCCACCGCCTTAGCCGCAACGTAGAAGAAATCCTGTACTCTGCAATGGAGGATTTTGTGCTGGACATCGTGATTGGCAAAGGCCCGGGCGCAAAGAGTATCCGCCTTGACCTGCCGCGCTTTACGCTTGTTGGCGCAACCACGCGCATTGGCCTTTTAACCGCCCCACTCCGCGACCGCTTTGGCATGGTGCATCACCTTGAGCCATACAGCATACAGGAACTTGCGACCATTGTTACAAACTCGGCCACGGTGCTTGACGTTGCAATAGAGCCCGGCGGCGCGGAAGAAATTGCCCGCCGCGCACGGGGGACACCGCGTATTGCCAACCGCTTGCTAAAACGTGTGCGCGACTTTGCCCAAGTGCAGTACGATGGCATTATCACGGGCGAAGTTTCCAACGCATCGCTTAACAGGTTGGAAATTGACCTTGTGGGCTTGGACTCCGTAGACAAAAAAATACTGCACGCTATAATCGAAAAATTTGGCGGCGGCCCCGTAGGGCTTGAGACATTGGCCGCCAGCATAAACGAAGAAGCTGGCACTTTGGAAGATGTTGCAGAGCCGTATCTGCTGCAACTCGGTTTCATACAGCGCACCCCGCGCGGCCGTACGGTAACGCGGCTGGGGTATAAGCATATGGGGCTGGAAGCCCTTGCGGGGGAAGAACAGCTGACTTTGGAATTATAGGAAGGTACAAGCCAACATGAACCCATTAAAACGCATACAATACAATGCCCCGGTTGTTTTAACATTTGCCCTTATATCCCTGCTGGTGCTGGGTCTTGCGCATATCACAGATGGCAGAAGCAACTGGCTGTTATTTTCTGTTTACCGTGCGCCGCTTACCGACCCGCTTATGTATCCGCGCCTGTTTTTACATGCTCTTGGTCATGCAAATATGGCACATTTGTTAAACAATTTTATGATAATTTTGCTTGTTGGGCCAATGCTGGAAGAAAAATACGGCGGCAAGTGGATAATAATAATGATGGTGGTTACGGCATTTGTAACAGGCATTTTGCACATCATGTTTTCCGAAAACGCAAAGCTTGGCGCAAGCGGCATTGTTTTTATGATGATTTTGCTCGCTTCGTTTGCAAATATAAAACGCGGCAAAGTTCCGCTTACGCTATTGCTTGCCATTGGTATTTTTATTGGGCGCGAAGTTGTTAGCGCGGCCACACTGGATAATAATATTGCCTATATGTCGCATATTGTGGGCGGTATTTGCGGCGCGGCGTTTGGGTTTATTGCTAATAAGGACGCGTAGTTATTCCTCCATCCGTTTCTCTGCCTGTAACTCTTCTAAAGTTTTCACAATACCCCTACCATATTTCAACTGTAATTTAAGCATAGCATCACCAACTTTATCCTGCTTTATGGAATTGCTTTCCTCTGTATCAAACAGCGATAACTGCGCATTCAAAGTATCTGTAAGCCCGCTTACAGATATGCCAATAAGACGCACGGCACGTTTGTCGATTTTGCCCAGCAGCGCGACGGCGGTTTTGTAAATATCACGGGTTCTGTTTGTCGCATCACCGGTTTTGGCGCGGGTTACGGATTGCATGTTAGCGTTTGCATACGTGGCTTTAACCGTAACGGTACAGCAATAAATGCCCTGCACGCGCAGCTCGAAACTTAACCTGCGCGCAATAAGCAGCAGAACGTCTTGCAAGTAATCAAAGTCTGTAATATCGGTTTGGAATGTATGTTCTTTTCCGATGGATTTTTGTTCGGCATATGGCTCAACTCTGCGGTCGTCTATGCCGTCCGCAAGGTCCACAATATGCGCACCATGCTTGCCGAACATTTTTGCTACAGCGTCGCGGTTTTCGTGGATATGCCGCACGGTGGTAATACCAAACCTAGCCAGTTCGGCGGCGGTTTTGGCACCCACGCCATAAATAACACGCACATTTCGGTCTATTATAAGATTCATTAAATCCGCCTGTGTGGGGATTTTGAAAAACCCGTCGGGCTTATCTTCCTCACTGGCCAGTTTTGCAGACATCATCGAGTAGCCTATCCCCACAGAGCAAGTTAGCCCCACTTCCGCCACCGTCCTGCGCTTTATTTCATGGGCAACCGCGTCTGCCCCACCAAACAAATGCGCCGACCCGGTAACATCAAGAAACCCTTCGTCAAGAGAAATATACTCGCAAATATCTGTATAATCACTCCATATTTTGCGAATTTGCTGCGACGCCTCGTAGTATTTACCACCATTTGGTGTTAAATAAATCCCATGCGGGCAGCGGCGATACGCCTCGCTTATTGGCATTGCGGAACGGACGCCAAATTTACGCGCTTCGTAGCTGCATGTTGCCACAACGCCACGCTGGCCCGGCAACGCGCCAATTATAACCGGCTTGCCCGCAAGTTCTGGGTTGTCCCTAACTTCTACCGCCGCAAAAAACGCGTCCATGTCTATATGGATAATTTGCATTCCACTCACCTCACACAGTTTCTATTTTACCCCAAGAAAAGGTACGTGTTCAACCCCGTTGGACTCAATTGAAAGAAATAAGCGCGCCGTCGCGCTCCCCGCAGGCGTAGCCGAGGAAGCGTAGCGGGGATTCACTCCCTGCGGAGCGGCGGGGCTTGGGGCAGCGCCCCATTTTAATTATAAAGGAGCCACCACATGTTCGAAATTGGCACAATAGTAAAACCCCAGGGCATACGGGGCGAGTTGCGCGTATTCCCAACAACAGACGACCCAGCACGTTTTAGCCTGCTTGTAGGAGAAGAAATTATTCTGCGTGATCCTAAAAATGTTGAAACATCTTATAAGCTGCTGCAAGCCCGCCCGCACAAGGGTCTGGTAATTATAAAGCTTGATTGCGTAAACGACCGCAATATGGCAGAAACATTGGTACGCAGTATCATTACCATACCAGACGAAAAAGCCATCCCGTTAGAAGAGGGCGAATACTTTGTGCGCGACCTTATAGGGCTGGACGTTGTAACCGAAAGCGGCGAACATGTTGGCAAACTAAGCAAAGTGCTAAATACCAACGCCAACGACGTTTACGTAATAGACCCAGCAGAGGGCGATTCATTTATGATTCCCGCAATCAAAAACGTCGTGCTTAGTGTATCTTTGCAGGATAAAACAATGATAGTTCGCCTGATGGACGGGTTGAGGGAACTAAAAATATGACATTCCACGTATTAACCCTGTTTCCAGAAATGATAACGGAAGCTACAAGCCATAGTATACTGGGGCGTGCCATTCGCAGTGGTGCAATACATGTTAACCCTGTAAATATCCGCGATTTTGCTATAAATAAACATGGACAAGTTGACGATTCGCCATATGGGGGCGGCGCAGGCATGGTTATGATGGCACCCCCCATTTACGACGCGTATAAGCATGTGCAAAATAATAAAACCCCCGTCATTTACCTTTCGCCCCAGGGCAAGGTTTTGACACAGGCAAAAGCACAACAGCTGTCAACGGTTGGCGAAATAATTTTGCTATGCGGCCACTACGAAGGCGTAGATGAGCGTATAATAGAAGAAATTGTAACAGAAGAAATTTCTATCGGCGATTATGTACTTACAGGTGGCGAACCAGCAGCCTTAGTTCTAATCGACGCTGTGGCACGGCTTGTGCCCGGCGTATTGGGTAAGGAGGAATCATATCAAGACGAAAGCTTTTCTGCAAACGATAAGCTATTGGAGTACCAGCACTACACCCGCCCGCCAGACTTTATGGGACGAAAAGTGCCGGATGTGCTTTTATCCGGGCACCACGGACAAATAGAGAAATGGCGGCGCGAACAAGCAATAGAACGCACAAAAACCAAAAGACCAGAATTACTTTAGGAGGTAATAACATGCGACAAAATGAAAACTGGCGGCGCATACCGCTAATTGGGTATTACGACAACCGTACACCCAAGAACAACCCGCACAAAGGCTGGTACTTGCATTATTATGACAACTGCCTGGATGTCTACCACGACAAAGAAAACCCGGATGATTATCTGCTGGACTTCCCCAACTTCAACCATGTGTATTTGCGCTTGGGCTGGGCATATCTTGAGCCAGAAGAAGGCAAATACAATTGGGATTTGCTAGACGATGTAATTAAACGCTGGTGGGCGCATGACAGACGCGCCGCATTTCGTATCTGCACCAAAGAAACCGGGCCAGACCAGGCATACATGGTGCCAAAATGGGTAGTAGACGCCGGTTGCAAAGGCGAAATGACTGGCTTTGGCGGCGGGCCTAAAACAAATTTCGAGCCAGATTACGGCGACCCTGTTTTTCTCGAAAAGTTTAATAATTTCATGAAAGCGCTTGGCGAACGCTATGATGGCGCACCGTTCTTGGAATATATCGACATAGGCTCTATGGGCGAATGGGGCGAGTGCCATACAGAGGGCACAACCGAACGCGTCTGGCCTGTGGAAGTAATGAAGGAACACATAGACATGCACACGCGCCATTTCAAAAAAACACCTGTACTGTACAACTATGATATGTCTGCACTACGCCGCACACATGACGGCACAGAAGAGGAATTGCTAAACTATGCAGTACAAAAAGGCTGCGGCGTTAGGGCAGACTCTTGCTGCGTAAACTTTTATGAAGACCGCTATGGCGTATCATCTATGCATGAGCCGGAAACGTTCCAGCCATTTTACAATGTTGGGCCAATGGATTTGGAATTTGGCCATTATGGCGGCATCAAAAATAAAGAGCCATGGGGTCACGGCTTCCCGGGCATTGCATCCGCATACGAGACATATGCTACATTCGCGGGCTTCCACGGCTACGCGCGTGAATTTTTGGCCGACCACCCCGCATACACGCTAAAACTTGGGCATCTTTTGGGCTATTGGTACTTCCCCAAAACTGCGTATTTGCCAACAAAAGTACGCGCCGGGCAGCGGGTGTCTATGGCCATTAGCTGGGAAAACCGCGGCGTGTCACCATGTTTCTACAAATATGAGCTGTACGCGAAACTGCGTAAAAAAGCGGCTGTGCCGCTTTCCGAAGGAAGCGGAAGCGGGATTGATCCCTGCTGTAGCGGCGGGGGTTTGGGGGCAGAGCCCCCATTGGAACAATGCGGTGAAGTTGCACTGCTTCACTTGGAAGAGTGCAACAACCGCAAATGGGAACCAAAACTGGTTTATGACGAAATTTATTCCATCCGCCCACCGGCAAACTTGACCTCCGGCGAATATGAATTATCCATAGGCCTGTTCGAACCAAATCCGGAAAACCCAAAAATTCCATCCGGATATACCGCGCCTAAGCCGTATCCGTTCCCCGGGCGGCCAATTGGTATTGGACTGAAGGAGTCCCTCCGCGACGAAGACGGCTTTTACCGCATAGGCGCAGTGGAAATTTCACCGTTCGAAAATATCCCTTACGAAGGCGTTGTAAACGTAGAGCCGCTTTGGCCTGGGCATCCCAAAAGCCAAGACTAAGAAGTTATCTTATTATACGCATTGTCCAAAAGCTTTTTTACAAATTCCGGATTAGCTGTAATAGTACCGCGTAAAACACCAACCCAGTATGCTTTATCGCCCAAAATTCCAACAGAGAACGCATTGTCTACTGTTATCTCTTCTGGTGTTCTTGTCTCTTCCGGTGGCGGCGCGGGCGGTTTTTCCAACTCTTTAATATAGTCCCCTACTTTGCTGGTAAATGTGCTCCAGCTATATGGGCGGTTTGCACGTAGCTGTTCCGGGCAGTTTTTGCCGGACCAAAAATTGTGTTGCACAATATTCTTTATTGCAATATTGTGCTTCTTACATAAGGTTGCGCATAGTCTGGCCGCATTCTCTGTTGCCAGCAGCAGATTACCGTCACTATTTTGGCAAATTTCTATGCCTATGCTTTGTCTGTTGCCAGGGCCGTTGCCATCGCCTGCATGAAACGCCGTTTCATTGTCCGGCAAATGCTGATACGCACCGGCGTCATCTACGGTATAATGCCAGCTTACAGGCAAAGATGCGGCAGTATCGCCCTTCAAATAACTTGCGTGTGCCCGCGCATTAGACCCTTTGGACGAATTGCCGGTGTTGTGTATAGTTATAAATTTCATTGGATTTTGAAGTCCCGGGCGGTTTTTACGCCCTTTGGGGATGAGGTCCTGTATTATTGTCATGATGAAGCTCCTACTGTTTTTACTATACAATATGCGGAAGTGGGGCAAGCTGTGATTTGTAAGTATCTTGACTATCGTGTCGGCTTACCGATATAATAATGATAGGAGTGATTACAATGATGGAGTTTTTATCGTCCGCAGAAGTAGAAGAACGTCCGACATTTGAAATATTCAAAAGCAGTATTTGTCACAGAGTAAAAGAGATGGGCGACTTAAACTTTATCTTTTCTGTGTTGCAAAATGACGATATTCGCAAACTTTATAACAAGCACTGGTATCTTGAAAGTCTTTATCTGCTTGCAATGATGGATTTCATAAGCCGTGAAAACAACATTCCCCTTTGTACAAAATACAATGACCTTCGTAATGCTAGATTGCAAAAAACAATATATCCTTCAGGTGTTTATGTTAGGTGCATAGTCAGCGGCACAGAACAGGCTAAAAATGAAGGTCTTGCAGACGCTATACCGGAGTTTATGCGGCATAATATTGTAGAGTCGGAAGTGCGAAATGTTTGTTAATTATTCGGCGAGTGACTTTTTTGCATTATCAAAAGAAAAGCTAGATGAATATCTTGCCGAACTAGGCAAACATTTTCGTAAACAGTACAATAAGAAAGCAGAAGCAGAAATTATTCTAATTGGTGGTGCATCTGTTCTTATTAACTATGATTTTCGTGATGCGTCAACAGATGCTGATGCATTTATACAGGCCGATGCATCTATGAAGGAATCCATTAACCATGTTAGAGATAAATTTGGATTACCGCATGGCTGGCTAAACGAAGATTTTAAAAATACGAAGTCCTATACTCCTAAGCTACGAGATGTGGCAGTGTATTATAGAACCTTCTCGAATGTTCTAAAAGTAATGACGGTGAGGGATGAATACCTTATCGCAATGAAAGCAATAAGCGGTCGCAAATATAAATTTGACTTGTCGGATATTATCGGTATTTTGTGGGAACATTCAAAAAACAATGAACCAATCACAAGGCTGAAAATTGACAATGCTGTTACTATGCTCTATGGCCAACAGGAAATACCAGCAGTGTCCAAGCAATTACTTGATGATGTATTCGCAAACGGCAACTACGAAAGCATCTACAACGAAGTACGGATACAGGAACAACATGCAAAAGAGCAACTGTTAGAGTTTGTAGAAAGATACCCAGATACAGCAAATGAGGACAATACAGATGAAATCCTGAGTGCTATTATGCGTCAAAATTTCAATGCCAACAACCAGAGGTAGAGACAGTCGTATTTAGCTGTGATTTGTGTACATTTATGGTTGCTTTTGTATTTTACATGTGATATGATGGCTTTTAATCATTTTTGAAAGGGGCAAGTGCTGTGGACCACCTATTGTTTATCAACAATTTCAATAATGATAATTATGATGCTAAGTCTGCGAACCCATTTGGTCACAGGCTTAGTCGCTTTGCTTTTTATAAATGATGGAAACATAAATGTCATATTATAAAATCAACAAGCGGCTAGGGTGAAATTAAACCTTAGCCGCTTTTAATTTAATTAAAACTATTTGCGCGCACAGCGCGCACCCGTAGCGGATGCGAAGGAAGCGGAAACGGGCTTTGCCCGATGTAGCGGCTGGGCTTCGTGCGAACACGCAGCGAAGCGGAGTGAGAGAGGGGCAGAGCCCCATTCAGAAGGGAGAAAAAAACATGTCAGAAAAAATCAAAAGCTACTATGCAAACTATGACGAGGAAGGACGCTTGTTCCGGGACAATGCCCACAAACCGGAATATTTAACCACAATCCGTTACTTCGGCCGCTTATTTGCGCCAAGCAGTAAGATTCTTGATGCTTGTGCAGGAGCGGGAAGGTATTCATTTTACCTTGCAGACAAAGGGCATTGTGTGACTGCCGGCGACTTATCCGAGCATCATGTAGATATCATAAAATCTAACCCAAATGCGGATAAGTTGAATGATATAAGAGTCTGCAATGTCATGGATTTATCCAAGTTTGAGGATAACAGCTTTGATGCCGTGTTATGTATGGGTGCGTTATATCATTATCGGAACGACGAGGACAAACAACTAGCAATTTATGAGTGCGTACGTGTGTGCAAGCCGGGCGGCATTGTTGCGCTTGCATATTTGACAGAAATAGGCTGTGTCTATATGGAATTGAACGAAGACGCAAGCAACATCGATGAATTACTAAAGTATAGAAGCGGCGAACTTGAAAGCATTTTCGTAGCAACAACCCCTTCGGTAATAGAAAATATCGCAATAAAATGCGGGCTGGAAAAAGCCCATAGTATCGGTACCGATGGCATAGTTTACGCCGCCGTCCATAAGCTTAACAACGCAAGTGATGATAATTTCAACAAATACATGGAGTTTCATTATTCAATATGTGAAGAGCCGGATGTAGTTGGCGCAACCCTGCACGGCCTTTGGATTGGGAGGAAAATGTAATGGATGAAACAACAAAAATAATCCGTGATTATTACGATACCGCCGTTGAGGGCGAATGGAACCGAATTGCGGACCGTCCAGAGTTTCTTTTGACTTGCCGCATGCTTGACCGATACATAAAACCGGGCGATACGGTTTTGGACATTGGCGGCGGGCCAGGGCGATACTCGTTATACCTTGCGGAAAAAGGCTGCAATGTTACCCTATTCGATTTGTCAGCAGAAAACACAAAATTTGCATTGGAACAAGCCGCCAAGCAGAATCTTTCCATACAGGCAGTATCTGGCGATGCGCGTATGGTTGATAAATTGGTTGATGGACAATTCGATTATGTTTTGCTCATGGGGCCGCTGTATCACCTATTAGATGAACCTGAACGAATAAAAGCGGTTGATTCAGCATTAAAAATGCTTGCTACGGGTGGAGTTATTTTCGTTTCGTTTATAAGTATGATGGGCGGAATAATTTACGGCATGAAAGATGCGCCAGAAATCCTTGCATCAACCGACCCATTTGAAATATCATTTGTGGAGAATTTTATCGCTGGGAAGAGTAATGCAGGTATGGCTTTTACAAACGCGTTTTTTATTGAACAAAGTGAAATTTTACCATTCATGGTACAATTTCCGCTTAAAAAATTACACCTTTTTGGGCAAGAAGGACTGATGTCCCCTTGTGAAAGCAATATTATGTTGCAGCCAAAAGAGATAATCAATTTATGGCTCGACTTATGCGAAAAAATTTGGGAGCGCGAGGAATTGCTTAGTTGGTCAGAACACTTGATGTATGTTGGGAGGAAAATATAATGACAGCCGTGAAAAATATTTACCGCGAAGCCGCAAAAATATACGACATCGTACATGGAATCAACCCGCCCATGCCGGATGTTCCGTTTTACCGTGATTATGCAAAACAGCAATGCGGCGAGAACGGCGCAAAAGGCGAAATTCTTGAGCTGGGCTGCGGTACGGGGCGTGTGGCCTTAGTATTAGCACAGGAAGGGTTCCATGTTACCGGGCTAGACTTATCACAACAGATGCTGGATATCTTCAACAAAAAACTAGAAGAAGAAACAGTATGCGTAGATACAATCCACGGTAACATGGCAGATTTTTCAATCGGGCGAAAATTTGCCCTTATTACCGCACCATTCCGTGCATTTCAAGCTGTAACCGCACAAAATGATATTGAAAATGTCCTATCATGTGTGCGTGAACATTTAACGGATGATGGCCTTTTTATCGTGAATGTTTTTAACCCTTATGCTAATCCGCTTGACGAAAGCTGGTGTCGTGCAGAAGAATTTTTAGGCGAAATAATTGACGAGCAGACAGGCATCCGCATAGAAAAATATGAATGCCGCCAAAAAATCGACCCGGCAAATCAAATCATATACCCATACCTTGCATATAACGTAACCTATCCGGATTGGCATACAGAACAGCTTGTCGAAAAGCTGCAAATGAAATACTACTATAGCCATCAACTTCGAGCCGAAGTAGAAAAAGCAGGGCTTGTAGTTGTGGATGAATTTTCTTGGTATGATAAATCCCCGCCCGGCGGCAGGGAAATTATTCTGGTGTGTAGGAAATGACTTTTAAAAGAGGTTTGGGTTCAAAATGAGCCCAAACCTCTTTTATTTGTTTTTACTTATGGCAACAACTGTATTGTCAATGTTTCTGCTACGCCCTGGCGGGTTACTTCCACTACAATTGTTCTTGCTTCCACTATTTCAAACCCGCCTGCAAGAGACACGCTTATGAAATCTCCCCATTCGGTCCAGGCTGCTACAACTGTAATATTGTTGTCTATTACGATTGTGTAGCGGGTATCTGTCATTAGTCCCGGAGTTACATCACCATCTGTTGTTGACAGTGTCATGGGGCCTGTGGCTGTACCGCTTACAACAACTGCATTCCAAAGTGCGCGGTTAGAGTTTGTTAACGCTACTTCAGATGGTGCAAGCGTTAGTACAAAATCATATTCCGGGGTGTAATTCGCATTGTGCAGCACAACATCAAGTGTTTGGCAAAAAACGGTTATGCTCAGTTCGATAAATTCCCAAGGGGCGTTTTTGTTTACGTCTATACGGTTGAAATATTCCACAAATCCTTGACCATCGACCCATAATTGTGGCACGGTTACAAAATGCAATGCACATTCACCGCCGCTTACGGCTGTTATGCTGCTTGCGTATCTAAACGGCACACTAGCATTTGCTCCTGCCAACTGGGTCCACATGCGGATTGTACCAGCGGCCTCTAGGCTCGGATTTGGTCTGGATGGAGAACCGCCAGGCCCATTGTTAAAAATATTTAAGCCAAAATCTAAACATTCGTCGCAGTCGCATTCGCCGTCTACAAAGTTGGCGTTGTGCAGCACTATAGTAACTTCATGGCCATACACAGTTATAGTTAGATAAATAAACTGCCAAGAATCGTTTTTGTACACATTTACTTGGTTAAAGTATTGTACAAATCCGCCCGGCTCCCATATTCTGTTTACCAGTACAAGATCCCGTACGCAATTGCCATTTTGGTCATAAGCTGTAATGGTATCCACAGCCGCAAATGATACGCGGGCGTTTACTCCGTCCAGTTGGGTAAACATACGAATCCGACCTACGGCTTCATGACCGGCATGCGGCCTGGATGGGCTGCCTAGCGGTCCGTTATTAAAGATATCCCAGCTAAACACTACTGGTGACGCAAATGATGGAAGAAGAGCATTTACCAATGCTACCATAGCCTCGTTTATTTCTTCCGAAGTGCCGCCTGCTATTGCTACTCTTGCGTTAAATAAATATTCTGCCCAGGGTTCGTATCCCCAAATTTCGACAGGACGATAGTCTCCGATACTGTCAAGAGAATAATACGGCAATACGAGAGTGCTTATTTCATAAACTTTTGCCCACATCGCATCTACAAGCCCCAGTTCTTCCAGTAGCTCCATTGAAGATGCAATTGCAAGGTTAGCCATTGTTTCCCTGTCCAATACAATTAGTGTTTCCGCTAATACTGCCAATTTGTCTCCTAGTTCCGGCGCATAGTTGTCTAAAGCTGCCGTTGCTTCTGCAAGCGCGACTGTAAACGCCGCCCAAGCTTCCGGGTAATAATTGGCTTCTATGCGGGTTTCTGCTTCGTCTATCATCTGGTACAATTGATCCAATTTTCCAAACAAATGTATGCGATTTAGGAATATCGGAATAAATGCATTAAGAACGTTGTCAACTTGCTGGGTGGCCGGGCCATACATAACGCCGCCGAATGTATTTGCCCAATGTATACTGGTTTCTACGCGTCTTATCGCTCCCAAAGCCGCTTCTTGTTCTATCCGATTAAGGTCTGAAACACGGATAGCATCAGCCACTACCCCATTCCATCCCAGAATTGGTGTAAGAATAGCCCACATGTCGAAACCCGGTTCCAAATTCCTTACCTCTGAGTAGTCGCCGCCAAGCACAACTGCTACAATCCGCTCCAACGAATGTACAATAGCTTGATTAGCCAAAGTATATGGCGGAGGAGGGTCTACCCAGGGGAGGTTACCGATGATGACATGGCTTGCGCCTACATTGTTCCATTGTCTTACACCAAAAGCCCCAAAATCCATCATAGGACCATCTACGAAGCCTACGCTTCTTAATGGCAGCCAAGCAGACGGGACTCCGTTTATAGTAATGCGCTGATACTGAGTAACTGTGTTGAGTTCTACTCTTACATTGAGTATTTCCCCGTAATTCCAGGTTGCAATTGACGTAACTCCGCCATTGCCATGCCACATGCGTACGTCAAAAGGATCCATATTTCCATTTGTTCTGCGGAATTCAAGCATAATAGGTGCGTTCGACGGCCTACCTGCGCGGGCAGGGTCAGCTTGTACAACAGCTGTATTGCTTGTATTGCTGCCATACAAAACATAGTAACCATGTAGTGCGTACTGACCTGCCCCATGGAATGGAGTAATTTTAAAGTCGATAGTTGCGATTCCGTTATCTGTCGCCCTTACGACATTGTCTTCGTGGAACGGGTAGAACTCGACAAAGTTGTTACCCAAACCACTAGGGTTGAGTGTCACAATCGGATCCGCGCCAAAATCTCTTACATCTACGCCAAGATAAGTAACCAGCAAATCAATTACCTCGGCTTCGGTGAATGCCCTATCTTCAGGTTGATGGGCAACAATTGCGTCAATTAAGGCATGGAATCCGTCAGGCTTATAGGTAAGTGCGCTTAGCCCGTCAAGTGCTCGGGCTAATGTCTCGCTACCTTCGCCTACAACGTTTCCGCGAACTTCACCCTGGAACGGGCCTTGACCTGGCGGAAACTCTGTTGGAAATGAGAAGTTACCCGCTCTTCCCAGTGCAGTAAAGTTGTTTAATGCATACATTCCTCTGTATACATTATCAAACCTATAGTCGGCATAGCCTATTGCAAAACTTATATTTCGATTATTACCTATAGATATATTGTTTTCAATAGTTACTGGGCCACCTGCCACAAGTATACCGTCTGTACGGCCGCCTGCAAATATGTTGTTGCGGATATAGCTAGGCAAAGTTGTGCCCAAATCATAGTGCGGCATAGCACCATAAAAGAAAATAGCGGGGCCAAACGCACCCAAGAAAATATTTTCTTCCAGTCTAAGACCCGTCGTGCCGCGTTTTGTTTGAATAGAATACCCAACCGCGCTACCACCCTGAGGTTGCGTAACCGTAGCAAAATCAAAGAAATTTCGTCTTACAGTAATGTCAAAATGCGGAGCCTCTCCGTTCTGTGCCCCGATATAAATACCTGCATTTGTATTGTCGATAAACTGGTTGTATTCTATACGCATGCCGTGGTATTCGGTACCCGGCTGAAGAGCGGTTAATGCGTAACCACTACCAGCGGTAGCATGATTGCGGAATATATTGTCGCGGAATACAACATTTACAGAAATGTTGTTAATATTCACGCCTTCAACCGGCTCATCAACATAGCCCATGGGAAGTGTGGTACCAAAGCGGTCGGTTGTCCCTTTTAGAAGCCCGTTTACCATAACTCGGGTACCAGGTCTCATTTCAAATTCAAGGAACTCGAACACCATGTTACTTTTAGTAATTTCGGCCGTATTGCCAACAGTATTATTGTAAAATACAGGGCGTGCCTGCGGATAGCCGTATCCACGAACAATAATTGGATTTTCCGGTGTGCCGCCTACGTGATTGCCAACCCCGCCTATAAATAGGCGATGATATGTGCCCTCGTGGAAAACAAGTTCATCGCCCGGTCTTAGGCAGAACGCCAAAGCCCTGATAAGCTCATTTATGTTTGCGGGAATGCCGCCCCCCGTCATTGGCCAAACATATATGACGGTGTTGCCGCTTATATCTCTTATAACTTCTGCTAAATTACCGCGGTCGTTACCAACCCCCGGATAATGAGTATCCGCAACATGAAGCTCATAGCCATATGAAAGATTGTCTATCGCGTTAATCAAACTATTACGGTTACCGGCAGTTACCGGCTGCGCTTCAAAAATTACAACACCTGACATTGACGCGGAAGAATCCGCAAATACAGGTACGGGCAACGCAGATAAAATCATTACAAACGCTAATAGCATTGCCAATTTCTTACCTAAGCTTAGTCTTTTCATCTTTGTCTCCATTCTTGCCGACTTCGGCACAAATTTTAATTTCCCCCACATTAAACATTAAAGCCTCTTGTGTGTGTTTGAGAGCAGTATCATGCCATTTTATCCTTCGCATTTGTGAAAACGGACTATATATCACGCTCCTCTCATGAATCTCTTACAAATATTGAAAAGTTCAAGTGGTTACGGGGAGTAATCACTTGAACTTTTTGTCCGCCATCCTTATATCTTAGCCGTAGCATTTTCCAGCCACTTTTTCTCATCCACATCCATATGCGGCGATAATACTTCGTACACTTTTTTATGGTACGCATTTACAAAATCAATTTCCGCCTGCGTAAGAAGCGATATATCTATTGCGCGTGTATCATATGGGCAATAGGTCAAATTCTCGAAGTTGAGGAATGACCCGTGATTATTCTTGCATAATTCCCGCACGGCAATTATATTTTCTATACGTATGCCATAGCGGCCCGGTTCATATATGCCCGGCTCGTTGGACATAATCATCCCCGGCACCAGCGCTACATCTGCATGACGCGAAGACAAACTATGCGGGCCTTCATGCACACCCAAGCAATATCCAATACCGTGGCCTGTACCGTGATTATAATCTTTGCAACCAGAAAGTACCGGCTGCCGTGCCAGCATATCCAACGCATGGCCTGTGGTTCCTGTTGGGAAAACGGCGTTGGTAAGAGCGATATGCCCTTTTAGGACCAGTGTAAAGTCGCGACGCATTTCGTCTGTAATTTCGCCAACAACTATAGTGCGCGTTGTGTCTGTTGTGCCGTCCATATATTGCCCGCCAGTATCTATTAGTAGGAAGCCTTGGGGCTTAATAGCCGCGCCTGTACCTTCTGGCCTATAATGCGGCAATGCGGCATTGGGGCCATAGGCGGCAATTGTTTCAAAACCATCGCGCAAAAAATCTTTTTGCTGCTTGCGGAAACTCGTTATAGTTTTTGCAACATCTTCTTCGTTTATTGATTTGCCTGCGGCAATTACGTCACCTACCCATTTTATGGTTTTTGTCATTGCCACGCCTTCTTTAATGTAGGCGTTTTTTATATTGCTAAGTTCAATTTCAGACTTCACGCCTTTTAGCGCGGTTAAAATATCCCTGTCTTTATCCTTGTTTGGGCGTTCCATACCCTGCGGGATTGCAGATTCCACCAAAACATTGGTTTTATTTGCGTCGTAATAAATTTTACCGCCCGGTGGCAAAGAACTTAATTTCTCGGTTACTGCCTCATAACTTTCGATTGTAAAGCCCTGGGAAGTCAATTTGCCACAAAAATCTGCCACTTTTGCTTTATCGATAAAGATAAATGCATCCTTTTGTGTTATTAGCGCGTAAGAATACACAACGGGGGTATTGTCTATGTCATGACCGCGGACATTTAACAGCCACGCAATACCATCAAGAGCAGCTACCAAGTATGCGGTAATGTTACCGTCTGCCATTTTTTCGCGAACTTTTTGTAATTTCTCTGCGGCAGAAAGCCCTGCGAAATTTGGCGGGTGCTCGAACGCTGGTTCGCATGATAAAGAAGGGCGATCTGCCCAAATCATGCCCACCAAATCTTCACTATAGCAATATGTTAGTTTTTTTGCATCCAATTTGTCTTTTAACGCACAAAAAGCGGCAGAAGACATTGTCCTGCCGTCAAAGCCAAGCTTCCCGCCTTGTGGTAATTTGTCCAACAGAAAGTTCTGGTATGTTGGCACATCTGGCTCGCCCATTCTAAACAGGTCTATGCATGTGTTGGCAAGTTCTTGCTCGGCCTGGACAAAATATCTGCCATCTGTCCACAGGCCTGCTTCTGTTTGTGTAACTACCAGCAAGCCATTGGACCCGGTAAAACCAGAAATCCATGATCTTGCACGCCAATAATCGGCCATGCGGTCATTATTGTGGGCGTCGCCGCCAGAAACTATATATGCATCCAATCCACGCTCATTCATTAAATTACGCAAGGCGTTTATTTTATCCATTAATTTGCCACCTTCCGTTTATCTTGAGCGGTAAGCGGAATTATTTTCTCATCCACAAGTTCATCTACTACTTTGGAAGTTCTATTATCGAAGTCATCCAAAAGCTGTTGTACATGCTTATAATCTGCCTTTAGGTTCATTATTTGGTCAGCCAAATCATCGTTAGCTTTCTGCAGCTTGTCTATCTGTGCTTGCAGTTCAGCTTTTTCCTTGATTAACTCGTTATTTTCCACGTCTTGAGCCGTATAACGGTCTTTAAGCTTAAAATAATCGTCTGCCAAATTCATTGCAATAAAAAGTGAGCGTCTGCGTTCGTCCACAGATGCGGAAAGGTTTTTTGCTTTAAGATCAGCGATTTTTTGATCTACATACGAGGCCAGTTTTTGTAAATACTCCGGGCTTTCGTCAGATCTAAGAGTAATGCGTCCAGAACTCATAAAAACATCAATTTTTTTTATGTTCATTAACTCATCCCTTCCTTTGTGTACTATATCGCGAGATGTTTAACAACACCCCGGCCAAAGCCATTGTAACAATAAGCGAAGTACCACCATAACTTATAAACGGCAAGTTTACGCCTGTGTTAGGAATTGTGTTTGTAACAACGGCAATATTTATAATTGCCTGGAAACCAATTGCAAACACAATGCCAAGTGCAATCATAGAACTAAATGTATCCGGCGCACGCATAGAAACTATAATACCACGCCAAATAAAAATACCAAACATTATAATTACCATTGCTGCGCCAATAAAACCAAATTCTTCGACTATTATTGCAAAAATAATATCATTCATAGGCTCTGGGATAAAGCTAACCTGCCGGCTTTGCCCCGCACCCAGCCCAAACCATTGGCCACTGGCAATAGCAAGCAGCGATTGTACCGTTTGGAAACCAGTATCCAAACGGTCTGCAAATGGGTCAAGCCACGCACCAAACCTGCGCCCGCGGAAGCCATCGCCCATGCGCATTTCCCAAAACAGATAACCGGCAAAGCCAGTTGCACCAAGCCCACCCAAAATGCCTAATTTCCAAAAATGCGGGCTGGCAACGGCAATCATACCAAGCCCTACTGTTGTAGTAATAACACCAACAGAAAGCCCGCCCGGTAATACAATTAGACCAACCATTAGCCCCACCACAAAAACCAGCATAAGAAGCCCTTTTAAAGACCGGGTAATGTTAGGGAATTTTTCAATCAAGAAAGCCATTGTAAATATAAGCGAGGCTCTTGCAAGCTCGGAAGGCTGGAATTGAAACCCGTTTGGCCCGCCAATTCTAATCCAGCGTCTGGCACCATTAATCTCTTCGCCAAAAAATATTACAAGAACTAGAAGCCCTAATGCTACAGCATAACTAAGTAAAGATAGCGGACGAAAAAGCTCATACCTGAAATTAGCAAAAAAGAGCATTAGTATGAACCCAACGCCAGCAAAAAATAAATTAAGTCGTAAAAAGTGGAACGGAGTACCATGTATCCTTGTTGAAATCATATGACTGGAAGAAAACACCATGACTATGCCAAACATAACTAAAAGTATTACAACAAGCAGTAATGCATAGTCAACACTGCCTATAACACGTACCTCTGGTTCTGCCCTGCGTGTAACACGCTCTGTACGGCGGCTTGTGCGGTTTGTACGGCTATTTTCTATATGCGGTTCTGCATTGGCATAGCCAGGAAAATAATTGTCTTCTGCGCGTGTCCTCATACCACGAGGACGCACTCTAGTTGCCATTCAGCCACCCCCTTACATAATCTTTAAACATGTTTCCACGTTCTTCAAAATTTTTAAACATATCAAAACTTGCGCAAGCTGGCGAAAACAATACAACATGGCCAGGTTTTGCCCTTTTCTTTGCCATATCGACAGCTTCACGCAATGTTTTTGCATATTCATAGTTAGTAAAACCTAAATTTCGGCAAGTGTCAACAATTTTCGGCGTTGTTTCACCAATGATAATCAAATTCATAACTCTACCATTAAAAAGTTCCACCCAAGGTGTAAAATCTGTGTTCTTATCGTAGCCGCCCCCAATTAATACAATTGGCTTACTAATAGACTCTATTGCTTTAATTGCCGCGTCTGTATTAGTGGCTTTAGAGTCATTATAATACCCTACGTCGTCTACTGTAGCAACGTATTCCATACGATGCGGTACCGCTTTAAATGTTTTTAACCCTTGCGCAATATGTCCTGCCGGTACCCCGGCCGATAGGCATAACGCCGTGGCAGCAAGCGCGTTTTCCGGCATAACTCTTGTATCCGAAATTGATAAAATAACATGCTCGTCTTCGCCGGGCATTTTCGAGCAAATAAACCCATCGCGGATAAACACGCCTGTTTCAAGCTGCTGTGTTGCAGAAAAATACACAACATGCCCGGGTGGGGTCATTTTACGTGTAATTGGGTTGTCATAGTTTAATACACAAATATCGTCTATGGATTGATTTTCAAAAATCCTAGCTTTCATGGCAATGTAAGTTTCCATGTTATTATGGCGGTCCAAATGGTCTTCTGTCATATTTAATACCGCGGAAATACTTGGTTTAAACGCCGCGATAGTTTCTAATTGAAAGCTGGAAATTTCCGCAACTACAATATTTTCTGGGGAAAGAGTTGTTACAAGCTCTGTAAGCGGAATGCCTATATTGCCGCCCACCACAGTACCCGGGTTGTGTTGCTTTAAAATTTCGCCCACTAAAGTAGTAACCGTGGTTTTACCGTTGGTTCCCGTAATTGCAATCATTGGGCATGGGCATAGGCGATACGCAAGCTCTGCTTCGCCCCAAACTGTAATGCCAAGCTTTTCTGCTTTTTGTACAAAGGCTGCGTATACGGAAATACCCGGGCTTATAATAATCATGTCAAAATCCCCTACTATATCGTCCGGTTCTTTTCCAAGATATTGAGTAAAGTTGGCCGGGTTGCAAGAAGGGTCCCAGTCAATTACTTCTTTCTTGTCCTGAACGGTTACAACCGCACCCATTTGGTGTAAAAGTTTTGCAACGGATTGGCCGCTTTTAGCCATGCCGCAAACCAAAATATTATTACCATTAAACATACAAGCCTCCGTTTTGGTTTTAAAAACCTAATATTGCCAAATAGCCAAGCAAGCAAGCCATTGCGGTAACTACCCAAAAAAATGCTACAATTTTTGTCTCGGGCCAGCCAAGAAGTTCAAAACTATGGTGTATTGGCGTCATTGGGAAGATACGCTTACCGCCTGTTAATTTAAAATATGTTACCTGCATAATTACAGTCAAACTTTCCACAACGTAAACAATGGCGACAATAATCAAAAACAACGGCATTTGCAGCATTAGCGCAACAGCGGCAACAAAACCGCCTAAAGCAAGCGACCCAGTATCCCCCATAAACACACGCGCGGGGTGCCCGTTAAACAAAAGAAACCCCATAAGGCTGCCTGCAATAGCCCCAGCAACAGGCAGAATAGGCGAACCTACTATCCATGCGGCAAACATGAAAAACACCGCAATAAGCGCAGTAACCCCCGACGCTAAACCATCCAGGCCGTCTGTCAAATTGGCACCATTTGTGCAGCTTAAAAAAACCAACACCGCAAACGCCGGGAACATAAATCCCAAGTCAAAAGTTAGATGCGGGAAAAATGGAATCAAAATTTCTGTAGTAAATTCCGGCAATGTGCGCCAATGCACTATAAAGCCGCCTGACACAATAAGTTGAGCCAAAAATTTCTGCCATACGCGCAGTCCTAATGAGCGTTTTTTTATCTTTTTGATATAGTCGTCGCAAAAACCGATAATGCCAAAGCCAACCGTTGCCAATATTACTGCAATGGCATGGGGGTTATCGCGCATAAATATTGCAGAGGCAAGTATAAAGCTAATTATTATCATTATGCCGCCCATAGTTGGGGTGCCCGCTTTTTTCAAATGACTTTTGGGCCCGTCGCCACGGATTTGCTGCCCAAATCTTAGCCGCCTAAGCGCGGGTATAAGCATTGGGCAAAGCACTATGTTTGCTATAAAAGCTATTATCACTGCATAAACTGCCGTATTCATTGAGTAGTCCACAATTAATCCTCCGATTTTGTCCTATTTGAGTAGGGGCGCTGCCCCAAACCCTCTCGCAACCTGCTTTGCAGGGGTGTGCCCCGCCACTACGCCTGCGGGAAGCGGCGCTGCCGCTTTTTTAGAATGGGGCGCTGCCCCAAACCCTCTCGCAAGCAGCGCTTGCTGGCCGGGCGGCCTTGCGCTTTGCGCAACCTGCTTTGCAGGGGTGTGCCCCGCTACTACACCTGCGGGAAGCGGCGCTGCCGCTTTATGAAATGGGCAACACGTATGTGTCAGCCCCTGTCATTGCGGCCTACGAGCCGCAATCTTCATGCAATAACCTTGTAACCAAGTTAATAACTATAACAACAGTTAAGCGTCATTTGTACAAACAGTGATAGGCCTGGTTTTAAAATTTCTAGCCTGAAGATTCCGGGTCAAGCCCGGAACACGTCATTCTAATTTACGTGATTATGCACAATTGATGAAAATGCTTTAGCGAAAATGAAACCTGCACAGCCCAAAAACCACTCAGATGGATGT
>Ga0131853_10003145_pt1 | contig 29581 bp, 18 predicted proteins | sample TergutLab28metaG_FD_92764 | JGI IMG/M metagenome (GOLD analysis project Ga0131853, IMG submission 92764) | Labiotermes labralis P1 segment gut microbial communities from Petit-Saut dam, French Guiana - Lab288 P1 (version 2) (version 2) | ecosystem: Host-associated > Arthropoda: Insects >... | reverse complement strand
TATCACTCAGGTGTGTGTTTCAGATATGTACTGGCAAGGCTAGAAGTGTGAGAGAAGCTTTTTGTGTGTGTGTGTGTGTGTGTGTGATTGTAGACAATTTTATGTGTTTAGAACACACATTTTATATATATATATATATATATATATATATTTTTTTTTTTTTTCCTTCTTCTTCTTCTTAATGTGTGTACCGTTGATCTCTAATGGAATCCATGCTTAGACAGATGCAATCATTTGGTACCCCTTTGGACCAGAAGTAATTGCTGAGTGTACTCTGCAAAAGACCAGGATATAATTTGCTTGCCCATTACTTTACACAATATTGGCTGCTGACCATAGTCATCTTTTGTCTTTCCCATTATTACACCGCACAATGACTGCAGTTGTCCTTTGGTGCCAGGAGGTGAAAGCTCAAATTCTAGACTTTCTGGACCTGAGAAAAAAATGTATCGCTGGGCTTTTCACAGAATATTTTGGTTTCCATTGAAATGATTTTATAAGAAAAATAATTTTTATGGCAGACAAATAGAGTGTGCTCCCTTTATTATGCTGTCACAGATTGTGTATTATATGAAAAAAGGCAGAAAGTATGTGTCACAGTATTGCTGTCATTGCATGAAGATGGCATAACAAGCCATGCATTAAATTACTTGTAAACTTGGCAGTCATGTAAATAAGTTTCTTAATGTCAGACCCTGGACCAGTAGAAGCAGAAGGCACTGTTACACCACTTTACATGTTATGTGTATGGCACAGTAGTGTTCTAAGTATAAAATATGAATAATAAAACATCAAAAACATTTTGTTAGGCTGTGATTTACCCTTGTGTCATTACCAAGCTGCTTTTTCCACACCCCCACCCCACCCCTCCTTCAGACAACACAGTCTAGAAGCACCATGACAGACTCACACTATAAAAATACACACTGACACCTTAGTCCATTATTTGTGATGGGGCAGTAGAAAAAACATGGGAAAATGATACTTATGAGAAAGCATTCAGTATGTCAGAAACATAAAAAAAATGACAAAAAATGAAAAGTACACATTTTTCATGTAGGCTTGCAAAAGTAATAAACAAAGGCTACTTTTCATACCTGTCTTCATATCACTTTTTCTCCCACAAGAAATCTGTCATTTGTAACCGTTTGGTTGAAACCTTAAATTCCAAAGGGAAGAGCACATTTTAAAAAATGTGCTGTTTATCATGCTCACCTATTCTGTGCACATAAAAGAACTACTTAACAATTTTTAAGCCGTGGGCACCTTGGTGAATCTCATCACTGGTTCAGGCTCACATTTGTCTCCGTCTTCCTCCTTTCACTGCTTCTGCCACCCTCACATTCATCACACAACTCATCAGTGCTGGAAATGCAACATGTGACAAGCTCATTGTCTCTGGATATGTAAGAACTGCCATCCACATTATCAGCCAAATCAGTCTGCTTGGAAGGCATCATCCTGTTCCTCAGTCCTGGATTCCACATCAGCTTCTATGTTAACTTAATACCTGTAGCTGCATTGATGAAAGCTCTTCACAATTGTCAACTGTGTGACTTGTCACCAAGTGAATTTGTATTGCTTGCAGAACATGAATTTTCACTTCCACATCCTTTGCCTGAGTCTATCAAGGACACAGTTTTTTTTTTTAACAAGGTGCTTCCAGTACTGCAGCTTGAAACAGTTCATGCCCAAATAAGGTACTGCAGACAAGTGGCAACATGTTGCTAGCTTGCACACCCTATGTGGTCAGCCAATGCCCTTAAAAACTTTGTGAAAATGATCACATTCATTCATCTTTTTTATAAGAGCTGTATTTTACAATAAGTTCCACATGTTTTTAAAACAATGCAGCACCTGTTTGTCACTGTTCACGCACGCACGTGCGCACACACACACACACACAGAGTGGCATTATTATCCTGTCTTTGACAATATTCCCTTTGTGGCATGACTAGTCCTTTATTATCAGCATTCTGTCCCAGAAGTAGAAGGCTCCATCTCACCTGTATGGCATATGTACCACCTCCTCCTTAGCCTGTTACTCTGCCAAAATTCCTCACTGGGCCAAGGAATGGTGACGTTTCATTAAGTATCATTACAGTCAGATTACCAAGACTGCATGTTCATAAAACATCATGTCACATTTGCTATTTTTTTTTCTCTCAGAAACGATCATTCGAGAAATATTGTGGCTTAGGACTGAGAATTCTGAATGATCGACACAGTAAAACTTACATCTCAGGGATGATGCATCTGGTGTAATTGTCATTGTTTATGTGGGGGACTTACAGGGACCAAATAAAATGAATACTTGTAGTAGTGATGGATAGAGGTTTCACTGTATAAAAGTTTGCCGGATTTCAGTGACCTTGGCAGAGAATATTTGTCTGATAACCTTATAACAACAGTGCTAATTACTATAAACTTTGTGAAAGCTTCTTTCATCCAGTATGCAGTACAAGTGTGTGTTGTTAGTTCATGGAATTGTAATCTAAGGTGGCATATAAGTTACTTTACAGATGTAATTGATTACAGAAGTTGTTAAAAGGATTATTTGTTGTGTTAAATGTATGTCTTTTTCTTAGCTTACTTTGAGACTGGCTGCTTTGAACTCTGAAAGCTGCCTTTGCCACCCGGGTGGCTAATTATGAATCCCACACTGCCTGAGGCCAGTGCATAGTCCTTATGTGCATGTGATAGAATTGCATTGTGACATAATGTGAAATATAGCTGATCAAAAATTACTTATGTATGATGCTTTTTGCAGTGTAAGACATAGAAGAAAAGTCAAAGTCTCATAGGAAGTCCCTGAAAGTGTGGGGCTTTCCTAAGGGACAGTTGACGGAACAGTGGTGAAGTTCAATGCAACAGTCATTGTTAGACAAAAAAATTGGAACGCAAAGAAGATGTCTGCTAACCAAAGCTCTGAAACTGGTGCTGAATTAGAAGGAGGCTTGAAAAAGTTATCACATCTCTTGGCTCTTCAGTTGGGAATGTCAAGAAATACAGTCCACAAGTTGTAACAAAATGGTTAAATTTATGATTCCACAAAACAGTAGTTGTGCTTAATCTTCTGCCTTCTTGGTGTGAAGCAAGAATTCAATAATGTGTGTAGTTTCAGAAATTTGTTTACTGGTCTTTGTGACAACCCAGAACCTGCATTTTATTCTTGTGAAACAATAAAGCAGTAGTTAAGACAGTCAAAACAATGGCATTTATCCACAGAGAATCTTCATGATGTGCCTTCACATGATTTGGAATTTTGAGTGTGGTGTTCAGTCAGTGCTTTAGAATGACAGGGCCTTTAAAAAAAAAAAAATACAAAACAGTAAATAACAGGCATAATATATGACTAATTCTGGCACCCTTTTTTGATAAACTGACTAAAGACAAAAAATATGACTGTTTTATGCAGGAAAGTGCTGTGGTCCTCACATAGGTAATAAATTTGTGAATGTGTTTTTGAAGTTTTTGATGAATGATGAAGTAAAGATTGTGGCTTACTGCTTGCCCACTTTAAATACACGTTTGTTTATTTGTGCAACATTTTGACAAGTAAAGTGTGCATAAATAAGCCTCATTCATTATTGGAATTGAAAGAAATTAATTGAGAGGAAATACTCATTAGTCAAAGATGTGATCTCCCCCATATGCCAAGTAAATTCCCCCCCCCCCCCAAGTGGAAGCTGTGCATATAAGTAGCAGGCCAGCCGTCTCAGACTCTTTTTAAACAAAGTAATTTATACCATACAGAGGAAAATGTCTTCTTCTGTGCTGTGTGGAAGGTGTGCCGTAACCACTTACAGGATGCAAATGAACTATAGATTTTCGGCTGGCTAACTACAGAATGGCAGATCACTGTGCAGAGTTCTTTTTGGTAGTGTTTGATGTTTCATACACATCCTTCTGTACCAATAGCCCATCCAAGACCAACATTTCTGGAATTATAAGCTTGTACCTCTCCAGTATATACACTTCTGTCAGTTTACACTTACACTGTAGCTTATTCTGTTTATAGGATTTTTATGACGAATTCTGAGCAGTGTGATACATGATAAGATCATCAGATGTTTGCATCTTAATTTAAAACTTGTAATGGATCTCCAGGCAACCATCCCCAGTACAGATTATGATAGATCAAACACAACTGGAGAATGTGGAATATTTCAGCTATTGGGGTAGCATTATAACAAATGTTGCAAGATGTACTCATGAAATTCAATCCAGGATTGCCATGGCAAAAGTAGCATTAAACAAGACTAAGACTCATACTGGACTTAAATTAAGGAAGAAACTAGTAAAGTGCTGTATTTGAAGCATAGCTTTTTATGGTGCTGAAACTTGGACACTTGGGAAGGAAGATCAGAAATACCTGTAAAGTTTTGAAATGTTTTGTTGAAGGATAGAAAGATAAGTTGGACCAGTCATGTGAGAACTGAAGAAGTATTGCATAGAGTCTTCTTGAAATTGATTGTGGTTGTGGATTGTTTGCTCTGTTTCTCATAAAACTGAGAATTTATGAATAAGCTGCACAGAATGATTGCTTATTTGTCATTATTTCTGCAGAAGTACTCTATCTGTGAGACACTTAAGGACATGCTTAACTTGACATGAGAATGGAATGTGACACAACCTTATTTAATGTGGGCAGAGGGGTATACTAAAAATACCATCACACAAGTGGGAAGTTCTCGGTAAAGTGACTTTTATGCCACTGTATATATAGATTGGACTTCAAGATGGTATCATGTTACAGTTCTAATTATTTTATTTTGCATAAATGTCATGTAATTACATAAATACCCTCACTTGTTTGGAACATGACAAATCTTGGGAAGAAAATATAATCAGGAAAAAAGTAAGTACTGTATTTGTTGGTTTTAAACAGACCAGAACGTCTAAATGCATGTGTTGACAGTTTTGATATGGGTGTGTCTTTTTGTGTTGTGTGTTGCAGCTGATGATAACCCCACACCTCCTACTACACCCCAACTTAACTCTGACCTTGAAATCACATCCACCACAACCTCAACTACCACAACTACTACTGACAATAAACCATCGGCAGGTTCGCCAAAGCTCTCGTCCCCTCCTGGGACCCAGATAAATGGTAACGCTAAACTTCCAAGTCCAGGGTCACCCAATAACAACAAACATGTTGAAGAACTGTATGATATACCAGTGGGTGAGTATGCAGGCAATTAAGATGGCTACACTGACATGTTACCTTCTCAAGCAGGCCATGACATTTTCTCTCCTTATTTATGAAATGTAGGTCTCATATCTCGCTGCAGTTACAAATTATGCATAGCTTAATTGCTCTGTATGGGTGTCACATTTACATAGTAACTTGGATTTTCTGAATTGAGGCCTACCTTTCAAGCATTATTTGCATACACTTAAATTAAACATATTGTACTAAATTTGTTGTTTCAGTTTTGTTGTTTGGTGCTGTTCTTTGAACTTTGGTGGTATGTATGTGCAAACTAAAAAGGTTTCTAGTGGGTGAAAGATATTACCACTTTTGATAGTAAGATCCAGTTGGAGTACTTTCAAAAGCATACAATTATTATTATTATTATTATTATATGTATTGTATGTTGCAGGTACACCTTTTACCATTATTATAAAAAAACAGAATAATAGGTATTGTGGTACCCAGACAGATCAGTTTTTCTGTTAAGCACATGCTTTATTTATATGCTACTCTTTATTCTGCATCTGTATTCTGGTTTGGCATACATTAAAATTTCCCTCTACATAGCAGTGTTATGTTTAAACTGATATTTTAACAACCATTGGACTAATCTACACATTTTCAGTGTTCTAAATTACTGCTTTATATAAAATTAGTTTCCAGTATATTCATATGATATGCATCCTCATGTGTGTACTAGTTCAATACATGTGATATAGTTAACCCAATATATTTGATATAAAATAAAACAGTGTTTCATTTGTCACATTAATTATGGGTTTTCATACATTGTGTTATTGCCACTGGGCTATTATATTATCTAATTCTAATTTTATTGTCTCTCACATCTCATTCTGTTTTCCTATTGAAATTTTTTGCAACAATGTGTCATGTTAAAATTTTTACAATTCATTGTGTGAGATTTTAGGTTCTCATAACAGTGTTGAAGATGCAAGTAGTCTGGGATATGGCGTCATGTTGGTTGGTCGATACCGATGCCTTAGAGATGCTTGTTTCCTCGTTCTTCAACATTTAAGTTGACACATTGTCATGTCCCAGAAGACTAAACTTAGTTCATTTTGTTTATATTTCTTCTTGATGGATTTATTATGGCAGTATTTACAGCTTTTTTTAATAGAATGATTGTGCTTCCTACTTTGTGATTTTCTATTATTTCATCTATTGTCTGCTTTTTTTTATGCTGGATTTCCTTCATTTCTTATGTTACTTGTAAGGCAGTTTTATTGTTCTTGAATACTTGGAGACTTGGCTGCCATTTGATGCACTTGTTTGCTCTTTTTGTTTCTTGTAATTTTTTATGTGTATTACTTTTATCAGTTTTCTAGTTCAGCCTGTGCATTGTTTCATACTGGATTCATAAGTCATGTAATTTAATTTTAAAAGTTTACATTATTGTGTATATGCTGACCATCTTGTTGTGCACTTCATGAATTACCAATTTCTTAGTGGCATCTGTGCAAGTCATTATACCAGGATCTGATACAGAATTTTCTACTGAAGATTTATATTTTATATTATTAACCCTTTGCAGTCCAAATTAGTCATATGAATTCCAACAGTCTAGTCCAAATTAATTGTTCAGGAAACTTCTAATATGGGAAGGCCAAAAGCAGCCACAAGATGGCAGGAGTTCAGGCAAGACAAACATATAACGTTATAAAGTAACATGTTGGTCTGAACTCAAAATTGGGCCTGGTATGGCAGAAAGTGCTGTGTAGTTTAAATGGACATTGAATCTAAAGGGGTTAATTCTCTTGTAATGTTTGTATTATAATTAGCATTTTTATTGTGTCCTTTTTTATAATATTATGTGTGCAAACCTCATTTCATGCAGTTGAAGATACTGTGCTTTTGTTTGATTTGTATCTCTCATACAAACCTGTTTTTGTCTGGTATTTCATCTAGTGGTTGAGGTTTCTGCATCTTTCAGATGGGGTGTTATCAGTAGTAGGAAGGAGTTTGTAGTTTAGGTAGGATGAGGTAAATTAATGTAATTCTTGTATCTACGTATACATTCATGCATGCAGGTGTGTGTTTATGTCTATTCTGTTCACCACTTTTGTATATATGTTGTTTTTCTCTTGTGTCCATACATGCAACACTAAAGGCTGTGTATCAGTCTTGCATAATATACTTCATATTTTTGTATATATGTCCATCCTACAAAACAAGTTGGGTGTGTTTTGATGTCTTCTTGCCTGTCCTACATAAATGTTTTGACAGTCGTCGCATTTTAATTTATACATAGCGCTATGTGTGCTTGGTATAAATTGTGGTTCATACATTACTGATATTTCATAGTGTTCATTGTTTTAAATGCTATGTTGATGTATGTTTTTCTGAGTATTTTTATTAAGCCTTCTCTTCTCCCTACATACATGAATCTAACCTGCTTCTTTGTTGTGACATTTTCATATATTTTATTTTGTATTTTTTTTATTGTGTAATTTTTTTTTATTGTTTTCATCTCTTACTCTGTAATTTGTCATGGGGTATATACAGGTTCATATTACATCTGATCAAATCTGTTGTGTTGTCCCCATATCTATATTATCTCACTATATGGTATTTTTTGAAAGTCCTATCCAAATCATTATACCCAGTCCTGTAGTTGTCCTATAGCTAGACCTTACACATGTTTTTAGTATTACCTTTGAAGGAATATTATTTTTCTGCTATTATTTTTAGTTAGTTATTTCTTGAGTTTATTATTATTATTATTAAATTGATTGATTGATTTGTTAGGGATTCATTCAGGGTATTTATGTATGTTTTTGGAACATAATACATAAACTAGTTACATCAGATTTGCAAGTTGTTTTCAGTTCACTGATATGTAAGGTCTCTGATCCTTGTATTAAATGCAGTCACATATGTTAAAATGAATTCTTTGATTTTAGGTATTTTTTTTTTAGTAATGTAAACTAACTTTTGTACCAGTTTGTAACTGGGTGAGTTACAACAATTTGTACTTTGGGTCTGATAGGTCATTTTATTTTATGTATTTTAATATGTGCATGTAACATGGGCACTGGGATTTTATTTATTGAAGTTTGTACTTTGCTATTTATTTTTACTCAAAATTGGTGCAATGCATTGTTATATTTTAAATGAGATGTATTGTCGAGTGAATATATCACATGCATTTAACTGGTTCTAGTAACTTGCTGAAAAAGTTGTGTTTTCCTTCTCTATCATTACAAAGTTACTATAAGGCAATGTGTGAAGAGCAGTGTCATGTTGCTTGCGTTGGTTTCCAACGTTAAACATAATCAACGTTACATTTGTCATCATATTCGAATTTGTTGAGTATGAAACAGATTCTTATAGGGTTGATTGAGATTTGGTAAGTATGCTGAAATAATGACATTCTTTATGCAGTAGGAGAGGGAATGTGCACAATTTCACTAAGAACAAACTTGAATGCACTTTAGTGTTGATTGTACATGGCTACATATCTGGAAAATTGTTTGAAATTAAATGCTGTTGTGAAAATTTGAACCACTCAGCAATTCCATTCTCTTTGAAACTGTGAAGAATTGTACTGCTTGTGGTTGTATTATGTTTCAAAAGCAGGTAACACCATTATAAATTCAATTACATGAGACAGGAAAGAGCATTTAATTTGCTACAGAAACGTATAAATCTTGTTCCCATAGAACAAGGGCACTCAGGAAGGAAGAAATGCAGTAGCTTATATAAGTATGTAAATATTAGCACATTTACAGTTCTTCAGATTACACTGTATGTCATTTTGGCAGGTAGTCTTAACAGGAACTATAAAAGGATTCCTGAACTGATAACTGTCTGTAATTTCTCCTCTCTTGCACAGTAGAAGGATCTGCCTCACTGTACATTAAACAAGAGCAGTATGTAACATAACAGAAGTAATTGATGCCTGTCTGGTGGTTGAACTTGAATAAACTTTCCAGGTATACTTAGGTAGAAACACCTAACACTAAATCTATGTTTTACAACTGAATCAGCGGCCAGGATAGCATAGTCGGCAGGCCTGTAGTGAATTTCTGGAGGCTGAACCGTCCAGGGTTCAAACCCTAGTGGGTGCGAGATTTTCTGTACCTGTCCAGACCAGCTGTGGGACCCACCCAGCCTCTTGTACAATGGGTACAGGGTCTCTTTTGTGGCGATAAAGTGGCTGAGACATGGCATTGACCACCCACCCCATATAGTGCTGAGGTTAAAGAAAGAGTAGAGCAGTATGTCTGCTCCCTCTTTGGGCCTTCATGGCCTTTACCGTTTACCTTTGTACTGGTGAATCATCAGCGAGTATAGGTTGATGAAGTAGGCAGCATATGTAAGGCACATAGGGAAGAAATTGAACACTTGTAGGTTTTTATTTTGAGTTATCCTCCTGTAAGGAAATGCAGAAAAAGCTGCAATTGTATTGGACCTAAGGCTGTAATCTATTATGATCTATTGAACCGTCTCATAGGAAGGTCTGGCCAGTGATTGTTAATGAGATGATAATTATAAACACTTGAGTTTCATAACAGTAGGAAGTTTTGTAAACATTGTACATGATCACTGAAGTAAGAACATGTGCAAGAGAGCTGGTAGTTTGTAGGTCTAGTTTTTGTGTATTTTGGGGCCCATCCTTCAAAAATCCATTCTATCTTACCTAATTGCTTTGTGCTTATTTTAGCTAATGAACTCTTCCAATTGAATTTATATTGCTAGTTTGTTTGGGGTTTTATTACATTCCCTTATGTTGTTGTTATATCAGATATTTATACTGTGAACTTAAATAACACTGCAGTGTCAGGGGTTGATTATAAATTAAGGCTTTTCCTTAAGTAACACTGTGTACTTACTGTTGCATCTTGTGTTCACCTGTATGATGTACATATACTAATCATAATTTGTGAAGCTTCTTAGCATAAAATTTCTTTTTCAGCATTATCATAACTGCTAATTAAACACAGTTAATGTGCTGTGAAGGACAACTTGTTATTTTTCTTTGGTCTTTGCCTTCTAGTATAGTAGCATGATGTTTTAATCAATTCCTTTCATAAGAATTATTATTGTAAGTTATATTCTGCTATATGTAATAGTAATGCACTGTTTATAGTGGCAGAAGAAAAATGTTTTTATGAAAGTCAACTGTACAGGTGTCATTCAACAAGTACAAGTAATGAGACTGGTCCTTTGTTGCATGACTATGCTTTATACATACCCAGAGAACTTTACCAACCTTTGAGCACAGTCACTTCATCTTTGTTGAATATGCATTTGTCCCAGAGTGCACAAATTTCCTGGCACTGGTGGCAGAGAACTAGCTGTCTTGGTGGCATAGTCATTCCTCAACTTTAGTTTTGCCTTACTGATTTGCAAATTGCCTTCTGTGCACTGCAGATTTTCAAAGTTAAAATGTTCAAAATAGGTCTGGTTATCACATGGAGGGAAACTCCCTAGCAATGTTGCCAGTCATTTCCATTGTCAGCTTCACAAGCTGAATTTCCACAATCCTCCTCGAGCATTGTTTAAAATAATTTAATAGTAAAATTTTGTATCATTTACCACCACACATGTCAAATTGCATGTGTACTATGTTTTATATCTGTACAGCACTCCACTAACTTGTACATACTATGCATATTCATACAGTGTGCCTGTAGATTTCAGCTTCACCTCACATCTTCAAGAATAAGAAAGTTTGATGTTAGTAAATTATTATGCTATGATAGGAGCTGGAATAGGATAGTCAATCTAATGACTAGGCAATGTGCTGGACAATCTGGGGTTCAATTTCTGGCAGGGGCAAGAGTTTTTTTCTGTTCTCCAAAATGTCCAGAATGCCTTTTGTTCCTACCCAGCCTATTGGTTATTGGATACTGGGGAGTTCCCTCCCTGGAGGTAAAGTGGGTGAGGCATGAAGCCACCACTGACTTCCATCTGGTGTTGAGGTTGAGGATGAGTGAAGCTGTCCTGCTCCTCCTTCTCTGTGCCTTTATGGCCTGCACAGGAACATCTTAACCTTTTATTGTACAGTGACTCATTCTTCAAGAGCTGCTGCTATCTTTGCAATCCAAAGTAAGACACAGAGATGTACTACTGCAAGGCAGTGTTGCCTGACACATTTACCAGTGAATGAATCACTTGTTATACATTACACTGCTTCAGAAACATTTTATCTGTCTGTAGAGTGGATTCAAGTTGTATGTTAAGTAGAATTTCACGGGACCAAGTTAAGTACAAGCCAATTATAATGATGACTGTCTTCACAGACACTGATTTTGGAACCTGATATCTTTTTAAATCATTATGGTCCAAAGAAGTCATGAATGGTCATCATACTGACATTGGACATTGGGTTACAGAAGTCTGATATTCTGCATTAACACACTGGATATATGAAATTAACCAGTTTAAGTCTGTTTTAATCAATAATGTACTTAAATTATGAGCCAGTCAGTACTCCAAATATAAATGTAATCTATCATTTTGATTATGAAGTCTGTGAGGTTAGACTAATTTTCTTTCCTATACTTTCTACATGAGATTTGTTTCTTCATCTGTTCTTGAGGCATACAGGATCTCTTTATCCCACTAATTTGTGTTTCACTAAATAAGACTATCTGATCCGGGGTTACATCCTCAGCAAGGACAAGGAATTTTTCTCTTCTCCAAAATGTCCACATTGGCTGTGGAGGTCCACCCAGCCTTCTATTCAGTGGGTGGCAGTGGCCCTTTACCTGGGTGTGAAGTGGCCAGAGCATGTAGCTCACCTCTCAACTACATCTAGTGCTGAAGTTAAAGAATGAGTGGAGCTGTACATCTGATCATGCTGTATGCCTTCATGATGTGCACAGGGACAGCATTACCATTCCCATAACATACAGTCCAACAAATACTACAGTGAAATGCTTTCTTGTAATTTTATTTACACATGCAAATATTTGAGACATAAGTTTTTAAAAATGAAGGGATGTTCACAATTTTATATTTGGAAATTTTGTGTCATGATAAATTGGTATATTATAAATTTGTTAGTTTAATGTCTGAGAGCATTCCATACTTCCTTCTTCGGAGTGACCTCAATCACATGAAACAAAAGGATCATGTTCTTCTGTAAAAATGGTATGGAAAGATATTACATAAATATAAGATTTTGTGATTATCATTTAAACGGGGGCTGAGAGAACATCAGAAATTTTAAAAATACTTTACTTGCATTCTTTAAGCAGAGTATTAAGACTGGTGCAGGTACAGTATATTTAGGAAGTTTATGGTCTATGTTATGAACCCTGAGACCCCTAACATTTAGCAGTATGTGGCAGCAAATAATTAACCTTCAAGTGTAGTTCCAACATGTGTGTCCCCGAAACACGTGGTCCAGCTTTCTTCAAGCGTGAGTTGAGTGTAATTACTCTTCAAAGAGGACTGTAGAAGCTTATTGATATTACAAAGATTTGTACATCATTATTATTAAAACAGGCAGTATGATATCCAAACTGGCATTAATTTTCAACACAGAAATTTGAAGTGGAGCTACCAGTTGTAAAGCTTATGTTTAGTGCAGGTTAGATGCAAATAATATCACTTCACACGCAGTTCACATATACTTATGAATTTCAGGTGCTCTTTATTTATTGAAGTGTTTATATGATATGTACAGGTGCAACCACAGACAATCTGCCCCCTGGGGTGCTGTATCGAGTCAAGGCCACTTATAAGTACAATCGTGAAGATGTGGATGAGCTGTCATTTGATGTAGGCGAGATCATCCGAGTTGTGGAGTATGATGATCCTGAAGAACAGGTATGAGCAAGTTGTATTTCAGCAAAGTTAACCTTCATGTATGTAAATTAATAGAAAACACATCCGTTTATATTTTAATTTCATTGTGTCATCATACTGAAGAAAAGCTGAGGCTGACTGTTTACAAGGTATTTTCATACAATAAGCTGCCGTGTACAATCAGTGCATAGCAGTGGACCATCCTGTCTGCCACACTGTGTACTAACTGTGTAGCTCTTGCTTTCATATCACTAGCTTTTTTCTATAAGGCAAAATAATTAATTTGACATATAATTTTTCAGGTTTTAATGGTGGGGATTGTTAAGACTGTAGTCTTTTTATCTTAAAGGACAGGATAAATGTCCCCTGAATGTGATATTCCCTCAACTGAGCCTACATAAATAGGACCATTATACAGCAAAATTCCATTAATCAAACTAGGTGCAGGACCACACAGATGTCAGATTATTGGATATTTGAGATTATCAGTCAGTACCTAGACTGACCTAATTTCTTACAGGTGACTTTTAATTTCACTGCTCTTATACTTTGGCAGTACAGCTAATCAGAGCAGTATTCCATTTGGATATCTCATTTGCTGGTTCATTATCACCATGTTCCTTTTCTGTGTTTCCTGGAGTCTTCATAGCTAAGAAATTGATGGAGTAGGAGACAAGGGGTTAAAGAGATACCACAAGGGTCGATGTGCTGTTTTTGAACATGTCCAGAGATTTACCTGTTTTGTTGATGAGGTTTTTTCTGTACATATTCTTGGGCAGAAATGTGTTGCCGCAAAAGCTTTGAGACTTATATCATTCAACTTTTTTCTGATAAAAAGCAAATCTGCTGGTATTGGGACTACTCAAGTGCTGGATTATCGGGAATTCTGGACTATAAGACTTTGGATTAGTGGAAGTTTGCTATGTGATGCGCGTGTGTGTGTGTGTGTGTGTGTGTGTGTGTGTGTATATATATATGTATGTGTGTATGTATACATATATATACACACACACACACACACACACACACACACACTGGCCCTGTGTAGAGTGTGTGTGTGTGGTGTGCGCACACACTTGTGCAAGTGTGTGAATGTGTGTGTATACTACATACTGTATCTCCCTGTCTGCATCTGATTCACATTTCTTGAATGATGATTTCTCAGCTTTCCCACTTCACAGTTGCTGTTAGCCCAGATCAGGCTCTGTCCACTGTCCCCTTCCCTTGGTTATCAAGTAACCACATTCATACCATAATCACTTTATTTTGGGGGTATGAGTGACTCGAAGATGATTGTACAGATAGGTTTAACTGTTTGACAAGGTGGATTATTAGTTCAGAGTAACTGTACAATTTAATTACTTGCTTAGACTGGCTGATTGATGTTTTTGTCCCCATGATGGATATGAGGGCGCGTATATCTTTGATTGTGTGAGGACATGGCAAAAGAAGGAAAGTACACCAGTAAGACATGATTTGGTATAGTGCTGTGACCCATAAGGCTCAGTACTGCACAGTAGAAGAAAACAGTAGTGCGTTAATAATGAAATGTAGGCTATGTAACAGTAAGTATGTGTACATACATTTGTTAAATATAGCATTTGGGTAAAAGTAAAGATAAGGGTTGCCCCATAACATGCCATTGGAGGCACAGAAGGGGACATAGAGCTATAGCTGTACCCTTGCTGAACCTTGGCACCAGATGGGAATGCATGGAAAATGCATTGCCCTGGTCTCTTTACCCATGTGAAAGAGCCCTCTGTACAGAAGGCAGGATGGCTTCAGGGCCAGTCTGGACAGGTGTTGAAAATCTTGCCCTCACAGGGGTTTCAGCTTCAAACTGTCCACCTTGTAGCAAATCACTCTACTAACTACACTACCCAGTCACCAGTTCCTGTATTTACAGTGACTAATGCACTAGTTCCAGCATTTGAAAGACACCGGTAGAGTGGACATGACTGCAAAATGGATAGAGAGATATCACTACAAATAGTCCATTGCAGAGTGTGTCATAAAGCAAGTGTGGGAGGTACTGAATGATGATGTTCCACTTGCACTACAGAAGCAAACATCAGAGAAAGCACAGCTTGCACTGTTGTAACCAGAAGTGGTAAACTAGGCTGAATTATATTATGTAAAGTTTTAAAACAAACAGAATTCTTTGTTGCCATATGTGGGAACTATACAGTAGCACTAAATGATATACCAAAGTCAGACACACCAGTGTTATGATGACCCAGGCAATACAACTGTCAGAAAGGACCCTATGAACCATAAAAGTTAAAGGTCAGAACTCAAGGACCAGAAGAGTCATGAAGGACACAGCTCCTCCATACATCAAGCAGAGAGCAACATGGTGACAATACCAGTAGCTGAATCCTATGTTCCATCGTATCTGACAGTGCAACAGTACCATCAGGAAACTTCACACCACTGCATGCAGTTACAATGGGAAATTAAAGTGGACGGCAAGCAGGCTATCCAGCATGACAGGTGGGCTTATACCCACAGTATTGACTACCCGAGTAAACTTGCTCCCTGTGCAGAAAGGTCTGAGACAGATAGCAATAGGCCCATTTCAGTTCAGAGGTACTAATGGAGGAACCATAGTAATGTCTAAAGAAATGGCAGATTACTGAGCTATTAGATTGTACATCACTTCAAAGTGACCGAGCAATTTAACCTTCTTGAAGTCAGGAAGGCCTATGAAGGCACCTCCAGAAATTCTGTTTTCTGTATGTTGCACTGTCTCACTGATAGTCAGTTACAATGTAAATTCAAATTGGATCTAATAATGACAGCATGAATCTGGACCGAATTCATTCAACCTAGAAGATGGATGGGTTATGTTCCTCTGAAATGTCACTGTCAACCTGCAACAATAATGATGTCAAAACACTGAAGCATGCAGTGTGATTTTATGATAGTTTTAATACAAAGCCTCACCACTGCCAAATACACTTCTTTTAACAGTGTCACACAAGTGAAAAAGTGTGTAAAGTACATTACTTAACGACATATAAGATGACTTTGCGTATAAGATTATCCACTGTCGCACTCCTCAGTTTCAGGAAAATACCTGTATGAAACATGTTTAACATTATACACAGTTATTAAGATGACTCTTCATTGTCATATAACCAATTATAAAAAGTTTTCATGTTTAGGTAAATATGACATTTTGTTTCAAGTGTTATAGTTTATTTTGAACCCATGTTGTCCAACAGCCAAGGACAGAAAAACAGACTGGAAATTTTGCCAGTGCTCAGAATGGGTGTGCAAGGACTACTCTATCAAGACAAGTTATGTAACTAGGAAAAGGTATGTAGTCAAACACAACTTAATCACTGAGGTGTATTTAATGACTGTGATGGAAACAACTACATGTTTCGGCCTGTATTGGCCATCATCAGGTTGTCTAGGGAACGTAAGGGCTAGCTATATTTCCATCACAGTCATTAAATACACCTCAGTGATTAAGTTGTGTTTGACTACATACCTTTTCCTAGTTTCACACACACAACAGAGATGACACACTTCCTAGGTACAAGTTATGTAACATTCAGCATTTGCAAGGAACAGTCCTAATACAGACAAATTTAATTCACATTTCTGTTCTAAATAATATTTTCTTGTTCTAAAAAATTGTAAGCATTTTAATCCTTACAGTTGCATGAGAAATGGAAAATTGTAATAAAAGGAATTTTTTGTGCACAAGACTAAAAAACAAACTGAAAAAAAATGTGCTGAGAAAATAATTAAAAAATATGGGTATAAAATGTACCCAGGACATTGCAAGGTTAACTACACATTATAGACATTAATGCCACAAAAAATAAACTTCTGCACAGTAATAAATATGAGGAGAAAAGTCAAGTTTAGAGTTCATGTCTGGTGGGGTACTTGAAAAGGGAACAACTGGGAGAGTCACAGTCACATATGCAGATTGTCTCTGTTGCTGTGTTTTTATAGGAGCGAACATTTGTAGTGCATCATTGTTTTGGTTATTCAGAAAGTCTGCCAGATGTTGAAAAATGCTGAATTTACCTTGTTATATGGGAGTTTGCTATAGAGGGGTTTAAATGTTATTAGCTTTTCTGTATGTAATTTGTTTTATTTCTGTGTTATTATAATCCTTTTTTTTAATTAATTAATTTTGTTCACTTCACTGCAGGAGGAGGGTTGGTTGATGGGAGTTAAGGAAGGCTCTGGAGAGAAAGGAATGTTCCCTGCTAATTTTACCCGGCCTTTGTGAGTCATGTAAGCTGACCAGTTACAAACATCAGTTGTCTGAGAACAAGTCAGATAAGCCATCAACTGACCAACTGGGCAGACAGCAGTAAAGTAAGGCACCAGGGGGAGGAGTGATGGGTATTGTGTCATCAAGTGACCACAAGAAGAGGAAACACTGGCAACACATCACTTTGAAAGCCCAGATGATGTATCACCCATACTTAGAGGACAGAACAACTGTGACAAAACATTTGTGTACCACCAAATCTGGAGCTGAAATTTAGCCTCAGATCATGAGATTTAATCTCCCTTAAGTATAATCACTCCACCATCTGTTATGTAATGATGGTTGTGGGATGTTATGATCTGTTTCTGTGTTTCATCTTCATTAGTTAAAAGCAGAAATCCCGTAGCTACACTAACGTATGGGGGATTGAAAGGAAAAGGTCTCAAATGTGGTAGAATTTCAGCTCTATGCAGTTATCATCATTTCTGTAATGGTAGGGGAAGGTAAGATATTTGCTGATGCTATGAGGTGGTGAGATGAATAGAGAGCAGACTTTTGAATGTTCGAGGATTTTTCATTTTAACATTCCATCATCCTCATTGCCAACTTGTTTTAATAACAATACTGTTGTAGGCCTACATCATCTATGTGATTCAAGCATTCCTGCTACCCTGATGATGATTTTGGTGGTATATCTAATAGCAGGCATCTTCTCTAATTTATTTTAGAGTAATGGTAAATTTGAGGATACGTTACATATTTTAATTATATTAGTTGATGGGATGAGAAAGTAGCCACCACTAGCTTCAAGTTTCAGAAGTAACTTCTTACAAAAATTGATGGACATACTGAATAGAGTACAGATAGGCATTGTGGTTGGGAATTTGCAACAATAAAAAAACTCAAGCTATTTCTGAATAGAGTTTAATATGATTGATTCATTAGGCCTATGACTATTGCTGGGGGGGATTCATAGGGACTGTGTTCTTCTAAATGAACTTCGACAGTTATGTAAAAATGTTTGCTTCCACTAAATAAGTTTGTATACCCCTCAAAGAAATGTTTTCAGTAAAATTACTCTAGTACGTTATTTATTAGACATACTGATGTAGCTTTCTCTGATTATCTTAAGGCTCCTCTTAATGTCTTGCCTGTTAGAAAGTCTCTGCCAAGAGATTCAGTACCTCTGACGTGGTCTCAACACCTGTCTGACTGCTGTGAACATTTTTGCGTGTTTTGGTGCAGTCTAGGCACTAGTTTTTAAATTGCCTCTCCCCCTGAAATTCTTACAAATGACATGTGCCTTCACAGTGCCCATCTGATTTGATATCTGCATTACAGATAATATCAGGACATTAATAGTCAACACATTACAAATTCATCGTAATTCATATTGTTCAATAGGCTACACTGCCATGTTCAGACCATGTTCCCATGTGCTATTAAGTCGGTGCATGGTGAATGCTTCCCAAACCTTCGAAAGTGCCTTTTATTGTAAAATTCAAATTACAGATTATATGAAGATAATTGTAACATATTTAGTTAATACTAGAACTTTTCCTTACCTTATGTGAATAATGTTGCATATTAGAATAAATGGAAGCTGTACAGCATTTCTCTTGTCTTTTTGAACACCTTTATGTAGAATTTGGTGCATTGATTGAATGCTGATTTCATATAACTTGATTTTACTGTGAGGGTTTATTAAAATATTAAGGGAATCAACTTCATGAACATCCGTTCTCTTAGATCAGGTTCATATGGAAGTTGGTCCTATTATTGAAGATTTCTTCCAGTTAGCTCAAGGTTTACATTTTCTTAATATGAGAGTGTACTATAGTATTGTTCAAGAGTAATTCTGTAAAATTATGTGACCTTTTTCTATTGTAGCGTAAGCAACACGAACACTAGATAAGTTTTACTAATTTATTTAAGAACATCATCATCATGGTCCATAGACTGATATTAATAATAACATCATTGTCAAACATTAATGTAGGAAATACTCATCTCTACAATAAAACTAAAGTTTCTAATAGTGAAATGTTTATAAACATGAATAATCAAATATTGTAATTAGTGTTTTGAGGAACATAATTTTGTGTGTGCAAACAGTTACTTTGATATTGAATGTACATTTTATTACCATATAGATCTGCATTTTTTTGTCCTCTCGTTTTTAAATCTGGAATGTTCATTTTTTAAAAACTAGATCTGTTAAATTTTTCTTTTGTTAAATATTCCATTTCATATTTTCCTTCTTTTTATTAGGTTCTAGCTCACACAAATCCCAACTTTCCTTAACCAAAACAATACTCTACAGTTTGAATTTTTTTAGTAATCAGACAGGAGTTCTTTATTTTTTCACAGTTGACACTGTATTGCATTTTACTTGTCAGCAAGTCAGTCAAGTAAATGAATATGACAGAAAGTGCTTCATATATCCATCTTGCAATTGAACAATTACTGTACCTTGAAGTATTTTGTGTTGATTAGGCCTAGTCATAACTGAATTAATTCTGGAGGAAAAGGGGGCTCTTTTAATATTTTATTACATTATTCCATGAAGTCTTGGTGCCATGGAGGTAGTAGTAATTTTGATTTTTCATCCAAACTAGTTTATTGTTGTTTACTTTGTTGTACTTCTGGTATATATTTGAAATTGTCAAGATGAAAGAATAAGGCTCATTATAGAATAATGAAATATTACGTGTTCCACCACATTTCTACAATATTATATACAGTTTTTATGATAAGTTTAAATAAAGTGAATTATGTTACATGCACGATTATTTCAATTTTGTTGGTGCAATTAAAGTAGCACATAACCTGTACTGATCACTCACACCTGCCCAAGGTGAACTGTCTTTTGTGTCCAACCTACTTACCAACCATACAGGGCAATTTAAAATGAAGGTAAACACTTCCAAAAACTCATGAAATTAAAATTGACATTTCTCATTGATGGAACATAAGAGATCAATAGGGAATCCCTGAAAGGTTCCTATGAGCTTTAAAACCCTATATGACCACCACGCTTAGAATATTTGAAGCCACTGATATGAACTGTGGTCAACACATACTGGTATGGTGTACAGGCAGGTTTCAATGTGATGCTTATTGTCAAATGAAGCCACAGTATTGCCCAAGGAATAAATAAAACGATTATTTTAACGTATTCGTACTATAAAATCTTCTTGATCTGAAAGCCATGTCAGGTGGTTCAAATTGCCCGACTTTTCAGAGACCAAATCTCTGTCAAAAGGGTTCTGATATGGCTGCACACCCATCCTAACCAGATTATATAATAGCACTAGGCTGGGGTCTGTAGGATCTGAGAACTTCAAGCCACGTAGTCACATTAGACAAAGACAAAACTGTATTAGTTCATACAGCAGTACTTATTTTCTTTAGAAATACTCCAGTCTTACATTTTAGAGAACCAAGTTTTATATTCAACCAGTCATAAAGAATAACACACTGAATATAAGAGATGTGCTTATGGGAAGGAATTATATTTAAACCAACAGCAACATTAATAATAACAACAACAGTAACATTTGTCATGAGCTCATATTTGACTAACAGGTACACCACTGTGTCTTGTAGCCACTGACAGTATCTTTCAATGCTAGGAATTTATTTTGACATTTTATGAAACACAAGAAGAAACGGAATTTTAGGAAGGGTTACCTTTCAGTTTACATGTGTGCAATTTTGCTGAAGAACTCAAATGAACTGTGCTCATAATTTTTCGTGTATTCAGAAAACTGGACAATACTTCAGTCAAACACAGAACCCAAAGAGATGTTGGTTGCGAGAAACAAAGCTGACTATAGCATTTCTTCCATGTGGGTGGTATACCAGGACAGGCATATGGATTCATTGATGCAGATGGTGGTAATGTCACAGACAACATACTGCAGCTTCGAACATAAAGATGTCATGTCTGTGATTGACCATGTGACTGTCATTAGGGGAATAAGATTATTGCCAACCACAAGTGTAGTAACATGTCCCAGGTGGAGAATGAATGTGAAACAAATAGAGATACCTTGATTCACAATACTTCACAACCATTGATTGCATGATGAGCATTTGCTACAAGAGGGCTTAATGGAAGTACCCATTGTCAGCTCAATAAAATAATTTTTCATCCACTGAAATCTGCTTCCAGAAGCTACTCATTGCACACTGGCATGTAAACTTTTTGCTGACAAGCAGTTAGTGTCCTCTTACACTCAGGTTGCAGTTGCATAGTATTAATGAGGTTTTGTTTTGTTTGTTTCCTGACTGCTGTAACTGTGTAACAAAAACTGACAGATGGACAATGTGAAAGAAATTCCAACTTGAACACCACAGGTTCTCACAGCAATGGTGATGTTGAGATTTGAGACTTCTTTCTTAAGACAGTGCGTGGATTGGTATGTATGCACCAACATTTCAGAAGAGTTCACTGCCTCCATCTTCAGGGTATCCTGAAAATGGAGGCAGCAAGTGGGAGGCACAGTGATGAACTAATTTTAAGTGTAGTTATCATCACATAATTTCCTTGCATGCAACAAGAAAAACTTTGAAAGTATCAGAATAGACAGTCTGGGCTTATATTTGAAGTTTGCACCTCCCACATATAGGTGTGCTGCCCAATCAACTGCAACATTAAATGTGCCTTAAGGAATGAATGCTGCCTAACGTAACCATGGTGTAAGGGATTTTGGAACTTGGTAAATGAAGGAATTTGGAGAAAGGATTTCTTCCATATTCTGTGATTTAAAAATACAATCTGTGTTAACCCCCTTTCCCAAAAAGTTTGTGTGTCTTTTTTCAAATGCCAGAAGTGAGCAGAATACTGTACTTAAAAAAAAAGTATATTTTTATACCAATACCATTTATACAGCTAGCTGATTTCTTGACAATGAAGAATGGAATCTGCATTAGAATATATCAAAAGAGTGAAATTTACACACACACACACACTGTGTGGGCAATATGCAGAGTCTTTTAATGTTCCAGCAGGTGGTAGGCCCACATAGCCTATAATCAAAAATGCACTTTCAAGAATGCAGCAGCACATTCTTCTTGTGTCATGAATCATATTCAGTTTTGTTACAGCTACCAAGCAAGACATTGGAGTATGGGGTTGCGGGTGAGGATTCATTACCCACACACAAAGGTTCAGTAATCTTAGATGAGGATTGTTTGATTCCAAAGAAGAAGCTGTTCAAGAAGCCCTCAGTCTAGAAAAAGGCTGTGCCATCAGTTTCTGGCCATGATTGCGGTGCCAGTGCATTCTAAGCCCATCCTGGAATATGATATGTCTGGCTAAGGCCAAGGCCTTGGGTTTGAGGTATCAGTCTGGGCAGAAGCTATTCTGAGAATGGACATAGGCTGGACTGAATGAGGGAAATATGTTGAGGACTGTAGCTGAAGTGCAGCTTCAAGTCACACCAGACTGATCTCCAGGACTGCACCCTTCCCATCATGGACAGATTATGCACCCTCCATGAGACTGGAGACACACATCATCCTTGCTAAGTATAGCACATTGATGGACAGATGTAACAAGTATGAATTTAAAGTCCCAGACATTGGTCATGAAGAAAAGCCCTTCTATTTGCAGAAAAATAAGTCAAGGAGAGCATTTATCTGGGCATGTTAATTAACTGGCCAATGCTACAACTTCATGAAGATTCCATTTCTTTTATCCAGAACAGCTAGAACATCTAAAGAACACAGTACAACAGGTAAGACATGGTACTGAAGATGGCATTTGGTGCTTCTGGTCCCCCAGGTGGGAGGTCCTAGCACCATGATACTTCTCTTTGTGGAAGCTATTGTGATTTCTCACCCCACACTCCGAAAAGAACCTAGCTATGCTACTGTCAATGTGTATGACTGTTTGTGAGTCTACATCCTTTTTACTAATTATATTCTTTGCTATTTTTATCAACCATTCCCATTAGTCTTTTAATTGTTGCTGGTGTTATTTTCTTTTCAACTAAATCATCTGTGTCTCTTTGTGAATCAATAATTTGTCCATAACTAATTTTTTCTCTTAAACTTTCTTGAGTCGTTTTTTCCTTTGACATAAATTAATTTCTCCAATCTTTTAAATTGATTTTATCATCTAGACTTTGGATCTTTTTCATAAATTTTTTCTTATTCTTTTTAGTTTTTTTGGTTGAGAAATTTCTTCTTGATTTTCAACTTGTTTTTTAATTAGTTTGTTATATAATTGATTTTCTTCATAAATTATTCTTGCAATTTCTTTCATTAAGATAGTTCCATAATTATCATTTTTTTTATTATTAATTTCTTTTATATTCACCTTATTAGTTAAAATATCTTTATTTATTGGTTGTATTTCATCATTTTAATATTTCTGCAATTGCACATTCCATGTAATCTGCCATTCTGTTGTCTATAAAAAAAAATCCCAACACCTCTAACACTCCAAAGGAAACAAAGTATGAAAGAAATTACTAAAACTGAGGTGCAAGAAACAGCATGACATTGACACTTAGTGTGCACTTGCAGCTGTTTGGTGTACATGAATAAAAAAAAGCGGTGTGGCATAAGTTACATCATGCTTCTCATATGCAAGATCTGCCAGCCACATGTGGCCCTCTCACTTACCTTTTTTACAATATAAAATGTGGCCCAGCTCAGCAGAGGAAAATTTTTTAATGTAATGAAAATGTTTATCAGCACAAGACTTAGGGTTCAATAACGTTTGCTGTCACTTGATGTTAACATGCACGACGTCAGCAGAGAGATAACAATGAAATAAAGCATTAAATCCAATCATATTTTTATTTTGTTAATAAAAGAGTTACCTTTTTTTAATGGCGATTTCATTTTGGGTGAAAATATTTACCCTCTTACGCAACGTGGGGCCAGCCTCAGACTTCAAAATTATCCGCTTGTCCCCGTACCGTGTGAGTTACAACGGTGTGTTATAAAAGCCGAGAGGACCACTAATCAGGAACAGTTTCGAGCTGCTCACTGTAAGGCAAAATGTACATACAGAAGATTGCCAAGCTTACGAATGTGTGTGTGTGTGTGTGGCATCAGGGATGGCCGTGGGGTGAGCAGTGAAGATCAGGCTGTAGAACCTACATTCCCAGCCGTCTCTCTTTCGAGACAGAAAAGAGACGCTTTCGAAGTTTACGAGCTCCCATCCACATCCTAACGGGGGTTCGTGTGCGAAGGCGGCATTTGGGAAGAGTTATTAAAACCAAACCAAATCCAACGCTGCGGACGACTGCAAAGGTGAAAGCCAAACTCCTGAGTATACCACATTACGTACTTGCCAATTGGGAAGCTAATCTTTGATTGGATGTGCTGGTTCTAGATATTACATTCCTATACTGTACAGTATTATTGACGCGTTAAAACATTTCCAACGCAATGAAACTACATAAAACCGGTACCGGGAAACTGAACTGTATAGACGCCCAAGGTATGCTAAAGTACCGCTTTCATAAGAATTTCTCTGTCCATGTAAGTTCCATTGCATTGCGTGTGCCTTATTTTCTTATACTGTGTTTTCAGTTCATGGAGATGCGAACGTAATTGTAAAAGCAGGCAGGCCTGGCCTAGTTCAGTACCTTTATGGCCTCGCATGTGCATCTGACAGTTACTAATACACGAACGAACTGTATATACTTTCGTATTGAATACTTGTGACTATATTTTCTCATTTTCATTTCCTGCACGACTTCCGTAATTACCATTCGTCGACATCACGACTGATTTTCTACATATGCTACTGACTCACCGTTGTTTACACAAATTATAAGGAAAATGCGATAGATATAGTATCTTACACACGCCGTCTCTGCCTCCACACCGGCACACTGTTCACATCTGTTGACGGCGGAGCAGCAGCTTCTGTAGTGTGTTGGTGTGGTTGAGTTTTGTATTGTAATTATGATCAACAACACAATGTATTAATAGCGAAGTGAACTTCTTTGTATTTGAAAAGTCTAGCGATTGAAAAATAATAGTTTTGCTATACAGCAGGAAGAGATTTAGTGATATGTTTCCAAAGTGTTGGCATCATTGTGTACCTATGTGTCGTCTGCCACCTCGTATTACGGAGGCGTGGCGTGTCAAAGACGGATGGAGTGCGTTTCCTTCGAAGTAGTTTTTGAGTTACCGTCCTGTTTCCTGGTGAATCATGTGGAATGTCTTTGTGTATAGAAACGCAGTTTTAAATGCTTAGGGAACCTGTACGCTATCGTGTGAAACAAAGTTGCTTTTAGGCAATATAGCCATGAGCATGATGTGCTGCTGTTGCCTATCGCCGGAAGCAAGGGCAAGGAAAAAAATTAGTGACGAGATTGATAAAATTCTCATGGAAGAAGAGAAGAACTTGAGAAAAGAATTTAAGCTCCTTCTGTTAGGTAGGTTTATTTGTAATGACAGTAAGGTATTGTGTATTTTCAGTTTGCAGTGGTAGAATAATGTTACGAATTCATCGATATGAATCATATTCCGAATTCCCGAACATCTCATAACGATAAAAATATGAATTAAACAGCGAACTCACTTTAGCGTGAAATGTGTTTTAGGGCCGGGAGAATCCGGGAAGTCTACATTTGTCAAGCAGATGAGGATAATTCATGGTTCTGGTTTCTCAGAGGATGAAAGGAGGAACTTCGTCCGTGTGGTCCACCACAATCTGTGTATTGCCATGCAGACGTTGATCAGAGCAATGGAAAAACTACAGATCCAATACGAAGACATATCCAATGTGGTAAGTAGTTTGAATTTGATCTTCATAACGGGGTCTGCATAATTTCATGAGTGTGCTGCATTCTTGTGACAATCATATTAAAGTTTTTTGTTTGTAAATACTGACAGGTGTTCATTATATAGGAGTTTTGTATTGTGTGAAATTTGTTATTCTTATGGTATGCTTTTGTTCAGAAATATGGCTATTTTTATAGCATCCTTTGCTCTTCAGTGTAATGTTATGCCCTTCAGGTAATAAGTTTTCAAATCCTAGACATAGTTCTTCCAGTAATTAAAATACAAAAAATTGAGGCACAAAGTGTGAACCTGTTATTCATGTTTACACATTTACCAGTGTTTAAGACTAGCTCTTCATAGCTGTTCAACAATTTGTCCTCTCACCTAACCAAGAAACAGAACATTGCCTGAAATGTGATTAAAAGTGAAAAGGAAAAATGTGTGCAGATATTGGTCAAAAGTATTTTTACTTCAATTTTACAATCAATAATTATTCCAACTTCAATCTCAGTCTGACAGCTGCATCAGGTGATTCACTGACACCAGTGTTTCAGCTATGTCTCCATCATCAGTATTTGGAAATAACTCATCACCCAATCTGCCTTGTGTTTATATCCACACAAGGTCAGGCTTGTAGTATATCCAATGGGCTAGTTGGTGGGGTCTGAAGATAGCTGTACCTGAACTCATTTCTCATTGAATGACTGCCAGACCTGTTTGAGCATGGGCTTCCATGAAAGATGGTGATGGCCACCAGGCCAACAATCTTGCCGTACACGCCAGAAGTAAACCCAAGACAGACTAAAATCCCATGCTTCGACACCAACATGAAGGAGGATCAGCAGGTTGCTCACTAAACACAACATCAAGACAGTCCACACCCCAGTGTAGAAAACTATCTACTTGCTCAGACCAATGAAGGAGAGCCTAGGCCTCCCCCTAAGGTTTAATGTATCCCGTTTGAATGTGGTAAGGTGTATGTTAGGCAGGACAGGACTATAGAAACCAAACTGAAGGAACATACAAATCATCTGCAGTTTGGCCAGCCAAAGAAGTCATATATAGCAGAGCATAATATTGATACAGATTGTAGCATGAAATTCAGCCGTACGCGCATGCTAGACAAGGTGGCAGGCTATGTGGATCTCATGGTGAAAGAAGCTACAGAGATACAGTTAAATCTGTACAACTTTCAATAGGGTTTGGGGCTTCATGGTAATCTAAACCTGGCAGCCTGTACTTAAACAGATCTGGGATTCCCCAATGACAAATGAGGTCAGGCACAACAACCTTCGGATTCTGTCCACTAACACCATTGTATCATGACCTACTATGAGAGTGGCTTGTGTGATTCTCAATCCTGATGGTGAAGATGGATTCATTCTCTGAAATGCTGGTGTGTTTGAACCACCTAACATGGCTGTCAGTCTGAGGTGATTTTACAGAATTTTGTTACCACAAAAGCTTCAAGATATGTATTTCAACTTCATGATTAAGACAATCACGTCAACTATGAGAAGTTGTTTCTTGGAGCATGGTGGTTTAATGTCTTTCATCATCAGAGTGTGACAAGTAGGGTACAGTTATTGACTGTGGAATGTTGGCTGTAATTTTCAGGTATTCTCACCACTTCATGAGTTATCACATTAAACATCCACATCAGCATCATAATAGACTGTCCTAATCTCAATGTAGTATATATGTGGAACTACAACTTCTACTTCTGAAGCTTCTGGAATAACTTTTGTAAATTTTTGAGGTTATTAAAAGGACTTATTTTGAATAAATAGCAGATAAGAGTTTCTAAAGTTGAAATGGTGAAAGCATTACTCTTTTGAACTTACCAAAGATTTACCTGGCCTTATGTAGAACAGTTACTACCTATAACCTAAAAGTCCTGAAAAATCAAATTTGCTAAGTTTAGATGTAAGATGACAACATTTAACTTCCTACAGTAATGTCAAAAGTGAAATGAGCTGGGCAGGGAAGTGTGTTCTCAAACAAATTGTCAAAAAAACACTGTCCACATCCTGAATGGTATACATCAGTATGTGCACTCATGTGTTATGCTACGTGAAACTGTAATGGAGGCATAGATTAATATTGTATCTTTTACAGGAACAAAATTGTACTTGAGTACAAGATGAAGTGCTGTGCTTTAACGTAGGGTCTCAAAATACCACCCTGCTTCTCTGTAGGCCTCACATCTTGAACATATGGCAAAATTATCTTACAACAATAACAGAACTTCTCTGACCGTAGTTTCTTACACTTTTCGTAGTAAATGAGGATTATTCACATAAACTTTTTCTTTGGATCACATGGTCTTACATATGAAAAGCAGGTACACTATAATCCTAGACTTTCTACTTGTTCATCAGAAACTTCAGCTAATACATTCACAGAATGTGCGAGCTGCAGTATTGTACTGCATGAAATACCCGTGCATTTTTTCATTATTATTCAGTTTATCAAAAATGGCATTAGAATTAATCTTACAAACTGTTTGGGATTTATTACTTTGTAAAAACAGTTTGGCCACATTGTTCTTCAGCTTCCAATACTTTCCACACATTGACTTTTGAATCATGTAAAGGCACTTAATCAACAGCATCACTGTTTCCTGTGAAACAGCTTTCGTTGTTGCAACTGATTACATACTTGCTTAGTGTGTAGTGATGATGATGATGATACGTGTTGTGGCAGAAAAGTAATGAGACTGATTTTCTTTTAACCATGAATTTTACTCTTTTTACAAATCAAGGTTATCCCCTTAGAAAGAGTTCCCTTGGGCAGCTACACAGCGACGGAGGCGTTGTTTCCATTGTTCGTAGCAGTGCTGGAAGGCTTCTGCTGGAATACCTTTCAGCTCGTCGGTTACGCTCTTCTGGATATTATCTAAAGTACCAAAATGGCGCCCTTTCAAGTGGTTTTTGAGCCAGGGGAACAAAAAGAAGGCACAGGGACTGAGATCCGGCGAATAGGAGGCTGAGGAACCATAGGAATGCTTTTTTTCTAACAAAAATTTATTGATGGAGACTGCCGTGTGACGTGGGGCATTGTCATGGTGCAACATCCAAGTGCGTGCAATGCCTGGTCACAAACATGCCACCCTTTTCCTGAGTCTTTCAAGGACTTCCCTACAAAACCTTTGATTGACAGTTTGTTCTGGTGGCATAAATTCCTTGTGGATGGTTCCCTGACTGTCAAAAAAAACAAATTAGCATCTATTTGATTTTGGATTTGCTCATTCTCGCTTTCTTGGGACGGGGAGAGTTTGCAGTGTGCCACTCCTGAATTTGAAGTTTTGTCTCGGGGTCATACTCTAAAATCCATGATTCATCACCTATGATAACAAAACTGAAGAATTCTGGCTCCCTCTCAAAGCGGTCCAGCAGATCGAGACACACATCCCTCCGATTGGCCTTCTGCTCCATCGTGAGGTTCTTTGGAACCATCTTGGTGCACACTTTTCTCATGTCCAAATCCTTTGTTAAAATTTGATGGACAGTAAACCTGTTCAAATTTAACTCACTACTGATCATTCTCAACGTCAATCGACGATCTGACCTCACAAGAGACCTCACTCTTTCCACATTGTCGTC
>Ga0131853_10003144_pt1 | contig 29594 bp, 24 predicted proteins | sample TergutLab28metaG_FD_92764 | JGI IMG/M metagenome (GOLD analysis project Ga0131853, IMG submission 92764) | Labiotermes labralis P1 segment gut microbial communities from Petit-Saut dam, French Guiana - Lab288 P1 (version 2) (version 2) | ecosystem: Host-associated > Arthropoda: Insects >... | reverse complement strand
CAACAACAAAAATGAGCCTTGCTCGTAAACGGCGCAAATGTCAGTATGATGCCGATTTTATGGCTGATGTCATTCTTTCGGCTGGTTTATAAGTTTTCATGCGTAAGCCGTGGTCTATACCATAATAAACCTTGACAGACATTAAAGGATATGATATATTAAATCGTGCGCCACTAATTCAATCGGCGGAATAGCTCAGTTGGCTAGAGCATGCGGTTCATACCCGCAGGGTCGGGGGTTCAAATCCCTCTTCCGCTAGCTTCACTACTTACGACATCACCAAAGGATGTAATTTCGGCTTGAGAATCGGAGATTACTATTTTGGTGATGTATTTTTTTATGACATCCCTTAGTTTGTCTGGCTCGTTAAAAAGTTCGTCTGAATCCTTTTTCATGCGTTGGATAAGTTCATAGCGGTCTATCTTCATATCTGAACGTGTTTCAATTTCGATTATAGTCTGCTCAATTAAAGCCCTTTCCCTTTCAAGAGAAGTTATTCTATCCCTTATAGTCACACTTGGAAAACCATCTTCAATAAACTTGGATAAATTTGACAACTTACCGGAAATCTCAGAAATTTGCTTTTTCAAGTCGCCAACTTGCTTCCTCTTGTCTTTGTCGTTCGAGCCGACCTTTTCAATGATTTTATCGGCAGACCGCTCAATTATATCAGAGTTGAGAAATTCATCTTTTAGCAGGGTTACAACAAGCACTTCAAGCTCATCGGCGTTCATGGCTTTACAATCGCAACCTTTTCTATTGAGTCGATTGAAGCACGTGTAATACCGATTTACATAGCCCTTGGTATTTTACTTATAATTACCGGAAAACGCACTGCCGCACTTTTCACAACGGATTAAGCCGCTTAGCAAATATTCAACCCCGGCTTTATTCGTCTTGTTTCTTGGCTTCAAATTCTCGCTCATACGTTTTTGAGCCTCATTCCATAGTTTTTTAGTTATAATGGCGGGCATTCCGTTTTCAGTGCGGACAACATTCGGGTTAAGACCGCCACCAGCCCATTTCCCGAAATATTTAGTCATGACCTTGTTCCAGAAATATGTACCTATGTAACGTTCATTAGCTTCTGTCAAGACAAGACCAAAAAAATATTTGTTAATTTTTTATGACCCGTTTTAGCGGTCGGCGGCGAATATTCTCGCCGCCTTTGCACTCGCCTTTGGAGCGGTTCATAAAAGCATTGTACTCCTCGCGTTCATCAGGCAGAACAAACCCTCTGCCCCACGAACCGAAGCGTATGTATACCGCTACTCTTTTGTTAGTCATCACACTACCTCCGCATATTCATTAGTTTCCGTATTCGTAACCGCACATAAACGGGCAAGCTCGTCAGCGAAAGTAAATTGTATTTCTATCCGTTCGCTGTCAAATATCGTTATGCGTTTTACAAAAGCGGCAAGTTCCGGCGTGACTTCTTGGATTCCGTTTAGTTTATCCAACAAGCCGATTACGGGATTTGCTTCTGATACAGGCTGAAAACTCTGTGCCTTGCTTTCAAGCCCTGCCTTTTGCCCTTTGATTGTTTCAAGTTCGGCGGCAAGCGCGGATTTTGATTCAATATATTGCTCTTTGGATATTTTTTTTGCGGCAAAATCCTCAAACAACCGTGCTTTCTGCTCGGATAACTGTTGCTCTTTCCCCGACAGTTTAATCAATCGCTCCGCTATTGTGGCTTGCTCGGTATTGCTTTGTTTTTTTGCGGTCTGCATTTCGCCTTTGATAATCAAGGCAAGCTCGGCTGTCTTTATGAAAGCCGATAAGACAACATCCTTTACCTCATGCTCGTAAATACGGTCGGTGATATGCCGTTCAGAGGAAACATAAACGTGGGATAAGCAATCGAAGTAATAATACTTCCCTCGCATACGCCTTAAAGCATATCCGCAATGACCGCAAAAAACCTTACCGCTAAACAAAGAACGGTTATCAACATTGCAAGGTTTATCGCTTTGTTCCGGCAGCAGTTTTTGAACCGCCTCGTAGGTTTCCATAGATACGATTCCCTCATGTGTGTCCGGCACAACAACCCATTCGTCACGGGGTACAGCCTTAGATTTTTTATTGAGCGGGGCAATCTGTGTCCGGCGATAATTTACCATCGTTCCCGCATATCTGATGTCACGCAGGATTCTTCCGACATTCGCCTTAGTCCAATAATTAACCTCGCCTTTTGCCGTCCAACCCCTGCTGTCATGCGTTCCCTTTTTCTTGCGGTGTACAAGCGGAGTGTCAACGCCTTCGCTGTTGAGCCTTTTAGCAATTTGTGTCTGTGTCAACCCGCCGAGCGCCAATTCATAGATGTACCGAACGACCGGCGCGGTTTCTTCATCGACAATCAGCTTGTTTTTCTCGGTCTTGCTTTTTTGATAACCGTATGGGGCGAGTTTACAAAGGTGTTCGCCTTTTTCCGCTTTCGCCCTGCGGCCGTTGCTGACCTTGAATGAAATGTCCTTGCTGTACAGCGAATGTAGAAACGTCTTGAACGCAACGTCAAGCCCTGCCGTAAAGCCTGTATTGTTTTTGCTGTCATAACGGTCGTTTACCGATATGAAACGAACGCCGAGGAACGGGAATATTTGCTCTAAATAATCGCCAACCTCGATGTAGTTTCTTCCGAAACGCGAAAAATCCTTGACGATGATGCAATGCACTTGACCCCGCTTTGCCATTTCCAACATTTCCTTTGCCGCAGGGCGGTCAAAATTCGTGCCTGTGTAGCCGTCATCAATGAATGTCAAGACCTTTTTATCGGAAAACTCCGCATTTGAAACGATGTAGTGATTCAGTAAATCCCGTTGATTTACCACGCTGTCGCTTTCGCCGTCCCTGTCCTCGTCGGCGGCCGATAAGCGGATATATAACGCAACCGTGTATTCCATTACGCTACGACCTCCTTTGTGTATTCTTCAAGAGCGGCAAGCTCGTCTTTGAAATTCCATATAATTTCCGTAGAGTTATAGCCCGACACGATGATTTTATCAATGAGAGCAACAGCCATTTCACGCGAAACGGTACGCTCGTCCTTGAATTGCCGTATCGCCGTCAGCCATTTGTTTTGCGGTGTCAGCGTTTGGTCTTGCATAAGGCTTTCGGCTTGCAAGGATTCAAGCTGTGTCTTGTAACGATTGGCGTCGGAGTCGTATTTCGCTTTCATTTCGATGTACTCTGTTTCGGATAACAGTTTATCAACGTAAGATTCATACAGCGTTGCCCGAAGTTCTGACACATGACCGATTTTCCTCTGCATTTCAGCTATTTTCGCTTGCAAGGTTTCTTTTGTGCCGCCGTTACGCTTGTTAAGCCGTGTTATGAGCTTTTCCAACTCAACGGACTGCTCTATCTTCTTGGAAACCTCTTGATATATAAGCTCCGACAAGTCCTTTTCACGGACATTTTTATTGGTGCAAGTCATGTCAAGGTTTTGTGTTCGCACAGGGCAGATATAGGTATATGCCACGCCGCCGTAATTTGATACGCCTTTGTATCTCACAAGTTTACTCCCGCAATCATCGCAAATCAAAATGCTTTTGAATACGTTGTTGTTATTGCCGATATGTGCGTATTTGCCTTTGGTTTTTTCGTTTTCGGCTATTGTTTTTTCCCGCAAAGCCTTTACTTTTTCCCATGTTTCCATGTCAATCAAGGCTGTGTGGGTATTTTCAACGATTATCCAATCAGAGGGCTTTTGCCTTTTTATCGGCATACCGTCATGCAAGGATTGAACCGTCCTACCCTGTGTCATGTGACCGATATACATGGGGCTGTCGGTGATCCGCTTTATCATTTGCCCTTGCCAATGCGGGTTTCTGTAATGCGTGGAATCCTTCATCCAGCCTTTTTCGATACGGCGTTTGTACGGTGAGGATATTCCCTTTTCATTGAGTTTTCGGGCAATCATAAAACAACTCATGCCCTCAGAACGCCATTTGAAAATATCCCGCACGACATCGGCAACTTCTTCATCAATCACAAGTTTGCGCCCGTTTTCTTCTGACCGCCTGTAACCGTATGGGGCAAGACCGCTTACATAATCGCCGTTCTGCTGCCTCGTCTTTACCGAAGAAATGATTTTGCCCGATATGTCTTTTACATAGGCGTCGTTTATCAAATTTTTAAGGGCAACGATAAGCCCCTCGGCGTTGCTGTCTGCTGTTTCGCTGTCGTAGGAATCGTTGATACTGATAAACCTAACGCCCATGAACGGCAGAATCTTGTCAAGGTATTCGCCTGTTTCAATGTAATTTCTGCCGAAACGAGAAAGGTCTTTTACAACGATACAGTCAATTTTCCCCGCTTTAATGTCGTTCATCAACCGCGTAAATCCGGGGCGGTCGAAGTTTACGCCCGTTTCGCCGTTATCCATATAGGTGGATATGACTTTTAGGTGAGGGTTTTGACTGATGTACTGCTCTACAAGGTAGACTTGGTTCTCAATGGAATCGCCGTTGTCTTTTTTACCGCTATCCTCTACCGACAACCGCGCGTAAATGGCTGTTTTGTACAGCTTTATTTTTACGGTTTCAGGGGCGGCGGCATTTTTTCTGCTGATCCGTGGCATTTATACCGCCTCCTTTACTGTTTCGGCATTATCTAAGGGCATAATGCTGTCTACCGCATGGATAAAATTCAATACGGTTTCAAGGTTTGATTTATATTTAGGGATTATCTCTATGCGGTTGCCCTCATAGACCGTTATGCCGTCTATGAGCGTGACAACGATTTTTCGGGTAAGCTCGGAAAAATTATGGTGAGCCTTAAACTGTTCTATCCAAAAGTTTTTCTCGCCCTTACAGCTTAATATGCCGTCAATTTCCGAACCGAGCGTGAGCAAGGCTCTTTCGGCTTCGTCCAACTGCGTATTGTACCGCTTGCGGAGGTCGGCGTATTCTTGTTCATCAATAACGCCGCTCACCATGTTTTCGTAAAGCGATACCTTTAAGCCCTTGATACGCTCTATATCTTCTTTCTTTCGGATAATCTGCTTGTCAAGTTTTTGGATTTCATCACGCTTTAACGGCAGGGTATCAATGAAGTTCAGAATACGCTCTATGTCGAGGATAAAGTCTATGTGTGCCTGTAATGAAACCGCAGCCGATTCAATCAACAGGCTTTCGCTTACGCTGTGGCTTTTGCATGAACCCTTTTTACTGTTACCGCAAACGTAATACAGATACTTTTTACCGCCGTTTGTGACGGTCTTGCGTATCATGTTTTCGTTACAATCGGCGCATTTCAGCATACCCGAAAACAGATATACGGTAGTTTCATTCGGGGCAATCCGCATATCTTTGAGTAATAGGCTGTTGGCAAGCTCAAAATCGTCGCGGGTAATAATCGGCTCATGGGAATCAACCGCTCTTACCCAATCTTCCTTTGCTTTTTGATATTTTTTTCTTACCTTATGATTGGGTGTGCTTGTTTTACCCTGCGCCAGAGTGCCAACGTAGATTTCGTCCTTTAATATCCGTCCGATGGCAACGGCAGACCATTTCGCCTGAACGCCCTGCTTGAAACTCGTTGAAAGCCGTAAACCAAGCGACCGCTTATACTCATAAGGCGAAAGAACGCCCAAAGTATTAAGCCTGTCTGCGATACCCTGTTGGCTCATGCCATCTATTTTCCATTTGAAAATATCACGCACGACTTCGGCGGCGTATTCGTCAATGACAAGCCTGTTCTTGTGGTTATCGTCCTTCAAATACCCGAACACGGCAAAAGAGCCAATAAAATCACCCTTTTTACGTTTGATTTCAAGTTGGCTTCTGATTTTTACCGATATGTCACGGCAATAGGCATCGTTTATTAGGTTTTTGAATGGGATTATAATGTTATCGCCGTATGATTTTTTGGCGGCGCTGTCGATACCGTCATTGACGGCTAAAAAACGAACCCCCATAAACGGGAATACGTTTTCAAGATATTTCCCCGCCTCGGTGTAATTTCGCCCAAAACGAGAAAGGTCTTTCACGGCAACGCAGTCAACACGCCCCGCTCTAATATCGTCCATCATGGCGTTAAAAGAGGGGCGGTCAAAACTTGCGCCGGAAAAACCATCGTCAATGCGTTCCGATACGATTGTGATATTTGGCAGGGAATTGATGTAGTTGGTTATTAGTTCTCTCTGATTGGTGATGCTGTCGCTCTCAACCTTATCGCCGTCCTCTTTGGACAAACGCAAATAGAGGGCGCATTTCCACGTCCTCTCGTCGGTTGAGGTAAGTAAACCGTTCTTATTCATGTGCATAGCTCCTTATCGTTTATTAGTTAAGAAACCAATAAACAACAAGGGCTTCACGCTTAGTCCTGTCTACTATTATAATACAGGATTTTCCCGGCGTCCAGCATTATTTATCGGTTGGGTGGGATTTTAACAATCCGTTCATTTTTCTTTTTCATCTCGTCACCTTTTCTTATAAGGATAGCAAATAGCTTTCCAGTTTATCTTCGAGTGTGGCTTCGGTTTCCGCAAAGCTGATTTTGACTACCATCTTCCCGCATTTATATAGGTATGGGTTTCTAACCTGACGGATAAAATCAAGCACACGCTCCCGCCCCTGCAACGCCGTATTTACTTTAACATCCCTTATATCAGCAAGCGCCGCAGGGTCAGCGGTGCGTATATCAACGGCGCGCATAGCTTCAAAATTATAATCAATCGCTTGGGTCATATAACAAATACCTCCTTGCCTTACCGTATTTAATGTATATGACCGCACTACTCGTCCTATTACGACAAGCTGTGCGGTCTTGTCCCTTTTTTCGATACTGCCTGTCCGTCACACGTTAAGGCCAACCGAAACAGAAAGCGCCATGTCAATCTGCGACATGACGCTTTTTCCGGCGCTGCCTATATAATCGCCGAGCCTTGAACGGTCTATCGCTCTGATTTGCTCCGTCAAGGCAAGAGAATCTTTTTCAATTCCGCAAGTTTTGGGGATAAAGACATGGGTGGGAAGCGAGGTTTTGTTCAGCTTGCCCGTTATCGGGACTATGATAACCGTGGGGCTGTATTTGTTTCCCTTGTCGTTTTGAACGATAATTGCGGGACGGCGTTCGCCTTGCTCCGAGCCGACAACGGGATTTAAGTCAGCGTAATAAATATCACCGCGTTTTATCATTGCTTGCCCCTCCGTTCTTTCGGCGTGATTTCATATTCCCAACCGTCTTTGGGGCATTTGGTGCATTTCCCCATACCGTCCTCTTTGGTTTCGCTGTAAGTGCGGCGTATGTAATAACCGCCTGTGTTTTCGTAATCTCGTCTGCAATTAGAGCAGAGCGTCATAACATCCGATTTGTTTTTCACGATTCATTCCTCCGATTCAAAAAAATAAAGCCCGTTGCCGGACTTGCTTATGCTTGCACTCGCAAGCTGTAATTGTTTTTTTACACATCCGTCCGTTTATTGTTGAGGAATAGAAGGATAGGCAGAGAACAAAAGCCCTCTGCCCATAGTTTCTATTTCTCAACGGGTCTGTGCGGTTTGGTTTCATTTAGCTGTAACAGCTTGGAAAAGGCCGCACTTGCCCCTTGTTTGTAGAAGTTTTTAATGTTCCGTATTTATCACTCGCCCCCGAAACAGGGCATAATCCCAAGCCGCCTTTGATTTCGGCGTCATAGCACCGCAGCGCCGTTCTTCACGAACGCTGCCGTAACTCCCCCTCGTTCTGAGCGGGCTGCTCCCATTGCGATGTCTGTGGCTGAACAGAAGTACCATTGTTGGGACTGCGGATTATCGCAATCAAGCCGTATCAATAGGCTTGTTTCGGCTCAACGCTTATCGCTCGTCCGGCTTGTCCTGTGATTCTTTATCAATCGCAGGGGCGGGGGTCTTGGCGGCGTTAGCCTTGTTGCTTAACCTTTCGGGCCTCGCAGTCCTGATGTACTTGGGCTATGGATATGACCGACACGGGGCCGGTGTTTTTCAAGGAACCCGGTGAGAGAGAAAAACCCCCTCACTACTAAGCCGAGAAAGTGAGGGGGGTGGGCGGATTTATTTTTTGCTTTCCATCAGATTTTTTAGTTTCGCCAAAATCCTATTCTTGCGGTCGCTGATTGTTTTCCGTGGAATCCCGCTTAATGCGGCGTATTCACGTTCGCTCATGCCAACGCCGCCGTTTGAAAAAAACAGCGCGTCAATCAGCTTGCGTTCGTCATGCGAAAGCAAGTTATAGTAATGGCGCAGTTTTTCTTTCATAACTGTGTCAACGACGGTTTGCTCTACGCTCTTTGCGTTTAAGTCCGGGATAGATTCCTCGCCTGTCGTTTCAACCGTATCCATGTCGCTGTACAGGACTTTGCCGTTGAGGGTGTCGCGTTCCTCTAAGTATTTTTCACGCCTGTTCATTTTGTGGTATTCGCGGTAGACTTCCTCCGTGACCGGCACAAGCTGATCGGCTGTGCGAATAATGAATTGCTTATCTTTCATTTACCTTTCCTCCATTCGTTTTTTTGAAATTGGGTTCAAAAACGAATGAGGAACGGCGGTGCGCGGGCGCGTGGTATCGGCATTTCAATCACCTCGCGCGTATACACGTTTTGGCGGGGTGATAATTCGCCCCAATTCAGCGAAAAAAATAAAAAAGCCATTTGCCTAACTCCTTTCGGGAGTGCGACAAACGGCAACCTTGTTTTGTGGGGAAAGAAAAAGCCCGACAGGACAGCAACACAAAGTTGCCGCTTGTCGGACTCGTAAACATTGTAACCGTCAGGGACGGTTATGCGGATTCGGTATGGGCGCAATGCGCCGATTTGAAATGATACCTACCCGCCTGTGTCAAGTATGCGTACTAAACGGTAAACCTTTATCCACCACAGCACAGACGTTGGCAAGGCGTTCTCATTCCAAACGCTTTTTTACAGATACCGTGTACTGTGATTTAATCGCTCTTTCGGGCGATGGCTCAATATTCAATTTTAAGGGTTACAGATTATGCCGAGCGTGATGCGTAAATTATCCCGACCAATCTATAACAGGTCTTGCACGATTTGGTTTCATGGTAGACTACCGTTGCCTTTCTTGAATGTGGGTAAAGCTCCACTTTTTCGGTAACGTCAATCGTGGTGAAAGTCTTTTGGCAGTAAGGGCATTTGATGATTTTCTGCCCTGCCGTCTTAAAGTGCTTTTCACGCCGGAAAGCAAAGTGCGGCATAAACTCCGGCACAACGCCGTACACGAAAAACGCATACGATACGCCCTCTTGTAGTCCTGTGCTGATTTCATTTTCCATTCCGTAACCACCCCCAATACTTGTCGAAACTGTACGCTAAATAGCGTACTTATGGGCGTAAAAAAGGGCTTTAACTTAGATTCGACCATGACCCCACCCTTTATCTACAATCGCCGTCAGTTTTTCTAAGCGTATCAGCGCGGCGCGTTTTGACACGTTAAAAACACCCGAAATATACTCCGGCAACTGCTGTGCGTAGCAATCGTCTAACGGGCTTGTCCCACGGATAAGCCGGCGCGGTTTTTCGTTGTAATACTTAAAGAAATTCTTAAACGCTTCACGGAGCGCGTGTTTTGGCATGAGGATAGCAGAAGCGAGGAAGTCTGCCTGACGTTCCATAATTTCTATATCGTTTCGCTCTTTTTTGCTCCGGCTGTAATCTATGCGCCCCTCTTTGGCGGCAAGAAATTGATTCTCATAAATACCGGCAGGGCCGAAAGGGTTATCCTCCGCAAAGGCTTTCCTGTGAATAAGCCAATGGCTGCCTTCGTGTGTCATGGTGAACCGCCGCCGTCTTTCGTTCCGCTTAACTTCAAGAGAGCTGTCGATAATAACCGTTCCCGCCGCAACGGGTAATTCTATGACTTGCCCTGTTTCATCGTCCAAAATATCGACCGTACCCTCATTAAACGCCGTCATGCCGAGGACTTGCTTGTTGTAGCAGATACGCCGAAAGTCTACGGTTAGGTTCAGATAAAATTCCAAAAAAGAATCCACGTCAACGGGGCCGGGTATGTACAGAGAATCCGGCGCAAAGTCATAGACAAGGCTCATTGCGTATTGCTCCAATGCCTCATAAGTGATATAGGGGACTTGCGAGAATGTGTAACAAGTTTGAAGTTCAAGCATTTTCGTCACTCCTTTTTCTTTTCTTTCAGATACTTTGTAAACTGCTCCCAATCTTCATCGGTTGCTGTTTCCTTCGCCACACGCAGAGCAATCCGCGCCTTTTTACTTTCATTTATATATCCCGTCAAATCGGGCGGGGCGGCTTCTCGCGCTTTTCCCGCGAGGTCGAAAAAGGTTTGCCTGTCCTCGTCTGATAATTTTAGTGTTTCAACGATTCTGTCAAGTAGGTCAAGTTCAATAGGAGTGCGCCGTCCTGATTCTATATCGTTAAAATAACCCGGCTTAATCCCTACTTGCTCTGCCATCATCCGTATCGGTATCTCTTTTTCGTTTCGCTTGGATTTCAAAAACGCCCCGAATATCTGTCTATCATTCATAACACATATCACCGAACCTTTGTTTTGCCGTCATGTAGCGTACACTCGGCGTTATTTTTTGCGGCGCTGCCGCCGCATCGTTTTTCCTGTTATTACAGGCTTATTTACAATTATATCATACGGTCTGTCCCTCTGTACGGACTGTGTGCCGATTTTGCGAAAATATTTTCGGGATTTTTTCGTTTGCCCTTGAAAACCCTTTATTATCCATAGTTTATCACACCGCTTGTCCTTCTGTACGGACTGTGCGGCGAAATGTAAAACTTTTTTTAGTAATACTCTGAAACGTCTGTTATAAGGGCTTTCATGGCGGTAAGCAGGGTGTCCGGCGCTAAGATTTTCGCACGGCCGCCGAATTGTAAGAGCCAACCGAGGAACACAGGGCTTGCCGACACATCCGCGCTGAACGTCATCCAACCGTCTGCTGTTTCGGTGATATTGACATCACGCCCGAAACGGTCAAAGACCACATTCAACAAAGCAGGGTCAAAGGACAGCTTGGCTTTGACGATTTCACCGCTATACATTCCGAATATTTTTTTGGTATAGGCAGCAACATCAAAATTTTCTGTGCCGATACAGTCGCGCGGCTCGTCAATCTCAATAACATCGCTCATGCGGTCTACACGGTAATGCCGGAGTTCGTTATGTTCGGCGCTGTGGGCTATGAGGTAATAATTATCGTCTTTCCAACACAAAGCGACAGGCGATTGTATGTAGCGGCTTCCGCTTTTGCGGTAGACACGGCGTTTCTTTGCGTTGTAATCGAAGTATTTGAAACTGATTTTTTTGTTACCGTTAATAGCGGCGTGTATCGTGTCTACGCTGTAATACACGTTTTCGTTTATCGTCTTTGGCTGACCGTCCACAAACACATGGCGGTTAAGCTCCTTTGCCTGATGGGTACTTCCGAGAGCGGCGATTTTCTTTATAAGCCCTGCGCTCTTTTTTGTTGTGATGAAGTGAGAGGACTGCACCGCGTCTACCATCAGTTTTAATTCGGCAAGCTCAAATTGCCGATGGGCAACGAAATACCCGACCGTATTGGTCTTTTTGCTTTCCACATTGATACCGAATTGTTGCAAGCGTTCGATGTCCGTGTAGATTGATTTGCGTTCGGCGTCTATGCCATAAAGACGAAGATGCTCAATAAGGTCTTTGACGGACATGGGATGCTCCTCGTCCGTTTGTTCAAGTAGGATTTTCATTAGGTAAAGCTGTTTCAGCTTTTGGTTTGGGGTGCTTGGCATGGTTTCGACCTCCTGTTTTTTCATTCTTTTTCAATTAAAATGAAAATTCAACCACAATCCCTTTGTGGTCAGATAACTTCTTATCAATATTCCATTCTTCTATCTTGGAGGTCGAATTAGCAATAAATTCATCCGACACCGCTATATGGTCTATGCACTCTGGTTGTTTTCGCGTTATTAGTGTAATTTCGTTCATTGAAAACACATCTTCGAGCGCTGCCCTACCGTTTTTTGTAAAATAATAGTTGTCCGAAAAGCTACAATTAAAATCGCCAATGACACACAAGCTGCTCTCTTTTGCCAGACGTTCAATATCTTTGATTTGTTGCGACAAGTCTTGCATGAAATTTTTATGCCGATTCCCATAAATACCGATAACCGTTCCGTATACAATTAAGTTACCGATGTCTGTTTTTAACTCGGCACATACTGCCGTTTGTTCATCGAATGTGGCAAAGTGCCTAACAAGCTCATAATTTGTAAAAATCGTCACACGGGTTTCAGTTGGGTTGTAATATATATTATCTTTCGGCGGTGCTGTGCTGAAACAAGATTTGTATTTCAAATTCAAACGCGAGTCCGTTTCAGTAAGCACTAATATATCAGCCCCCACCCGTTCGCAATTCTCGATTATCAAAGCAAGTTCTTTTTTATGCCGCAATCGCTCGACATTCCACGTTGCAATCTTCATATTGTTTCCTCTTTTTCGGCAATTCATAATTTTTATGACTTATTTGTGCAATCTTTAATAATCAACCCATGCTTATACATGATTGTTAAAAATACAAAAGCTATTATCGTTCCGGCAATGCCAAATACCGCATCAAGATAATCCGGCGTGTTCATAAATCCCATTAGCGGTGATTCACAAATCAAATTAGCGGCTGCTGTGAAAATGCCGAGCATTACAATATATTTGTATTTCACTCCAAACAAAAGCCACATATAACCTATCCCGCAATAAAATATTATGCTTAAAGCGAAATTTGAAACGTGCATATAAAATGACGGGTATATTTGCAAAATAAATCCTATTTTCAAAAAGTCTGTCATATAGCCTAAAATCAACGATACGGCAATACAAATTAACGCCATAAGCCCCAGTGTAGCTGAGATTTTCGCACGGTATTTATATGTTAGCTTTAATGAATCAATTTTGTTAATCATGCCTTCACCTTAAAATCATCCCAAGTAACCGCTGTCCGAAGTTCTATACCGCTATCAACCGCTTCAAAATGCCGCTTGCCGCAATGGATTTTCTGCTTTTCGGGTGTGCGTAAATCGTCAAGTCGCAACGTGCCTTTGGTTTCAAGCACAAAATACATTTTCTTTTCACCGTTTCTTTCGATATACACAGCCCAATCGGGATTATATGTGCCGATGGGCGTTTCGATTTTGAATTTGCTCGGTATTTTGAAAAACATTTTAACTTCGGGGTCGTTGTCAAGTGCAACGGCGAAAGGCCGCTCGACGGTGGTGCTGTCGTAAACAATGTAGTCATACACGCTGTTTCTCACGGCGATTGCGTTTTTGTCAAGGTTCGCCATCAGTTCCTCGCTGTCGAAAACCTCTTGCAGATAAAATTCTTCGCCGTCCAACTTCTTATAGCTGATGCCGTCTATTTCAATGCCGTTTTGTACGGTATGGACGGTTTCGATAAACTGCTCCGTCATAAGCTGCGGATTGTTCAAAAAATCCTGTGCGTGACCGCTCTCGAAAAGAATATCAATATAAAGCGATTGCGGCAGATAACATTCATCGTCAACCATACGCAAAAAATCGGGCAGCCGATTACCGCCGTCGTCTATGTCAAGGGTTTTCACGCCTGTTTCGGCGTAGGTTACGCCGGGGTTATCCACGTTAATCTTCGCCGTCCGTGTGATGATGCGCGCTTTCGGGATTGACGGCAGTTCACGCAATGCCGATAAACACCGTGCCTTAAACAAGGCTTGGTCTACTTGAACGCGGTAAGTGGTCTTTTGTTTAATTCTTTCCCATATTTCCATAAACTCCGGCGAGAGCATGACTTGTTTATTAAGCCGTACCAACACATCTTTTGAAGCGTCACGGATCGGCGGCTTGCTGTCAGTTTTTTTGATTATGCTTTCAAAACGCTCCCGCGCCGCTTCAAACTTTGCGGGTAAATCAAGCGTTCCGTTGAGCAGAGCGTTTTTCATGGTGTCCTTGATGTTGCCGGATTTCGTTACATATCCCTTTTTCTCAAAGTGCGTAATAAGTTCTTGGGCGTCCTCATAGGTTACGGTCTTTTCGGTTTTCACCGTTTCGGTGTAGGTGACGTTCTCTATTGACTCCACGCTGACCTGCTCGGCGGGTTTGTCGGCTATCACTCTCGCAATAACCGGCACAATGATAGGTGCGGCGGCTTGAACCGCAGGGGGTAGTTCTTCCGGCGCTGCTTTGGCAACAGCCGCTTGAATTTCCGGCACGGTTGCCGTGCGTTCGGGCGTTATAAAACCCTTGTTTTCTAAATATGCAATCAGCGTTTCCGCATCGGAGCGTGATACTCGCTTTTCGGTTTTCGTTTCTTCCGTGTAGGTAAGCCCCGCAAACAAGCCAAGCTGTAAGATTCCGAATTTCACGCCTGTTTCCTGTTCTATTTCCTTTTGTAGTGTTTCGGCAAACTCGGCAAAGCTCTCATTCGCCATAACGTGAAGCACGTTTATGTCCTTATCCTCAATCCGTTCGCCAGATTGGTCTACGCAAAGACGTAAGCCACGCCCGACCTTTTGACGGCAAGTGAATGTTGATTTTTGGTCGATAAGAGTACAAACTTGAAACACGTTGGGGTTATCCCAGCCCTCTTTAAGCGCGGAATGAGAAAAGATAAACCGCAGGGGGCAATCGAACGACAACAGCCATTCCTTGTCGCGCATGATGGTGTTGTAAGTGCTGTAATCGTCAAGGGTATCGCCTTTTGTGTTCTTGTAATTTCCCTTTTTATCTTGTGAAAAATAACCGTCATGGACTTTATTTAGACTTGCGGGGAATTGTGAACGCAGTCGTTCATATTTCGGGAGTGCCATCAATTCGGCGTAGGCTTCCTCAAACATTTCGGCGTAAATGCCTTTGCCGCCGTCCTCTGTGCGGTATTTCTTGACTTCATCTATGAAAAACAGAGATAAAACCTTGATTCCTTTGTCGGTGTAAAGCAATTCCTTATCTAAATGCGCTTCGATTGTACGGCGTATTTGCGCCCGTTTGACTATGTTCTCGTCAATATCGCCCATGCTTTTGCCAAGCCGCAAGACTTCGCCGTTTGTAAACTCAATACACTCGCCGCCCGGCAGACAGTCTATGCCCTCTAAAATATAACCCTCATACAGTTCCCGTTCGCCGGACTGCACTAATATATCCGCGTTAGGCTTAACGGTGATGATTTTACGCTCAACCTTGCCGGACTTTGCCGCCCGGTCTATTTCGATTTTTGCAGAAAAACCGTTGTCATTTGAAACCGAAACAAGCCGGATATAAGGCTTGTTATAATCGCCGCTTGCTTGATTGCTCGACACGCTGATTTGCTTAACCAATCCCATTTGATAAGCGTCCACAGGGGTAAGACGGTACAGCGTATTGATTTTTTCGCGGTGTGTTGCCGAATAACGCAAAACACACAGGGGATTGAGCGATGCAATGGCTTCTTTCGCCTTGTCGGTGTTATCCACGCTTTGCGGCTCGTCAATAATGACGATAGGATTTGTGTCCTGTATGTACCGCATAGCTGTTTCACCATTGAGCTTGTCCTGTGCTTGATTGATGATATTCTCGCTCTTTTTGAAAGCGTCTATGTTGATTATCATAACCTCTATATCCGTGCTGACGGCAAAATTCCGCACGGTTGACAGCTTTGCGCTGTTGTATATGAAGAATCGGCAGGGCGCGTTATCGTATTGGACGGCAAAATGCTCCTTTGTGATTTCAAAGGATTTGTGAACGCCCTCGCGGATTGCCACGCTCGGCACAACTATAATAAACTTTGAAAAACCGTATTGGCGGTTGAGTTCAAAGATAGTTTTGGTGTAAACATAAGTTTTACCCGTGCCTGTTTCCATTTCCACGCAGAAATGATTGCCCTCTAAATCGTCCGTGAGCGGTAAACTGTGCCGCTTTTGAACGTCGCGCATATTGGCGAGTAACTGTTCATTGGCAAGCGTGAGAAGATTACCGACACCGTAACCGTTGTCGATTAAGTTCGTCTGCCCCTCATGCTCGATAGTGAACGTGCTGCTTTTCTTTTCTTGACCGCGAAAGAGGTCTACCACGGCGTTTACGGCGGCGGTTTGAAAAGGCTGTATCTTAAATTTCAGCTTCATCCTCTGTACCTCCGTGGACTTCCTCAAATTCTTCTGCCCATTCAGCCAGTTTGCGTTGCAATAACGCCTTGTCAGGCAGATATAGGCTGTATTCAGAAGCGTATATGTTTGAATCTTTCGGCAAAGTCATTTCAACTATGCTGTCGTTCTTTTCTTTGCATAGCAATATTCCGATTGTAGGATTTTCTTTTTCCGTTTTAACATAACGGTCAAAATAATTAACATACATCTGCATTTGTCCGAGGTCTTGATGTTTTAGCTCTTTTGTCTTTAAGTCAATCAGTAAATAACAGTCAAGCAAACGGTTATAGAAAACGAGGTCAACGAAAAAATGCTGTTCGTCATAGGTGAACCGTTTTTGCCGTGCTTCAAATAAGAAACCTTTGCCGAGTTCAAGCAAAAATTGGGATAATTTGTTTATAATTGCCGTTTCCAAGTCCGATTCGCTGTATGCTGTATCTTCCGTTAAATCCAAAAATTCAAGGATAAGCGGATTTTTTAGCATATCACGCGGATTTTCCATTTGCTGCCCTTGCTGTGCAAGCCGCATGACTTCATCTTTATCGCGGGACAAGGCAAGCCGTTCATACAAACTGCTGTGATATTGCCGTTTTAGTTCATCCACCGACCATTGATGCTTTATCGCTTCCAGTTCGTAAAAACGCCGTTCGTCCTCGTTTTTGATTCGCATTAAAATTTGATATTGCGACCAACCTAATCTGAAAGGGTAAGGCTCAATAATTTTTGTTTGTTTTAATTGGAATAAAGTGTATTTTTCAAATTCGTCAGAAATCGTCTGCCGAATTTGATTTTGCACTTCATTTTTCAATTCGGCAGATAATGTCTGCCGAATTGCTTCTGCATAAACTTGGTAAAATTTTCTTGCGTTTTTAAGGTTTGTTTCGGAAAACCCTTTTTTATAACGTCCATTCAAAAACGCCGATAATGCGCCAAGTAAACCTCGTCCGTATTCTGCACGGGCTTTACCGCCTTGTTCTTCCTCAACAATCATTCGCCCAATCTCAAAATAGGTTACGCACATCGTCAAGTCTGCGGTGCGGCCTACAAATCGCCGTGCCTGTTCTATGATTTGCGCTACGTTCTCAAAAAAATCGGTTGCGTTTTGGTTTTTCATTAAATCGCTCATTCACCCGTACCTCCTACAACATTTTTATCGTTATTCCACGGTCACGCATAATCAGTTTGACATTGCTCTTGTCCGTTGCGTTGTCAAAGCATTGGTCTGTAAAGATAATCCGTCCCGGTGCGTAGTCTGCCATCGCTTCGGCGTCCTCCGGCGTGATGTGTTCGGCAAGGCAGACGATAAAAGTTACGTCAGCACCCACGCCGTACACGGTTTTGCCGTTAATATCTATTTCCACTATGTCCTCGCACAAATCTTGCCCTAATTTTAGCATTACCTCGTAAACCACATCTAAGTTTGAACGGTCATCCTTGATAATATCAAGCATACTGCGTAGACGGCGTTCCAACTCCATCAATGAGTTTTCGCCGGATATAGGCGTGTTATCCCATATTTTAAGGTTGGATTCGTCAAGTTTGAACACGCGGAAGCCTATATCAAGGGGCGGTTTATCGCCGTCAAGAGCCATTTGTCCGTCTGTTTCAGTCAGCTTTATTCCGGCACGGCGTATGCGTTCTTTGCCGATTTCGCAGATATTTGTATATCCCGCCTTAAACGCTTCGGATTTTTCATCGCACAATTCGGGTAGTTGCACCATGATAAAGCGACGGTTGCCGCCGTCCTCGGCGTTTAACTGCATGACGGCGTGGGCGGTTGCACTTGAACCACCAAAAAAATCGAAAATTATATCATTGCTTTGCGGATTAGTCGAAAGAACAAGTATTTGGTTGAGCAAGCGCACAGGCTTGGGGGTGGAAAATACTTTTTTGCCCATGAGTGTTGCTGTTTCCTTCACGGCTTCATCATTGTGTCCTACTTCTGTAAACGGCCACCATGTTGAAGGTACAACGCCATCTTGAATTTCTGATAAGAACCGTTTTATTCGCGGACGGGCATAATTCAAATCCGGACCCCAATACAATCTATTATCTGCGGCTATCTGCTCATGTTTCTCTCTTGAATAACGCCATACCGCATTTTCGTCTGGCCACACATCTTCCCCGGTTTTTGGGTGTTTTATGGAATACCACAACGTCGGGCGCTCCCAACGTGACTTGTTGCTAATGTAATTATCAGAACTCCAATCGCCCCGTGGGTCGTTATCTAAATTATTGTAACGCTGTAATTGCTTTTCTGTTCGTGGTAAAAGGTTGCGCTCAAAGTCACTTGATTTTTGATAAACTAAAATATAATCGTGCATGGGTGCTATGCCGGGATCGTCATTAGATACAGCGTATTTCTTTTGCCAAATAATTTGTGCCACAAAATTTTCTTCGCCAAATACTTCATTGCATAGCTTTTTGAGATTGTCTACTTCATGGTCATCAATGCTAATAAAACAAACCCCATCATCACGGAGCAGATTCGCCGCAAGCCGCAAACGTGGGTACATCATATTGAGCCAGTTAGTATGAAAACGCCCCATTGTTTCGGGGTTGCTTTTCGTAGTTTGGCTTGTGACTTCCTTGTACCGTGCCATAGGGTCGGCAAAATCATCGGCGTACACAAAATCGTTGCCTGTGTTATAGGGCGGGTCAATATATATCAGCTTCACTTTGCGGTAATAGCTTGTCTGCAAGAGCTTCAAGACTTCGAGGTTATCGCCCTCTATGTAGAGGTTTTGGGTCGTGTCAAAGTTCACGCTTTCCTCTTTGCAAGGGCGCAGAGTGCCGGTGGAACGCTTTTGAGCAAGCTGTAAACACTCGCTTTTGCCCTTCCACTTAAACTCGTATTTCTCAAAATCGTCCGTGATATATTCGCCGCACATCGTCAACAGCTTGTCTATATCAAGCCGCCCCTCTGTGAAGCATTGCGGGAATACGGAGCGGAGTTTATCACGCTCGGTCTGCTCTATATTCATTGAAAGACCGTCTAATTTTTCATTCACCTTTGTTTCCCTCCCTGTCTACGCCTTGCGATTCTAATTTTTTTATTGCTTTTAAGGTTAAGTCCACCCAATTATCTTTTTCATTCATTGGTTTTTGCTTTGAGGATTCATGCGAATAACTTACGATTTCAATAATCAAGGTGCGAATATCCGTGTGAACGTCAAGCGTTTTTGCCAAGTGCTTTAATCGGCTTATTTCTTCGGTGACTTGCCTTGAATTGTAAGCGTCGATGCAATATCGGGAAAGGACTGCGATTTCTTCAAACTCTTTTTGCGTAAGTTTTCTGCTCATGCCCTACCTCCCGTTACTTTTATTACGAATTGCCGTTTTAACGCCGCCTTTAACCGCGCTCCGTCCGTCAAACACTTAATCTGTTCGTCAAGCTCCACATCAAGCCGCATACCGTCAAGGAATAATTGTTGCTCACGTTGCTTTAATTCCCTTTGCGCGGTGGTTTTACGTTTTTCGGCTTGCACCTTTTCCGCTATGGAGTTTGCCCTTGTAAGACCGCTTGTTAATGTGCTGACTTCGGCGCGCAGGGCTTCAATGTTCCGCTCCAACCCTATTTTTTTATCTATCGTCAAAACCTTCAGCCGTTCGATTTCTTCTCTGACCGCACCGCCCATGTCGGCGATAACGCGGCGGGTGTATTCGTCGGTTGAGATAAGCCCGTCCATTTCATGCGGTGGAATACGGCTTGTGGATTCCCGCAGCCAACGGACTGCCCTGCGGTTATCCTCTGTAAACGAAAGTACAGGCAATCCCATAATATAACGGCAATCATCATCTGTAAGAGTTCTGCCGGATTCCGTTTTGCCTGTTAGGGTTACAAACTCGGCTCTATCGTCTGCCATGCCCTTGTTTTCTGAAAACACTTCCACGCGGTACAGCCCAATCGTGCAGGGTTCAATGTTGCCGTCAACCGTTATCGTGCCGCTATCGGCGCACCCTATTTCCTGTATCACGCCCCTGCCGATTACGCTTGACAGCGTGATTCTTCCGCTATGGGGCTTGAAGTCGGGCGCAATGCCGTACTTGCGTAAACTCGTATACGGTTTGTTTCGGCTGCCTGTGAAATAATAAAACAAATGGGGCGGTTCGTTCTGCACGGTTACGGTTTTTGCCTGTTCGTCTATTTCAAAACCGTTCTCGGTATGTTTTTCATTGTAATTCTCGAAATAGTAGCGTGTCAGCGTCCATAATTCAGCGTTTATCTCTTTAATCCGTTGCCCTATGTACTGCGGTGAAACGGTTACGCCATCGGCAATGGTTTTACTGAATGAAGTAAACAGCGATTGCTCGGCCGTTTCCACAAGCTGTTTATTTTCGGTTTCGTATTCGGTTAATATCTCGTCAAACGCTTTATCTATCTCGTCTTTTGACCTTGCGGCGGCAATGAGTTTACCGAAGTCACGGTCTATATTCACGTTCAGATTGCCGATAACATCATCAGACAGCCCGATAATGCCGTCATATTGTAAAATCCGCTTGTTGATAAGCTCCAACATCCGCACATCGGCAAAATTGTTTCGGTTTAGGAAATTCAGCACAAGCACATCGGTCTGCTGCCCCTGTCGATGGCAACGGTTGATTCGCTGTTCGATTTTGAGCGTGTTGTATGGCAAGTCGTAGTTTATTAAGAACGAGCAAAATTCAAGGTTAAAGCCCTCGGCGGCTATGTCGGTGGTTACGAGTATGACCGCTTCATTTTGAAACCGCTCCATGACTGTGTAATCACGGCTGTAATCGCCGTTGAACGTCAGGACTTTGCCCTTGTATTCGCTTTTTTCATTCAGTAATTTATAAATGTACTTCTGCGTTTCGCGGTTTTCTGTAAAAATCAAAGCCTTTTTATTTGCGCCGAGCCGTTTCAGTTCAGTAAATCCCTTTTTGAGTGCGGTCAGCAGTTCCCCGCCTTTTGCATTATCGGTTATGCTTTCGGCAAGGGTCAGCATGGCTTTGATATAGTTGTGTTCGTCAACGATTTTACTGTCGCTGTTTTCCTCAACCATTGCCGCAAGCCGTTTTTCCACACCCTGCAATGTCTTTTCCAACGCAAAAGTCGAGGACGATAACGTGCGGAACAGCATGAGCGTAAGGTCGTATAGTTCCATCTTGGGGAAAGCGTATTTTTTGCTCCGTGCAAGGTAATCGTCAAGCATATCCGATAACTGCTGTTCCTTTGCGGTCGGCGTAAAATCAACCGTCATAGGCAGCCGTTCGGGGATTTTAACGTAGGTCGTAACTTGTGGGCGCGTGGTACGGAAACAAAACTTACTTACCCTGTCGGCAAGCTCCGCATAGTTTTCCGGCTTTCGGAAATACCGCTTGTAAAAGCTGTCGGCGTCCGGCAGAGCCGTTTCGTCTATAAAATATATTAAGCCGTACAAGTCCATGACGGAGTTTTGCATCGGTGTGGCGGTCAGCAGAATTTTGAATGAGCCGATGACAGCTTCACGGATCGCCGCCGCCCCTTTGTTTTCGCCTGTGTAAATCCGGCGTAGGTGGTGTGCTTCTTCAAATACGGTCAAATCCCATTCAATGCGGGATATATACTCCGCTTTTTCGGTGGCAAAGTCGTAAGTGGTGATAATCACGCCGTCTTGGTCGAATGGATTGGCGTTTCCGTCCTGTATCTGCTCTTGAAATGCGGCGTTGCCGTCAATCGAACAGAGCGGAACGGAAAACCTATCGTCAATGATTTTCGTCCATTGGTGCAAAAGCGGCGTAGGAACGACAATCAGTATTCGCCGCTTGCCCTCATACCAACGCTGTGTGATTATCAACAGAGCCTCAAAGGATTTTCCGAGAGATCCGTCGTCGCACAAAATCACGCCTTTTAGATACGGCGAACGCAGGGCAAACATGGCGGCGGCTACTTGGTACGGATAAATCTCAATGTCGGAGGAAGCGAACGCCGGCACAAATCTATCAGAGCCGTTTATGTTTTCTAACATTCGGGCTTTGTAATAGGCGTGAAATGGCGATAACTGCACGGCGGTTTCCTCCTTTTGTGTTTATTTTTTTCATGTTCATTCTTCGGTATTGTTTTCTTCGGAGTGGATAATCTCACAAATATCTGAAATATCACATTTAAGCTCATGGCATATTCGGACAAGTACATCGGTGTTTACGTTGTGACCCTTTGACAGTTTCGCTATCGAGGCCGTAGACAATCCGCAAGCCTCGCGTAAGTCCTTCTTTATCATGTCTTTGTCTAACAGCAAATGCCATAGTTTTTTATAACTGATTCCCATGCCGTTCACCTCAGTTTTTCTTTGCAATAATACAAACCATTTCAATTCTACCATAAAAAAGATAATATTTCAAGTAAAAATTTACGAACGCAAATCACGGATTGAATAATGGCAGTTTTTCATATGTTTTTTGTTCTTTTTGTTAAATATAATGCTGTTAAATATAATAGGGGCTGTGATTATTTATCACGCCCCTGTTATATTTTTACATACATTACACATTTATAGCGTTCATTTTATCAAGTGTTTACAAAGAATATCCAAAACACCGTCAATATCAAGGGGCTTTCCAATATGCCCGTTCATTCCGGCGTCAAAACACTTTTTTACATCTTCCTTAAACACATTTGCAGTCATGGCGATTATCGGAATATTTTTCGCTCTCACTACATTAAGTGCGCGGATATTTTGGGTGGCTTTATATCCATCCATAATAGGCATCCTTATATCCATGAAGATAATATCGTATTTTTCGGGTTCGGCGGCAAACATATCTAACGCCTCTTGTCCGTTTTGGGCGCAATCAATAATCAAGCCGCTATCTTCCAAAAGCGATGTAAACACAAAACGGTTGCTTTCCATATCTTCGGCAACCAACAATCTTTTTCCTTTCAGCAGTTCTTTTGTCGTGTCTGTAATGCCGACCTGCATAATATCACCCTTGCGCGATGTATCGGTATTACTCGGATTGTGAACCACGCGAACGATGATTGTAAATTTTGTACCTTTGCCCAAATCTGATTCAACCGATATTTGACCGCCCATTGATTCAACAATGCGCTTGCAAATGGCAAGTCCTAATCCCGTACCGCCATATGTGCGCGTAGTTCCGCTTTCTGCTTGTTCAAAAGCGTCAAACAGCTTTTCGTGATGTTCGGGAGATATACCGATTCCGCTGTCTGCTACCACTACACGAAGATCGCAGTACCTGTCGGTCTTGCCGTCCAACAATACATCCAACTGAATATTTCCGCTCTCATGCGTAAATTTTATCGCATTGGTTAATAAATTCGTTATTACCTGCGACAGCCGCAGACCGTCCCCTACGACGGTGAAAGGTATTTTTTTGTCAACACTTACAGTTACCCTTTGTTTTTTCGCGTCTGAACTAACATGAGTAACTGCAAGTATCTTGTTTATCATATCCTCTACATTAAATTCAGCGTTCGAGAGTTCCATCTTGCCTGCTTCGATTTTAGCTAAATCAAGTATGTCGTTTATAATGCCAAGCAAATGAGTAGAGGCTTCTTTGATCTTACTAAAGGAATAATCCTTTTTTTCAATATTACTCGCTCTTTCTCCGATTGTAGTCATACCCATGATTGCGTTCATGGGTGTACGGATTTCGTGGCTCATGTTTGCGAGGAACTCGCTTTTCGCTTTGCTGGCTGCCTGCGCTTGCTCCCTCGCGGCTGTTATTTCAGTCACGTCAACAGAGTGCTGAAGGTGAACTTTTCTGCCATCCATCCAGTGTATTAAACAGTCGGTGTTTTGGTATGTGCGCTTGGTTAAGGTGCTGTTTTCTTCCCATACAACAATCGAATCAGGGTTTTCTGCAAGCCTGATGCAGGGGCAAAAATCACATCGTTCATTGAACCCTTCCTGTAAAACCTTGTAACAAATTTGTCCAATGCCGCTGCCTTCAATTCCATAGTGTTTCTTCATCAAATCATTTATGAAAAGGATTTCACCGGTTTCGGGAACAGTAACGTAGATCATCGCGTCCAACCCATTCAATATGCTTTCCAACGCGCCAAGTGTGTTGCTTCTCGCTATATTGGATTCCTCGATTGTTTCCATCATTTTATAGTGTTCACGCAAATCGCGTGTGTATCCGATTATGATATTCTCATCTCCATATTTAGTTCTTACAAGCGTAACTTCCGTAGGAACATAAGTATCATCATCAGGTATTCTAAGCATCCATTCAAAAGTGCAACGGCCTTCGTCAAACGCTTTACTTAGTAAAGCGGTGGCTTTCTCGTCGGAGCGCTGACCGTCCGGCTGATACACAGGTAGACAATCCGAAATAAATCTATCTATATATTCTTGTTTAGTATTGAATTTGTAAAACTCCAAGGTCGCCATATTGCAATCAATTATATTGCAATCCTTGTCCCATATTCCGATGCAAAGCGGCGACGTGTCCAACATCAGCATCATGCGCTCGTTCATTTGTTCAAGCTGATACTGTGCTTTTTTCTTTTTGTCTACGTCCATCAACGCACCGGCTAACCTTAATGGCATACCGTTTGCATCTCTCAGCGTTTTACCGAAAGCACGGAAATAACGATAACCTTCGTTTTTTGTCATCATGCGAAATTCAAAATCGAAAGGCGTCTTGCCTGTAACATCGTTAATGTGGGCAGCAAAGCCATTGTACACACCGTCATTGTCATCGGGGTGTGTTATACGGATTACGCTCCCGAAAACATTGGGGAAATCGTTTTCATCAGTATAGCCAAGCATATTCCTGATTTCATTTGACCACATAATTTTGCTATCAGGCGTTATTATATTATTTTCCATATTTTCAATGTCCCACAGAGCCATCCCAAGCGCATCGTCTGTAAGCCGATGTTTCATAAGGTCATATTCTGTTTCGTAATATTTACGCTCTATCGCATTGCGTTCAATAATATTGATTTGGTTATTTATACGTACCTTGACTGTCGCGGAATTAAAAGGCTTTGTTATATAATCTGCCGCGCCCAAATCAAACCCTTTTTCTTCGGATGCCGCATTATCAAGCCCTGTTATAATAATTACAGGGATGTCACGGGTTTTTGGGCAATCTTTCAGATTCGCAAGAACTTCATAACCGTCCATGTCAGGCATGAGTATATCAAGCAAAATGACGTCAGGCATGAGTTCCTCTGCCGTTTCCATTGCTCTAAGGCTTTCCACAACAGCGTAAACAGTATATGCGGTATTCAAAATTTCTTTCAATTTTGTAATGCTATTTGGGTTATCATCAATAATAAGTACGCTGTATTTGGTTGCCTTATCCATTCGCCGTTGTCCTTCCTTCATATAATATTGAAACTGTATTTATCTCGTCCGTTTTGCTTGGATTGATACAGCATCATATCGGCTTGTTCAATAAAGTCTTTGGCTGTATGCGTATGTTTTACAACGCCTGTTATAATACCGATAGAAATTGTAACGTGCTTTGCCACAACGCTCTTTTCATGCGGAATACGGCGGTCACGAACATTTATCAGCATCCTTTCCGCAACCTTCCGCGCACCGTTTTCGTCCGTATTCGGCAAGACAACAATAAATTCTTCGCCACCGTAACGGGCAACAAAATCATCTTCTCTCGGTATGCTTTGTTTAAGAATCTCAGTAATGACAATTAAGCAATCATCACCCGCACTGTGACCGTATGTATAATTGTACGGCTTAAAGAAGTCAATATCCACCATCATCAAAGTCAACATACTGCCGGAGCGGGACAAGGACTTTATTAAACGGGGTATTGATTCATCGAAGTAACGCCTGTTATATATATTTGTGAGTCCGTCTAAAAAGAGTTTTTCATTTTCTTTTTCAAGTTTGCGAATTTCAGTAACATCTCTAATGATGATGCCAAGATTGCCGCCCGACATTTGAAACAGGCTTACAACCGATACGCCGTCCTCGCCGTTTTTACGAATTATACGGCTTTCAAATCCGGCGGTTTCGCCCTTCAATGCGCATGGAATGTGCTGCTTTATAATATCTGACAAAGTTTCATTTCCGAAAATGATTCCAAGCCCATCGGCGGTAATCTCACGCTTTGTATATCCAAATACATGGGTTGCGGCAGGATTAACGTATATAACATCAGCATTTTCGTTAATTGACAAAACAGGATGCGGAGAGTTTTCAACGATGGAGTATTGGTTTTCCATCGCGTCACGTTCAAAAACACTTGAAAAAACGTCTGTAACAAGAATGGCGAGGTTGATTTCGCTTTCATCCCATTTTCGTCCATCATCTTCTCTTGAAAAATCAATAGCGGCGCACATTTTCCCTTTTATGAAAACAGGCGTTGTTATATAGTTGTGAAAGTTTACGCGGTATGGCTTCATAGCTTCCTTGAACACCGGATCGTTGGAATGAAGGCACAAATCGCTTTCCTTGCTTATTAAAAGATTATTGATGATAGATGATAAATTTTCGTTAAGCTCAAACCTGCCGCCGATTCTCGTTTCTAAGTTTAATTCGGGTTTTATCCATTCGTTTTGACATACGAGAACACCTTCATCTAACTTATACAACAATAATTGGTCTATATCCATAAACTCGCCAACCATACGCAACGTATCCGTAAGCAATGAATTAGTAAAGGTGTCGAAGAAAAAGCTGTGGGCTATTTTTGTCATCAACGCCTGTTGACGTTGCCGCTCTATGAGTTTGATTTGATTTTTAACCCGAATTTTCACAATATCATGGTGAAACGGTTTAGAAATATAATCAGCCGCACCCAAAGAAAGCCCCTTCTTTTCATCATCTATGCCGTCAAGCCCTGTAATAAAAATAACCGGTATGTCAAGGGTTTTGGGGGAGCTTTTTAACGCCGTGATAACTTCGTAGCCGTCCATATCGGGCATAAGAACATCAAGCAAGATTACGTCCGGCATTTCATCTTCCGCAGTTTCAACCGCCCTGCAACTGTCGATTACAGCGCAGACGGCATATTCGGGTTTCAGAATTTCCGAAAGCGCCGTTATGTTGTTCGGTTCGTCGTCAATTACAAGGATAGTATGTTTTTTCGTTTTATTCATTCCCGGACACCAAATCCTTTCGTAAATTGTTAAGAGAGGTTAGGGCATCCCAAAATTTGTACCCTTCTATGTGAGTTATTAGTTCTTCTGTGTTCGGTATATCGTAAAGCTCGTCAATGAGGTCTATACAGTCCGTGTTTTTCTTATTTAACAAATTTTCTAATGTGTCAAATAATTTAATAGTTTTTTCCATGTCAACGGTATCTGTTTTGTTTATATCCCTCATTTCATTTAACAGCGGGGCCAATTCGGAAAGAACCAAATCAAGCTCTGTTTTCAATACATTCATTTCTTCATCTTTAAGCATAGCATTTTCGTGGGCAAGCGAAGCCTCCACTTTGAATGCTGCGGTTTGAAGCTCCTTTTTACCCATTTGTCCTGCATTGCTTTTCAGCGTATGTGCCAATCTGTGAGCCGTCTTTATATCGCCGATGTCAACAGCCGAAATAATATCGTTATAGGTGGTTTGGTTGTTTTTGACGAAATTGGTTTTAATCATTTTTTGCGCTTTGCTTTCTTCGGCTGCTGCTCGGCGTTTGTCGATAACCGTGTAACCCTCAATCGGAATATATTTAGCCAAGCAGCGCCACAACTCTTGTGTTGTAAAAGGTTTGCCGACCGTATCATACATTCCGCTTGTTTTATAATGCTCTATGTCGTTTGACATGATATTTGCCGTTAAAGCAACAATCGGCGTTTTAACACCCATTTTTGTAATTCTTGCCGCGGCGTCAAGTCCGTCCATCACGGGCATATGGATGTCCATGAAAATCAAATCAAACGGCGGTTCATTATTTTTTTTGCGTTTCCTTACAATATCCACGCCTTCTTTTCCGTTTTGAGCCACGACACTTTTCAAACCCACCCTGCCTAAGTGGTCGCATATAACTTGTTGATTCAAGCTGTTATCCTCGCAAACCAGCACTTCACCCTTGAAGTTGGGTTTTTCAAAATCATTGATTACGATTTTTTCATGAGGTATTTCGGTTTCGTCAATCAATCCGAATGTAAGCTCAAATGTAAACTTACTGCCGACACCGGGGGCGCTTTCCACGTTTAACGTGCCACCCATCAAATCAACAATATTCTTTGTAATCGTCAGCCCCAAGCCGGTGCCGCCGAACCTCCGCGTAATGCTGTCCTCCGCTTGTGTAAACGGATTGAATATTCGCTCGATTTGTTCAGGGGTCATGCCTATACCGCTGTCTTTAATCTCAAATTGAATGGTCACACTGTTTTCGTCTGTGCTTAAAATAGATGCTAAGAATTTCACTGTGCCGGAGTTCGTAAACTTCACGGCGTTAGACAGCAGATTCATTATAATCTGCCGTAGCCTTAACGGATCGCCGAGCAGCTTTTTCCCGATGGACGGTTCGGCATAACAATAAAGCATTATCCCTTTTTCTGCGATTTTAGGCATTATCGCAGATTGGCAATGTGCGAATATGTCAGGTAAATCAAAGGGGATATTCTCAAATTCGATTTTGCCCGATTCGATTTTGGAAATATCAAGTATGTCGTTGATGATTTTGAGCATCCATTCGGCGCTGTCTTGAATGTTGCTCAAATAGTTCCGTGTTTTATTTGAAATATCATCCGATTGCGCAAGTTCGGAAAAGCCTATGATGCTGTTCATCGGCGTTCTGATTTCATGGCTCATATTTGCTAAGAATACGGTTTTTGAACGGTTTGCGCTTTGTGCGGCTTCTTCCATTTCCTTGCGCTCTGTAATGTCACGGGCGACCCCCATTATTCCCACCGCTTCACCGTTGAGTATAAGAGGAACTTTATTTGTTTCAAAAAGCCTCACCGTTCCGTCTGAGGACGGAACTCTTTCTTCATGTACGGATGCCTTGTTCTCGGTCAGTACCGCGCTGTCTGTTGCCCTATATTCTTCCGCAAATTTTGTCGCTATTCCAAGACCGCTTTTATCATCTTTACCGATAAGGTTTTCCTTAGCTATACCATGATATTTTAATAATGTTTCATTACAACGTGTGTAAATGAAATTTGCGTCCTTGCAGAAAATGTGGTCGGGGCTTGAATCAAACATAAGTTGGAGCATGGCGCGTTCATGCTCTAAGTTGAGTTGCAAGTTCTTCATTTCAGATATATCCATAAGCGCACCGGCGACACGGACGGCCGCCCCCTCTGCGTTGCGTATGGCTGAACCCGCGGCGAGGAAATGTGCGTACTCGCCATTTTTCTTCCGCAAGCGGTATTCGACGTTAAACGGTGTTTTGCCGGTGGTGTCAAGCAAGTGTCCGGCGAAAGCAGTCAGGGTGCTTTCTGCGTCATCGGGGTGCAGACAAGCAATCCAACTGGTAAACACATTGGGGAAATCTTCGGAGCTTGAATATCCTATCATTCCTCTAAATTCGTCCGTCCACATGACCGGCGTATTCGCATCCATAGGGTTATCAAGATTGATTTCAGCATCCCACAAGGCTATTTTTGCCGCTTTAATGACGGTGTTT
>Ga0131853_10003143_pt1 | contig 29595 bp, 17 predicted proteins | sample TergutLab28metaG_FD_92764 | JGI IMG/M metagenome (GOLD analysis project Ga0131853, IMG submission 92764) | Labiotermes labralis P1 segment gut microbial communities from Petit-Saut dam, French Guiana - Lab288 P1 (version 2) (version 2) | ecosystem: Host-associated > Arthropoda: Insects >... | reverse complement strand
AGAAATTCTGGCGACATAATTTCTTGGCAGAAAATCAATCAATTTTTCCCTGTAGCGGTTCACCTTGTCCATTCGGCACAGGCGACACGTCCATGATATGGAAATTAGAAATTTTACCTACGAGTTATGGACGAATATGTAAACTACTTAAGCAAGTCAGCTATTCAATTACCAAAATTCTCTCTCTCTCTCTCTCTGGCGTGAGAGCCCCCAGTGTGCCAGGGTCTCCTCTTTCACGAGGTTTCTAGATCACACACAACGACGTACCACAGTCGGTTGGACTCCTCTGGACGAGTGATCAGCTCGTCGCAGAGGCCTCTACATGACAACACACAACACTCACAATAGACAGATATCCATGACCCCGGTGGGATTCGAACCAACAATTTCAGCAGGCGAGCGGCCGCAGACCTATGCCTTAGATCGCGCGGCCATTGGGACCGAAAATTGTCTAAACTATCGTCAATTTACCGGACACACATGCGTTATATCACCGCTGAATTTCACGTCAAAATTTGAACTCATAAGCCTCTAAGTAAGTCCAGCCTGCAAATACGACATGACTTGATACCTTCATGCACAAAGCTGATTCTGAACACATGGAACGTATGCAACTCAAATTAACTATTTTTATTCTCCCTGATATCAAGGATTTACTAATTAAATGCCTGTACCGGCCTCAAAATCCTCTTCAAGATTCTGCTTTGTCTACCTCTTTGAAGTCGTTTTGAGCGCTGCAATGTCATATTACTTTCACGCATTACGTGTCCATTGTCCTCCTTCTTGCTATATCTAGGATCAGCAGTCGCTTCGACTAGGTACGTTATCGATTTAAAGCTGTAGCATTTATCAGTTCCTGCCGGTACCCAAAGCATTTTATTTTCTCCTTTTGTCCTTGTACAGTATATTGCACCCCTTTCGTGTCACTCGACGCCTTTATCTCACCACCGTATTGTAACAAACGTAATATGACCACACACCTGTACAGTCCTCGGTATCATTAACCACGTGTTTAACATCACTCCATTCCAACATATGTATATTTGTTTTATTATAACACAATGCCCTCCTGCCGGTAGGGCTGATGCTCTATAGTTTATTGCTGTAAATGTTTAAACAAATTTACTTTGTTATTTCACTGCCTCGATAATCTATCTAACTAACTAACTAACTAACTAAGTCCACCGAACGGTCCTACTTGAGAAGCAAACAGACCCTCAGAAAGTCAAGAAGTTCCCTGCATTTTATGAAAGCCGAAGGTTCATTACCGTGTACACAACAGCCCCTGTTTCTTACCATACTGAGACACATCAATTCACTTCATGCCCTCTTATACTATTTCTCTAGCATCCACTTTAATATTATCCTACTTTCTATACCCAAGTCTTCAAGTGGTTCTTCCCTGCAGGTTTCCCATCAAATTTCTACACATTTCAACACCCTAATACTGTAATATCTGGTTGTTAGTGCAAATCATGAAGTAACTCAATATGCAATTTTCTTCAGCCACCGGTTACCTCAGCAGTATTACATATTCCATTTCGTAAATACTTTTTGCCATAGTCAACATTAACGCGATGCTTAAAAATTAAAACTGATAATTTATTATAAAATAATGGGCAGACACATATGTACAAAATGTGTTCAGCTTGTTTATTGTAAACAGTGTTGTGATTTAAATACACAACCCTGCCACAACGAAAAATTAATGTGACAAATAATTCAATAGCCTTCCTCATTACGAGCAGCATGAACCGCAGTATATCACAGTGCTGAACGTGTTTTGTCTACTTTCATTAGCGCCGTTTGTGTATACATGACCGCAAAGCTGACGGTACCTGCACGTCTTCACCACCGAGTACTGCCCTCCAACTTCTCGTGACTGGGCTGGAGACGCTCAGCGGCGCGGACACGAGTCGGCTCGGGTGACGGTCAGCTCGGACCTTCTGCATATCGGACACAGCTAATTGCATGAGGCACAAGTCGCTTTCCATAAGTACACCCAGCTCAGAGCGCCACAGAATCAGCGGCGGCTAAGCACTCTCTAGAAGTGGCCAGGAAACAAGGAACGAAAACCGTTATGGCGTCCCCATAACGCCGAATAATTAAATTAAAAAAACTTGGCATACCAAAAGAGGGGCTACACGGTATGGCTAATGCCACACGAGAGGCACACAGACGGCAAAATAAAAATCACGTCTGAGGAACGGGACAGCGTAGTCAGCAGGGCGACAGCTACGGGCTGGATAGTCCGGTGTTCCAAACGGGCAGAGGTAAGTGATCTTCTGTCGTCCAAGAGCGTCCAGATCTGCTATATAGCCCCTGCTTCCTATTCGATACGTAGGGGCGTTCATTCCCGCGGCTAAAGCTACCGGGGCACGAATTTGGCCACTCATCTCCATCTATTGCCCAGGTACAGAATGAGTGGCGCTATACCTCTGCCACCTCTGGGCGCCTTCCTGGCGTGGAAAGGGACAACTGTACCTTAACCTTATTCGGAGAGTGATATGAAATCAGAAATCGCATTACAGCCGATTGCGCCTAAATACGCGACTCTCAAACCGATCTATGTGACTACACCGCAGCCGCGTTGAGACAGCACCGCTTTAGTCACGGACATTTCAAGAACTACAGTGGAAAACATACGACCTTAAAATCTGCCCACAAAGTTTGAAGACAAATGTTTCCAGATCACTAGTTTCAGCAAAACCCCAGTCTTTTATTTCCCGCTCGTTCAAAGCGTCCGATATGTCAGACAATAATTTTTCTTGATATGGATTAATCTAGTAGTATAGGTCTAATATGACGACTGCGCGACGTCCTCCCCGTAGAGCCACGTCAGCAAATTTTATGTTCCTGAGGGTCCTCAGCTGCAAGTCGAAACCATTTCAGTAGCAGACAGCATGTATCGTGTACCCACATTACTTACTTACTTACTTACTTACCTATTTATTTACCTGCTTACTCCATTGAGCAGAGTCCTTCTTGAGAATCTAGCCGGTTCTCAGCTTGTCAAGAAATTCCCCGCATTTTACGGAACCCGAAATTTCATTACCGCATTCACAAGAGCCCGCTACCTGTCCCTATCCTGAGTCAGATCGATCCACTCAATGTACCCACATTCCACTTCCTGAAGAACCTTCGTAATATAACCCTCCCATCTACGCCTGGGTCTTCCAAGTGATCTCTTTCCCTCACGTTTCCCCACCAAAACCCTGTATACGCATCTCCTCTCCCCCATACGTGCTACATGCCCCCTCCCCATATCATTCTTCTCGATTTGATCACCCGAACAATAATGGGTGAGGAGTACAATCATTAAGCTCGTCATTATGTAGTTTTCTCCACTCCCCTGTTACCTCGTTCCACTTAGATCCAAATATTCTCCTCAACATCCTAATCTCAAACAACCTCAGTCTACGTTCCTACCTCAATGTGAGCGACCAGGTTTCACACCCATACTGGTATACGCACCTAGGATGCATTTAAGTTAAAGACTAGTACCAGTGCACGTAATGTGAACGGACACACTCAGCAGCTTACACACTGGCCAGTGCCAAATTTGAAGTATACTTTTTTAAATGTAAATTTATTATTATTATTATTATATTTATATTATCACCTTTATGCAGGGTATTACAAACACATTCCTGAAACAACCGCGTTTCTAAGGTATATAATGCTGCAGCTGTTCTGTATTTACAATTTCTGTTACATGTAATGTTATTTCGCACGTTAAACGTGTTTTGTACTTTTGCATTAGTTTATTATTATTATTATTATTATTATTATTATTATTAGCCTTAGTGGTAATATTAGCACCTAAACAAGAACAAATTTTGAAGTTACGTAATTTTGTTCATCACCCTTCATCTTATTGCTCCTCGGTTCAAACATTTTCTGCAGCAATTTGTTCTCCAAAATTTTCAATCTACGCGCGATCTAAGGTTCTCCCAGCGGTGCATATAACAATCCAATTATTCCGAACTACGTTGGTTTCTTAGCGTCTGCTCGGAGTTCTTAAACTATGCCAAATTCAGAAGGCCTGTATAAAGAACACTTCGATTATGATCACATTAGGTGTATTTTATGCATGCAGCGGAACTATTTACGCAGTAGGCGAGTTTCGTTAAGGAATTAATTCTCCTGTTGTGGGGTCGCCACTGTGAAAGGCTCTGTGGCATTGAGAATGAGATGTAATATGGGAGCAAGAATGAAGTTGAGTGTGTGTATGTGTGGGGCGGGGGGTGGATGTCGAAAAGAGAATAATAAGCAGGCAGATGGTGGACAGGCGAAAGGCAATACGACCCTGCGGGACGGAGAGCCCTCATCACGTCCGCGGCCGTAGTCCCTCTTATGATTGAGTGGCCCTTTCCTCCGCGGTGTGCACTTTTCCTATTTGCATCTAGTTATTCTAATATAGCCCCAGTACACATTCTCTTCTCAGATGTAATCACATGACTCTGGTTAATAATAGACGAGGGCAGATATCCTACCTGCTGCTGCTGCTACGTTTCCATTTTCTTTGTCACGGAAAACAAGATTTTATACAAAGAATGACACAGAAATGTAACAGAGTTTACACAAATTATGCTTAAATTACCTTAGGTTATGTTTGAACTTAATTCACAATTCCATTAACCCCCGGCCGCAGATGGAATATACAGCAATCCACCATTGGTGTACGTCCCCAACTGTGGCTAGCGAGCGCCAAAGTCCATGGAAAAATGGGGGGGAGGGGGGAGGGTGGTAGTAAAATTATATTTTAGACTAGGATCATATTTAGAGATGGGCGAGGTGGGCGGTCGCCCGAGACGCAGAACTGAAGCGACGATGAGACGAAGGGACGCCAAACCGACGACTTTGATCTGTTTCGCGAAATACTGGTAAGTACTCTCTTTGCGGACTACGCTCCAAGCATCTTAACCTTGACACTAGACAGGAACGAGTGGTCAGCTTCATGGCACGGCCACTTTAACCCCGTGGTGACAGCCCACGCTTCCCACTGAAGAAGAAGTTGGTTGGGCCCCAAAGCCGGTCTGTGACGTGGAGACAAGAATCCTGCACGTGCCTGAAACTGCGAGATGAGTTCCAGGAGACACGAGTCCTGCATGTGCCTGAAACTGCGACATGGGACCGAGGAGACATGAGTCATGCATGTGCCTGAAACTGCGACATGGGACCCAGGAGACATGAGTCCTGCATGTGCCTGAAACTGCGACATAAGACCCAGGAGACATGAGTCCTGCATGTCCCTGAAACTGCGACATGGGACCCAGGAGACATGAGTCCTGCATGTACCCGAAACTGCGACATGAGCCCCATGAGACATGAGTCCTGCATGTGCCTGAAACTGCGACATGAGCCCCAGGAGACATGAGTCCTGCATGTCCCTGAAACTGCGACATGGGACCCAGGAGACATGAGTCCTGCATGTACCCGAAACTGCGACATGAGCCCCATGAGACATGAGTCCTGCATGTGCCCTAAACTGCGACATGAGCCCCAGGAGACATGAGTCCTGCATGTCCCTGAAACTGCGACATGGGACCCAGGAGACACGAGTCCTGCACGTGCCTGAAACTGCGACCTAGTCACTATACCGGAAATTCCACCCTGTCTCTCATTCTACATAGCAATGTAAAATATTAAATAAAACTGCTTACGAAATAATATACAAAATGAAAAGAATGCCGGATCCGACCGATCCTCTCACGGATCAGCTCAATTTGACCCGTTCATTCCGGAAATTAATTTAATTAGCCTAATTAAATTGGGCATTAATAATCTTTATATAGAACGCTGTAGACAGAGAGCTCTTATTTAAACTGTACTTAGTTTTTAATAGAATAATGTTACAATATTCATTTCTAAACGTTTCTTGCACTCGCCGACTGCGGTTGGTGAACTGAAAACGTAACTCTTTCACACTCGAAACGTGAGCTTCCTTCGCCAATTTAGGCCGGCAATGTTAGTACAATACGAATACATAACACCCATAATGCAAAACAAACGTTATAAATAAGTAACTAAGAGTGTGTTACTTAACAACACAGTCAACTGCAAAGATTACCTATGTAGTGTCGTTTCTGAACGAATGAATGACTACAGAACAATGGTGGAATGATACTGACATGGGAAAACCGAAGTACTCAGAGAGAAACCTGCAACAGTGGCACTTTGTCCATCATAAATCCCCTATAGACTGATCTGGGACTGAATCCATTCCTTCGCAGTGACAGGCTGATGACTAGTTTTGGGCCCCCTTAAAAACAAAACCCCATACCATATTCGTACTTCGGTCCTCTTTCCTTCTGTCAAAGTCGACTTTTCAGATCCGGCATAACAACAAAGTCTTCTTCTTCTTCTTCTTCTTCTTCTTCTTCTTCTTCTTCTTCTTCTTCCGAAATGAAATTAACTCTCTTTACTTTTTACATCTGTATCTCCCGCACAAAATATAGCGTGTCGTAAGCAGATATTTGTCCACCCATAACTTATTACATTATCTAATTCAATGAAGCGATTCGAGAACTTTACAAGTCAGCACACTACAAAATGCTGAACCACACAGCACGCCACAAAACAAAAAGCGCCACTGAGTAAGCGTAAAGTTATCACCAAAACTGGAGACAGGACACAAACACCAATATCACCAAATTGCATGCACGTCTTACGGGAGGAAAAATACAAAATCCAGTACTAGATGGAAATGCAAATGTAAGCTTCAGAACCTGGTAATTGGTTTGAAACATCACATCCTTTTGGAGGAGAAAGAGTAGGAGGAGTACGAGTGAAAAGGAAGTGAAAGAGGTAGAAGAAAACGACATGGAAGAAAAGAATGATGATAATATTGAAGGAGGAGGAGAAGAAGAAAAAGAAGAAGTAAAAGTGTGAGATGAATATAATGCACATTCACATACACACATAAATACAAACATAACATGATGCATACATACATACATACTACATAACATACATATATACATACATAACATACATACATAAATTACATACATACATACGTACATAGATACATACAAACACATGATGACGTAATAAATGGTATCAGTTAAACTGAAACATTCATTTAAAGTAAAGGCGGGATTCAAACACGAAACCTACATATGTTCCCAAAGGAAAATGAAATACAGGAAGGTCTGGTCGCTAATGGGAAGACCAATTTAACATCGTAACAACGGAACGGCTTTTAAAACACCCGATCCCTGTGGAAGAAGAAAATAAACCTTGTGCACACCGATCCAGTTCATGTCTGCGTACTTCGTAAGTCGCTTTGTCACGAATACATTCACCAGGAGCAGTGACGAGTCCAGTTGATTTCTTTTCTCTTTACACTTCGTCGTCGATGTTTACTTCTGATCTTCATTAAGTAAATGGCAAGATTCGGAATTTATTTATTTGTTTTTGGAGACGACAGAGACATGTCACGAATCTAATATTGTAAGAGCACTTTGAAAAGAATGATCATTAACCTACTTTTTCCATTAATTAAGACTCGTCCTATAGCAGAACATCAATCAAACTCACAAGTGAGATCACAAATAAAAGAAAATCGAGACTCACTCAGCCTAAACCTATATTTTCTCTACAAATGCCTTAAGAAACTACACAATGAGCTAATAAACCTGCTTGCATTTAAGAGCTTTCCTTTCGTTAGGAAAACTTACAAATTAATAATGCCGAACTTATCGTGAGCATAATTTACTTCAGTGAAGTTTCTGCTGCCTCAGAGTTGTCAAAATTAATATGAGAATTTACTATTGTCCAAATGATTATAATTCTTTAAGCTTAGGAAAAATTGGTACAAAATTGCTGGGCAGGTTTATGGAGTATCTCCAAACGAAATTTTAAGTGCCTAGCAACAGTTGATCCTTTAGTTGTCGCGATCAAACCGAAGGATAAAGTTAACACGCGAGAGCCATGGTGTTGATCCACGTTACACGGAAACAAAACACTGCAAAATCTGCACTTTACTACATGACATCTGATGACAGTGTTAACTGATGATAGCCTAACTGTCTTATCGCATGTTACGTTGTGTGTTCATAGTTCCGAACATATACACCGACGTTTCACAGAAGGCCCCTACCTCCGTCATCACCTAAATGATTCATTCATCTGCATCATATAAAATAGTGTTATTCACAGTCATTGCCTTGAGAACCTCAAATGTTAGCACAGAGGTACTGAGAAATGCCAACTGCATCCTGAAATGTCTGACAAAGGAGCAACTTCTAACGCATCACTACTAAGTACAAGGACTTATTCCATCGTCTTAATAGCACGTATAGCACTATATATACACATGATGTCTCGAAAATTACTGCGTTCTTCCTAAGGTGAGCACACAGATTTTATCTAAGAGACTATGTGCTCACCTGAGGAAGGAAGTAGTAGCTTTCGAAACGTCGTGTGTGTATAGCGTGGTGTGTGTGTTTTTAAGAAGATGGAAAGAGTCCTTTCACTTTGCCACCTCAAAAGTTTGTATGGTCGACATACTGACGGTGCCGTCTTTACTGTTCTTACCAAATTTCTTCAAAATCCGACAAACAGTTCAAAGTTTGTAGTGAAAACCAACATGCAAACACAAATAGAATGGTGACTTAGGCCTATTATCACTCTAAAACAGGAGGAAGTAAGAAAAAAGGCAAATTTTGTACGAAAGTCCCTTTTTCCTCTTAAGGTGTGTCATCCCCGTAGCAATAATGATACAATTCGTCAATACACAACTCTTTAAACCTTATTGTTGCACCGTGCATTTCGTAGAATCACTTCAATTATTAACCAACAATTGCGCTTACATAAATTCCACATAAAAACGCTTAAAAACAATTAAAATCACTCCGACATGTTTCGATGTTTTTTAGATCATCATCAGGGATCTATGTTTCTCCTTGTTAAAGTTAAATTATAACATTCACAATTTAATTCGTTTCTATAAACATGGTGTTGTGGCAGCATGTCATGTTGTGTGGGAATACGCTGTTGAGGCACTCTCAGCTGGCTAGGTATGCGTCGTAGCATACGACGCATACCTAGCCAGCTGCACAGAAACGAATTAAATTGTGAATGTTATAATATAACTTTAGCAAGGAGAAACATAGCTCCTTGGTGATGATCAAAAAAAGATCGAAACATGTCGGAGTGATTTTAATTGTTTTTAAGTGTTTTTATGTGGTATTTATGTAAGTGCAATTGTTGGTTAATAAATGAAGTGACACAAGTCTTTGTAACAGAAAATTTAAAATGGCTACGTGTTTCGGCTGTACAAGGCAGCCATCATCATCATCATAATCATCATCATCATGCTGTACATGTAGGTTTCATAAATGAAAATTATATAGATGTAATCTATATAACCTATATAACTTTCTTTCTACATTTCTAAATTTCTGAAACATACGGCATAATGATGGCTACCTTGTACAGCCGAAAAATGTAAAGGTAAAGTGCGCCCTTGTACAGGCACTGAGGCTCTGTACAGGCCGTACGGCCCATAGGGCGAGTAGAGGTACAGCTCTACTCTTTCTTGACCACGGCATTGGAAGGGGGTGAGGGTTCAGCGTCACGCCCCGACCGCTCTTTACCCCCGGTAAAGACTGGGTACCCCTTGTACAGTAGGCTGGGTGGGCCCCAGGGCCGGTCTGGACAGGTGCGGAAATTCTCGACCCCACCGGGATTCGATCCCCGGACGGTCCAGCCTGTAGCCAGTCGCTATACCGACTGAGCTACCGGGCACACGCCGAAAAAATATGGCTATTTTAAATTTGTTACAATAAAGAGTTGTCTATTGACGGATTGTATCCTTATTATTGCGTGTCTTTTTCAGTTGGCTTTTCAATCTTCCATCTTCCATGCCCAGGATTTCTCCGTCATTAGGTTACCACTACAACCCTTGTAACCACCCCTTCTACCACCCTAACAGCCGGTGCTGTGACGTTCATGAGCTCCTAACTCGGGCCCCGCGTCTCGGCTTACGAAAGCTAATTATTTTCTAATTACAAGCTAATAACTGAAGACGTGTTAGCCTAAACATTTGCATTGCGCCCGTCTCATGTAACATACAGACTGTCACTTGTTCAGCTTCCGCTGCCATGGCAACCAACAGTTGAGTCGTGTCTCATCTCGTTATTCAGCTGTCAACCACCGAGCAAGACACAACTCAAACTAACTTCCTTCACAAAATAACAAAAATGTAACCCACATTGTCTTATATAGCGAAACGCGTAGTTGAGCAAAAGGCCCTCGTTAACAAGACACAAATGTTACCCATCCAATCCCGAGTTTTATTAAAAAAAAAAAAAATACGTAACTTATTCAGAGTTCGGTTTTCGACAACAGTTCATAATTTCCATCCCAGCAACGGCACATACAATTAGCCTACTTCCCACACTACGTAATGAAAGACGGGAGACATTATGATATCTGAAATCGCCAATACTTTTTTCAAGCTCATGGTTCCGTGCATCATAATTCAGTATTAATAAAAATCCAACTAGATGCAACAGTATGCAGATATTTATTTACTGCAAAGTCACTCTACATGTTTCGGGTGCCCACAGCACCCATCATCAGGAGTACTAAAAACTGTAACCGCAACCTCCGGTACCTGTACCGGAGGCTGCGGATACAGTTTTTAGTACTCCTGATGATGGGTGCGGTGGACACCCGAAACACGCAGAGTGACTTTGCAGTAAAATAAATCAGACTGCATACTGTTGCATCTAGTTGGGTTTTTATTAATATCCCTAACACTTTTAAATCAATTGTGAGATTTTCATAAAATTTTGTGCTGACAGAGGGCGCATCACCTTTATACCTTATATTTTTTTCGTTATTTCCAGCTATTAATAAATATTTAGTGAAAATGCGAATTTCTGAAGTGGCAGACGCAATACAATCTCGTAACGTAGGATCCTGAAGTTCTGTGAGAAAGTTTTGTTACAGTAATTCCTTCGCAAAACGTACATCAGTATGGCGCCCAAGTTAACTTAAGAGCAGTAGCAAATAAACAACTGGAGACAGCCATATGCAGTTTTATTTGCAGACAGAACGTACAGAAGTCAACTTAAAGTTTAGTATGCATATCGTGTTCACTGTGTTCACGACTGCATATACGATAACAAAGCGAAACTTTGAAAACGTGTCTAGTGGAAATTATTTACACAAATGGGCAATTCTGCTCAACGATTATTTGCCTGAAGTCGTCACCAGTATCACCATATAGCCCATAAACATCTAAACGGAAAAAGGCAAGGCGCCTGAGGTTCTTCCCAGTATTACTTGTTACAAGTTAACGCTTAATTACACCTGTCGTATATCTCTACGATAACCCTTAACGTACATAGTTAAAAAACACAAAAAAGTAGACATTTATCTGTTCACGTGCACATCATGAAGGCATAAAAGACGCGGAGGTGCAGCTCCACTTATTCCGAAAATAAAATGTACATGGAAATGAGTGACTGGCTTCACATCGGACTGCTTTGACCCCGGGGAAAGCGCCCCATTGCCTACTGTATAGTATGGTGAGTGGACCCAAGAGCCGAGGTGGAATATTTGAAGAAAACTTTCTTGGCTATGTCGGGAATCGAACCACGATTCTTCAGCTGTAAATCCCGTAGCCTAGTTGCTATGTCAACTACATTATCCCACATAGCCGGATACTGATATAAGAATTAACAACAGTTGCACAGGATCCCGTTCCAACATTTGCGGTGCATGTTACCCAAGAAATTATGAACCAAGGACTATCACCTTTAATAACGAAGGCCATCGCTATGGGGCGTCTGAAGTAGTGTTTTACGCCTGTCGCTCGCGGTGTAAAGGGAACTCCGCGCTGATACCGTTGGCTGAGCTCCCGGCAGCCCCAGTCAAGCTGTCACCGATCCAACACACGGAATACAAGAAGAGACAACAAGTAGCACACTATTAACTTGGTGTTCTTCAGAATAGGCGAAAAATCACGCGCAATCATCCGACACGCATACAGACTGACAAGGTTCCTGTAAAAGTCCGCGGTAACGGATGACGTAACATCAACAGTACCACAATCTGAATATAACGGTACGTTAAAGCAAGGAACGCTGTTCTGGTTAATCATCTGGCGGCTGTTTGCATTACTGACCGGCACGAACAGTGTTATTTTAAAAGTCAGACCGGCTAACACTCTACTGGCCAGTGGCTGCTAAAGTCAGTCTAATGTCGACGAAAGTCTTACGACACCTACCTGTAGCGGAAATACGTCATGACACAAAGCCACAGTGACCACATTAAATTACAGTTTTTCATACAGTAAAAACTTAACCGAAAACATTTGAAATTTAACTCAAAATACACTACAATGGATACGTTTACAGTATTATTACACAAACAGAGTATCTTTGTGATTAACCCTTCTATCAAAAACTGATATGTTGATGAATTATCTCCATGTTTTTACCACAATTCTCGTAACTCTGAACCCAGTATAAAATCATTTACCGGTTTTTTTCTCATTTCATTAGTTCCCATTCAAGTATAAACATTAGTACTGTTACTATCTTCATATAAAGAAGACAAGAACGAGTGCTTCCTGTTGCAAGAAATGTATGATGCCAATTGCAAGTAAAATATCACATAGTAAAGGTATTTATCGTTGAATGTTACCTTTAAATTAAACTAAAAAAAAACACTCCTTCCCGGACGTACCTTTATATCAACTTTTTTCCTTGTTTTGATGTGAAGTGCTCACTCTTGAAGTCTGTCCAAGCATTTCAGACACACCCTGTATAGTACACAGACAAACGCTTCGTTTTCAAGCTCACGAAGAACACAAACATTGCATTCAACAAAATCACAATTCGACTGCTGACATTTCTATCCAACAATGTCAATGTACGCCGCTCCCAGTGACCGGGAGGTCTAAGGCGTGGATCTGCGGCCGCTCCCTTGCTGAGATTGCGGGTTCGAATTCCGCTGGGGGCAAGGATATCTGTCTGTTGTGAGTGTTGCGTGTTGTCAGCTAGAGGTATTTGTGGTGTCGGGCTGATCACTCGGCCAGAGTAGTCCTATCGAGTGTGGTGTGTCCAATGAGTGTGGTCGTGAAGTTACGTACGGGGAGGCCATGACCCGGAATCGGGTCGAAGCACCGCGGGGGAGGGGGGGGGGAGGATTTATACACAGGTATCAGGAAGTTCCTTGCATTTCGTTAGGTATTCAGGATATCGAAAAATGTTTTGAATATAGTCTGCGGATCTCACCAATATCAATTTTTGATACTATAAATTCCTACCTCGGACGTTCGCACCCTACACATTTTGGTATTATTGATGGTAAAAGGTAAAGCAGTCCCGTTACAGGCCTGGAAGTTGAAGTTCCCAGATTTCATGACAACGGCACAGGATGGTGGTAAGGTTGTCAGCCTTACGCACCGGCCGCCTTTACCCCCAGGAAATGCTCCTGGTATTCATTTCTGTTAGACGCTGAGTCGACCCCAGGGCCATAGTGCGATCGGAAGGATTTTATGTCAATGAAAAATTCCAATGACACCAGCTCGGATCGAACCAGTGACCTTCCGATTTGTAGCACAGCACCTTAACCACTGTACCACCGCGGTCCCCGGTATTATTGATGGTAAGAAATTTAAAAGTAGAGAGACAGGGTGAATCCTAGTCACACGATGTACGTACCAATGTTAATAAAAACATGCCAAACTATTCCGCAAGTTATTACGTGAGAACAGACTCATGGTCAGGCAGACAGATATGATGATACCACAAGCTTACATTCCCTTATACAAGAAGGAGAGCGGGCCAGCAGTGAGCATGCAAAGTAGATTGATTCCCAACACGTGCTCTGGCAGGCAGTAGACGTGTTTTGTCCAGGGTCCAAAAACCTGTCACCCGGCAACGACGACGGCCCAGTAAACGGCAACCTAACAGTTTGTGCCTCGCTTTTTAATTCGGCGCAAAACTGAAGCAAACACTCGAATTCATAGCGACTCTAGAAAGCAATCATGTCCGCAAACTTTCCATGCGAAACAAATCATTTACAGAGTTGTTACTAACTGCTAACTACATTGCCTAACACACGACGGCCCGCCGACTGTCAAAAGCTGTCCCAGCAATCCGAGCTAATATTAGCTGCCGTGAGCTTCTGTTGTTCTTGCCACTGCTTGTGTCTTAATAAAGTCACGGTGAATTCTTTAGCAACACTCCTAATAGACTTTACTTCCTAGCAAAATTATGTCCATAGCAGACCATTCTTCACATATGGTTCAACTATGTATACTACAAGGAAAAATAAAACAAGATACGAAGCGTAAGGTTAATGTGACATTGAGGTGTGTGTCGGATCTTTGCATCCTCGATTATTCCCAGATGATCACGCCGCTTAATATATGGTCCTAAATATGAAAAAGGGGAATGGAAAAGTCGGACGAATCGAGAACTGGAAGAGATGAGCAAAGGAGAAAATATAGTAAAATGGATATAAGGGCAAAGGATAAGCTGGTTAGTCCACCTAGAGAGAATGGAGGAGGATAGGATGCCCAAAAAGATCTTCACTCAAGAACTGGAAGGGACGAGAACAAGGGGAAGACCCAGGAAAAGATGGAAAGAGGAAGTAGAAAGAGATCTTCAAGTGCTGGGAGTGAGAAGATGAAAAGAGTTGGTGGCAGATAGGAAAAAATGGAAGGACATTGTTCGACAGGCCAAAGCCCACAGTGGGCTGTAGTGCCAATGGAAGATGAAGAAGAAGAAGAAGAAGATCACACTGCTTAATTTCAAAGTGGTCACACTTTTGTAGCTATTTACAATTGTAAATATTTATATAATGTGACTCAGTTATTATAGTCTGTTGTCATATTTCTACGAAGAACCATAACGTCTACGTTGCATTTATTATTCTAAATTTATCGGTCATTTCGTAACCTCGCATAGTCGTCCTGACAGAACATTTTGTAATTGTTGACTTACAGCAACTTCTCACACCCAGTTTGTAGTTATGTTCATAAACCAGCTGCACATCATATTTCATATTCCTGGACATAAGCAATGTCGATACCAGTGGCCGCGCGGTCTAAGGCGCGGGTGTGCAACCGCTCGTTTGCTGGGATTGGGTTCGAACTCCGCCGGAAGCACAGATGTCTGTCTCTTGTAGGTGTTGTGTGTATTCAGGTGGAGGTCTCTGCGTTGGGCTGATCAATCATACAGAGGAGTCCTACCGAGTGAGATGTGTCTGAGTGTGATCGTGAAGCCTTTATAATGAGGAGGCCCTGACCCAATAGAGACTGTTGCGTCATACAAAAAAGTTACAAGCAGTAAGTATTAAATATTAAGATTGCAGGTTTGCATTTAGCTTAATTGTTCGTAAAGATAAACGTCATCTTACAACACGCCACAAAAGCCCAGAGGGGGAGTAGATATATAGCTATACTCTCTCTTTAACCTCGACGCTAGATGGGGCTGGGTGGTCCACCCCACGCCCCGGCCGCTTTACCCTCGAGAAAGAGACCCGGTACCTAATGGACACGAGGCTGGGTGGGCACGAGAGCCGGTCTGAACGGTTGCGGAAAATCTCGCCCCCCCCCCGGGATTCGATCCCCGAATCGGCTATAGCGTGTCACTATACCGCCTGGGCTACCCCGGCCCACAATTATTCATAACATAGACGTAAATCGCATACGTAACAAACAGAACTGCGTAGGAACGTGACGTAACTACGCAAACAACTAGTCACTGATTTATCACGTCACGCCACAACAAATCTATGTGCAGAAAATTATTTCTATGGCCTCTCTTCGTGTCCTATTTTTGTGTAGCTGCGTGTCTCGTAAACGCATGATGTTCCAAAAAAAATATATTTGACACGAAATGTGTAATTTGATTTTCACTAGGGCTCTTCTCAATCCAAGAAAAACTCAGCGCAGTCCAAATTTACGTGGGCTTTCATTCAAAGCGAAAAAATAATTTTCTTCAGATATTTTAGTACAAACTTCCAATACAAAATTTCACGAAAATCCGTTCCGCGGGAGACGGGTTGTTCCATAAAAAGGGAGGTGGACTGACAGATATGACGAAGCTAACGGTCGCTTTTCCAAACTTCGCAAACGCTGCAAACGCACCTAAAAAGTTCGTTTCAGTTCACCCCAAATGTCACTGAGAATACAGCGGATTTAAATAATACGAACCACCATTCAGTGACATTGACCTTTCTAGTTAGAGTTTAGTACTGTGACGCGAATAACACGGCTTCTCTTATGGCAACACAAACTGAACAAGCATGTCAATGTGACCCAAATTTTGTGGTCAGAGTAAGTGACACGTAATCAGTTTGCGGATGAATGACAGTTCAAACACGTGATGACTGAAAGAGGCAGTACTAATACGCGATGATGGGCGTTCTTGAAGTGCGCCGGGGGTAAAGCGCGTTGAAATAAAGAAGCAGATCAATCAGTGTGTCCGGAACAACGGCAGAACTCGCAGGAATGACCAGGCATTTGGTCGGGTATTTTTCGGACAGGAACAGCAGCTGTGCAAGAATGGATGAAGGGTCAGATGTAAACATTTCCATTCTAGTGAATTCAGAATGCTTGTGCACTGGAAAACCACCAGAGAAGAGAGACTGCGCCACTCGGTCAGTAAGTATTGGGTTTTTATATTTCCAACATAGTCACTTGAAATAAATTAGCCAATAAAGAGACAATATTACTTTTTTTAATTGAACTTTGACGGAAGACACACCTGACTTGTGATCATTTGTCATGGACTTCGTGGTTTTACTCGCCCAAGGCACATTTATTTATAATTTTATTGCGTAGCATAAGTACGATGCAACTCATCTTGGGTGCGGTCATTCGAGAGCTTAGAATCTGCCGACAGAGGCGAGAGGATTTTCCATTTATAAAAGGCGTTAGCACTCAGAAGGGGCCAGAATGTACCAAGCCCAGAGTAGCGTAACTTTAAGAAATGAACTGCCTGACGTAATAACAGGTCCGTGTGACTGACTGACTGACGTGCAGTCAGGGCGACTGTGAATCAGATACGAGAAGCCAGTGCCAGGCTGACTGTACGAAAAAAAAAAATGTTGCTCTCCAGTTATGGAGTAGACTGTAAAGCACAGAGTCGGCACTCAGTGACAGATAACTTGATAGTGTTGAGAGTCTACAAAAACGTTGTGTTATCGGTATGGTAGTGGATTGACTGAAAGTCCAGGAATGTGAAGTCAATGGCAGAATGTTGAACATTGTTGAGATTCTACGACAAACGTTGTGCTTTCGGTATGGTGCTGAACTGAATGGGAGTCCACAGACCTGAATTAAATGGCAGGCTATTTGACAGTGTGGGCTTTCTGCACAAACCCTGTGTTATCGGTATTGTAGTGGACTGACTGAAAGTCCAGGAATCTGAAGTCAATGGCAGAATGTTGAACAATGTTGAGATTCTACGACAAACGTGCTATCGACTTGATCGACCAAAGTGAAACAGCTTATAACAAAGAGATACAGACCCATGTATCTTCATCCGATATGGCTTTAGATTGCACCAATCTCCCAGATGTCCCATAAAAAGCCATTCCTATAAGAGGGGTACTAGAGGGAAAGATGAGACTGAGATGACAAGTACCTAGGAGATGCGCAAGGGAAGAAAAATCGAGACGACATCCTCATGTGACCAATCAAGAAACTACGATCCATCCGTCCGTCACCAGTTCCGTTGTTCCTTGATCATACCACATACAAGGAGGGGAAAGATTCTTTTTCTTTTATCACCTTTCTTCTTTCCAAACGTAGCTTCCTTGATTGATTCATTGGTAACACGTGGCGCTATTACTAAGAATAGCGAGTGACTGAGCATAGGAAGGGATCAGAATCGCCGTGACATACCATGGTCTAGAAGGTTGGGATTGAGCTTGTGGAGGGGGGAGGGGGAGCAGTCTTCATTCCTGGCGCGCTGGCCAGAAGCGCCGTCCTGGTAGAGAAACGTGTACCTCAAGTTGACAGCATCACACACTGCCCACGTCATGAATTGCGTCTCCATACCTCCATCTGTCTTTATTAAAATACTTTTTATACACGCAGATGCAATACAAAAAAAGTTTTTGAGGCCAACCTACCCTCAACTTTATACTTCTTAATTGACTGTCAGCATTTATTGCCCACTTTCAGTTCTAACGTGTCCTCTCTCTCTCTCTCTCTCTCTCTCTCTCTTTGAGTGTATCAGTGCAGATGAAAACTGACTGCACAAGAGATGTCTTTGATATATAAATAAACATGGAACCAGTCGGATTAAATTAGGGCGTAATTCTTTACCAGCATAACGGAAAGTTGTTAATGGGCTGATTAGTAACTTTTGTGCATAACTCACATGACGAAGTATGCCAAGGTTCCATCTCGAGAAGAGGAGTGAATTGTGCTCCTACGCTTTTATGATTAATGCAAGAAAAGATTTCCACACGACAGCTGTTCCTCCGAATCAGTCACCTACTCGTATGCACATAACATTATATTGGAGTAGAACGTTTCTGCCGAATGGAATACGCCTATTGTCCAAGTGCGTTCTTCATTAATTTACGTTCTTCCATTATTACAGTGCTTATTTACTGCAGTTAACGAACTTCTTCGTCGAACAGTAAAGTGAATCGGGATGTTACATTGTGTCATAGGGACAGCGTTGAGCCAGTCGCCACACAACTCAGTGTTACATCGCAGATAAACAGAATGTTACATTGTGACATAGAGACAGCCTTGAGCCAGTCGCCACTCAAATCAGTGTTACATCCCAGATAAACAGAATGTTACATTGTGTCATAGGGACAGCCTTGAGCCAGTCGCCACACAACTCAGCGTTACATCGCAGATAAACCGAATGTTACATTGTGACATAGGGACAGCCTTGAGCCAGTCGCCACACAACTCAGTGTTATATCGCAGATAAACCGAATGTTACATTGTGTCATAGGGACAGTCTTGAGCCAGTCGCCACTCAACTCAGTGTTACATCCCAGATAAACCGAATGTTACATTGTGTCATAGGGACAGTCTTGAGCCAGTCGCCACACAACTCAGTGTTACATCCCAGATAAACCGAATGTTACATTGTGTCATAGGGACGGCCTTGAGCCAGTCGCCACACAACTCAGTGTTACATCCCAGATAAACCGAATGTTACATTGTGTCATAGGGACAGCCTTGAGCCAGTCGCCACACAACTCAGCGTTACATCGCAGATAAACCGCATCTTCAGCAGCACCGCTGCGAGAAACTCGAATATGTGGATCCGCCACGGTGTCCAGCCAGCACAAGGAAAGGGGAGAACCCACTATGGTCGGCCCGTTAGAAAGGTCTGGTTTCATTCCCATGGAGTTGTACAAACTCGGCCCACTTGGCCAGTTGGGAGTGAGCCTAGCGCATTCTACCTGGCTCCCTTCCCCCGTTCCACCTGAAGACGGAGGTTCATACAGCCTCCGAAAAATGATCTTCCTTGAGCCTGCGACGATGGACAATTTCGAAAATTGCAGCCACATTTACAACCATTTACAGCCATCAGAATCCTTTAAAGCTGAATAACGTAAATACAATTATATTTTTCTCGAATTCCAGATGAATTTGCGCATCGTTTGACTTATCGTGGCATCTACATAAATAAAAAGAAACTGAGATCTATAAAATGACTTGAAACACGCCAATGAAACATGATTACAGCAATTATGAAGACCACCATATTTTACTGAAGTAATCGGGCGATCATTTCAAGCACAGCACATAAACATTAAACACGTCCGTAAATGTTGTTGTACGATTATAACATTAATAAAATCTTAATGAAAAACACACAATTAATACAATACTGATACGGAGACTGGGGGAGCTAAGACTAACACGCATGTCTGCTCTCACTCAGTTCAAACTGTAAAGTGGACGTTAGACTGAGCCTGAATTCTCTTATCTCATCTTATCAGGTACATCCAGGCTCCCATAAGCTGTCGTTGCGTCCTGCTTGCAATTACAAGCTGGTATATCGTTACGCTTATAGCTGACTCCAAGACGCAGAGTCATTCTTGAGAAGCTGATGGTACCTCACCTGAACAAGACGTTCCTCGTTCTTTATGGATTCCCACAATTTATTCGAAAGATCGAAAAGAGTCCTTCGCTTGTGCCTATTATTACCAACAAGAACTTCGTCAATTACTTATTCTACTTCTTTAACATCGACTGAATATTACGCTTCCATCTATTCACAGGTCTTCCAAAGGGGTCTTTTCTATTTACGCTTTCAGAACAAAACGTTTCATGTGCTTATCCCTATCGCATGCGTGCTCTATAACCAACCCAGCCCATCATCCTCCTTGATTTGATTGCCACAGATTCAAATGTGCAAATTATGAAGTTCTGCGTTGCGTAAGTCGAATTATTCTCCCCGCAGCCTTACAGAAACCGTTGTGCAGGGGGACAAAATTGGCTCGGAACTACAACTTTTTACTTGACTAACGACACGCTTTGCACGGCGCTCATTGTCAGATTATGGATGCCGGACTGAAAGGGAAGTGAAGTGCTTTTGTGTTTTGTAAAATCTGCCGTTCAGCGTGCCAAGATTCGCTTTCAGGACGCTCCAGTTAAAGACTGATAAACATTGCCCCGAACCAAGACTTTCGGCCCTCAGGAGCGTCTTAAATGGCGACGCTGAAACCGTGGCTAGTCAAATCGGTACATTTCTAAAGAACAGGCATGTCTGGGTGTTTGTGAATCTTTACTCTCATGTTCAGGCATATAATTTTCGGAAGGGGGGGGGGGGGGGGAGACTGCATATCGTTTTGAAATATCGCTAAACTGAATAACGCACAATGCCGATAACACAGACTGTCGATCCATCCAGCATCATCGCGGTTGACTGAATAGGCCGCCTGCTTCGTACGAAGGAGTTTAGGGCTCCTGACTGAGGTTTCTGGTTGTTTCGCTCAGCTCCTACATGAAAATACAACTGAGTCGACTATGCTCAATTTCTTTCATACCTTTTTGCCCTATTAATCACTTCTACTCGTATTTGTTCTACCAATGAGTGACAAATGACTATAATCCATGTACTTGTACAAGCGTCGTTAAAGAAACCGAAAGTATGAGGCTAAACAAATCAAGTATGAACATAAATAAATGTTGATCAATTCACCACCACCTTTTCTTTAGAAATCAAATGCTCTCAAATGTCTATTTTGATCCTGCCTTCAAATAATTATAATGACATGGCACCAGAAAAGTGGGACGATGGAGTTGTCTCTGTGTATCTGTATGATACCTTATACAGGTAACTCAGATCAAAACCTGCGACAATTTTTTCTTATCTATTCAGGGTGAGAAGAAATCATCGTAAAAGGTCTCTATAGTGTCATGCTTTCTTCAGAAACAAGTCGAAGCGGTTGTATAAGACGTTTGATTTTCGAGACACGCGTAACCGTGAGACGGGTTAACCTTCTAAAGACGAAGCGCAGACTGCTTTATTTAAAGGCCCAGTCCGTACCACGCAGTAAACACTTTTCATCTCGGTTATAGAAACCAGTCAGATTATGATGTAAGTGGCACAAGTCGCTGTTTGTTCTTATACAGGGCGTTTCATAATATTTTCCGTGATTACAAACATTCATAACAAGAAAACCAAAGGACCTACCTTAATGGAACTGTTCACAACCACAGGAAAACTAAAAAAGTTTTTTTTTTTACAACTATAGATGTTCGATGTGTTAACCACGGGTGACACGGCACACATCGATATGATATTCAAGTTCTTGCTATACATGAGTGCATCGATATTCTTCACTGCTGCAATGATCCGTGCCTTAAATCAGCGAGGTCACATGGCAATGGTGGGATGAATACACTTGCGAACTTTCCACGAAATGCACGTTGCACAGTAACCACAAACTTACTCGAGTGATATTCCAACACACAAAACGACTTCTCCCCCGCAGCGGCCATTTTCTCACTACATACACTCGCATCGCCTTGCGGCAGATATGTAAACTACGATGAAAAAAACTTACTGGGAAAAAAATTTTTGAGTTGTTCCTTCTATCTGTACAGTTTCGTAAATACGTGTCCTACGGTTTTCCTACAATAAATTTTTGTAATCCCGGAGTACATTACGAAACGCCCTGTATAAACACAAAACACATAAATACAGTGTAGGCAGAGCGTACAGTTGTTGAATGTTAAACTTGTTGGTGCATCGGGTAACCAGTAGGCTTATAGCGATTATGCGACGCGTTGGTAAGTTTACGCAAGAAACACGCTGCACCGACGCTAAGTTGTGATCGAATGAGCATAAAATACACACGTAACGAATCCTGCAACATGCACGGGAATTCTCACTATTTTAGGCTGGTCGACGTCATCCAGACAAGTTTCGAAGATTGCAGCAGCGCCTCCGTGACGCATGGGTTATTAACACCTACGGCACTCGCCCCCGCGGATGGTACGGACACCATCAAATTAAGGTGCCATAACTGCAGCTGCGACAGAATAGATGAGAGAAGCTTACTGGACTTCGCATGAGAACTAAGAAGCATCCCAAGCGACTTTCCAAGAAGTATTTCTTGACGATTAACTGGACCCGTAACACAATTCGTGCAACGCACGTCTGTATCTGTATTCATCATACATGTCCTCTACATCGAATGTACGTATAACTCAGAGGCACCCAGGCCTCAAGACATACGCTGAAGAACATCTTACTCTGACTTACTGTTGAACATGAAATCACACTATGGACAACTTCCGCGTGAATCTCTTTCCACTCTGTAGATTGTTACCAAAATCTTTGGCATTGCACGCCTTCTGCCAAAATATACCGTACGTTAACGACGGTTATTTTGTTCTGGAAATTTTAGTTCATACCACGTGCATAACTCGAATACCACCAAGTCCGATACCAACAAAGACAGCAACTTCTCTCTCAATAACAAGACGAGAATCGTTCTTCTAGCCTACCACGTTCTTAACGTCCCTGCAGGGATTGAAGGGCCGCAGCATGTACCTCCACTCTTCGTATACGCCTTCATGTTACTGTTCTTAAACAACGAGGGCGCAACTTTCCCTTTACATTTTATCAGTTACGTAATCTCTCCAGCTGTCAATCGAGAAGTCAACGCCCGCCTCTCAAAAGCACCTTCCATTTAGGCCATTTTCTCCACCCCCGACCTTATGCCGTGCTATTCTTCTAGGAAACATTGGACTGTATAAAATGGAGCGCCATGTATTCACCCCGGTTTACCTTAGCAGTAACGACCCCAGCCAGCGACCGTTCGCTTCGTAATTGCGTCATTCGGATGCTGATGCTGGAATATATTGGATGAGGGCGCCAGACATCGCTCGCAAAGTGGCAGTAGCCTGCTGTACGACCGAGCCATCGTTTTGCAGAAGAGGTATAGAGCCAACGCGTAGCAGCATTCCTAACAGCAAAAAAATACTGGAATTCTAGATGCAAAGAGTTACAAAGGGTGGCTTAAACTGATGGTTATTCATCATGTAATGTTACAGAACACAGACTCTGGAGGATATATTGTAATTCTCACACAATCTTCAAATATCGACATTTTACTGTACTTAAAAAAAAATTCTCATTCGAAGTCGACACAGCAGGTTTCTCCTTTCAGGCGCAATGGAAAAATGACACAAATACTGTTTGATTGATTCTTAGATTATATAATTAGTGATGATAGAATGGCTTTCCATTTGAAATGAAAGGGATGTAAAAAGAAAGTGGATGTAAATTTTCACTTTCTCCATTCCGTGCATTACAATTCAATTATTACAATTCGAACAAACGAATGCACACAATTTTATCAAAGTCATAATATTACATCACACCACCTCCTATATGTTTCGGCGCTCACTGGCCCATCATCAGGGAGCGCACAATTGTACAAGAGAGTTGCATAACGTTTTCCGCATGTAGCTTCCGAAAACTCTTCATTTTTATCGAGATATAATTTGGAGTCAGTTGTAGATGTCTACATGCTTTGAGGGGGTTTCGGCAGCTAAATTCAGCAGTCTTGTACAACTGTGTGCTCCCAGATGATGGGCCAGCGAGGTCCTCAACATGTAGGTGGTGTGATGAAATACTGTGGCTTCAATAAAATTTTGTGCATTCGGCGGTTCGAATTGTAATAATTGGTTGTACATTTTTTAAGTTACTCTCCCAGTGTCTGCAAGAAAACACGAACGAAAATCGGAACACATCTCAATAATGGTCACTCTTTGGGGCGAGAATCCATCAGTACAGCAGCAAAAGCGGCTGTTCCTTTGACATTCTGACCACACGTTCAGCGTACAAAAATAATCAAAACATCAACCAACAAACGCACTCAATAAAATAAAATTCGTGACAAGTGTTAAACTCCTACGTGTTTCGGCACCGGGGTACCAACCTCAGGGAATTTTTAAGAACCAATGAATGCAAGCCCAACACGTTAACCCTGATTAGGGTGCTGGGCTTGTACTCGTTGGCTGTCTTATTAATTGTACGAATATGCAGGGTATGAGTAACACATTATACAAACGCAAGTTACGCTGTATTTTGTCATAAAAAAAAGCCTTCTTCCAAAAGACATCAGTGTTTAGACACAAATTCTCAGTGAAACAAATCGTACATTAAATAAATGTAAGCAGGTTTTTATTTTACAACTTCAGAATTTTTCTTAAGTTAAGTATGCGCATTACTCAGGTACGCCGACTACGAGTTCTAAAAATTAAATACAAGACTACTTCTGTGCAACAGGATAGGTCACATGGCTTTCATGAGGACAGTTACCTTTCAAAAGTAACTGTACTCTGACTTAACACATCCTTACCTTCACAACATTCCCTCAAGTTCTAATTGTCCTACAAATAGTGAAGCTGCCTCTATGCACGGCATGTGTATAGGGAGCAGACATACTGCTTAACTTCACCTCGAAACTATATGGAGATTGACAGCTTCACGCTCCGGCCACTTTAACCCCGCTTTACTCATTCACTAAGAGGATCGTTCTGAGTACCTTCAGATGCAAGATTTGCGGTTTCAGAAATATGGAATGAAGAAAGGTGGCAAGCTTGGGCGGAAATGATAAACACTGCAACACTGGTGTGTATGGAATGTCAAAAAACCGCTTTATGGAAACTTAAGAGTCCGGAGAAGCGCAGGTACATGATCCACGATGCATCTGTCCGGCAAATGTCTGACTTCTTTCTCAAATATGCTGCCGTAAATGTTCTGACTCTCGAAGTTAGAAAGCTTGGTTGACCGTCTGTTTGGAGGGAATAAATTCGTCATTTATTTGATACCTGAACGGCACGGTTCTGACTTTCAGTTCGTAATTCATGCTTCGTTTAAGGCACTCGACTTTCTGGACTCTTACAATGAAGTTCCTAATGTCCTATTTCTAGGTTTTGTTGCAGAACACAATTTCTCTTCTTAAAAATCGGATTTACATAAGAATCTTATTTAATGGCAATAATAATTCGTTACCTTCTCATTCTTCGACAAAGACCATTCTACGAATAATAAAACACCACAAACACAAAAGAACTGAATCGCAGTGACATTGACACTAATCTGCTGAATTGTGTCGTGATGTGATCAAATAGGCGCAAATTTCCACATTCTCGGTTCCTGAAAAAAAAAACTAGTCCAGTTATTTAATTGTCTGAATTTATAAGCACATTTAAAGTATTTTTATGTCACGCAGAATCCATCGTGAGAATAAGGACGTGTTTTTAGACATATCCCTAGCGTAAATGTTTTCGCTTTACAATAAAATATTTAACAAATTCAAGATTTATAATTATTTTTAGAGCACTCGATAACATATTCACTTGGCTTCACCTTCTCCCAGCTTGCTCTCTGTTTCTGTAACTCATAGATTCATTTTTGTCCATTTTTTCTATCAGATTTGAGTAACTAATAATCAAACTGTAAATACAGTGCGTCCCACTCGCTACCGAACCCGGCATTTCTTTAATAATTCTAACACCAATGAGTATATTGCAACGAAATTTGAAAAGGAGTGCGTTCGGTGTGTGAGAAATGAAGAGGAATGTGTCTGCAGTCCGCCTCAAAATTCGTTACAATATCCTCATTAGTGGTAAAATTATTAAAGAAATGACGTGCTCGGTAGCGAGTGGGACACACACTGTATTCCGAACGAAGGCACTGTAACAAACAGTATTCCTTCGACCAGCAAAATGTGTGTGTTGATTCGACAACCATTAAACTAGGACAGTGCACTGCGAACTTCATGTGAATGGCCACCATGACACAACCACCTTGTATGCAGTCGATACCAGTTCCTAACCAAGTTTCCTCCGATGAGTTGCAAATCCAAAAAAGACCGTCTCGTGTAAGCCAGCACAGCAAGATTATGAAAGCGGTGGGCTAGAGGTCGGGGCTCAAATTTCGAAATTACGAATTCGAGTAAAGAGTGGTATTGTTTTTACCACCACGGCACCCAGACCGGCGTCTGGTGCCACCCATCCTCCATCGGGGGCTCATTACAATTGAGCAGTGCTATGTGTAGCAACGATGTGAAATCAACATATCGCCTCAGAGTAGTGTTGTAGTCTACCATGCGTGCAATTCTGCTTTCATGCTAAGATGATGCTTATGCATAGAGATGAATTTACCTTTCATATGCACAGTAAAATCAAAGGCAATGCCAGAAAAAGCTCGAACAACCAAACTGGATTTTGAAACCAAAATTCTTCATTTCATGAATAGCATACAGCACCACCACCGGAAAATTTCTTTCCCTAACCAATTTGTACGCAGAATGACTGGGTAAACGACAGGAGTTCTCAGTTCATCAGACGGCACACCGTCCCCGGCACACATGCAGAGATTATAACTGGGAAATAAATCAGTATAATAATCCTAAAGTAAAGGTAAAGCAGTCCAGTTACAGGCCTAAGTGGCCCAGAGGGTTTCAGGAAGTTAAGTTTCCCAGAATTCATGACAAAGGCACAGGATTGTGGTAAGGTTGTCAGCCCTACGAACCGGCCGCCTTTACCCCCAGGAAATACTCCTGGTACTCATTTCTGTTAGAGGCTGAGTCGACCCCAGGGCCATAGTGCGGTCGGAAGGATTTGATGTCAATGAAAAATTCCAGTGACACCAGCTGGGATCGAAACAGCGACCTTCCGGTTTGTAGCACAGCACCTTAGTCACTGAGCTACCGCGGACCGCAACAAACCTAAAGTATGCGGAAAAAAAAGAAGAAGTTGTGACCAATTCATGATAATTCCGAAAATCACCGACCACCTGATCGAACTTGAGGGTTGGAAATGCTTCCGAATTAAGAAATATTGCGGTTGGTCCAATTTAAATAATCTGTTCACTGTAAAGACGGGTTTCTTTTACACTTCATAACCTAAGTTGGAAACGTGACAATTGTACGTACTATACAGTTACGTCTGACAGAGAAAACAAGGCAGATGGCACCTTTCGCCCAACTCTACCTACCATCATTTTCGATCGGATGTGAAATTATATTCCCCTTCTTTTCGCCACCATTAGCATGTATTTCTCAGCCAGTAGGTTAAATATTACAAACGCTCTGCATAAGAAATCAGGCTTTAAAACACAAGTCCTTATCCACAAAAAAAAAGCATAACCGTTTAGACGTTTTCTTGAAATTTAATACTTTCCATGTCATTTTAAAAGTTTAAATACATATTCTTTTCTTAGTAATTAACCAACTTAATGCACAAATTGCGCATTTGTGCGTTAATTACTAAGATTATACTGAGATGCACGGTCAGCAAAACATCAACATATTCTTTTGTTAGTAGCCTGTACTGCCATATAACACGCAATTTTTATTCCTGAAAGCCCTAAATAATTAGTTTTAGCTCTTGAAATATGGCGAGATCCATTTACTTTATCAGTTTTCTCAAACACCAATGGGCCAATACTTTCAAGCAAAACAGCGCAGAAGGAGTATAGTACCTAACAGTAACAGTGACTGGTTTGAAGACAACTTTACATTTTAACTTGAAACATGCTCGTTAGAGAACCATTTCCATTTTATGGCAGTAGACTCCAAAGTCCTTGTAAACACGTATTCAATTCCTGCGAGAAATCTACTGAGCACAGCCATCCACTGACTGCATCAGAACGCCTCCATCGCCGGTCCAAAGACCTCTTAGCAGGCGGCAGAGGTCTTTGGAGGGAGCAGAAACAATAGCAACATGCTTAGGGGACTGGCCATCAGCACCGCTCATTCGCTTTTTCAAATTAAACACAATAACAGTATGGAGTCAGGTAATTGGCCACTTAAGTTCATGGAGCCCCTGAAAACTGCTTTCCAACACGACTTTTGCTAGCAGTATAATAAAGTACAAGACGCACTATTATGCTTGCTCTTCGACGTGCTTCCTGTCCTTTCCGCAAGTTTCTTTATCGATTCTTTTTTTCAGCTTCCGTGTATAGTAAAAAAAAAGGTAAAATGCACCCTTGTACAGGCACTAGGCTCTGTACAGGCTGTACGGCCCACAGAGGGAGTACAGGTATGGCTCTACTCTTTCTTGACCACGGCACTAGAAGGGGGTGAGGGGTCAGCGTCACGCCCCGGCCGCTCTTTACTCCCGGGAAAGACCCGGTACCCATTGTACAGGAGGCTGGGTGGGCCCCAGGGTCGGTTTGGACAGGTGCGGAAAATCTCACCCCCACCGGGATTCGATCCCCGGACCGTCCAGCCCGTAACCAGTCGCTATACCGACTACGCTACCCGGCTCACTTCCGTATGTAGTACGTCTGACTATAATCCAACAGGCAGTACCAACGAATGTAATGAATTGCTAGATACGCAGTTGGTAACGGTCATGTATTCCCTCTTTCTTTCGGCATCTCACTGGCACATTATCTTCTGCTGAACCTAAAGTTTCATTACTATTTTCTCAAACCTGGTCCACACGCAACTGCACAAAGCACAGTCCTCGCTAAGAAGCTACCAATCGTTCAGCGGGTCAAAACTTTTACACTCTTTTATGGAATCCTACGATTCAGTCCAGAGTCAGATAAATCTAACACACATCGTCACACGCTATTTCCTAAAGATATGTTATCTTTCAAGCTCCCTTACGAAAACACTGCCTGTAAAATACGGGGAAGGCAAATCTTACAATGGACGTACCGTTTTGAGACATGTACAAATTGTGCTTCTACATTCACAGGTGGGCACACCGCCGTAAGTACCGGAATTATTGTGCTAGCGACCCATTTCTTTAAAAAAAAAAATAAAACTGGTTCATTCACCGGGAACACAGGAATAGCAAGTACCCTATTTATCTCAGTATTTAACCAACTTGATGCACAACATTTGTTTTAAATAAGTTTTCATTTCATGCCTCTACATGTTTCGAGCACATGTGCTCATCACCAGGAGGTCAAAATTGCATTACACAGCCTCTGGTATCATCACACCCATAGGTGTGATGATACCAGAGACGATGAACACATGTGCTCGAAACATGTAGAGGCATGAAATAAAACTTATTGTGAAACAAATTTTGTGCATCAAGTTGGTTAAATACTGAGATAAATATACTGAGATGCACGGTCAGCAAAACGT
>Ga0131853_10003142_pt1 | contig 29597 bp, 21 predicted proteins | sample TergutLab28metaG_FD_92764 | JGI IMG/M metagenome (GOLD analysis project Ga0131853, IMG submission 92764) | Labiotermes labralis P1 segment gut microbial communities from Petit-Saut dam, French Guiana - Lab288 P1 (version 2) (version 2) | ecosystem: Host-associated > Arthropoda: Insects >... | reverse complement strand
TTATTAGAAATAGGAAGGTGTAATTTAGTGGGGGGGGGGGCCCCCCCCCCCCCAAAAAAACCTTTTAATAATTTTTGGGGGGCGGTGGAGGCCCCCCGCCCCTACAACTTTTCTCTCACTGCCAAATCACGAATATTTACACCCTCAATTATCTCACGCACTTTATCACGGTTGCCACCACCACAAACCTTCAATTGAATAACTCAAGAACTGCATATTTGGACTAGAAAAATAAGACCTCATCACTAGGTTATGCATGGCGGCAATTGAACTCTCACCAAAACTCAAAAAGTTTACCATTGATGCAACCAGTCCGTCATTCGTAAGCCATCCATTATTAAGACTTATTATTTGCCCTCGAAACTTAGAGAATAATTCTGCGGGAGTATATTGCCTTGAACTGCGTGAAACAAACTCAATTGTTCCTGTCACAACATCAGGATTAACTGGCGGGAATATTGGTGGCGGAGGTCTGCTTAACAGGGGAATAAAAATTAGCCCTTGAGATATTCGAACATTGACACTATGAAGAAAATAAACAGGACGAAGCACAAATGCATATGGCACTATATTATATTCATATATGATTACTTGTTGAGGAATTTGATATGTTCTTGAAGCAAATCCAAAAGTGTGCAGCCTGATTATCTCAGTGCCGCCGAATTGTCCGAAAGAAACACTAATAACTTCAAAATTATTTCTTCCCTCAAAAAATTGTCCTGTTGCCTCTAAACTCTGACCGTTAAACATTTGTGCTATTGCCAAAAGACTGTATTCAGTCCGAGAGTATGAAACAAACGAAAAAGTTACGCTTGAATTAGCAACTCCGCTGGAAATTAAAGTCACTGTGTGAACAGATCTTACCAACTCAAACTCAACAGTTGCCTCTCCGCTCCAGCCTTGGGCAAAACTTTCCGGAATAGAATGGCGACCTTCAAGAAAGATGACTTGATTAAATGTCCAGCCTTGAAAGGCGTTGAAACCGATTGTTTCAACTGTCACCGGCAATGTTAGTCTCGTTATGTTTTCTCCCCAAAAACCTTGAAACGCATTGTTTCCGATTGAGACAACAGGTTGTCCGTTGATAGTTTCCGGAATTCTTATTTCTCCGAAAAGAAGCCGTCTGGGGAACAAACCGATATTACCGCCCAATTCCACCAAATCAAAGAAAAAAATTCCCCAGCCCGCATCTATAAAATTCTGATATGAACCTGTCGGAATATTAAAACCGGCAAAATTAATACGAGTGTTTTGAAAAGTGGTTTGATTTATTGCCGGCGGAATTGAACTTTGAACAGTAATGCCCATTGACTGAAACTCACGATAAATTCCGGCAAAAGCATAATCTCCGATATAAGTAACGCTCGCAGGGATTGTTATGTTCCATAATCTTGTGCCAAGAAAAGCGCTTCCGCCGATATGCGTCAACGAATTCGGCAACATTATCCACTCCACTTGAGTATCGGCAAACGCTCTGTAACCGATACTAGTCACACTTTGAGGAACTCCGCCTGTTATACTTGTTAATCCCGCTGCTCCGTCAAACGCTCTGTCGCTTATTCTCGGAGTGCCGTTTGGAATATAGACCGATGTCAGCAAATGTCGGAATTGGGTTGAATCTAATCTGTAGTTATAGTCCCAGTGCAATGACAAATTCGACACATCACGAAACGCATTGACCCCGACATAAACAACAGTTCTCGGAATACCTCCAATAATATTTGTCAACCTCGTCGCCCCATCAAACGCTCCGGCACTTATTCTTTGAACTCCGTCAGGAATATGAACGGAATTCAACAAATGGCGAAAGTTTGTTGAGTCCAAGTAAGGATTGTAGTCCCAATGAAGTGATAGATTTGGAATATCCCAAAAGACACCATTTCCAACAAACGCCACACTTTGCGGAATAGTGAAGTTTGTCAAGTTTGCACCCCTGAATGCCTCGTTCGCAATATGAGTGAGAGTGTTTGGAAAAGTTATACTTTCCAGTCCCGAAAAAGCAAATGCCCAGGTTTCAATATGCGTTACTCCTTCGGGAATAGTAATATTTCTCAAATTCGGATTAGATGAAAAGACCCTGAACCCAATATTCCTTATCTGACTTCCGTTTTCAAACACAACAGTATGTAGTCTTTGATTTGAACAAAACGCTCTCTCCCCAATATGTGTCACGCTTTGAGGAATGGTGACACTTGTTAAATTGCTATTGCTCAAAAACGCATTATTTCCAATACTTTGAAGCCTGCTCCCATTTTCAAATGTGACGCTCGAAATTCCGCTCATCCAAAAAGCATGGTTCCCGATATGCGTCACATTTTGAGGTATTGTGATTGATTGAAGATTTTGAGTTCTTTCAAATGCCCGATAGCCGATACTTTGAAGGTAATGTGGAAGCCTGATTGTGATAATATTTGATTGATTGGCAAAAGCAGAGTTTCCTATTTGCGTTACTCTTCTGCCGTTTATTCTGTCAGGAATAGGCAATGAATAACTAGGCTGCATTGGGTCTTCTGGATTTGGAACTATAGTCGGCCATGTCAAATGAAGTCCATTAATTCTAATTTCATCATTGCCAATATTAGTTGTGTTGAATATCGTCCCATTTGTCACAACAGTGACATTAAGAATTCTTTCAACCTCGCTAATACGACTAGATATGCCAGCAGGAAGCAATGCTCCAGTATTAGGACATGTTTGCGTAGTTCCCGCAAAATTCATTCCAATCAAAAATAATCCTTGATTTCCGGCATTGAAATATAGCGGTCCTCCACTGTCGCCTCGTTCAAAAACATCTGAAAATCTTATGACATTGTTAAATGTCCTATATACTCTACTATTATCATCCCATATTGTAGCACTCCAAATCCTATTTGTTATAGTCCCTGTTGTTATTCCCGTTGTTATTCCAATTCTTTTGACAGGCAATCCTTGAACTATCAAGTCTTCTGTTCCAATCCTAATATCAGCAAAAGTAGTTCCGCCATGTCTTGCAAAAGCCGTTGGAGTCCAATTGTTTTGATTTTCAAATGGAATAAAAGCAGCATCAACTGACCCTCCAATATGACCCGGTCTTGCCCTTCCGATTCTGTGACCATTTTGATACATAATTTGACCCAAGGCAACATGTTGATTTGTCAAAACTCCATATGTTCCATGCACATTACATCTAGCATTCGCAGTTATAGTTCCAGCAGGATTTCTGTCATCTATTTGACTCCCACCATATGCCCTTCTTGAAGCAAAAAAGGAACCGGCACTTTCCTCAACAACAAAATATAATATCTCTGGATTTTCAATATTCAAATATGTTTTAAGTTCATCAACAAAAGATTCACAAGTTAAATAAACTTGCACATGATTTCTTTCTTCGTCTGTTCCTGACCTGAAAACACCAAAATATGTAGTGGTATTCATTACTCTTTCTTGGATTTCTACTAAGCAATTCCAACTAAATGATTGTGGCCGATAGACAACTTGTCCATCATCTCTAAATGTTTTATCATTCAATCCAACCACCCCGACATTCAAAATGCCATTCTCATCAATAAATGCCCCTGCAAAATTATTCTCATTTATTGAGACAGTATTGCTGTGCGAATTGCTTTGAATTCCCATTGCACCATGCGACAAGTTATTCATCAAATTGCCAAAATGCTGAACACTCCTTAACACATTTTGATAATATGTATCTCTTGTGTCCTCAACTTCCGATTGAGCGGAAACCGATGTTTGCATTACAAGCATACTGACTACTAAAGCAATGCTTAAAGCCAAAATTATGATTGCTATTACCGAAAATAATCTTTTGTTTTTAATTCTCATTTATTTTTCTCCTTGTATGGTTATTTTTATTCTTTCGGAAGTCATTGAAATTTGAGTCCAGTAATCCAAAGGATCATTGAATCTTCTCACTATAGTTAATTGAATATCGTCAACAACATAAAATACACCCTCTATTTTGGCCGTCCATTCTATTGTTCTTTCAATAACAGCATTTCTTCGCAAAAAACTATTTCTTCTATCCATAAACCTAGAAAATCTTACCTCTTCTTCACTATGAAAAACACTCACAAGTAAAATTGGACTTGAAGAAGTAACAAGCCGAAGCCTTCTCCCACTCAAATTTTCAAAAGTTGCTGTTGCAACAATTGTGTCGCCAACTCTCGCTTCAGTTTGGCTGACTTCCAAAGTCAATCGAAAATCTTCTTCGCTAAATTCCCTATTACTACTGCACCCGACAAACATGCCTAAAGCAACGCTCAAAACCAACATTATAATTATCATCGCTGATAGTATACTTTTTCTTTTAGTTTTCATTTGTGTTTTCTCCTTGTATGATTATTTTTATTTCTTCTGATATGATACGCACCCACACTCTTTCTTCTTCTTGATGAATTTGACTTGTGTGAGTTTCTCTTCCTTGACTAAAAGAAAATCTTGCAAATGCGACATGATCGATTTCTTCACCTATTACAAATTCTCTTTGTTTTTCTATAACAGCATTTCTTCTAAGTGTTAGTTGTCGAATTCGTCCAGCAACAGGGAAAAAATTATAATGCCCCCTTCCAACATACTCAGGTATAATAGCAAAAACCAATAAATCCTCTATATTTCGCTGAAATGGTGGCATTCCTTGAACTCTAATTCTTCTCCCACTCAAATTTTCAAAAGTAGCTGTTGCAACAATTGTGTCACCAACTCTCGCTTCAGTTTGACTGACTTCAAAAGTCAATCGAAAATCTTCTTCAGTAAATTCATAATCCCTTGAACCGCACCCCAACATTGGCATTGCAAAAACAAATACCAAAATTCCTACTAAAATAAACCTAAAAATTTGCTTTTTCATAATAAAAAAACCTCCTATTTTTAATATAATATATCATCATTCCCTAAATTTGTCAATAAAAAATCATAAAAAAATCTTGTTTATTTTTTGTTCATAATTATCTCAGAGGATGTCAACTCTTAAACAGAAGATAGTTGTCCCAAACACCGTCCCCTAGCCCTCTAGCCCTACCTAGCTCTAAACACCGCCCCTAGCCCTCCGTCCTTTTGCAACAAAAGAAAAACGCATAATGATTTTGAAAATCATTATGCGTTTTGAGTTATTAACTTATTCGTTACTCTAGAATCTTCCTCTTGAGAGGCGGCGCCATGCTCTTGGGAAAGTTTCATAAGTGTCGGTGCGGGTTTGGGTGAAATAGACGATGCGTTGATTTTGCCATCTAGTGAATTCGCCGCCTTCCAAAATTTCTCTTAGTTCGTTTTCAATATTTTCACGAACTCTTGAAATTTGTCCGGGGGTTTCAAAACTGTCGAGTGTCACTTGAGTTCCGGGGTGAACAACAGATGCAAGATACATGATGTGAACACCAAAGTCAGTGATGACTTTTCTTGGCAATACTTGTCCGGGGCTGAAATACCTGTTGAGTTCTCTTGCCCCGTCTGCAAACTCTTGCATATAGGTTTCGCTCTCATGAGGCAATAATTCGCTTACTTCAATATATCCTCTGTTGTTTCCAAACGCTCCGGGGTCAGTGTTGAAGCGATAGATTAAGTCGGTGAACCTTCTTTCTGCCGCCATGACATTTCCGCCGACTTGTGCCATTTCACTGCGGACAAAATTGAAAACTTGGGTTGCATTAAATTCAACTGAATAGTCACTTTCTCCGTTCACTCTGTCAGGAACTCTGATTTGAGGAACAAGAACATTGTCTCTGAAATTTTCAACTGCTCTTGGGTCTCTTCCTGCCGGAGTTTGTCTAAAAGCATTCAACTCTTGAGTTTGAGAGGGAGAGAACGGGAGGAGAATGTGTTTGACGAAGAAAAAGCGTTGGTTGTTGTCTTCAATCACAGGATGATAAAGAACTGTTTCTCCTCCGCGCATAGCAGCGGCATATGCTGCCCAGTTGTTTCTAAATTGCTGCTGCTGCTGGCGTTGCAAGTTGTTGAAGTGATTGCGGATATGATTTTCTTGAACTTCGACATTTCCAACAATTCTTTCTTGCAATCTTTCAATTCGAACTTGCTCAACGGCTTGTCTTCCTAAAAGAACATAGACCATGTGGAGTGAGTTTTCAGCACTATTGACAATATGTCCATGCTGAGAACCATATCCCCAAACCGGGTTGAACATTATCGGGTAAAGATTAGAATGTCCCGGATTCAGAGGAAGTCCGTAAATTTCGGGAATATTGTTTCCGCTTATGATGCCGTTGATAAGAGCATTGTCATAATTGAAAAGTTCTCTATCGGCGTCAGTTACTTCCAAATTATCTTCATCTGTTCTGTTGCGAAGAAGAGAAAGAAATCTCTCCATTACTTGGTTTTCAAAACTGATGTCTGCTTGAACTGTCATGAAATATCCTGGCCAACGGGCACGGTCAGGGGTCCAAGGTTCTTCTTCACGGAGTTCTTCTTCTTCAATCTCATGCTCCGGAAGCGGAGGGCGAACAGGGAAAGTTGTCGGATGAGTGTCGGGCGGAGGGGGTGCAACATCGGGAACACCAATGTTGAAATCTGATAAAACATCAACTCTTATGCTCTCTAGCGTTTGGTCAATTGCTCCATAAACCAACTGACGAACACGGTTTGCATCAGTGTAGTCATAAATCGGATTTCCGTCCTCGTCATAAAGATAGACAAAATTGCCATTTTCATCACGAACAGCCCGACCCAATTCGTCTTCTTCTCTTGCATGACCGGCACGCCAAACAATCTCGCCTTCATAGAGCATTCTGTCAATGTCAATCAAAATAAGTTGACGAATAACAAGTTGCTCAATCATGCTGTCAATAACTGTGTCTCTGTCTTCTCTTGTCATGTCCGGGTGAAAGCCGCCTTGCTGACCAATCATTTGCATTAGTTGCCACATATAGATATTATGCGGCTCGCTCCTAAATCCGTCCGGATTATTAGGGTTGTAGATAGGATTAATGGTCGCAACAACTTGCATCATCTCTCGTCTTTCGTTGTGTTCAAAAAGATTGCAGCCGGCCAAAACACCCATTGCCATCATCAGTGATAATATTACTGTTAAAAGTCTTATAATTTTTGTCTTCATTGTTTTTTGCCTCGTTAATGCCAATGGACGATATTAATCCATTCTATTAGCAATCTATTATAACTTAATTATTAAAGTATTGCAAGCGTTTTATACTAGGAAAAGGAAAACAATTGTTTTAAAAGTATTCTTTTGCTATATTTGTTTTTAGATATTTTTCTTGTTCTTTGTTTGTCATGTTTGATGAGAGAACCAGTTTGTAGTAGAGGGCGAGGGTTGTTATGTTTTTGAAAACTTGTATTCTTTTGTCTAATTTTTCTTGACCGGCATATTGATTGTTGCCTTCTTTTCCGCCTGTTAGGTATATTTGACAGGTGCTTTCGGTAAGCAAATTCAGTCCTTCAATGTTTGCCGTTCCGCTGTGAAATCCTTCAACGACACATGCTGAATAATTGTCTTTGAGAATAGATGAAAGAATTTTGTAGTCATTATAGGGGTCGACAGTGTACGGTTCAATGAGAAAAATCCTAGCGGATTTTTCTGAGTGGTTCGTGATTAGTGAATAGTGATTAGTGTCGGTTTTTATTATTTTCTCATCCTCTCCAAACCACTGACCGCTAACCGCCGACCACTGACCGCCGGCACTCGACACATGTCCGTCGAATGCTCTTGTTCGGAGCATTCTTGCACCATGGTGAATCTTTAATTCTTCATCTGGGTTTTTGTAGGCAACAAAAACTCCGTTTTGGTCAGTCTTATTGATAAAATCAACTGCTCCTTGCATGTTTGCATAGCCGTTTGACCTCTCATCATTGAGAGGATAGTCTGCTGAAACTATGACAACAGGAATTTTGATATGAGCAAGTTTTAGACTTAAGTATGCTGCCGAGTATGCAAGTGTGTCAGTTCCATGGGTCAAGATTATGCCTTCGCAGTTCTTACTTTGACACTCTTTTTCAATCGCCTCTGCAATCATCTGTCTTATTTTCAAATCCATGTTTTCGCTCAAGACATTGCAAACGGCGACAGACTTTTGAAATTTTATTCCGCTGAATGCATCAACCAAATTGGCTTTACCCGCAGTTAATGCCGAGTTGTCCTTCATCGTTGATATTGTTCCGCCGGTTGTTAAAAGAGTTATATTTTTCATAAAAATGAAAAATAAAGTAAGAGGTAAAAAGTAAAAAGTAAAAAGTAATGTCAAATTAATTTTAACAACACTTTTTACCTTTCACCTTTTACTTTTTACTTCATTAATATGCGCTTGACGCTTTATAGACAGTTTGAGAATTTTGGCTGACTTCTGCCATTTCTTCAACTGACAAATTCATGCTTGCTTTTACATCATAGTATACAAGGTCATTCTCTTCATCAATGTCCTCACCGGATATGTGAAAACTGGTTATTGCCCCTGCCTTTTTTAATTCTTTGAGATTGTCATTTATTTCTTTTTTGAATTTTTTTGAGCCATAATATATTGAGCAGCGAAACTGTGCCGCAACATCTGTTGACCCGCGATAATTTGAACAAAGCGTCCTTAGAACACTTTCTGCTTTTTCAGATATTTGTTTCATATCTTCATTATCCTCACTTTTTCTTTTTACTTTAAATAATAAGGCTTTTCCCTTCCATTTCAATTGGCTTTTCCAGTCCCATTACTTCCAATAAAGTTGGAGCAAGGTCACAAAGCGCACCTTCTTTTGACAATTTATTTGTCAAAAACTCATCACTGATGAGCAGGAGCGGAACAGGGTTTGTGGTGTGGGAAGTCATTGGCGCACCATTTGCATAGGTCATTTGTTCGGCATTTCCATGGTCGCTTGTGAGCAGAATCGCTCCGCCTGTCGCATAAACCGCATCAACAACTTTTTTGACTTCGGTGTCAACGGTTTCAATTGCTTTTACAGTTGCATTAAACATTCCTGTGTGACCAACCATGTCACAGTTTGCATAATTCATTATCAAAACATCAACTTTCCCGACTTGTGCGATAGCCTTTTCGGTTACTTCTTTCGCACTCATTTGAGGCTTTAGGTCATAGGTTGCAACTTTTAAACTATTAACTAAAATTCTAGTTTCACCCTTATTCGGCTCTTCAACTCCGCCGTTGAAGAAAAATGTCACATGGGCATATTTTTCTGTTTCTGCAACTCTTGCTTGAGTTTTTCCTTGACTTGCAAGATATTCTCCGAGAGTGTTTTTAATCTTTTGCTTGTCAAATGCAGTTAATAATAATGAATTGAATTCTTTGTCATATTCAGTAAATCCAACATACAAAACTTCTTTAAATCCGCTTTTTCTTTCAAATTCATTAAAGTCAGCGGATATAATCGCTCTTGTTATTTGCCTTGCTCTATCGGCTCTGAAATTAAAGAAAATAATACTGTCTTTGTTTTTTACACCCGAGTAATCTCCAATAACGCACGGCTCAATAAATTCATCGTAAATTGCTCTTGCATAAGACGATTTCATTGCTGCGTCTGCGTTAGTAAACCTTGTTCCCTCTCCTTCTATAACACAATTATACCCGCGCTCTACCCTGTCCCAGCGATTGTCTCTGTCCATATAGAAATATCTTCCGCAAACAGAGGCAATTTGTCCAACTCCCAGTTTATCAATCTTTTTTTGAAGAGCGGCGACAAATGCCAGCCCTGAGTCGGGAGCAGTGTCTCTTCCGTCAGTTATGACATGAATAAGAACATTTTGCACCTTTTCTTTTTTTGCCAAAGATAAAAGAGCATAAAGATGCTCTATTGACGAATGAACTCCGCCATCAGAAGTAAGCCCAACAAGATGAAGAGCAGCGCCTTTTTTCTTTGCGTTTTCCATCGCCTTTTTAAAAGCCGAATTCTTTGCAAACTCGTCGTCTTCAATCGCTTTGTCAATCCTTGTTAAGTCTTGATAAACTACTCTTCCTGCTCCGATGTTTAGATGCCCGACTTCAGAGTTTCCCATGACTCCGCTCGGCAATCCGACAGCACGCCCTGATGCTTTTAAGAGAGTGTGAGGATATTCGCGGAAATACTTGTCAAGACTTGGAGTTCTTGCTTTTAGTATTGCGTTGCCGGCAACCTCGCTCGACATAGCATAGCCGTCCATAATTATTAATGCATAGGTTTTTTTCATTTAAAAATCTCCGATTTTTTGGAGGTGATTGATGAGTTTAGCGATTGATAGATAGTGAAAACTTTATTTATAAAAATCACCAACCACTAATCACAAATCACTAAATACAACTTCCTGCAACACACAAAAAGTCGTGTGCTTTTAGACTTGCTCCTCCGATTAGTCCGCCGTCTATGTCAATCTGGTCAAGCAATTCTTTTGCATTTTGAGCGTTCATTGAGCCGCCATAGAGAATAGGAATTATGTCTTTTACCCCTTTTGGGAGTTGCTCTCTGATAAAAGCAATAACTTTTTGAGCGTCTTCTTTGGATGCGGTTTTTCCGGTTCCAATAGCCCAAATCGGCTCATAGGCAATAATTACTTTTTTAATCTCATCATCAGTTAAGCCCTCTAATCCGTTTTTTGTTTGACGAGAAACAACCGTATTAGTTTCGCCTTTTTCAAATTGCTGTTCACTCTCGCCAATACAAAAGATTGGTGTTAAGTTATTTTTTAAAGCGGTTTTTATTTTTTTGTTGACTGTTTCGCATGTCTCATTAAACATTTCTCTTCTTTCGCTGTGTCCGATAATGACATGGGTGACACCTTGTTCAATTAGTTGCTCGGAACTAATTTCACCGGTAAACGCACCTTTTTCCGCCCATGACATGTTTTGAGCGCCAAGTTTTATGCGAGTGTTTTTTGTCATTGCATGGACAGTTGACAGCAAAGTGAACGGAACACACACAACGACATCAACATCATTCGGCAAATTTTTCGGTGTCCATTTGATGACATCTTTCATCAACTCTTTTGCACTCTCTTGTGTCAGATTCATCTTCCAGTTGCCCGCGATTATTCTTTTTCTGTTCATTATTTTTTAACTCCTAATTTATTGTCAGTTTATATTTTAATGTTTTCAAAAACTTATGTCAATTCTTTTTAAGTCAAAATCAATGTTTTTCTAAAAAACAATTTATTAAAGAATTCTTACGATTTTGACTCGTTAAGTCAAAAACACAGTTTTTTTTACCCTCTAGTTATTGAAGAAAACTTGCGATTTTGACTAAAAAATATGTCGACTTATTTTATCATTTTTTTTAAATACGCAAAAAAAATGGTGTCAACCTTTCAGTCAACACCATTTTATAGATTTGGATTAAAAAACAATGATTAAGACATCTTTAGTTATTTTCTTTGCGTTTTTTAACAGCGATGAAAAGAACTAACGCACCGACAAGAACAAGAAGGACTGCACCGATTGCAGAGTATGCTGCGATATTCATTGCTTTGCAGCCTTCTTCTGCTTGATTGAGGTAGTCTATTCTTGCATTTGCCGCTGTCCTTAGTGCCACCGCATTTGCATGAGTGCCGAAGTTCAATACTCCGACTCCGTCCGCTGTCAAAACCGCATCAGTCATTGCATTAAGCGCTGTTGTTATTGCAACCGCATTTGTTCCGGCAATTGCCGCAATCAAGTTGTCAATAGCAGTTTGTGCCGCTGCATGATTTGCCGCATGGGTTTCATTAAGAGTCATTTCATCATCAGTCAGAATTGCATCAAACGCTGTCCAGTTGAAACCTTCCATTGTGAAAGTGCTTGCTGTTGCATAGTTCATTACATTAATCGCACTGATTTGAGCATCTCTCAATCCTTCAAGGACAGTCCATTGTGCGCCTCTGTAGTCGTTTTCATCAAATCTCGCATTAAATGCATTTGTGAATAATGTTACTGCCGCCGCTCTTGCTGCCGCTAAATCTTGTTGCGGATTGTCAATTGCATACAAAGCATCTTCCGCCGCCTCCAAATGTGCAAGATTTGTCACAAGTTTTTGTTGTGCTTCGGTCAAAGCATTAAATTCACTGCGGACTAGATTTATCAATGCTCTGTGGGCTGTGGTTACATCATTTGCCGCAGGTAGCGTTGCAATAAGGTTGATAACTCTTTCTGCAGATAGTTGATCTATTGCTCCTTCAGCCGCTATTAAGCGCGCAAGGTTTGTCACAAGCGCTTTCTGAGTATCGGTCAAAGCCTCAAATGCCGCTCTTGCCGCAGCAATTTCCACACCATGCACCGCTGTGACTTGGCTGTATTCAGGCAAAGCATTAATCAATCCTTCGACTTGACTTGCTCTTAAGGTGTTAATTCTTGCTTCTGCCGCTGTCAAAATTGCATAGACATCGCTATCAAATGCAGTTTTTTGAGCATCAGTTAATGCATTGAAAGCCGCTCTCGCTGCTAAAACACGAGTTTCATCAGCAAGTGTTAATGCGTTTGTCGGATTGAGTGCCTCAATTTGAACAGTTGTTGCGGCAAATGCAGTTCCGTGAACTAAAGCAGTTGAAACAAACCATCTGCCGAATTCACTGTCACCCCAAATGAGAACATTTCCTACTCTTATGTCGCCTGTTTCATACCATTCAATCGCAAGTTCTTCTGTTCGAACAAAGTCAATAGTAGTAAGACCCATGGTGCGTCCGAAAATAGTTCCGTACACACGAAGACCAAAGTAGTTAAAATGATTTCTGAACATATCGGATTGTATGTTAAGACCCAGAGATCTAAACTCAGCATCCATTTCCTCACGACGATTAAAGTCAGATAAAGACCTTGCAACAACACTAATCGTGAAATTAATTATCTCAACTGCCTCTATATAACCGGCACCCGGCAAAAGATGTAATATCGGAGTAAAGCCTGTCGGGGTTATTCCGCGCAATAATCCAATGTAATTTTCATGTGCAACCCAAGATATATGCAGAATTTCTCCTGCTCTTACTTGATTTTCACCCAAAGAAAGATTGGTTTGATTTCTTGCTCTCGTTACAGTCACGCTTTGAATGCCCACTTCTTGCATAACATTGACAGTAACAAGTCTGAATGTTCTGACTTCAATAGTGACATTAGCATTAACAGGTCCAAAGACATAAACAAGGTTTGCACCTTCAATTGTCGGAGTTCTGACTACGCCGTTAACCAACAATTCCGCTTCATATCCCAAAGATGCTCTGAAAGTGATTGTTAATTCGGCGAAACGAAAAACGCTCTCTCCTGTTGCAACTGCATTGCCATCGTCAACAACCGTTAAGTGTGCTACACCTTGTGCCGCACTTGTTATAGTGACAGTAAATTCAGTAGTAAAGTATGCAACTGCGTCTAGTAACAACTGTCTGTTTGTGACTTCCTCTCTGAGTGTCGGACGGAGAGCGGTGAATGCCGCATAAGCAGCCATTACGACATCTCTGTCTGCAAGCACCAAATTAGCAAGGGACGGCAAGTCATTTATTAATCCTATAACATTGTTAACCGCATCTCTGTCTGCTTGATAGTTTGAAGAATACACAACAATTGCCGTATTTGCCGTCACCCTGTGGGTTGCAACAAACGGATTTGCGATTGTTCCCGCTCCTGTTATACCGGTTGTTACTTCGTTTCCGTTAATATAGAGGAAAGAAGCATATCCGTCTTCAACACTCCATGTTATAGTGAGTAGTGAACCATGAGGAATATTTGTTCCGGAAACAACAGGAATATTGTTTCCATCATAAAGACGGGTAACTGTTGCCGTGATCTCTGGATCTGAACCGATAGTGATTGCTCTTTGAACGACATCGAAAGTAATATTAGTATAGCCGGATGGTGTGATAAGAACATTAAATGTTGCAGTGAAAACTCCTGAATTTTCAGACATTTGCCATCCGATTGCAGCGCCCGGAATTGCTCCGTTAACTCTGGGCTGAACCATATAATGCTCTGTTACTGTCCATGTTAGAGTTAAAATTGTTCCGATATAAACATTTTCACCGCTTGCAACAGCAACAGGAACAGTGCTTCCTGCTCTGCGGCCGGTCGCTGAGATTGATGCCAGTGCCCCGCCGGCAGCAGGCATAGTGATAGTTTGCTGCTGAATAACATCGCTGTCAACATTAACACCGACTGCCCTTAATGCATTGAGCATTCTTGCAGCAGTCAAAGGATGATTCCAAACAACTATATACCGATTGTTAATTTCATCAATAACAAGTCTTGCAGTTTGAGCACCCGTCAAAAGAGATCCGCCGGTGGTTGTGGGTCTTGCATGGAATGCTCTTGCTTCCGCCTCAGATGTGAAAATATGAGCAGTCGCATCTTCTCCGCCAATGCTTCCCCAAACACTGACAAAACTTGATCTCAAAGTTACAACCGCAGAAGTCCAATCATTTGCTAAAAGATGGTCTCTCAAATTGTTTGCAAGTGTTTGATGCTCTGTCTCAACTCTCGGACGATCCGGAATAGGGTTGCCTGCAAAAAATGCTTCCATCGCATTAATTAAAGGAATCGTTTGAGTATAAACACTTCTATCAACGACAGTTGTTCCGCCGCTTCTTGCTCCGAATGCAATGTTATTATGCCAGTGAGAAGGGTTTGTTCCGACTGCCCATGCATTTCCATATAGTTCATGAAGTCCGGGAACATTGAAAGGAGAACCTCTCAAACTGCTTGTTCCGACACCATTCTGCAAAATAGACATTGACCTTGCCCAATCTTCATTTCCGACGATTCTGAATGAAAACGGAACGCTGTTTACGCCCATAAATCCTTGATCGCCTGATGCATTGGTTACATGGAAATGTTCTGAAAACACACCGTTTATTGCTCCGACAACTCTGACGGCTCTTGCAAGCATAAACGGTGAATCACGATTTACTGAAGGGGTCACAATATCAAGATGAGAATGATACCATAGTGTCGGCATTTTCACAAGTTGGAAATGATGTCTTTCGAGTTCTGCCCTTAGTTCATCATATTGCTGCTGATAAGAAGCAAACAGAACTAACTCACCATTAACCATTTCACCGATACGAGTCGGCGCTCCGTTCTCTAACATACTAATGATAACCCATCCGCCGTCTCCGCCGCGATGAACTATATTGTTGTGTCTGTGGAAACCGGTGTTGCCCGGTGCTATAGTGAATTCATGCGCCGGGATATTACCGGAGAAAAATCTCACTACAGAAGGATTAGAAGTGAACGCAGTTCCGAATAAAATTGCATTATTGAAATTAAATAAGAAATGCTCCTGAATATTTCCGGTAGTCGGAATAATTTCAAAGTCCCTCAAATTTATATTGAAGAATGCCGGATCTTCTGCATAAATAGCAAAGTCAGCGAGCAATTCCATCAGTTCAAGACCCTCAACTATCATTCTTCTGTTGTAGAGTCTTATTTCAAAACTCATGTTTGCTGTGATAACAAACGCTAAAACAGGATTTTCCGATGCAAAATCAGCAGCAAAATCACTATTAAATCTATGTTCGTCTCCGCCGCCATAGACAAATCGTTCACCTCCGACATAAAGCAAGCCTATATTATTTTGACCTGCATTCCAAGTGATAGTCAAGATTGTGCCGTAAGGAACATAATCGCCGTTTTGAACCGTGAAAATAAAACCATTATAATCGGCAGTGATAAGAGCCGTCACACCATTAGGAACAATGATATTAACTCTTTCTGTTACTTCAACGGTTACTATTTCAATTCTTGTGACAGGAGTAGTTGCAGTGTGAACATGAGTATGTGCTCCTTGAGTGAACCTGTCAACACGCACTCCGTTGACACTTAAGAATGCCGCAAAGCCGTTTTGCACAGTGAAGTTAATCGAAAGATTAGTTCCGATATCAACCGTGTCGCCATCCTCAACAACCTCAGGATTAGGATCACCGGGTTGAGTGACGGTGAAATTAGTAAGCCCTTCTTGAGGCTCAATTATCTCAATCTCAGAATCCACTAGTTCTTCGGCACCAAAAGCAAACCAAACAGCAGCCCCTGAAACACGATAAGTGAAAACAAAAGGGTCTGAAGCAATCCCTGTTCCGGTTATTCTTCCAATTAAATCCAATGGGGCAGCAGTGTTTGCCGCCGCTTGAGTAGCCGCCATTCTCAAAACTGGAGCATAACCCGCATCAACAGTCCAACGAACTGTCAAAAGCGTTCCTTGCGGTAAATTAACTGCGGTTCCTGGAGTAAAGTCAACAACAGCATTACCGATATCTCTTCTTATTTCAATGTTGTCAACTTGCGGAGATTGTGTTGTTGAAACACCGATACCTCTGTTTTGAATAGTTATAGCAATTCGCATATCTCCTAAAGTTGCTATAGGTCCGATTGAAAACGCCCATGCGTTTAAGACTGCTCTAAATGTTCCATCGCCCAAATTTGTTATTCCTTGAGCAAATATATTGTTACCGGTGTTGGGACCTGCCGCAATAGCATTGTTTATCCTTACTTGAGTAGGAACATGATAAAGCGGCATTTGCCAATAAACAACTATTTGTGAATCTGCACTGATTGTTGTTCCGCTTGTTATAAGAGTGTCATTTTCATCGGTTGTGTTTCCGAAAGGACGAACATAAACCCACATATCGGTAACATAGTCATTTAGTCCGACTTCGGTTGTGCCGTTGTTAAATCCACTCAAATAAACAGTTCTTTCAAGCGGTGCAACATCTGTTATGTCAAGTCCCATTTGACCAAGCAAAGGAATAATTCTTGCAACACCCAGATGAGTAGGAGTTGCACCGCTGGCACCTGTGGCAACATTGTTAAAGACAACAACATTACCAACTCGTCTTGAAACACTTGAATTTACCGTTCCCGCTCCTGTTTCAATCAATGGCGTTCCACCTTGATTTATTCGAGATTCATGAAACCATTGAGCCTCTTCTACAGAAGTGAAAATAACAATGCTAACACCTTGATTCCCTGCAGAACTCGGAACAGAGCCCATCATGTTAATAAAACTTGAACGATTATTTGCTCCGCCTGTTTCTAATTGAGCAACAGTACTTAAACCAGTCCAGCCGTTCTCTTCCATAAGAGTTCTCAAACTAAGCGCAAAAGTATTGTGGGTTGCGTTAACTGCTGGTCTTGCTGCCCATGGAGTGTCCGCAAAAAATGCACGCATCATTGCAGTCACACCGCGCGAAGCAGGAGCAATTGCCCAATCAGTCGCACCTGCTCTGTTTCCAAAAGCAAAATATTCGTGATAATCCAAGAGTGATGCAACAGCAACTCCCGGAGAATTCCCAAGATTGGCAATTCTCACTCGGTTTGTTTCAGCAGCGGGAGCAAAAGGGTTTCTGTTTGATGCCGCCGCTCTTGACCAGTTTTCACATCCAAACATGCGGAATTGGAAAACTGATGCGGTTATTCCGCCGATACCCTGATGAGCAATTGTTGTTTGATGCGCCCCTGTCCCTACCACATTAACAAAACGGGCAAGCATGAACGGATTGTCCCTGTTAGTTCGAACAACATTCGGTCTGTTTCCATGAGCAGGATAAGGCGGTAAACTGTTTGTGAAAGCCTCGGGGCCATAATGCAAACGCAAATGGTTTCTTTCAATCTCTGCTTCAACAGCATCAAATTGTTCTTGAAAATAATCATCCAAAACCAATTCATCATTGACCATTTCACCAATTGCCGTCGGAGCCCCATAAGCAAGCAAATTCATTAATATCCAGTTAAAATCATGTCCGCGCGAAATAATATTATTTCTTTGAACGCTCTCACCGCGTATGGCAACAGTCTGATCCGCAAGCCATAAATCCGCCGCCGCATTAGTTGGAAATATTCTTGTTGGATGAGTAACTGTTGGTGCAAGATTAGTGTTAAAAAGTGTTCCGAACATTAAAACACGGAATGAACGAAAACCAAAATACTCCGGAGTGAAATAAAAACCTACTGGATTGGGATTTGCCGCATTATCAGGAGTAGTAAAATCAAGTCTGAAATGATGATCCATTTCATCTTCAACTTCTTTCAAAAAGTCCATCAGTTCAATGCCGTCTTCTATCATTTTTCTGTTGTAAAGTCTTATTTGAAAAATAAGGTCGTCATCTGCAACAACTTCAATGTTTTGAACTTCATCCAAAAAGTCATCGGATAAAGGCACGCTGTATCTGTGGCTGTTGCCTCCGTCATAGACATGTCTAACATTGTTTTCATAGAGAATACCGACAAAATCTTCATTCGCTTCCCATGAAATGGTCAATTCAGTGCCGATGGAAACCGATTCGCCATCTTCAACATAAACAGTTTCTCCTTCTCCTACATCAAAGAAACTGACCGTCACGCTTTCCATTTGTTGATTATATATAATGCTGACTTCAATTTCTCCTCCTTCTTCGGAGAGAGTTATCGTTGCGGCAGTAGGCGCTTGTGCCCCAACAACAATGCCCTGCCTTCCCATTTGGCTGACTAATGCAAAAACAGATAGTGCCGCCAAGACAAAAACCAAAGACAAAACTGTCAATAGTTTTTTCATTGAAATGATTTTTTTCATTTTTTTCTCCTTTGCGTCTAAAGACGCTTTTGTCACAATGTTTTTGCAAAGATTAATTTGCAATTAATTGTGACATTTTTTGAAGTTTTTTTATTTTTCATGGTGAATTCATTTGCGAAAATGAATTCATATATGTTATAATACCATATATATATTGTGTTTGTCAAGCGTTTTTTACAAAAGAATTTTATGAATTTTTTATGACAATTAATAAGAAAATTTTTTCAATAAAGATTAATTGATTGTAAAAACTTGATAAATTTGATATACTGAAAATATACTACCGATGCTTTTGACTAATGAAAAAGGATTAAGAAAATGAAAAATAAAGAATTTTTTGAAAAACTATATGAGAGTGCTGAAAAATTTTCGGATACTTATAACGAACATCGAAAACCCTTTTTCAAAAAGATGGTGGCGTCTTTCGGCATAAAAGAACTGACTTTGTTTGATATTTCCGCAATGAATATATTGTTTCAACTCGGGAAACAACAATTCTATAAACTTGCCGGTTTTTTTCCTTTTAAACTTCCTAATATGGTGAGATTATTAAATAAGTTAGAATCTTTATATTTAACGGAACGCTTTAGTGAAAACGACAACAAAAGAGCCATTTATGTTCGTCTGACACCTATGGCATATGACAAAATTAAAATAGCAACCAAAGAATTTTTGGTTTGGTATGAAGACACCCTGCTAAAAACATATTCTAAAGATGAATTAAAAATAATTGCCAATGCTGTCTCTTTTATTATTGATATGCATGAAAAGATTAAAATACTTGCAAAAAGAAATCCGTCTCCCTTATCAGCCCACGAAGAATTTTGGCAAAACACCAGTTACTATCGATTTTACAATAACTATTTTTATGCAAACGCTCCATATGAAAAACCGCAACTCCTAAAAAAAGCACGACTCTCCTATGCACAAATGTATGTCTTTGACAAATTTATAAAAGGAGGCATACCTCTGTCTCTTTCATCTTTCGCTGAGTATAATTTGCTAATGCCGTGTCAAACAACTCGTTTAGTGAATAAGTTAGAAGCAGTTAATTTTGTTAAAAGATTTAAAAAAAGTGATGACCATCGAACGGTATATATTGAACCGACTGAAACAGGAAAAGAAGTTTTATCACTGGCATGGAACTCTTATTTATCATGGCTTTCAAGCAGTCTGGGCAGTGTTTTAAGTGACGAGCAACTTGACTGCATGCTAAATCACTACAACTTCTTAATTGAAATGTTTAAAAGATTTTCTGCATAACTGAAATAGCGCTTAGATATTGGCATCCTTTTTTTTAATAACACCAAGTTGTGTCAATTAAGATACCATAAAACTTTATAAAAAAAGTAGATATGCTTATCTACTTTTTTTGTTTTTTGACCAAATTTATTATTTCAGGTTTTTTTATTGCACGAAACAGGAAAAGACAAGCAACATAGACCAATCCGCCAATTACTAGCGAGACTAAAAGAGCAATTGTTGAGGGGAGAAACTGCGGAAGATAACGAACCGCAAAAACACTGATAAGCGCAAAAATAATACCGCTAAGAAGTGGGGCTATGATGACTTCACGGATTTTAAGGTTAAATTTGACATGCTTTTTCATGACGATTATGTTGAGTATTGCAGTCAGTGAAAAACATGCGACAGTTCCGACAACTGCGCCAATAACGCCGATATACGGCAAGAGAATAAGCGTTAAAATAATTTTGAGAACTGCTCCGAGAAGAAGATTTTTTGCGCCTTTGTGAGAAAGATTTGCAGACTCTAGGACACCTGATGAAATTTGAATTAAAGCGACATAGAACACTGCAACGCTTTTAACGCTGAGAAGAAGCGCTCCTAGACGAATTTGAGAAGAGGTCAAGCCTTGATAGTAGATGGTGTTTAGGATTGAATGGGCATAAATACCCAATATAAGAACAGCAAGGATTGAGATGATTATGCTGAACTTTAGATGTTTTCCAACATTTTCGCAGATTGGTTTTTCTTCTTTTAAACAATCTCTGACTTTTGGAACAAGCGTCGTTGAAAGAGCGAATGTTATGACCAAAGGCATATTGATAAGTGAATTTATCGGACCATTCAAAAGCCCGAACATCGCCGTTGCATCGGAAGTTGCCGCCCCGCTGGATGTCAAAATATTGATGACCATTATGCTGTCAATGAACGCAACAAACGGCATAATGAGCGAAGCAAAAATCAAAGGAGCAGCAGAGGAAAAAAGTTCTTTTAAGATGGGTTGAGTGTTTCTTTGTTTGTAGGTTAAGGGTGATAGACTTAGGGCGAGGAAAGATTGTGCAATCAATGATGAGTGAGGAATGAGGAATGAGGAATTGTTGTTAGAGTCGTTTTGATTTTTTGAGGCGGTGCTTGTAGGGGCGGTCATTGACCGCCTGCTGCTTTGTTCAAAACTCAGCCCTGACCGAACAATGTTCGCTTCTGCAATTTCCCTATTTCCTTCTCCCTTCTCCCTTCTCCCTAATTTAATCACTGTTCTTTTTTTGTAGCGAAAATGTTGAACCAAAAAAACTGCAAGCAATGAAAGCAAAGAAACTAACTCTCCCAATGCTACCCCCATTAAAGCACCGAATACTGCAAAAGAAAGTGAATACTGCAAAAGATACCTTGCCAAAAAAAGTCCCAGTCCTAATTTCACAAATTGTTCAATCAGCATTGACGAAGCGGATGGCAGATTATTTTGCCGTCCTTGAAAATAGCCCCGAAAACATGCGATTACGGAAGAAAAAATTAGTGCGGGAGCAATTGCAAGATAAGGAAGCGAAGCAGAAGAATTTCCTTGAATGAAAGCAAGCCTCTCTCTCATCAAAACAATAAAAAGAGTGAAAATTAAGGCGAAAACAGTAAGGGTTGAAAGTGCAACAAAAAAAACTTGTCTTGCTCCTTTCTCGTCTCCCCTGTCAAATCTTATCTTCACAGATTTTGCAATCGACCCTGAAATGCCTCCTGCTGAAATTGTGAACAAAACACTGAATAACGGAAACACCATTTGATAAATCCCAATTCCTTCCGCTCCAATAATATTAGTTAACGGAATACGATAAAACGCCCCTATCATCTTCGAAACAACAGTGACAATTCCAATAAATGCAGCACCCTTAAAGAGTTTCTTCATTGGAATAGTATGTGCAGATAAAAGTGAAAAGTAAAGAGTTAAAAATGAAAAGTATTGTTAAAGTGTTTTGCCGATTAAAAAAAGTGAAAAATAATTTATACTAGGAGCAAAAATGTTTGCTTGCAAGGACATTTTTGCGACAACATCTGGACTGCCTCACGAAATGCAATTTATTATAGGAAGATTAAAAATTGTAGGGGCGGGCGTCCCTACAATTTAATCACAAAAAAGAAATTGTCTCGTCATTATTGAGACAGCCCCATACTTTTCACTCTCCATTTTAAATCTAATATCCAATAGCAACCGCAAGCATTAAAAAGCCTATTAAAAATGTTGTTATTGCCAGTTGAAAGAGGATTGTTTTTTTGAACCATGTGCCATAGGGCATATTTGCTATGCCTAGGGCTATGAGTAATGGTGGGTTTGCAGGGAAAATGACATTTTTGAATGCATCGCCAAATATGAATGCGAGTATGATAACTTGATAAGTCAATGGCAGATTGATTGCAATAAGGAGCGGCATGAGCAGCATTACTTTTGCAGAACCTGAGGGAATGAAAAAGTTTGTCAGCATGACTATGCCGAAAACCGTTATTGCGGCAGTGTAGGGGCTGACATCGCTTAATCCGTTTGAAAGATTGAAAATTAAAGGGTCGATGATTTGTCCGCGATGAGCAATATAGGTTATTGCTTGTGCCATCATTATGATGAAAACCGCAGGACTCATGGCAATGACGCCTTGCAAAAAATATCGTCCTACTTTTTTTAAACTCTTTATGACCAGCATTCCGGCGGTGAAAGCCCCGATTAAAAACGCACCTGCAATTATTTCGATTAAAAATCCTGAGAAAAAAGGAACTGCTCCCGCAACAATCATGACAATAAGAAGTGAGAGAAAAAAGACGCCGAATATTCTTGATTTTCTTTTGTTTTCTTTTGTCAAGACGAAAAGAGTTGTTCTTGATGTGTCGTTGTGGACAGGATGAATTAAACCCAGTTTTGAAGCAAGTCCCCCGCCGCCTGCAATTTCACCTTTGCCTTTTCTTTTTGCATACCAAACAATAAAACATGAAGTTGCAACCCAAAGTATTAAAAAACCGATAATGCGAAACCATATTCCTTCCATGACGGAAACTCCGGCAATTTCGGAAGCAAGCCCAATAGTAAATGGATTTGTCAAATCCATCATAAATCCAACACCGAGTGCGAGCAAACATATCATTAAGCCGACATCTTTTTTCCAACCCATGAATTTTGCAAGGATTAACATCATGGGAAGCAGCATTATTCCCTCTTCAAAAATTCCGAAAAATGCTGCAAACAGCATGAAAAATAATGTTGTTGCCCAAATTAGAGAGTATTTCGCCCTTTTAAATTTTTTGACTAAAACGGTCATGAGCGCTTTCATTCCGTCACTTTTTATGACGATATTTAATGCTCCGCCTGCTATTAAAATGAAAGCAATTAATCCATGAATTATTCCAAAACCATCCATGAAAAGAACTTCAAACGGAGCGGTTATCCAACGCCATGGAGAAAGGCGTATCGAACTATAGGGCAAATTAACAAACGAACCATAAACAATATATTCCCTGCCGTCAGAATGAAATCCCCTTTCAAATGTCCCGGGCTGAACAACATAAGTCAAAATCCCGACAGCCAAAATAATCGCAAGCAAAAAACCGACCACCAAAATGATACTCTTTTTGCCGATTTTGAGAACAATCTCATCTGGATTCGGCGGGTCCATAATTTTCATTTTTAGTTTTTTTAGGAAAATCATTTTGAGGTTGCGTGGGTTTTCTATTGACACATGACACAACGAATAGAATTGTATTGTATTTTTTTAGGAAATTCCCTGTAGGGGCGCCCGAATGTGGATTGTGTTATGATGAGCGTTTTTAATATGGTGCGGGCGGTCAATGCCCGCCCCTACGATTAATACTCCTCAAATCCTAAAAGATAACCTGCTGTTACTTTAAAAAAATCACATAATTTTTTTATGGTTTGGATGTCAGGCTCTCTTACTGCACTTTCATAATTACTGATTGTTCTGCGGTTAACCCCTATTTCTTTCGCAAGTTGCTCTTGCGACAATCCACTTTCATCTCTTAATTCTTTAATTCTTGCTGCTATTGTTTCCATACAAATATTTTGTCTCTATTTAAAATTCTTTAAAGCCTAAAAGATAGTCCGCAGAAACATCAAAAAAATCACACAGTTTTTTGATAGTTTGAAGATTAGGTTCTAAAACTCCTGTTTCGTATTGACTTATTGTATTTGAGCGAAAGCCTATCTCTTCGCCAAGTTGTTCCTGAGTCAAACCTTTTTCTTCTCTAAGTTCTCTTATTCTTGTTTTTATTTTTTCCATACAAATATTTTGTCTCATTTAAAATTCTTTAAAACCTAAAAGATAATCCGCAGAAACATCAAAAAAATCACATAATTTTTTGATAGTCTTTATATCCGGCTCTCTTGTCCCTGTTTCATATTGACTTATCGTATTTCTACTAAAACCAAGTTCTTTTGCCAATTGCAATTGAGTTAAGTTTTTTTCTTCTCTCAATTCTCTAAGTCTTATCTTTTCATTTTTCATATAAATATTTTGTCTCAAAGTGAGACAAAACGCTTGACAAGTCTCGTATTGAGACGCTATAATATAGAATATGAAAACACAAAAACCTTATTTAACCCAATACTGTAATCTAAATTTTGAATGGCATTGCAGAGGACTTAACATTGACGATGTGTCTGAAGAGGAAGCCATTTTTTCACAAGAATTACGCAAAAAAACTCTCGAACAAAGCGGTTTGACAGAAAATGAACTGCTGCTTATTTCCACATGCCGCAATCATAATATTTTGAAAAAAGTTTGTAGTTATGCTCGCAAAGCAAAAAGTGAACAATAATTCAACAATCATTGTGAATTATGCAGTTGCGTGGATTAATTTGAAATTCTGTTCAATTATTATTGCCCATTTTGTTGAATGCAATGGGTTGTCTTTGAATTTGAAAAGATAGTGTTCGCCGTGAAATATTTCTATTCCTTCGTTGTAGTTTAGCGGAACGGCAGGAACATTTTTTAAAGGAATTTGTAAGGAAACTTCATGTCCTTTTTCGGATATGTAGGATAAATAATCTTTGTCAAGTGTCAAAGTCCCTTCGCCAACACAAACTTCTTTTCGTCCGGATTTGTTCCACATGAATAACTGAACAGACTCGATTAGTTGGTGACTAATTTTACAATCCTCATTCCCCTTATTCCCTACTTCTTCATTCATCAATTTTAACTTAATAAAAACATCTTCCCTTTGAAGATTATACCATTTCGATATACTCTCGGGAATTATGTCGTCTTCGTTTAATGGAGATATGCTGTAGTCTTTGTTGATGCTTGCACCGTTTCCGCATTTTGGACAATATATTTTGTTATCATGGGATACTATTTCAAATTCAGATTTGCATTTTGGACAAAAATAGAGGGCATAATTAATATTTGTCGCAAGATCTCCCCCCTTCCATTCAATATTGTTTTCTTTTGACCACTTAAAGTCGTCAAAATAAAATTCTTTATTTAGAAGATCTTCAACTTCTTCAACCGACAATTTCGCCAAGTCCTCTTTTGAAATGAGTTTTCTTGCAGTGAGGACTACTTTTCCTTTTCGTATTTCACCTTTGCGCCATTTTGCATTCGTCAAAAATGCTCCGTCAATGCGGTGTGAAATGATGGGAAGTCCTATTTTCTTGACGAGTTTTGCCGTTCCTTGCGCCATTCCCATATATTCACCATTGACAGAATTTATTCCCTCAATCATTATGCCGACATTCCTGCCCTTTTCAACAGAGCGATAGAAATTTTTCAATGCTCCGACATCCGCTTGATAAAGTTTTGTCGGAATTCCTCCGACTTGTTTTAATAAATATCCGGGAATACACCAATGAAAAAAGTAGCGATTAGCAAACATGTTTAGCATCTTTGGCTGAATCGCGCGACATGTGTAGAACGGGTCAAGCCTTGAGGGATGGTTTGAGAGAAGAAGAAATTGTTCTTTTTCCTTTCTCATATCAAGTTGATAATCAATTTTAAGGTTATGTTTTCTTTTTAGACGCCAAAAAACAATAAAAATAAGCAGCCAATGCGCCCACTTTTTTGGCTTTTTGACAATATATTTGTCCAGTTTTCTCTCTAGTGTTTGCTTCATAATAAACTAAATTAAATTACAGTTTACAAATTATAAATAAGGTCAAATTAAAGTTTTTTATTTGTAATTTCTTAATTCTCTTCTTCACTCTCTTGAATTTCATCTTTAACAGTCACCTTCACTCTGACTACTCTTTTCACTGTTGCTTTTATTACTTCAAAGTTTAGGTTTTTGTAGTCGAAATTTTCGCCGACTATAGGAAATTTTTCGGTCATCTCAATAACAAAACCGCCTACTGTCGTTGAATCAATTTCATCATCCAACTCCATTTCCAAATTTTCGAAAAAATTGTCAAGTTTTTCTGTCCCTTCAACAACATAGGTTTTGTCGTCAATCTTTTTGGTCAACTCTTCAATCTCGTCATGCTCGTCATAAATTTCGCCGACAATCTCCTCAATGATGTCTTCCATCGTCACAATACCGCTTGTTCCGCCATGCTCATCAACAATAACAGCGAGGAGTTTTTTTGCCTTTTGCATAAGGCGAAGTGCTGCTGAAATTTTCATGTTTGCAGGCAAGTTCAAAGGCGTTGACATTATTTTTTTGAGTGAAAAGTTTTTGTCGTCCTTGTGACGGATAAAATCTTTTTCATGGATAATACCGACAATTGCATCAATTGAGCCGTTATAAACAGGCATTCTCGAATATGAATGGTCAAAAAACTTATCTGAAACTTCTTCCTTTGTTGCCTCAATACTCACAGCAATAACATTGACCCTTGGCGTCATGATGTCATGAGTGTCAAGGTCATCAAACTCAATTGCACTTCGAAGAAGGTTTCCCTCATCCTCAGTGATACCGCCTTCTTTTTGAGCAGTGTCAACATAACTTTTCAATTCTTCCGCATCAATTTTTTCTTCATTTTTCAACTTAAAAATTTTAGTTGTTAGTTTTTTCAAAACTGCAAAGAACATATTGATTGGGAGCAGGATATAGTAGAAAAGCATAACGAGAGGGTGAATTCCCATCGCTATTTTCTCGGGATGTTCTTTTGCGATTGATTTTGGAATAATCTCGCCAAATGAAACAATCAAAAATGTAATGACTATCGTTGCGATTAGAACACTAAGTGCCGGGTCAATGTTCAAAATACTCGTGAAAAATATCGTGCCAAGTGCAGAAGCAACAATTGCAACTATGTTGTTTCCGACGATGATAGTTGAGATTACCCTGTCGTATTTTTCCAAAATTTTTAAAACTCTCGTGGCTCTTTTTTTTCCTTGTGCCTCAAGAGTCTTTAGCCTCACTTTATTTGCAGTCGAATAACTCGTTTCGGCAAGCGAAAAGAATATCGACAAAAAAATTAAAGCGATAATTGCAATTAATATTCCTATATCGGATCCGTCCATAATTAATAGTAGTATACCCTAAAAAAACCGGTTTGTCAAGTGTTTTCAACACTCTTGTTAGGTTCTGTTAAGACTAGAACAAACCGTCAAAACTACGAGTTGCACAAAAAACTCTCATCATAAATTTGATTGGTTCGTTATTTTTTGTTGGTTTGTGATTGTCGTTTCACATTGTACAGACGATTAGTCGCAGACCGCGAAATGCCTAATCGCCCCTACAGTATTTTAACAAGTTCTGTTCAACAAAGAATATATTTGTTGCTAGGATACGCATTCAAAAGAATTTTATTTTATTGTAGAGGCGGCAACCTGCCGCCCGCATCTTTTGCGTCAAGCACACCCACTTTGTTAATTTTTTCTGCTAACTTCAAGTGTGCCTTATAGAAATCATTCCCCCGCACAATATTATTAAGTTTGAGCGGAAAGTGAACGCCCCTACAAAGTAACAAAAAAATAAATCGTAGAAGCGAATGCCCTCGGACACCTGAATTGAGCGTTTTTTTATATTGGCCGACTGACCCGTCTGCCCCTACAAAAATATGTTATTCACAATATTCTGCAACCATGATTTAGCACCCACCATTTGTTTAGAGTTCTAAAAAACACTTATCCTCACTTTCTACATTTCACCTTTTGCTTTTCTTTTCATTTCATTTAAACTTTCTTTTCTTTTAAATCGTCTATCAAGTCTTTCAGACTCTCTTCTACTTTTCGAGGAGAAAAGCCTAGATGGTCTTTTGCTTTTTGGTTTGAAAAACGAATGTCTTTTTTCATTATGCGAAGTTGTTCATAGGTGAAGAGGGGGTCTTTTTTTCGGAGTTTGAACCAAAAACTCAAGAAAGGAAGCCCCGCAACAGCAACCCAATAAGGGACTTGTCTTTTGATTTCTTTCTTGCCGGCGGCTTTTGCCATGAAGTTAAGAACCTCTATGGTTGAGAAAAATCCGCTTGTCAGAAAGTAGTTCTCTCCTTTTTTGCCGTTTTCGACGGCATTAATTATTGCGTCTGCAACATCTCTGACATCGACAAAATCATAGCCTTTTTTCATGCCGATATTAATGCGGTCTGCCATGAAGTTTTTCGCCATATAGGTTGTTTGAGTGTTCGACGGGTCATTTGGTCCGATTACTCCCGAAGGATGAACGATGACAGCATCCAAGTTTTCGTTTTTCACCGCCTCAAAAACCATTTTTGTTGTGATTGCTTTTGTTTTCGAATAAGACCCCGGAACTGCTCTTTCGCAAAAGTTTGTGGTTTCTCTTATTTCAATCCTTTCAGGCTCAGGCAAAGCATGGACAGATGAAATATAAATAAGACGGGCATTGTGTTTTATGCAAGCGTTTATTATGTTTTTAGTTCCGTTTATATTAATGTCCCTCATTCTTTGAACAAGTCTTCTTTTTTCTCCGAGATAGATTACTGCTGCGGCATGAATGACTATGAATTGACAGTTGGTGATTGATGAATGAAAAGCAAATAATTCCTCAACTTTTTCCGGATTTGTCACGCAACCAAAAACAATATGCCTAATGTCATCTTTGAAATTTGCAAAAACCTCATTATATTTTTTTTCGCTTTGACAAAACAAAACGACCTCTTCATCCTGTTCAATCAATTTTTTAACAATAGTGCTGCCAATAAAACCGGTAGCACCGGTCACAATATAAATTTTCTTCATGGGTTAAAATTCCTTTGTAATAATTATAGACAATAAATTGACTTTTGAAAATTGGAAATAAAATGAATATTAAATTAAAACTCTTCAAAGCCCAAAAGATAGCCTGCTGTGACACCAAAAAAATCACAGAGTTTTTTTAGGGTTTGAAAGTCTGGTTCTCTTTCCCCTTTTTCATAGTGACTTATTGTCCTTTGTTTAATATCCATTAATTTTGCAAGTTCAACTTGAGACAATCCTTTTTCTTCACGAAGTTCTTTTAATCTTTCCATAAAAATATTTTAGCACAAAATGCTCTAAAACGCTTGACTTAGCACTTTAAGTTCTATATAATATATTCATGGAAAATGAAAAAACTTATTTTACACAATATTGCAATGCTCTTTTTGAGTTGCATAATAAAAGAGTTGATACTGAAAATATTACCGATAAAGACTCTGCTATTATTTCAGATTTAAGAAAAAAAGCCGCTGAACAAAGCGGCTTGACTGAAAATGAAATAGATTTAATATATCGCTGCCGCAGATATAGAATTTTTAAAAAGGTTAATGTTTTTAGTTATAAAGCACAGTCATTTTAACGATTATATTTTTTGAGTTTGCACTACTCGCTCCTACATGCTCCCTAGTAGTGTAGGCATTGTTCAGCAAGAGTGGATGGTAAGAAGCAGAAAAAAAATTGGTTCTCACTGGAAATGCTTTGCCCACAATCTAAACAAAAATATTTACTAAGGTAGGGCTCGCAAAGACGAGAAACGAGCGGTTTTCGTCTTTGCGAGCCGTAAGACAAGCAATTATTAAG
>Ga0131853_10003141_pt1 | contig 29598 bp, 28 predicted proteins | sample TergutLab28metaG_FD_92764 | JGI IMG/M metagenome (GOLD analysis project Ga0131853, IMG submission 92764) | Labiotermes labralis P1 segment gut microbial communities from Petit-Saut dam, French Guiana - Lab288 P1 (version 2) (version 2) | ecosystem: Host-associated > Arthropoda: Insects >... | reverse complement strand
TGACAGAAAGTGTTACAGAAAAGTCCTGCTGTAATATACATTCGTTAAAGCAGTTACATTTGTTAATTGTAAAACACATAAAAGGGGACAGTTTTAACCTTTTAAAGCCTTAGACTTACTTCATGTACCACCAGCTTGAACATTCAGAAATTGTGTGTTCTGCCAATAGTGCAGTTATGTGTTTTGCATGGATGTCAGAACAACAGTGATTGTCTCTATACAACATTATCGGTTTTGAAACTGAGGCAGAGAGTGTTTACTGCTCGATATGAACTGGTCTTCAAATCATACAGTCCTTAAAGGGTTAATGTAACATTGCTCATAAGAGGCACAGAAGTGAAAGTGGAACAGCATATTTTGGTAGGTTATATGACCAAGTTTTTGTGATGTATACTGTACAGCTTACAGATTTTCATTGAGGACTTTGTGAGTAGCCTGGCATGTATATCTGAATTCAGATTCAGTCTGCCCATTTGTAAACATGAGAGGTGTAAGTGTAGCTGCAGCAGCAGTAGCAGGCTGTATCCTCCCAGAATGTTCTCTCAGAGTGGTGAGCAGTGGTGGCACACAAATGGCATCTTTTAGAACTGGATTGGTGGTAAGGTCAGGGGAACAAGGTGGCCAAGTGATCAAGCTGCCTGTGCAGATATATTGCCTGGAAACTCTTCAGTTTTGAGAAGTCTCAAACTGTCATGCTGGAGTACAACATTAGGACCCTCTTCTTCCAAAATTGTAATGAGGGATTCCTCCAGCACGTCTGGGTATGTTGTACCAGTTAATATGAATTTGACAGACAATAAAGGAAGACCTGTAACATGTTTTGTTGGGATAGGGCACAGAAGACAATGAACTTGGATTTTCCCTTGTACTTGCAAGCAGTCCATGTAAATTGTTGCTTCTCCAAATTCTCAGTTGTGCCTGGGCAGACGGAAAGGGCTTATCACTGAGAAGTAGAGTCTTTCACCTATTTTTAATGGTTTTTTCCCTGTATAACCAATCTGGCCTTTGTATTAATTGTCATATTTATGATCTGCAAGTCTTGAGCAGTAAAACTGGACAGTGTGTTACAGTTATGAGTATCCTGTTCATTGCCAAAGCATAATTGTAAGGAGAGGGGAGAGTTTTTTTTAACAATGTTTGTGCTATGCAACTTGAAAGAAGCCACTTATGTAAGTTAAACGCTTTTATAGCAGATGGTCCTTAAAAAAATATCTTGTGGATTTTTACACCTTGTAGTTTAGTGAGTTTATTCTAGTTTGTCAGAGGTTCAGATGGACGCATCACTGGAACCGAGTTCAGTCACTCTGGAAGTTGGAGACAGCACATTCCTGTGAAATATCAAAATGACCTCGTTAAGCTATGTGGTGTAAGCCACTTATCACATGGTACATTATGTAATGTATATTTTTTGGTGTCATAATCATGTTCTGCTTGTCTATTGACATGTTATCATCAGAACAAACACAACACTTGAACACTAGGCATTCATATATCTTCCATCATTCAGTAGAATCACAATAACATAAATGGAAAAGTATGCTGAGGGAGAGGCCTCTCCTTGACAGTTAAAATGTTAAAAATTCATAAACTGGCTACAATTCCCTACAAAGAAATAATATTAAAACCTATACTGTAATGGACAGAACACACAATCTACAACTACACTGGTACACATGCAACCATATCATTATGTACAATAACTGCAATTTTTACATGTATATAATGCAGAACACGCAAGTGGTATATACTGAATACACGATGATGGTGGTGATGAGTCATAGAGTTAAACAGCAGCAACTGAAGCAGAGGGTGTTTCATAAGTGAGAAAGCTATCTACAAGAGTTGAATGTAACCCAATAACAAAGTTCACTCTTATAAGGAAATCTCGATGTAACATCAATTAAGATGACTTCTAACAATGCTAGTTACATTCATCATGTCCACTACACACTCCATGAAGCAAAATAAAGTTCTTTCATCCAAAACTCAATTTTGACTACTGGTATACATGTCTTTAAAGGGAATAATATATTATGTATTTTTAATGTTTTAACTGTGAAGGAGAGGCTTCTACCGTAGGATACTTCTCCATTTATGTTAATGTGATTCTACCTGTTGATGGCCGATACAAATGGCCAAAACATAGATGATAAATGAATGCATATTATTCAAAGTGACGTATTCATTCTGAAGATAAAAACAAACGTTAATGGATATTTGACAGGCTGAAGTTGGATGGTTGATAGTGGGGAAGAACTTCTGCCAGTTGCTTCTGCAATTTTCCAGGTACATATGTACTGATGCATTCAATTTTGTCTATTTCTGGGTCCATCTATCCAATTACTGTGTTACATTTTTCTACTGACCAGATGTGTATGAATATGCAGGCTTCTAGTTGCTTCAGAGAAAAATAAGCTTTGAGTGATGCTGGTATAGGAGGGCTGCTAGACCACTTCTTAGTGTTCGGTGCTACAGTGATGTTTCAGAAACTCAGGTTTGGTTAGTGAAATAACTGGTAGTGACAACGTATTTTAAGTATTTCTTCCGAGCACCAACTACTGAGATAGTTCAAATCCCAGTAAGGGAAAGAGAGACCAGTACTGGGTCTCACCCAATGTCCTGTTGAATGGGTGCCAGGGTTCTTTCCCAGGGAATAAAGCAGCTGGGGTGTGAAGTTGACTACTCGCCCCCATTTCGTGCGAAGGTTAAGAATATATGGAGATGTAGCTGTACTCACCCCTGTATGTCTTCATGGAGTGGATAGGGATAAATACCTTTTCTTACCTTTATGTGTGGCAGTTCTGCAATGCACTAAAGGTGAAAGTGTGAAAAGGCAAAACTGTTCCTCAACAAGAGGGAACAACATCCATGCTCATTTCAAACAAGTGAAGCCTCCAGCTAGTCATAACTTTTGCCTGGAATACAGTCCAAATGTACGCACCCAGAACGATGTTCTCATGCTTTCCACAGATCTAACCAGATGTAAGTCACATCAACTCTGAGAATAACCCTATATGGAAAAAGGAAGCAGGAAAAGCCAACACAGTTGAGAAGGCCAGGTCCATTTTCCAAGACAGAAAAAGTTACCCAGTATTTGATTGGGAAGGCAGATTTATAGTAACGGACTCATGTTTGGGGCCCTAGAAGCTGAGGGGAAATGAATGAGAAACAGACCTGCAGAGCTCAGACCTGAACTGTACCAGGTTTTACAGCTCCCACGTTGCCCATAGTTTATACTATGGGTAGATCATAAATAAAAAGATGATTTGCTCAATTTGCTGATGCACTGATAAATTTAAGAATGTTCAAGAACACTCTGTCAACAAGTGAGATGGAGACAGAAAAACTGATGCATTAATGAGATACATTTTGATTAACCAAAATTAAAAAATAAAAACCATCAGAAATAATTAAGATTGATAACGATGTACAGAGGTAGCAAAGGACAAGTGACATGTTCTGATGACCATTAACTTCATCCACTTTCTGAGTCCAAGCCAAACTGTAATGGTCTTTATAAACGAGTAAAATTTTTAATGGCCTAGCATCTGCTTGTGGGGGATGACTATCCTAACACATATTAAGAGTATTTGTTTTGCAACATTAAAATGGCACCTCTCATGGAGGGAATTTTGTATACATAACACTTTTTAAGTAGATGTATATCAGCCTTACAGGGAAAATTTTGGGACCAAATAATTTGATGACCTTATGCAGGAAAACATTAAACAGGAACTTTTTCAGTGGATTCCACTGTACAAGAGCAGTGAAAAATCTTACTGAAATGTACAACAGTGATTATTACAAAACTTGGATTTTCTTTATTTCATGTAATCAGGAAGTTCCTGGTTGACACTCACTTCTCTATTGATCGTATTTTATGTAAGATATCACTTAACATAATTTAGCTGAACTTGACACCTTAGACCATGAGGTATTTAATTTATAACTGATGATCTATGTACAAACTGTACACACTGAATGTACAGATAGTGTATGTTACAACTGCTAAATTCACTCTCTTGTGTTTCATTATCCTTAAATATTGTAAGGTGTGAAGGAAAAAATCTAGCGGGCAGCAAACATTTCATTTTTCATTACAGACTTTGCCTTGAAAAATTTTTTGCTGTGATACAGTAAAACCTCATTAGTCTCTAGCACTCAGGACTGAACCGTGTGGCTTCAAATTATGCAGTTTTGAGTTACCCAATCTTCTGAGTGGACCCTAACTTGTTATATATGTGGTTTAAGTCCTGTAGTTATGCTGTAAGTGCTGATTTTTTTACATTGCTGAGCTGTCAGAAGCATCTCTGAAACCACTATTTTTTTTAATGTCAGTGCTACATGATATTTTCACAACCTTACTGCAAGTACCTCCATCCACCTGTAATGCCATTACAACAGTTTGAGAGGTACAAATATTCAAATGATAAATCACAAACAGTTGAGTAAATATACACACTTCTGATCAGAACACAAAATGGAAGGCTAAAGATCATTTGACACTACAATGAAGTCACTTGTCCTGCTTAGTATTGATGGGTTCTGATCTGTAGGTCAGTTGATACTTTTTTTTTTTTTGTGTCACAGTTCACTCCACTAACACTTGCCAGCGTTTATGCTGGACTACCATGAGGGCTGGAGATCATTTGATTCCTGGACACTGGACCATAATATATGCAATAATAACATAACCCGTCAATATACAATAGCTATTAAAACAAATGTAAGGCAGCTATATGTTTCAGCTACATAAACTCACCACTGTCAGGCTGTAAATATCAGAAAATGTAAAAGGAGAATTATATAGCTGTAGCCATACACACAGTCACATTTTATGTGTTGACAGCCTGATAATGGCTACTTTACATAGCTGAACATGTGGCTGCTTTATATTTGTTATGTATAGATGGGTTACATTATTACTATTGCATATTCTATAACCACTATGAGGATGTCACACATTAAGAGTGCAATATAGCTTGCAATTAAAAATTCAATGTACTTCACACTAACTGCATTATGAAGTATACACCATCCTATATATAAAGCCAGCGAACAACACATGCTTTGAATTATATGTCACTTTTATGTATGTGATTTTGAATTAATGTATATATTTATGCGATATACTTGAGACACTTGCAGAAATGTTTGTTGGTCTTAATGTAAAGTGTCAACTATTGCCTGATTTTTATCACAATTTAAATGTTTTGACAGGTTTTAGTAAAATAATATATTTCATGAAGATCTCTTCAGTGATACTCACAGTGTTGCAGGCCAGATGTAGAGACAGGTATGGTCAACCTGCCACATGCATTTGTGCAACTTATCACTGTGACACAGCAAAAATGACACTAACCCTGATGCACATTTTCACAAGCAAGGGTTTTGAGTATAACTTCAAATTTATAAAATTTGGGGCTGTCTAGTAATTACCTGCATAATGAATTGCTAATGTACAACACTAGCTTCATTACTATCTAGAGGTTCACATTTTATCTTAATACTTTGCATTAAGTATGGTATTTTCTCATAGTCTGGCAAATTCATCCAAAGCTGCAAGGATACTGGAACCACAGAGTAACCCATAGCTTCCAGGGTGCGCAGCGTTAGGGATGGCACTGATCGCATCCTCTGGCAGTTGACAGCATAGGAACTTGCAGGCATGCAAAGTACTAGAATTCTGAAACATAATGTTTTAAACTTATAAAAAAAAAGTTAAAATGAACGAAACATCCAACACTGCTGAAAGTGTGGATAAAACTTTGCAAATATGGGGTTAGGATCATATGAGGCATACAAATTAATGGTATATGGTACCACCGTAAAGAGATATGATTATAGGACAGCTAGGAACAGATACAAACTGTACCATGAAGGCACTTATGGGAAATGGACATAAACCTCCACGCATTTTGGGCCTTGGAATTAGACAGAGATGTAAGCTTCAAAGTCCAGCAACTTCACCCCTCAGTAAAGAACACCCTTTTGTTGCTCATTTTCCCAAGCTTTATTGCAATGCAACTCTTGATAGTATTGAAGTTCTAGGCAGTACACAGTACAATCATTTTCACCCCACAACTAAGCAGGCTTGTTGAAACTGTCAATAGGTCAGTGGAGTTTCTTGAGGAGGAATGCTGTGTCCTGAGATGAGTGTGCAGATGTTGCTGTGTTGAAACAAGGAACACCATTTTGGCAAGAAACAAAACAGCGTTCACTCTCTGCCAAAATCTTCCTTCATCTGCCATCTCAGGAAATGATGCTATACATCCCTTGGTAGTAACACAGTATTTATATGCTCCCTAAGAGAAGCAGTGCATTCACCTGTGCAATACAAATTTACTAAAAAGGTAAAGGTAAAGCAGTCCCATTACAGGCCTGGAGTGGCCCAGAGCGTTCCAGGAAGTTAAGGTTCCCAGATTTCATGACAATAGCACAGGATGGTGGTAAGGTTGTCAGCCTTACACACCGGCCACCTTTACCCCCAGGAAATACTCCTGGTACTCATTTCTGTTAGAGGCTGAGTTGACCCCAGGGCCACGGTGTGATCAGAAGGACTTTATGTCAGTGAAAAATCCCATTGGCACCAGCTGGGATCGAACCAGCTACCTTCTGATTTGTAGCATGGTACCTTAACCACTGTGCTACCGCGGCCCCCATACAAACTTTATATACAACAAAATTGGAATTTTACTGGCAAAAGAACAGGAGGATCATTCTGTGTACCACCCTACATATGTGCACATGTGTAGTTGGCTTGCAAACAGAAATTTGGACTGAATTTCATTTAGAAGCTCCCAGAAATAAATTTTATCATGTCAATAATATAAATTAAAATTACTTTAGGACAAGACTTCAATGTCAAGAGGTCTGCCTGAAACCAACCAAAATTCAGTTCCTCCAACACACCACTAATCTGAATATGAAATAATTGACCAATTTTGTGCTTTTGCAGCAATGCCAATTAACATTAATCCTACTGGAACTAGAATAATCAGTAGTCATAAACATACATTTGGCTATCTGAAGGAACCTGCAAATCTTCCACGTAAGTTTTTGAAGCAGAGTTGCTGGTAATCTGGTTCAAAGCCACTGGATACCCTCCTTTCCGCATCACTATTAGATGATCTGAAATGTGCAAAGAAATTACACATAAAACTATACTCAATTTACCAATGGATTCAGCCATACAATCGACTAAATGTCCTCCAAAACAAGTGTTTATCCTACTCATTAAAAAATTCACCGTTCTCTTGGTCTTTTATTTTAATTTAAACATGTTAGGACATACTGAAATCCATGATTTAGTATATGGTGTTTAAAATCAGGCTGTCATACTGATGACTATTTGATTAAATTCTTTTGAATAATCTTAAATAAATGGCAACGTGGCAGTATTAACATATGAAATGTACATACATTTTGATTTATTTCAAGTTCTTGCAACTGTCACAAGGCATTCCTTTTCTCACCCACTTTTCAAACTTCCTCTCATTTTTGTTACTGGTGCATGCTCGCATTTTTGCTATATAAGATTCTGGAAACAAGGGGCTTGGTGAGTATGTTGTAAGGCTGATGGCTTGACTTCCATTTTTTCCTCCCCTGACCAGAAAAAACCTAGCCTTAAGATATTTTACTTTTGTGTGTAATTCAGTTTACTTGCCACATTTAATCAATAATCTCTGTTACTCTAACTCCTTCAGCAATCCTGGGTTAACCTTCCGTATCCATGTTCAGTGCAGCAGTAATACAACAGACAGCAGGAAACACACTATCAGAAAACATGTTACATTCAATCATATCTTGAATTCTGTTTGGCATTTGTATGTTCACTGACCTGTATTATTGACAAATAAACCTTTTTTAACAATATACAATAAATGTACATCAAAATGCCTTTTGAATTGCAGCCTGAAGATGGCTTTAAAAAAAAGCTGAATCATGTCCCTAATATGATATTTTAATTATCTTTTCATTATATTTGATATAATAACGGTTGTGTTATACTGAAAACTTATATACATTTTATTAACAAATGATAAGAACATGAACACTTAACAGCCGAAATGCCCACAAAAAAAAAATGCAATGCAGAAAAAGAATGCAATGTAGAAACCAAAAGTGTATCACTGCTGTAACTTCCTCAGTGACAAATGCTTATCAATCTTTTCATCGTGAATATCCACAGTGATCCAAGTAATATCTTAACATCCATCATCACTGCAAATGAACTAGAGCCTTGTCTGCTACAAACCATATAAAAGGAGACCCACTGATGGAAATGTGGTGGGTGTCCTCAAGTTAACATAAATAATTACAAGCTGTGAATTTACACTCTCTGTCATCTACAAGAAGGCAAGCTCATGTATCTTAAAGATAACAATGGATTTATGGCATTTTATGTTTAATTTACCACTTTCTGCAGTGCCAAGCTAAAAAAGAAGCAATATGGCAGTGAATAAAGGTACTAGCCTGGTTCTCAAATAGTATCCAGGTATTGGCTTCAGATCATGTAGGTGCAAACAACAAACGGAACTTACGATGATTCTTATGGTACTAAAGATTACCTATAAAATGGCCAAGCTTGGTAAGAAGTCTGGTCCAAACATATGACTCGCCTCCCATTCCTTTCTCCAGAGCAGCCTGAAGTGGAAACTGCTGAACATGATCCCCATTGCGTGCTATCACTGTCTCAATTATATCCTGTGGTGGAAGTATCCCCGAATAAGAAGGGTACAGTGTTACCACAGCTTGATGCAATAACAATAACTGTAGACGATCCAACAGATTGTAGTCTGCAAATTATAAACACAGTTAAGTAATAATCCTGTTGAATTGAACATAACTTCATTACCATATTTTACAGACCGTAAGATGCACCACAATTTTTGAAAGCAAATTTAGGGAACAAATATTTTGTTCGCATTTTAAGATCAATTTGCAAAAACACCATTTCTTCCTGGGAACAGTTACAAATTTCTGAAATTCCAAATCCTTCATTTTGTACTTTGGTGGCACCATTTTTGCTATTCCAATTCAAGTATGCATGATTATCCATGCATCTGCATAAATCTAACTCAGTAAAATCATTAACACCATGTGTAAGCACCCATCTTCTTGTTTAAAAAGAACAATTTTTGTAGTCACAGATATTCTGTTGTGTCTACAGTCCATTATCCAGTTTCTCACCTCTGCTTCTAGTTAGGCCATTGTGCAATATGTGTACAGGGACAGCATTTATTACTCTCAAAGTTTTAAAATTTTTCTTTTGTCTTCTCCACATTCATGTACCACTTTCTTGGCTTGAGGTGGACCAAAATGCCTTTCAACTTCCCTTTTAGCACTTAATTTGAAACCTACAGTACAGAAAATCCTCATCTCCTTACAACACATTCTGTTAGAGCAAATTTATTTTCCATAAACCCACTATCAATGCTTCCTACTGAAAAATATGTCAGAACAATGAAGCTTTGTTTCTCTCCCTCCATGGCTAAGTCATGTAAAAACCATTGTTACTCCTCCAGCGTATGCAGGAATCTCAGGATCAGTTGCTCTGAATGTCATATTGATGTACCTTTGAACTTTTAACGTGCAGGAGAGCTTTATGCCGAAATTTCCAGGGGCAAAAAATGTGTCTTATGTTCCAAGCAATATGGTACACAGGGTACAAACCTTTCCCACTCTAATGTGAAGTTTTCTTAATGCAAATTTAGTGTTTTCATATAAAGGCTTCTGTGAGTGAGGCACAGTGGTAGAACCATTACACCTGGTGCAGGGTAAAAGCAACTACAAAATTTTAAGTTATTGGTTTGTATCAGTTTCACATTTTTAGTGGTTAACAAACACAAACAAGCAATGAAGTTGACAGCATGGTCACTAGTAAATGGATTAAATGTCACTCATTGTAGCAAATTAAAAGCAAATATAAATCCAAAACATAACCTCAAAACAAACTCCGTTAATTCAAGGCTAGGCTAAGTTAAAGATGCCACATATGACCACAGGACAGAAGTCCTTACTTTGCTGAACTCCCAGTGACATCTTCCACAAGGAAAATATTTACACACCATACATTAACAAGTAGATCATAAAACAAGAGGGTGAAAACCAAATATACAGCAAAGCAACAGAATTAGTATAATTATAGTTTTATTGTTTTATTTTTGGTGGTTTCTTTTGACACAGCCAAAATTATTTAACATTTTCCCACAAACCCACCAAAAATCATGCAACTTGGATCATGGTGCACACAGCAGCAGTAAACAGACATTACTGTGTGGATGAAATTTGTAGATTTTGTGACTGATGCAAATGTGGAAATGTTTCAGAAGTCCATAACAAGTATTACCTCTAGAAAGAAAGTGTTTTAAGAATTTCTCCTCAAACACATACTGAAGCAGATCTAGACAGAATATATCCAAGACTGCAAAGTCCACAGCAAGTCTGATCCATGGCAACTCCATCTTTTCCTGTACAGTCAAGCCACATTCATACAGTTACAAAGAATTCAAGTGGATTCAGAAAGCATTTTTATTGCTGGAGTGCTTACCACAGACCAGATGACATCACTGAAGCACAGCAACTGATGATGCCATCTGCCTTACAGTGCTTAATGCAGAAATAAAAATACAGTATGTTCATATACATACCATGTACACATTTTAACTAATTCCACCTTTCAACCTGTACATTACACTCCAGCAGTTAAAAGAGTCTTTCTTGATATCTGAAAGGTCCTGGAGCCTGATCTTGACCTAGAGAAAAACTATCCTGACTGGGTATTTCTGCAGTCTCTCCAAATAGAAGGACACTACATTAAAATGGGCTGCTATTGTTTCTGCCTGTATTCTTTCAAGTTCATCATTTACAGTATTTGATGCTATATCAAGTTTTCTCTTCAGAAAATACAATTAAATAACCCATGAGTGCATCACTCAATCCACCTTTCGAATGTGTATTCAATACAAAGTAATTATTAGATAAACATTACATTCTACTTATAAGAACTGACAACATATATATTACTATAAATTACAACAGCCTCTCTTACCTTTCTAATCAAGGTTGTGTTACTCATAAAAGCTTCTTGTATGCAGGACCAGCCCACTGGTTTGTATTCTGCATTAGCCATTCCTGACACCACGCTTAAGAAAGAAGAAACTTTACACTCCCTTAACGTATCAGGCTTGTTTACAATTTCCTCTCCTATATAGTCAATAAGGCTTATATTTACATGACCCTGTGGAAAACAAAATACTATGTATACAAAATGGAACAACAGTGCAAATTAAAAACACATCAAACCTGTATAATCTTTTGAATGAGGAGGTCCCATGCTAAGTAAGATGTAAGTGTAAAAATGAATTTTGATCTTAGCCCATTGGAATGAGAGAGGGAGAAAAAAAAATTTACTTATTAATAAGTACAACCACAACACAAGTAAACACAGTATTCAGAAATTCTAACGTTTCACTTAATGTCTTTCTAACAGAATATTCTTCTTTTAGTGAGGCTGCCCCCAGTAAATGAATACAAAAGCTTTTGGAGCTGACCAGGACACCAAACTTATGGAAATATGACATGTCCTTAACAGTTCAACACAATGAGAAATGATTAAGAATATGAATGTATTTTGTGTTACAAAAAATGACATAGGATGACCCACAAGTCTGTTACCAACATTTCAGTGTACATTTTACTACCCAGTTAACCAACTTTTGGGCCACTCTGGATATACTGGAAGGTGCTCTTGCCACCACAAGTTGAATCAGGAACCTCACTTTCTTATATTAAATGTTACAAAAATGGTAACAGTCTAAAATCTTAGACCTTGTGTCTGACAAATTTTGGTACTGGAAATATATACTGGTGAAACTAACAAAGAAAGGGATCACTTAACTGTACAGCTAATTTATAACTCATTTTAGGCTGTCTATACAGATCTTCTGGAATATACTGTGTTTTGTACAATTTATATGTAAATGCCATTAAACAAATGCACACATATCCAGACATTTGACTGATGAGTAACTAGTCTGAAATAGTGGCATCTTCTTTTCATGTATATTAAAAAAAAAAAAACTGCCTTGAGAATTTCAGCTCTAAATGGTTTACCGTACTGCGGAACAGTTAATTTGATTATTATCAAACCTCAGAAGGTAGTTATGTTTTTTTGTGGAGGGAGGGACAGGTGGGGTGAGAAACACCACAGGTATTTACACAATTTCTTTTCACTTTGGACTTGTATCACTACTGAACTGTTGGTCTCACAAGCATACTTATGCCAGAAATACTCCTTCCTCAATAGGTTTTCAACAAATTTTTTCTGCATAGTGCCTTGAAAATAGACTATGAATTTGGTGACTGGTCCACCTGCAATATTGTACAAGCTCAAAAATGTAAACACAAACTACCGTATTCATGACTGCAATGCTTCATTCATTTAAATCCCATATCTAAGTAAATATATATTCTAGTGGAACTTATTGCCCACTTACTATTCTTGTTAATTTCCTCAGAATCCAGACACCTTCTTCAAAACCACAGTCTTTGGCCACAACATATCTTGCACAGCTATCTGCAAAATCTTCATGATAAAAATAAGTTTGTTTCTGTACAATTTTCTTCACCATTCGGTCCAGAAGTTCATCGATTTCTGTATATGAACACACCTCTATATTTTGAGTTAAAACATTCCAACAACAGATTAAAAGTGCCTGATGGCTTAGCACTGGTCTCTGCAGTTCACATAATGACCACACTACAGTTTTAGCAATTCTCACATCTATACTGCCTGACAGATTTTCAATACACTCAACTATAATGTTCACAGATGAATCAGAAAGTTGTTTCTTACAAGCATACTGTAGAAGCTCGGCTAAACTTATCGCATCATCTCGAGCGATCTTTAGACTTAGTTGAGCTTCAAACACTAATGGCAAAGCAATTTTTAATGCATCCACTAGAGGGTTTCTATCAATGTTTCTCATCAAGAAATCTAAGAAGATGATCTGATGTAGTGACAGATCATTGACACCATGACGAATAAGTTGCAGCAGAACCTGAACAATAGTGCCATTTGCAGGAACTCCAACATATGATACAACTTTCAATGCCTGAATTGTATCATTAAGAGTGATAACTCTAGCTTGTGACTTCAGACGTTTGCAAAGTTTTATGAAGTCAGGGCTGTCAACAATCTGCTGCTTTGTCATACTAGAGCTGAAACACAGAAACAAACAAGTTATAGTGTAACAAATGGTTATGTAAATGATGATTTCAGCCACATCAATAGGCAAGTGATATTAAATGTCACATGTCAAATGTTGTGGAAAAGTGGTTTACGCTCATACTGTCGGAAATTCTAGCTTCACAGCTCAACTCTCACACCGGCTATACTGACTCACTAGTGTCATGGTTGTCAATTCAGGACAATGTTACTCTACTACCTCAAAATATATCATGACCACACCCCTCTACATTCTTTCGAATTTGTTGTTTATAATCATCATGTCATTTTTTGCTGCATTACCTACATAGCTGATACACTGCCAATTAGATTAAGTAACAGACTAAAAAATATCACATGTTGTTTATACAAGGTCAACAGAAATGATGGACCTGCATTTGAAATGTAATAATGTTTATAAGAAAGAGATACACACACACTTTTCCGTAATGTGTTCATGACCTCATAAGGTTTTCTTAAAGACGCACAAGAACATCTTTTTGCACATATTCCATGTGCATGCACAATATGCTTGCAGCTGTAGTAAGGACTGCCACTGCTGCAGTAAGTCAGTGCAAGGCTCAGCATGCAAGATAAACCACAGTGCATCATTTGATTGGCTGAAAGCAAATCCACTGTAACAATGCAGTGCAATTTCTGCCACACACTCAGCAGAGACCCACCTGTCACTCAAGCAATTCAATGCTGATTTAACTAGTTTATGGAAAGTGGAAAAGCCCAAATAACTCAAATGACCACAGACAACTGAGAAGGATGTGGAACGTAAGGCTGCTACCTCAATGTAGTGCAAAGATGTCTACTGCTCATCCAAACTGGGGGCAGAGTATACCTAAAATGATGATCCAAAATGCCTTATGCAACAGGCTAAGGTTCCATGCTTATAAAATTCAAATTCTGTATGAAATCAAAGATGAACATCACTACACATGAGCTGAATTTGCAAATGTGATGCTGAGTGCAAGTGATGACATTGACAGTTCTTTACAGCAGGTGATGTACACAAACGTGTTACAAATAAATGGTCATGTAAACGAGCATAACTATCACATCTGGGGACAGGACGGACCATATGAAATTTATAAGCATGTGCCTTTGTGGTGTGGCATGATCCTATTATAAGGCCTTTCTTTTGCTCTGAAAACACTATCGTGGCAAACATTTATCTAGAATTTACAGTTTTTGTCTTTCCACAATTGATGGCTTTGAACAAGAAGACAAACGTAAATTTTTTTTTCCAACAAGATGGTGCTCAACTCCACTTAGGTCATAAGGTACAAAATGCCCTGAAATCTGTATTTCCTAACAGTGGACAGGAAGAGGCCAGTACCATGGCACCCTTGACATCCAGATGTCTCACCAAAAGATTATTTTCTGTGGGGATTTATAATAAATTTCCTTTATGCAGAGAAAATCTGAGGTTTACATCATCTGCCTGATAAATTAACACAAGTGCATTGACAGTGGAAATACCTCAACAAACATACCCAGAAATTCAGTACCATCTAGATGTTTGCAGGGCTCAGAACAGCATGCACATTGTGGCCCTCTAAGGATATATATGAAAACTTTAGAGGCTGAAGAAAATGTCAGAGGAAATCCCAACTCAACATTACTCCTCTCACAAAGATTATTACATCTTGAAATAGGTCCATGATTTTCACTGAGATTGTGTATCCTTTTGGCTACATACTGTAAACTCTTTAAATAATCTTGCAACAGGTATAAAATGCCCCTTTTCATTGGCATAAATGCACATACAGAGTAAACTAATAATGCTCTCAACTGAATGAGAGATCTCACACAACAGCTACTACACTCATCCAAAACAACCACAATTAAGGAAATTTAAAATTCATAAGGTGGCATACTTCAAGTAAAGGAACAGGTATCAAACATGCATATACACTGAATAAAATGTCTTTCATTTCTTGATTACAAGTCATTCATTACATGGAAAACTTGTGTTCCTGAAAATTACAGTGCATGTCAAAAACAGAAAATATATAATGTTCAATAATTTGGGATTTGGGTTGCACCCCTGAACACATACGATTTCAACCTTTCTGTACTAAACATTTAATAAACTTAATTTCCATACGACAGAAGAGAAATATAGAATTATGCATATCGTAAGACAAACAAAAATGAACATTAAAATGGTACACAAATTCAAAATTAATAAACCTTAACTATAAATTCAACTTCACCTTACTTAAGGGGCTAGCTGGAGGAGTCAGGTGACTCAGATGGTGTGGATGAAGGTGGAAGGTTCAACTAAAAGTGGATAGGCAAAAACATGGTTAAACAAAAGCCTGTATAACAAGAGATGTCATTACTACATTAATCAAGAGTAGGATCATGTTTAGACTACACCTTTATTTCATGGGAAATGTGACTGCACAAACAGTACTGACTACACTATTAGCTGGACTGAGGGATTTTCACTAAATTCCTGGCAGGAAAAAGACACTTTTTTTCCTCCAAAGCATCCAGACCAGTTATGGGTCCCCACACAGCCTATTTTTCTAGCACAGGCAATTTTGGAGTAAACATGCTGTAATCAAAATTCAACGGTGTATCAAAAAGTTCCAAGACTGGACCTATAGATTAGAATGTATTTACTTGATTAAAGTTTGGGCAGCATCCCCTTCAAAATAGTCCCCTTGTGCAGCGACACATCCCAGCACCGTTGCCACTGCTGGAACACGTGCTGGAAGTCCTGTTCTTGAAGTGTACCAAGAACATTCTGTGATTCCTGCTGGATCTCCTTCAATCTGTCAAAGCGGCGACCCTTTAGCTGCAGCTTCATCTTCGGGAAGAGGAAGAAGTCGCAAGGGACCAAATCTGGTGAGTAAGGCGGATGCGGAAGTGTGATAATACTGTTGTGGGTGAGAAACTCACGCGTTACGAGAGCTCGGTGAGAGGGTGCATTGTCATCATGGAGCAGCCAATTGCCCGCACGCCACAATTCAGGTCGTTTTTGCTGAATGTCCTCCCTCTGACAATGAAGAACACTGCACTAGAACCTGGCATTCACGGTCTGGCCTTGGGGGGCAAATTCATGGTGCACAATCCCTCGAATGTTGAAAAACACGATGAGCATGCTCTTGGTCACGCTGCGGCTCTGCCTTGCCTTCTTCGGTTTTGGGGATCGTGGGCTCTTCCATTGCAAAGACTGTTGTTTAGTTTTGGGATCATACCCATAGGCCCAACTCTCATTCCCAGTGATGACCCTTGACATGAAGGATGGGTCATCCAGGGCACGCTGACGAAGATCCTGACAAATTGCTACACGGTGCTCTTTCTGTTCGGGGGTCAGAAGCCTGGACACGAACTTTGCAGCAACGGGGTGCATGTACAAATCACACGTGAGAATTGTCTGGACTGTTCCGTAAGACACATTAACGATGGCAGCAATGTCCTTAATGGTTCTGCGACGATCCTCATGCACAAGCCGCCAAATTGTTTCCACATTTTTAGGTGTTGAGCTCGTAGATGGTCGCCCTGACCTCTCGTCGTCTTCGAGTGATGTTCTGCCTTTCTTGAAGCACGTGTGCCACTCGCACGACTCATGACCTCATTTCCATACGCACGTCGTATCATTTCAAAAGTCTCCGCTCAAGATTTGCCGAGTTTCGTGCAGAATTTGATGTTTGCTCTCTGCTCCAATTTCATGTCCATGCTGAAATCACAAATGTGAAGGCACATGTGGGGACAAACACTCATATTGTGCAACTCCCAATGTTCACACAGCGACGCCACTTAGCACACTGAGTGGCGACATTCCCTGCTCCCAAGCACAGAGCACGCATTCACGTGCTGCCATCGGTTGGTGGTCTATGGAACTAGTCTTGAAACTTTTTGATACACCTATGTATATACCTTCATTTGTGCCTAGCTAGTCACAATAGATGGAAGAAAAACCAAAGTGCAAATATGTGCAGCAGTAATTTATGCCAAACCTGCCAATGTAAGTATGACTATGATTTAACATGATATCAGGCTTTTGGCATGGTGTAAACTACAAATCAACACTGTGTAACACAACAGAAGAGTAAAGACCTAACCATGACTTCAGTTTTGTTCTGTTACTAACAGGAAACTCAACACCTAACCTTGACTGGGTACATTTTGTACCTAAACATATGCTGGCAACCAAAAGATAAGGTTCTACAGTATAACTGTGTTGTACTGGCAACCCTGATGGAATGCAGTCTGAATTCAGCAATACATAAGAAGAAAGGATGAACGAAATGTGACTACATTAGCATGCTCACTCATAAATATTGTTTTTATTCAATAAATAACAGTATTTTACTATTTGTAAATAAAAAACTGTAAATAACTAAAGTCTTAGACAGGAAACAAGCATTTTGCTTTTCTGCATTATTATGGAATTTTGTCCAGTCTGCCTCACATACCCCTGTCAGTAAGGTTTTTTTAATGTCACAAGATTTGGATGTTTCCTAAAGAACAAGAAATATTAAACACTAAGCCTTATCAGTAAAGTCTGGCCTTTCTGTAGCTCTTCTTAATACAAATTCAGTACTAACTTCCTTGACTTGTTCAAATCAAAAAGACATGTAAGTGACTGCATGACATGTCTGCCGTTCATAATTTGGTGATGGGTTCCTACAATCTGGAGAATGTCTGCAGTGTCTCTTGCAGATTTTATATCCTGCAACAAGAAATCTTGAGCACTCGATTCTGAAGGCTGCACAATCTCTGAAAAATACAGATACATCAACAATAAAAATACAGAAACTACAGTAAATTACATCATATATATGTAGTGCCATTTCAGAGGTTGTTCGTCCTATCAAAATCGGTACTCTGATATACTGATTAGAACTGCTAGATTTTACTAACATTTTCCTCTCGGTGTCACTGGATGTGGGTAGCAAACTAATTAGCACTGATTTATATTAAACACATCGGTAGTAACTGCCACCAGTCAGAAAGCTTCTGACATACACAAAGTTTAGCTAATGGAACTCTGGGTTAAATAAAACAATCACTTAATCAATTCCACAAATAAACCAACCACAATTATAAAAATAAATCTGTATTCTATCTAATAATTCACTACAAATATAAATAATATCCTAACAATTTCAAGGTGTAAAAGTAAAATAAGTATCTTGCCCATTTTATAATTTTGCCAATTGTATAAATTTAGAATTTCTAGTTAAGTTGCCAAATTAGTTTCAAAGTCTTTGCTCTAATCGAACAACGTAAATATTAAAGTCTCTAATTTATTAATTTCAGTCAGCATGGCTTACGTTTTAGTAGCAAGGAACAATACAGCATGGCCAACACAACAAAATCACTTCAACAATGTACTGCTTTCAATATGCAACGTCGGAGATACATAGCAACCGGTAAATGTTCAAACCTCAAGTGAGAGCTGAATCGTCATTAATTTCTAAGTTATATAGGGGCAAGATGCTAATTAAACATTCTATCTAGTACAGTGAACTATCACGTCACTGCCTGGGTTTGATACACCTAAAGCGTATTGAACGAAGTGGTATTTGCTGACCTGGTAATGGCAAGTGACTATTCGCTTCTGTTACACAGAAGTTAATATAATTTAAACTGTATCTAACTTTACAGAAAAAACCCAAATTTGTAATATACATTACATATATATATATATATATATTATTCTCTATATATTTTTTCAGATTTCAAAGTAAACGTATACATACTTATTGAATTACAATTGTCAGACACAAGCAACACAAATTTTCTAAGCCAACATTAAAAAAAAAAAAAAATTTAGAAGTATACTATGTACATATTAGCTTGTACTTTTCTAGTTCATAAGGTAAATATTTAAAAAAATTAAAGTATTATGTTAAAATGTGGTACTCACTCACTTACGCTTCATCTGCTGCCATGTCATGGCAGACACACTCTGTACTAAAATGCATCTACTGTACAAGCAAAGTTCCAACAAACATTTGTCTGCATTTTGATATACTATATACACACATTTGAACATGATGTGAGTTAAATTACAGAAATTTAACATAATATTATCAGAAAAATAAATTAAACATGGTAAGCAATATGCTTTGTTGGAATGCCCTACAATTGATGAAATATGTCACTTTATGGTAAAGTGTGATTTGAGGTTCTCACAGTGGTGACCCCATGTGGTGCGGCTGATAAGTACCAACGTTTCTGAGGAACCTACTGCCCCTACTTTAGGGCAGAAGAAGGCAGTGGCAGGTTCAATGAAATGTCGGTACTTACTGGAGACTTGGTATACAGGCAGTGTACATTTCTGATCATAATTACCTCTCGAAGAAAGCCATCGAAGCACAGGTACAATAGTGGGGGTTGTTCGCTTTGCCTGCTGCAGCAAGATTTTGGACATAAATGCGTGACAATATAACAAACCAGCTGTTGTCTGCATCATGATATGTAATCAAAACTTTTTCACATGACTGTGTGTATCACAAAAATGTGACTTATTTCCATCGTTCTATTTGAGGTTTATTACCGAAATGTATAAAATTAGCACATACACACACAAACATGCACGTATGTACCACAAACCACCTGTTATGATTTAAAAACTAAATCCTCTGATTCCTGGGTCAAAACATACTTCACGGAAAAACCTGAAATACGCCACTAAAATGGAGGGGGGGGGGCACTACTGTCGACAACTTAAAAACAATCACCTACAACGGTATTAGGAAGACGCATGCAGAAGAAAACAAATAATGCTATTTCCGTTTGTGATCATTTCTATGTTACCGACCCACTGATTTATCTGAACTGTATACGAGGCCGTATGAAGTTGACATTCCTGAACCTAGTGGCAGCAACCTTCTACGAAACGTTGGTACCAATTGGTACCAGGCATGGATCACAGTAGAGTACCAGGTACTAATCTGTGGTCATGTCCACAGGCCACCATCCATGGTGCTACAGCAAGCGCCGCCTACGGACGTCAGCTACACATATTATTACCTCTGTGCAGTTGCTTAGACTAGGCGGCACTACAGAAAATTTTCCAGCAGTTGTTGACGTATATTAAAGTGGAGCTGCGTCATCTGTCAGAAGCCTGGAATCATTGCATTGTAATTCTGACTTATGGTCATCGACTTTGTTCAAAAGACGGTGCATCCCTTTTACCACCCGTTGCGTTTTGCTCGATCGCCGTGACCAGCTTTGATAATGCTCGTAGGAATTGTTAAAATTTAAATGACTATACATTATGTCGCGGTTATCTTTGCCATAATGGAGGACAAGTAAACGTACAATAAAGCATAATAGACGTCATGTAAAATTGGCGTTTTGTGTTGCCGGTAAGTGGATTGTGGTAATAGGCTATTATCAAAACACGGTACCTTTGCATAAGCTTGGTAGCTAGACAGTAGTGCTTAGTTATAATTGGTAGGGCAGTTTGTTTTGTAGCCGACCTGCCATTGGACAATAAAATTTGCTAAACACTAGCTACAGTATAACGCATGTAATTCACCGATTGGCCATACTGTGTTATGAAAATTGCGTGTACTAATTCTGTGGGAGTTGCTGAACTCCGTCTGTCATACACGATTCTACGTGGAACGTATGATAGGAGTTACCGGGCCCGTTCCAGTGGTACACTGTCACTGGTAAATTGTTTTTATATTAATATAGTACACTTAAAATTACTTCACTTCTGCACTTTGTCCAACATGTATTATTCCACTGAGATAGCAAACCAGGGGCATTGTAAAGCAACTTGTTAATCCTAAGAGGAATATGGTGGTCATAGGTAGGCTGTGGGAATTACATGTGTATACAGGGCACTTATCGTGGTCAATGTTGTTGTACTTAAGGTCACATAAGCTTGTAGTGCTAAAGATGTAGTACCAGAGACTTGAATAGTACATTGTATGTGAGCAGTGGTAAGAGATTCTGAGAGTACATTGTGGGTTATTGCCTTTTGATACTTTTTGTAGTGCCCAGGAAGTTGTGTTGATTTATATTTCTTTCAGGAATGCATTGACATGGCTGCAATCCTTCTTGAGCTGGCTGACCAGAGATAGCAAGGTGGTCCATATGCCCCATGAAAGGCAGAATTGCATGTTTAAGTTAGCTAATTTTGCACTTCTTTTCTGACCTTTGAATGTAGTTTATATGAATTATGGATTTGGAAAATGATTTTAATAATTTGAGATGCAAGCATGAAATATGGGAGTAACATACTGTTTTTTCTGGAAAAATTTTCTTCATATGTCAGGGATGTTAACTTGATCTTTGCTATTAGGGATATATATAGCCACTTATGTTGAATGTAACAGCAATATTATTCATGGGATATTGGCAGTTAGCTGTCAGGTGGTGTATTTTATTTCATTCAGATTGCATGGATTGTTTGTTTCTTTAACTTAACAAAGGTTTGTTTATTCAGCAGTAACCTGGTCTTGAGTGCTGTACTGTAACTCAAACATAGAGAAAAAGGACAGAGTTCTGTGCAAGATGCTGGATTCTTCCCCATGATTGTGTACCATATGGGTGTATGTGTTGTGGTCAAATTTTACATCATGTGTGGGGAATAATTCACATATTTTCCATATGCATGCAAAATTTGAGATACATTTTTTATTTTAGCAACTTATGGTTCATTGTTCAGTGCATGTACAAAAAAATTGAATTACGCAGCAACACACATATCTGTTTTAAACACAAGTTATATTGTGGATGTTGTCCATCATCTGAAGAGTTTGGAAACTGGAATTGCTTCCTGTGTCAGATGTTGAAGTGATGAGGGATTCTTATTTGTTGGGCCCTTTAGAGAGAACTACCCAGTGAAGGAAACATTCTGAATTTCCAAGATGTTGTGTACAGAGAGACCTAAGATTATGGACATTGTTCAAAATTCAAGTTATGTTTATTGGCATATATTGTTGCCAGAAATGTTTGTACCTCAGGATGACAGATTTTATTCTGCGGATTTATGTTGCTGTGACCAACAATCTGGAACCTTCCACTGTCATTGCTTGTGCATGCATGTGGGCATGTGCATATGTGTGCATGCATACTTTGTGTGTGTGTGTGCAAATGCGTGTGAGTGAGTGTGCATGTGTGAATGGGAGATATTTATTCACATTGAGGATGACATTCTGAAGTGTTGTCACTTTCACAAATTTGTTTTGAATCAAAAAACACTATGAAAAGCATGTAGAATCAACATTCAAGTGTAGTAAATAAGGCACATTGAAAAAGTTTCATCCAAAGCATCTGTTTATTAATTTCTTTCTTATATGTTGCCAATGGAGTGACATCTGGAGTTGACAGTACACTATTGGCATGCTTGCTTTTTTTTATGCTGGAATAATTTGTCATGCTTCTTGAATATTTGCACCTTGAAAGGTCCTATAGACCCCTTCACTGTCTGAATTCTGTACTGAAGTTCTGGGAAGGGAGGTGCATGCCCTACAGCATGCAATTTCTGTGTTCTGATGTAATGTGAGTTCTGCATCAGCCTCAGTCAGAAACATCTGAGGATATGGTGGCATTTCCCTTTAACTGGCATAGGGTAAAGAGAAAGTGTCTTCAAGATATTGGATAATTATTCTCCTTTATTTTCATACCATCACTGGAAGGTGTATGTTTTGAAAGACTTTATAATGTCAGTACTTCGTGAGTTTTAATATTATCCTTTAGTAGATAAATGTTATTGCATAACGATGAGCTAAATGATTTGTACTCAACACCCAATATTGTGCGGGTGATAAAATCGAGAAGAATGAGATGGGCTGGGCATGTGGCACATATGGGTGAGGAGAGGGGGGTGTATAGGGTCTTGGTGGGGAAACTGGAGGGAACGAGACCACTGGGGAGACCTAGGCATAGATGGGAGGATAATACTAGGATGGATCTCCGGGAGGTGGGATGTGGGTATATGGACTGGATTGGGCTGGCCCAGAATAGAGACAGGTGGCAGACGATTGTGAGTGTGGTAATGAACTTTCGGGTTCCTTGAAATGTGGGGAATTTCTTGACTAGCTGCAAACCAGTTAGCTTCTCAAGAAGGACTCTGCACCATGGGGTAAGTAAGTAAGATAAATGTTCACTCATTCATGTCACAATAGCACTTGGTATTGTGAAGTCATAACAGACCAAAGGGCTAACCCTTGACAGGAGGAGGAGGAGGAGGAGAAGAAGAAGAAGAAGAAGAAAAAGAAGGAGAAGAAGAAGAAGAAGGAAGAGAGGGAGGAGGAGAAGAAAAAGAAGGAGAAGAAGGAGGAAGAGAGGGAGGAGGAGGAGGAGGAGGAGAAGAAGAAGAAGAAGAAGAAGAAGAAGAAGAAGAAGAAGAAGAAGAAGAAGAAGAAGCTGGTTTAGTAGTTACTGACTGTTCTCTGAACCTTTACACAGTTTGTGCTGCAAACCTCACTAGTTACTGTTATGGCATTTGAGGTGACTGGATCATGGGTTTAGACAGATGACATTGGAATGACAAAAATTGCATCCATTTTCTGTGAGGCTGTTATGTTAGTACCATGCATGTTAATTTTTAGTATGATTAGTTGTATGATCTATATACGATAGTTACATCCTCAAAATTACACAAGGTATGTGATTTATTATTTATTTGTATGAACAAATACACACACACACACACACATATATATATATATATGTGTGTGTGTGTGTGTGTATTAAAATATTAAATTATATTACAAATGCTCTTACTCATCTTTAGGGAGCTTTGATATTGCGTTTCCTAAAGTTATAAAATATTAAAATTATGTAAATTACATAAAACAGTAGATCGTTTTATGATAAAATCTATGCTGTTGATAAAATGATAATATGACATTAAATATCATATTATAAAAGATATATGGATGACATTGTAATCGTATATGATCAGAATAAAACCAATGAAAAGTCAGTCACTAATGACATGAATAATTTATGCAGGTATTTGGAATTCAAAATAACGGAAGAAGAAAAGAACATAAAACTACTTAGATCTCTCCATTCATAGACACAATAACAATTTAAACTTAGGAATCTACAGAAAACCCACACAAACAGACACCACTATACATTTCACATCCAACCATCCATTAGAACAAAAACTCGCAGCATACACTTTCTACATAAACAGGATGATAACACTGCCAATCACAGAACAAGCTAAACAAGAATGGAACACTATACTTACCATAGCTGAAAATAACAGATTTCCATCATTATCATTCATAACCTAAAAACAAACTAAAATTAAAACACAGTAAACAAAAAACACATACACATACACACACACACATCAAAAGAAAAAAATGGGTCACATTTACTTATTGCAGTCCAGTTATACACAAAGTAACCAATTTATTTAGACATACGAACTTGAACATAGCGTTTGGAGCCACAAACACCATATGCAAAGAGCTCAGCAATAAAATACCACAAAATAAAATAAATTTAGGTGGTTTATATAAACTAAAATGCAACACCTGTAATAATTCATACGTTGGCCAAACTGGCACATCAAAATAAGCAGCCAAGTTTCGGCTTACTCCTTACGCATGTTAAATAACAGACATGAATATGGAAATGTGGAACAAACCACAGAACTATTAAAAACTTGCAATAAAGGAATTAAAATGAACTGCTGGGAATCGTTCTTCATACATGTCCTTCAACAACAAGATGAATTGATTGAAGAACAGAGGGTCACCCATCTCAACCCTCTATATGCTTTGGCACACGTCACAAGACGATACACTACATAACATGATGCCTACTTCCAGTATCAGTTCACTTCCGACTAGCACACTAGACGCACCAAAACACAGTAAGTCCATCACATCAATATAAATAATCTGTTACACTTTCATAGTTACAATTTCATAACTACATTTCATATTAATTCATTACAGACTTTTGAATTGCACATGCAGCCACTACCACATGTGATCAGCAGCACATATTTTATCATACAACAATATACTGTTTTTTGTAATTTTCATAATTTTAATATATTGTAACTTTAGCAAATGCAATATCAAAGCTTCCTGAAGATGGTGTAGAACCACTGAAACATGTAGGAGCGTTTGTAATATAATTTAATATTTTAATATATATGTGTATGTGCATTTGTTGGTACAAATAAATAATAAACAATAAAAATGCACTGTGTGTACATAACAAAAAAAGGTATGTGGTATTTGAAGTTTTCACAGCAATTAAAATTTAGGTTGTTGCCTTTTTGCTTTTAATGCATTGGAATCATGCAAGTCATTACCAACACTCTTGAAGAAATTATATTTTGAATTTAGAAGTAGAGTTTTCCTTTTAAATGTTGGTAGCCATGTATGAGACCACGTTGTGGCATAATCCAGAAGACCACATTCCCAATATAAGTATTGTATTCTAAAGCATTACTGTCATTAAATTTCAGATTTAACTCATGTGACTGACCTGCAGAAATAATCCCAATGAGGGTGCGTAAGTTGTCAGCCATGGTGGGGGCAGCACTCATCCTGGGTGGTTGTCTTACACTGTACATGATGATGGATCTTGCTGTCTTTCCATCTGATATTCATGATGTAAGTAAATCCAGTGAAATATCAAAACAATTTGGAAGTCCTTTTATGAGGATGATAAATCAATTCATGTCTTTTGAGTTTTTTTCATTAAGTGCTTAGATTAATTGTTAACCAGTGGTCCTGTCCATCAGAGTAATTTGTTTCACATGTCATGTCACATACCTGGAAGTAATTTGTTTCAGGAATTTTATTTTGGTCCATATTATCTACTGTAATACCTCTTTATGTGAAGTTGAATAATTCTGTATTACATGGATAGGTTTTGTTTTTAAAGTGTTAGGAGACCAATTTCTCAGTTATGCTGGCACTTCAGAATTGTACAGCCCAACTCAGTGGGAGGTGTATCTTAACCTTTCCACCTGAGTGGCTTAAAGATATGCAGGAAATACTAAGGTGCTTGCACTGCCTATCTATAGGTGATTGGTTGGTTATACAAGCAACGGATTTCAAAAGGATTTTCATGCTACCCTTTCCTTCTTATTATTGTAATAATGTTACAGAAATTGGTTTGTGTTCTTTGGATGAAATTTGTTTTATTCTGAAGTGCTAACTGCTCTGTTATATGTAGTAGTTTTTGTTCAGAATTAGATTGAATTGGTATAGCATGCACAGATATCTGGTTTTTATAGAAAATCAAGCACAAGAAACTGAGATGTAATGAAGGAAGTTTGTGGAAGTATTAAACTGATAGTGGAATGCACATCCTCCTTGCTGAGGATTAGTCTGTTGTATTAAACACGTATGAAACATGAAGGTAGGAAATTCATTAGGTAAACTGATTGAAAACATAATGTAAAAGAACAGCAATGCTGTTCTGTTTATTAACATTTTAATCGGGTATATTCAGATGCAGGGACACTGTCATTACAGGCATGATGATGACTTGTGTGAGTGATTACATTGAAGTAGTGTCATATTTTGAATGATCTAAAATCATTCCTTGAGGTTTGAAGTGTGAACCAGTGTCTTGGACCTTTCCTTACAAACGTGACTTATCACAGTATCAGCTTTTAATGTATGTTGTGAGGCTTTTGGTTATGTCAGTTTTTTTAAATATGGAACGCAGTCTCTTTGTAAGTGAATAAGGTTTACCTTTTGGTAAGGTGCTTTATACTCAGTATTAATACAAAATATTGTGGGACACTTATTTGGTTAAAATTGGCTGGATAATTACATAACACTTACCTGTTCAGGATTTTAAGTGATTCCAAACATTTGAGTGTCTTGGGGTACTGGATATATGAACAGGGACGTTGAGTCTGAGTAAGAAGTAAGGTGGGTGGTAGTAAATTATATTTATGTGAAGAATGATATGTGTCATCAACCAATATCATAACATCTGGTGCAGAACAAATGGGTGCAGTTTGAAGGCCGCTTAAAGCAGTTAGAAGTTGATCTACATCGACACCACGAAACTGTTGGCAAACTAAAACACACCATCAAGCAACTAATCAACAACTCACCTGTACCAGACCAATACCGGCAGCATTTAAATCACACAGTTACTACTACTTCAACCATCACAGCTGGGTTTGAGCGAGATGTTTCATGTAGCATTCAGTTTAAAAGTGTACCTAGGACCGACATCCAAGTAAGTAATTGTGAAATTTCTCATACTCAACAATATGGTACTCTTTGTATTTTTAGGCTGATTTGAAATATGCTGTTACTCTTTCTGCTTTCTTGAGCTAATGTGGACTCTTTTGTAATACTTTACATTAGAACAGAACCAGTCTTCTCATTTCACACAGATAGAATTTTGGATAATAGAGTATTTCAAGTCAAAGTTTAATTGCACTCACGATTTTGAAGCTTTCCCATGTGGTATCTTGCTGTGTCTTTTTTTGTAATTTATGTTATTTTTCCTTGTAGATGTTGGAGGTATATAAGGAACTCAAGTTTGACAATATTGATGGTGGAGCTTGGAAACAGGGCTGGAATGTTGATATCACTGGGCAAGAATGGGGTCAGAACAACAAGCTCAAAGTGTTTGTGGTTCCACACTCTCACAATGATCCAGGTATTGCCTATCTGGACAGTAAGAAAAAAATTCTTGTTTGTTTTTGTGCATTGTTTGCATTTAATCATGACTTTTCCATACTGCTAGAGACTCACTGACAAGACATTCTGGATCCCTGTAGAGGCAGTACATACAGGTTGGTCTCATTTTACACCAGGGTTACGTACCTGAAAAGAGTCACACAAATCTAACACAAAGTTCTTATTCAAAACAGTGTATTTCCTGGGGGTTAGGGGATTGACAACCTCAGCCTATATGTTGTATGACTAAACCACTAATGGAAATGTGGACGTATATGTACTGTGTATGGAGTATATGCACATTTTTGTATATTATACATAAATCTCTATAGAGTATACTTATTTATTTCTCATACAGTAAAAGTGTAAGAGACCCACATCCATAGTTTATGGTGTGATGCGTTCTGCGAGGACTGTGCTAGTCTTGCTACACAAACACTTTGGTTCCTGACTTAGCACTTTTCTGTAATTCTTTCAGCATTATCACAAATTGTGTGAATGCTACTATGAGCAAGTCTAACATTATGACTGACTGACACATTCTCCTTTTTGAGGAGGGGGGGGGGGGGGCATTACAGCATATGTAAAAAAAATCATTCACTTTTTTAAAGTCAGCTTATTACATCTAATTTTACTTCAGTACTGATTGTCTTTCACCATTTAACACTTGGATTGGACTAGCTGATGAAGATGTACATTTCTCACTCACTGTGGAAACAAAAACTAAAGTTGTAGGGAGAATTACATCAGTCATATGATGGTATCACCAAAAAAATCAGTCCATAAATCTGACTGATGGCATGACAGTGACATCACTTTTTGCTAGCCGCCAACACAAGACAAGTGCAGCCATGGATGGTCTATGCCAAATTGTGTTAAACCAAAATTTATCACGTCAACTAAAAAAATGGTGTAAATTTTCAAGTCACGTTAAAGCATATTTGCACAAAGTGAGTATGCGTAAAACAATACCTACCCATAGTACGAAATACGACTAACAGCTTGAGTCAAATGCAAATCTTAAAGTTGTGCAAAAAATTGAAACCCTGCTCAGTAGAGCTGTAGGTACTGCCCCTTATCAGCATGGGTAGAAATGTGTACTGTGTGTGGTAGATCTGGGAATACAGGCTTCATGACATCTGCAGAATGTGCAGAGATGGCTGCTGGATTTGAAGCATATGTGACAAACAACTGTGCCACACATCATGAAGATACGTCATTTCTGTGGAAAGTATGATTTGTTTATTATCGACTGGATTTTACAAGTGTTATGCTGTCAAGAAGGACTGCGTATGCTTAGATGCCAGCTTCAGTTCTTTACATCTGTAGACAAAGAGCTTGCCACACATGTTGTTTACAGCATAGGTGAGTTGTGTTTTGATTATGAGGGTGGTGGCAGCTGTGGCAAAATATGAACGTGACCTTGAACCAGTGACGAGTTCTTCCAAAGCTCATGCTGTTGATGAACCTTTTTTTTTTTTAGGCATGCAGATTTGGTGGGCATGATGAACAGGAAGTTTTGAACTTGGAATTGGTTGTTATTTTGTCAGAAACATAAGGTTTTAAACTACATAGCTGTAAATTTTTAATTTGGACATTGTGATATTATTGAGGAAGGTATTATACGAGGTCTGTTAGAAAAGTATCCGACCGTATTTTTTTATGCGAACACCTGATGGATTATAATCTAGCGCGCTTGCATGAGCCGACCTTGAACCTTAGTGCGCATGCGTGAATTTT
>Ga0131853_10003140_pt1 | contig 29603 bp, 15 predicted proteins | sample TergutLab28metaG_FD_92764 | JGI IMG/M metagenome (GOLD analysis project Ga0131853, IMG submission 92764) | Labiotermes labralis P1 segment gut microbial communities from Petit-Saut dam, French Guiana - Lab288 P1 (version 2) (version 2) | ecosystem: Host-associated > Arthropoda: Insects >... | reverse complement strand
GGCTGAGTGGACCCCGTTCCAGACCCACTACTACTCAGAAAATCTGGTAGCGCCGGGGATCGAACCCTGGACCTCTGTATCTGTAGCCAGAAACTCTGACCACTAGACCACAGAGGCGGTCAAGGCTAAAGACAGGTGTTTAAATAAATTAGTGAATTACAGCTAACTGGACGGAGAGTGAAATAAAGGTATATAGCTTACGAAAGGACAGGATATGAATTTACACGTTGTATAACGTAACACTTCCTAGCATTTAACCTATTAGCATCTTGGACCCTTCTAATGTGATCATACCATTTAACCAGCTGCAGTTCCACTAGTTGTTTTTCGTCGTTGCTATTTTTGTGGTTTACAACTACATATATAACTTAGAATGTTGTTATAATTGTTAGGACCTTTTATTCGGTTTCTTTGATAAACTGATTATATTATTATTATTATTTTATTTCAAGCTGCGGAGGATATAAGTTGATACATTCTTTGTAAGTAACTTACGTCATGCTTAAGAATGTTACTTGTACTATCGATAGTTGCGGAGGTGGTTAATATTTCTACATACACTACATTTATGGAATCCGAAATTCACCATCATATCCATGAAGTCCCAAATCCTCTTTCAAGCGTCGTAATTGAGAAGTTTGCGCCGGTTTTTCAGTAACAAGACTGGTGGTCCTTAATTTCTTCGCGAATTTATTCATTTACTACAGGCAAATGCTGGGATAATGACATAAAATACGCCCTGGATGCTTTTTTTTCTACTTTCTTACTCATATTCTTGGTGCTTGTTATATCATTCGCTCGAGCACGACAGTATTGTCGCATTAACAGCTGCCTCTGCTGGGATATTCCCTGATAGGTGCGGTGTTCAGGAGAACGGTAAAGAAACACACTATACTTGTATATTTGGGCATTCGGCTTTGTATGAGAAAATTTATGAAGAATGCTTGTGAGAATTGCTGAATAAATAAAACACAATTTCTAATTAAAGTCTCCATTCTTCTGGGATGTTAGGCAGTGGCATACTGAGAGGGAGGTGGGGGTTCAAATCCCCCCCCCCCGAAATTCCGAAGGCCCTCCAAAATCGTGCCAAACTCAACCTGATTGTGAAAACTGTTAAAAATTGCTGAATTTGGGACGCCAACACCCAAAGACGTTCGAAAAAAAGGCAGTAAAATTCTGAAACTACCGCCGGTTCGCAATTGTTTTACATTAACAATGATAAATAAATTGGCTGTCATCATATGAAATGAAATTTCTTGTACCAAATTACAGCTGCCTCCAGAACCCCTGACTAGGGGGCTACCGCCCCCAGATCCCCGTTCTCTCTGTCCTCTGTCCTCAACTGAATTTCTTGAACTACCCCCCCCCCCGGATAATATTCCTGGGTACGCCACTGATGTTAGGCTGTGTCGTTCTGTAAGTAGTTACCTACGTTTCAACGGTTCTTACTGTATTTATCTTCAAGGTCATAACTGCCTAACAATAATTCTCCTTCGACTCCTTGTTCTTCAAGAGGAAGACATTATTGTAACTGCAATGCCGTGAACTACTTACGCAACGAAGCAGCGCTGTACCTCAACAGTCTTGAGCGGTACCGCTGAAATAATCTCGAATATCACAAGTGGTAAGTTGCAACTAGGCCAAGGTGGGGGAGGGGGGGGACATGTGTCTGTGCACCATTTAGCAGTGTTGTGTTTATGTATAGCTGAATGACTGTGTATGAGGAATATGACGTGAAGAGTTTTGCACCGAAATTTAAGTAGAAATCTGGATTGCTTTTACGCAAATGGAATATTTGATTCGGGGAAAATATTCTGCCTTTGTACCACAGTAAAGGGAATTACAAATCAGCACCGTCACAGACAGACGCTTGCGAGCCGCATGCAGTAGGGCGAACTAAATATTAATACTGTAACAAGTAGGTAAAGATAGGAGGAGGGTATGTGCCCTCTCAGAGCCTGACCAACTGCGCCTTGATTGGTCTGCTTGTGTATTGACATTTCGGGCGGTCTGTTTGTCAGTCTCCAGAATGACAGACGTTCATCACCGGCCGCTTGTAGAAGGCACAGACGAGGAATCTGTTTCAGTGATGAAGCGTACACGCTGTCAGCTGTCTCAAAGGTTGTGAACAAGACAAATTATTGTATCAAGTGTTAATGTCAAATGCTTGTACTGACAATTTATACCGTCCCAACACGTATGACAAAGGAAATGTTGGCGGGAGACGATCTCTTAAATTCCATTTGTAGATTCCTTGCGTTAAGATAGTAGTCAAATTGTATGAAAGGTGAATTGCATGTGCAGACTTCGCTTTGTTTCTTATTCATTGCGCGGCACCGCAGTTGGTTGAGGCACTGCCCTACAAGCTGGAAGGTAGCGTGTTCGATTCTTGATTGTGTCATTGAAATGTTTCATTGATATAACCCTTCCAGCTGCGCTATGGTCTTGGAGTCGACTCAGCCTCTAAGAGAAATGATTACCAGGAATATTTCCTGGTGTGCAAAGGTGGCCGGTGCGTAGATCTAACATTCATATCACCTTCATGTGTCGACTGTCTTGAAATCTAGGAGCTTCAGCTTTCTGAAACCCTCAGGGCCCGCACAAGGATTTTTTTTAAAATTTCTTATTCATTAACAGAAATTTAAACACTGGAAGTATCGAGCAAACAAATGTTAAAATTACTAGTCACTAATATGTTGAATTTTAGGACCCGAAATAATTAGAATTTATATGTCTAAAGCCGTCCTGTATAGAAGGAATGGTGTTTTCACTGCCTTCATGGTAAAAAAAACTTTTTTCGGAATCTGGTAGTCTTTCAAGATGTTCAGAAATTCTCAGGTTTTTGAAAAGAATCAGAAAGATCGCTTTCGTATTGACATAGACCCTCAACTCTTCCCTGTCCTAAGTTAGATGAACTGCGTCCACATGTGCATACCTTACAGCTTGTTTACTAGAACCTGCTTCAATTGATCACTATAAAATATTGGGTAAAGTGTAGAAGCTATAGACTTCTTCAATGCCACTTTTCTCCACCTTCCTCTTAGTTCCTAAGCCTTAAACTCACATTTCCACCTTGGCACCTTATTTTCCAACATCCTTGTCTTAACGCGAAAGACCAAGTTTCATACTCATACAGAGAAAGGGGGACAATTACAGTTTTGTTTATTTTAATCCTTAAGTGTTAATGTATCACTTATTGGAATCACAACCAGCGGCCTTTATACATATGTTGTTGAACGTCATATTGTGTGCCTGGAGTGCCTGAGTAGAGTTTGTGAGTCATGCAGACATATGTTACTGAACTGAGTGTAGAAATGTCGTTGGTTGCTCCTATGAAATTATCCAATCCTGAGGTCTATTCTAACAATTAATAACGTTTTTACAGCACCGTCCGTGAACTATAGGAACACAGATAGTTGCTGTTCGATCCTATTTGTTCATTTTCTCCATTCGCAGCTATCCTGTGTACCTGAAGGACGTCCCCTCCTCTGCAACCTGATTATGTTTCGTCCATGTTGACAACCGTTGCTAACAAAGTAACACAGTTAATCTGTGCTACCCTTTTTTGAAAATGTTGTTGTCTGGACAGTAAACTTTTTAAATTTTTAATTAGGATTTTGAGAATTTACAATTACATTTTTCATACTTATTTGTGTTACTACTGCGTTTTTCGGAAATAACCGTATGACACCTTCATGTGTTATTTGTCCACGTTACTTCTCATTCTACACTACTTCGTGAAGTATTGTTATTTTTTAAATTGTCTGTGACTTGTGCATTTTTTAAAAAGAGTTATGTTCATAAAAACCTATACGATATGAAAAACAACATGTAATTCAACAGTGTGTGATTGTGTGGGATATACACTAACCACACAGCTTTATTTAGTTTCTGGTTATGTGTGTTGAGAGACACTCGACTGCAGATTAATGTGGTGCTGAGTGGAAGAGTTGGGAACCACTACTGTAGAATGCGTACTGTATTCAGTACATAAATAGGTACATTACTTATTAATTTAACATCACTTACTCGCTATAAACATGGCGATTATCACCAGCTAGAGCTAATGAAAAACACTAGAAGGAAGGGCGGAACCCCGTCATGCTCTGTGTACATTTTCTTTGACACTCCGTTGTAGGGACAATCTGGTTAAACTGGCTCATAGACAGGGATTATCGGTAAAAATAGCACAGTATGTCCAGCTCTTTCCTGGAATGAAAAAGCTACTTCTATATATTAAACCATAACACACAAGAAAATCTGAAAATGGCGTTATCTGTATTCTACACGTAATGACTAGTATTAGTGTGGTAAAATCAAGTGGAATTTTATGGGCAAGACACAAAGCACGCTTACTGCAGAAATGCACACAATATTTTAATTTTGGTGATTGAAATGGGATAAACCATTTGGGGTCCCTAGGTTTATGCAGGGGGCTACACTGAAGTAAACCTCACAGGAATAAAATGCAAGGGCGCAGACTGGATTCATTTGCCTTTCCAGCGGGTCCATTGGGGTGTTCTTTTGAATACTGCAATGAATGTACGGGCGACATGGAAAGCGGGGGACGTATTCATTAGTAGAACTTTTATTAGTTTAAATTCCATGGATATAATTATGGCTTAAGAACAACTCTTGCTTTGTCTCTTATTTTGTAAGACCATTTCCAATAGTATAAACCTAAAGTATGGTTGCACTTCTATTACATTAGAATTGAAACGTGGATTGAGGTTGCTTGATATTGACAAATAAAGTGAGAGTAACGGTAACAGTATAATGAGTAGCTTTATTATTTGTACACTCCACCAGATCTCATTACAAGCAAAAATGTAGAGGGATAAATTGGTGGAAAATGTTGCGCTCACGGAAACATCACCGGTACTTACAAATTTCTTTCTAAAAGCGTCAGGGAAAGAGGCCATTTGGGGTACTCGTTTATACTAGCAGCAACAAATATATTCCAGATGTACATTATAAAATTACAGACTCGATTAAACTGACTCCGGTCAAAGTAACACTGCGGTATAATTTGAATACGCGTACGAACGAAACTCGAGAAATCGTGACCCCTTGAGTGCCTACACATACTGACCTCACGTGACAGATTTTGTACCATGGGGTAGGAGGAGCTTGTGTAATTTCTTAATTCTTGTGTTTGTTATGGTAGCAATAATGTTAAACACAACTGATTCATAAATACAACTCTTAGAGGTACATTGCTGGCAAAGGGCTTAATTTCTTCCACATAAACACCAACAACAAAAACAATAATAACAATAAAAACAACACGACGAATTTTCTAAAATCACAATGTAAAAGGGAATATTTCAACGAGTGTAGCTCTGAACAGTCTGTTTTGACGGCGGATTCAGCCGTTACTCTGATTGTTCTCTCGCTCCTCACTCTTCGGTCTTTGTACAGTGGAGCGCTGCAAAGTCTGATAATGACGCTAATTTGTTTTCCTAGCGACCTGCATTGGTTTGGATTCACAAATGTGCCTGTTTCATCTCGCGCTACTGTCAGGTCCCTCCACTGAAAGGATACGCCGGTTTATCAAACCAGTAATTTAGTGCGAACGACAGTTCGATTTGTCTGCGGCTGTTGTCCTATTATGAGAAACACACAGCGTGATAATAGTTTAACCTATCACGCAAGCACGTGTTCCGTTTCAGACGTAACTCAGTCTGCAGCTCGTGAAAACTGTCTGTATGGAGGGAAATTCTTTAACTCACAAATGGAAACGAGCAAAAAGGCTTTATCTGAAAGTGGATTGCTGGAATGTATAGTAATGCTACTAGTACTACTTCTGCGACTATCACCACCACCACCACTACTACTACTATTACTACTACTACTACTACTACTACCACTGCAACTACTACTACTGCTACTACTACTGCAACAACAACTACTACTACTGCTGCTACTACTACTACTATCACTACTAGTACTACTTCTGCGACTATCACCACCACCACCACCACCACTACTACTATTACTACTACTACTACTACTACTACTACTACTACTACCACTGCAACTACTACTACTGCTACTACTACTGCAACAACAACTACTACTACTGCTGTTACTACTACTACTATCACTACTACTACTAGTAATAATAACAATAATATTATACTCGCAGAAACATATGCGGAGAGGAAGATTTTCTTCAAGAGCTAGAAACAATAATTAGGCCAAATATTGGTAAAGTACGTACTTTCAATAGATAACTGGAAAAGACATACAGAAGAAGATAGAAAAAGACGTTATTGAGCAAGAATTGAAAGTGAAATGATATAGAGAGAAAAATTAAGAAGAAAGAGACGATTATGGAAGTAAATAGAGAGAGAGAGAGAGAGAGAAAGATAAAAGAAAAGAAAGAAAAAAACCAAGAGCTGCATACAAAGGAAAATTGAAATAAACGTGTAAAGAATGAAATAAATGCGGAAAGGTATGACGGAACATACAAAAAAGAGGAAGAAAATTGAATAGGGAAGGAAAGATCAAGTGATGTATATATTGCCATTCCTGCCGTGCTAACGTGTGACACGATTTTGTGTTTTATAGTGTGATTCATAATTACTAGATGTATGTAACGATCAGCTGTTTCGAAATAGAGAGAGGTATCTGAATTAAACTCTTATCTCCATTATCAGCAGACTGGGTGATTATTTTTTCATATTATGATTACTAACTCTTTATAGAAGAGAAAAATACAGATTGTCACGCTTCTTACTTTGTCTGCTTAACATTTGTAACTTTTAGTGTCTTAACGATTATTTTCAGACAGTTGAAATAAAAGCTTATTTGTGAAATGCCTGTGTGATGATATAGCACAAGTGCACTTGAAGTTTCTCTGTACTACAGTACTTTGTAGAATTGCGAAGATTACAAAATGGTGATATCGACTGCATGCTTAAAATTATTTGCACACAGTCGGAATACGGAAATCGTAGAGTCTTATATCTCGGAAAAATAAGTCTTATAAGTTGTTTATTTGTGGTTCTACCTAAAGTGATCACGTATAGTGAAGTATATGTGAGATTTTTAGTATGTTCCATCTTTCATGTATTAATCAGATCCGTAACATATATTTTTATACTATGAATCTGTATGAAAGGAGGCTTTGTGAGTTCTTCCCGGAACTTCTTACTTAGAAAGTGGCGAATCAAATTAGAGTAACGAAGGTGACCTGGAGCTGGATGTGGGTCAGCTGCCAGTGCTGACATGCCGCTCGGTTCTGACTGGCTTCCTGCTACACGGCACTTAATTTGGGGCCATTTTGTTGAGAGTGGCAGTTAATTACAAGCATGAAAATACATCCCCAGTTTGTGTTCCACACCCCTCTTTCTGAAGTTAGGTTACATATCCTACGCCCCGATATATATTCTTTGTCTCACACGTGGCTCCCCTGAACACGCGCTAATGTAGGGATATCTTACACTTTCATAGAAGGAAAATGACGTAACCGGTATTCTGCATCCTGACTGCCCCAGACCCCTGTCGACGTACAATGAATGCTACCGATATTCTGTGAGCATAATTTTTACGGCGGTATACTGCAAGTTGTAAACTGAAGCTTTTGCCATTTAAGAATGTCGCTTATCATTGCTTCGTAAGTAGAGAATAGCAGTTAGTTGACATAGGACTCTATTCTGAGTCAATTACATTAAATTCAGATTCCCATTACATTTCTCTAAAATCTATTTCATGCTTACTCCCCCCCCCCCTTTACGCCTACGTACCCGAATGATCTCCCTCTTTTGTGATTTCCAAATAAAATTTTTGCGTGTATTTCTCATCTCTTTAACCCATATTGTTCAAACATAATATCCGATTTACATAAAAATCAGATAGAGATTCGCAAGATTTTAAAAAAATTGTGTGTCTTATAGGATGTGGTTTATTGCGCAAAGTTTACAGCTCATTGTGACGCACATTCATATTTTGGAAACAAATTTGATTTTTATTTAAAGAAATACGCGTATAAATAAACATAGTTTATGAATCTGTTAATGCTTATTAATGCTTATCCGTGGCGTGTTATCACTTTTGCCACAATTGACTTAAAACAAAAGAACTTTAAAGTAAACGAAACACATTACTCGCGCGGAACTCTAACGTGTACACCTCTTCCGCCACGATACAAAGATGAGATTTAAAGTCGCTTATTTTTGCCGAGATATTTTTCACAATTTCGATGCAGACCTTTGCACAAAGACATTTCCACATATCGATGGTACGAAGCCCTGCACACTATTACAATGCTGCAGGAACTATCTCGTAGCGAGGAGGCAGATCCGATAAGCCGCAGCCAGACGGAAGTGAGGATTACGGCGCAGTACAGAAATTACGTGTAGGCACTCGTGCAGCAATCTTAAGTAGGAGGAACGAAAACTGCCCTGGCTATGTAGGTTTTCTCAACTTTCACTTCCAAGAAACACGACAAATTGCAATCAACGTATCTAATTCCCGGGCTAATGTAATGTGCTTAGCCGCGTCCTTGGGTTTTGTCGTGCATAAAGTCTAACCGTTTTTGGTTCCATATACAACTGACACATTTTCTTCATGGGGCAGAATAAAGCATAGTTGTTGCTGTGAATTTAAAGTTTTTCACATAGTCTAGAATTATATGACTTTTGAAGTAATTCGAATATAAGATTTACTTGTGCAGGAACTCGCTAGTGGATTAGTATCTTGAGCCACCGGAAGGAAGTCCACAACCTTACACTCTATTTCTTTAAGGCTCCTTTTAAAATTGTCTTTTCTTAGTCGCTAACTATTGTCTTCCCTCTAGTTGTCCTCAATAAATTTAATTTATTTATACAAAACCCTTTTCATTCCACACTTTTCGCCCTTCGGATCGTCAGTGATTCGGTTACCGATGTAATATTTGCGGAAGAATACAAATATAGATCTCATTAAGCAAATATCTCAATTTTTTATTATTTAATTTCTTCTAATAGAAAATATTTTTGTCTATAATTTGTCATCAAGAAATCTTAATTAATTTCTTCAAATGTGATGAGAGACTACGTTCCACACCCCCACACGAATAGAGGCAAAATTAGTTATCTAAATTTATATTTTAACCGGTGTGGGCCGGGTAGTTCAGTCGGTATAGCGGGCTGGACGGTCCGGGATCGAATCCCGGTGGGGACAAGATTTTCCGCCCGTCCAGACCGACCCTGGGGCCCACCCATTCTCCTGTAAAATGGGTACCTGGTTTTCCCGGGGGTAAAGTGAGGCCGGGGCGCGCTGCTGACCACTCACCCCCCTCTATTGCCGCGGTCATGAAAGAGTTGAGCTATACCACTACCCACCCTCTGGGCCACACCGGGCATGTAACGGGATCACTTTACCTTTACCTTTATATTTTATTCTGTGAATTTTTAAGGAAAAAACCAAGAGGCAGCATATTGCCTCGTGAACTGTAGCCAAAATTCCACGAATTTAATATAATCTGAACTTCTTCTTATAAATATTGTAGGAAATATGATTTTTGTTGCCGTTCTCGGAACTTGTAGCTTATGAGAGCGAGTAAAGCTTGTTTAAGCTTAGGATAAATTCTAAAGGGAACTTTGTTCCCTCGTAGCACCCATACAAGTAGAGCACTTTCTTCATGCGCAGCATATGATTAACTTGCTCTGAAAATCTGCAATCGAAAGATCCAAACACGTTTAGCACATAATTTTCCTTAATCACTTGAACACGAAAAAGCTCAGCTTCTTCAATGGTTCCTCTTTGGGGTTTTCTGCTTCAGTCTTTTACGGCAGCCGTTCCTTTTTGTAGCAGAAGTTTTCTTGAATACGAAGAGAAGAGCTTAAAGTTTTAAACGCGTCCGATGTGTATCTCAGGGGATGTATAGATCATATTTGGCTCCGTGCTGATGCAGTGTACGTCGGCGTCTAATATAACGACATTGTCATGTAAATACGGGTATAGTCAGTGAATGACCAAAGTTGTATAAGGATTAGTGTTTAGTGTTTCCAACCAGAGTTGCGTAGTTTAGCAAGGTACAAAAAATTGCTTGCAATTGGGTTTGATTATACGAAAACTTGTTTTTATCGAAAACTTCCTTCCTTCTTTCTTTTTCTTTCTTTCTTTCTTTCTCCCTTTCAGAACATTTTTGGTGAAAACAAAGAGAAAAAAATTCAGAAGTTCTGAAGATAAAATATGTGGGCCCAAAAACAGCCCCATAATTTATTAACTTAAAACCAAATTTTTTATTTCGCAGAAGCTTCTCAACCGACGTTAACGACATAGTTTTCAACTATGAATATTTCACTTATGGCTTAGGAAGAGCGAATTATAACAACGAATGCTGAAGTTTTCAGTTTATAGGCAACAGAGATGGAAGATGAGATTTTGTTTGAAGCTAATGAATATGTTTTCTCTGCGTGAAGTAACTTAAAAGCTTTGTTTATGAACATGAAATTGTACGCCTAAACAGAAAATATCTGAGAAGTTTTACGTAGCTAGAGAAGAAATGTTTCTTTCTTCTATTACTTCTCAGTTACATTATCTGCTGCTTATATGTTACATTTGTTGAGACGCGTAGTAAGGTAATTATAAACTGAAATATATTCGGAAAACGTTTATTGTTATCTATGCAATAGTAATTTAGAATTTGCATGCGGTATTGAGAAAATTGACTATTCGGTTGGAATTGCAAGGGGTGTCTCTCAAATTTGATTTCTATGTTTTGTCAGGATGTCAGTCCAATATCACAGTAAGTAACTGCCAGAAGTTCGTTTATATTAATTTTTCCTTCATTAACCTTCGGTTTTATGCGTTAAATGCACAAAATGTATAGAGTTTACAAAAGACGAGGCGAAAAATTTTTCCCTAACTCTATGTTTCCTCACCGTAACAAGGGTAAGAGTTCAGTATATGTTGTTAGGACTGGAGGTAGAGATTTATTTTTGATTTGGAAAATTTTACTTTACGTGGAATGAATTTTCAAATTTAATCAATTCTGCCACAAAGCGCTATAATCTAAGCACATAACTAGACCTCACTTCAATTTGCAACTTGTGTTTGAAATATGGTACGGCACATTTAAATTCTGGCAAAATGTACGGACAGCACAAATATTACACTTTGAAGTTCGATATAAATGCTGTGTCAGGCTTTGAAATAATGTGTTTAGATTCACATTGACAGACTGAAATCTGCAGTGAATGAAAACAGACGCCAAAAATTAAATATGTATGTATATGGTTTTCAGATTAATCTTTATGTACCGTGTGCTAATTACAATTTATTTAATATAACAACTGTAGTGTACACTTTATCTGACGGAAATATCATTTATTTTGGTGTGCAACATTTGGTAATTGAAACATTATCATCATTAATGCATGGGCCAATTTAGCTTAACTGCAAGTAGCAAGTTCGTGAAATGATCGAAGCATATTTTGAAAAATATAATAAATAATATCTGCATGAAATATATCGTGTGCTTCGATAATTATATTGCATGAAGAAGAGGATAGCACGGGAAAAATGATCAGCTAAAAAATCGAATGATTATAAAAGGATTTTTTTTAGCTTAGTTGTACATTTCTTGAACAGCCTGTACCGAACGTCGAGAGAGTAGAGTGGTACCCTGCTACATATGCAGTCCGCATCACAGTCGCTCTTCTCTCTTCCTTCCTGGTCGAATGTCCTTCACTAATAATTTATCTGCCTGTTATAACTTCGTTCATAATGTATCGACCTGCTCCCCCGCCCGCAGCATTGCTAACTAAATTCCGAAAGAGAAGAAAGTTTGCAAATCTCTCTCTTGCAGAAAGTTGACCAACGTTTACATTTTTTTATAAAACGTCCGTCCAGAAACGAAGCAGCAGTGGACATAGATACATGGAGAATTAGTATCAGACAGAGCTCAGTCAAACGCACGGTGATGAGCAAAGGTAGCATTTTCGCCATGAACTTCATCTATGATTTGTCATGACCAAGACAAGGAATAGAAGCACGGAGCAAAATGTATGATTTTTTTTTGTAAAATAGTCTTAAAATTGTTTAAATATTTTCACAGATTCCGAACCGTATTATCCTTCTCTCGTCATGAAGAATGATTTAGTTGTGTATTTGTCAGTTTCAAGCTGCCAAATAGAATTTTTCTTTGACAATGTTATCAAAACACGAAGCGGTCGTCAGGTGAGAGCACAGATTGATTTCTTTACCTCTTTTAATGACAATTTTATTATAATGACACTTTAGAGTAGCTGGTTTTATGTCAAAAATCTTCAGTTTGTCATTTCTCTTCGTATAAAATCTTGTTTCTATTAGCACTTTTAAGAGAAGCAACTACAAAAGACTTGGAGTCGAATGCGGATAAAATGACAGATTCCACAAATAGCACCACTTCTTAAGACACTTCAGTACATCAGAGCTGGAAAGGCACCATGCTGTTAAAAATGTGTTCTTTTACGTACAAAGCCTCATTTGCAATGGAACTGTACTGTCTCAAGTAAGTGAGGCTGTATTTCCTTCAAATTTGACAATTGGTTTAACTAGGATGATGACAAGAAAGACACAGAAATTCTTTTGGTTCTATTTCCGGTAATACTCCATGGAACAAACTCTATGATAAGAAAATCAGTTAAGAAATTTTGTGTTATTAAATTATATGTTTTAATGTCTGAGCAAAATAGAGAAAATATACTGAATAATTGGAACGCTAAAACTGACAACCCATAACTAATGTTGTTTATTTAATTTTAGTTTTACGTATTTCAGCGGCCCGAGGATAACCACGTAGTCGCTGAAATATGTAAAAATACGAATATAAAATAATAATAAAACGAAATTTAGTTGTGTTGATGGTATTTAATAACTCTTCTGTAAATTGTAGAACAATACAAAACGGGAATTTAATTAGCGTTTGTCCAAAGACATTTCCGACTTTTGTGCAAAGAATTGGAGAACATTAGTCAGTAGAGGACTCAACGGTGTACGTCGAGCTTCAGCGCTGGGAAGGAAAAGAAGACGTTTGAACAAATACGTAAGTACCATTAGGGCAAGAAATACACGTAACATGGAAGAGAGGAAGAAGAAGAAAATAAGAATAAGGAGGAAGATTAAGAGGAGAAGAAGAAGAAGAAGAAGAGGAAAAAGAAGTAACTGCAGTGATGACGGTGAGGGCGGTAATTGTAGAGGAGTAGCAGCAGTAGAAAAAGAAGTAGAAATATTAGTAGAGGATGAAGTACTGAGCAAAACGAAACGTAATGTAAAGGAAAGAGAAAGACATGTATGAAGATATAAATGTGGAAGTAGTGTAATTAAAAGAAGAGGACAGCATAGAACAAGAATAAAATTTAATTGGAACGGAAAAGGAGAGAAAGAAGGCGAAATAGTAGTTTAGTAGCAGCAGCAGTAGTGGCGGAACAAATTCGAGACGTAGAAACAGAAGAAGGGTTGGGGTCAGGGACGCAGTGTTGACAGCGTGAAACTGACTGAGCTTTCACGTCAGAGGGACAGGACCTGTGCGCTGTGTTTCTGTAGGGACACGCACTGAAGCCACTTGTGCTGAGGATTCCCTGTCAAAGATGAAGGACGAAGAAAGTACAAGGCAAGCACTGAAGCGCCCTAATTGAAAATCTGAAGGGTGGCGGAAGTTGGGACTCCTGAAGATGACAGCCATTCCATTTATTTCCTGTGACACTTAGAGAGCAAGACCGAATTAAAGTTCGGGTTCTGACTTTCAGGCTGAGAGCCCTAAAATTCGGTTTCATTTAAACTAAATCTCCGGTCGTAGAAACCCTAAGGCCAACACCACTCATATAAAATCCTTTTGCGGAAAGTCAGTCCAGCCCTGTGGACTGCCAAATTCTGCCTACAGTTCATTTTACACAGAATTCTCACTGGTCTTATTTTAGTGTAGAAAAAAGCCTCACTCAGTTTCGATTTTTTTCATAGTATGTGATTGTAACCTTCTTGTCCTGACCGGTCAGAAAAGCTCAAAGAGACATGCTGTCTCAGAAAGGTGAAGCTCAACAAACCCACGCAAGTCACTAAAAATGCAATAAAGATTAAATTCAATAACTAGAACACATATAAGTTTTGTAACTAATATTGCGACGAAATCTTAATAGTTTATTAATTTTAGGCAAAATACGAGTACTTGACATCGTTATTGTTTCAAATGACGTATACCCCATCGTAAATATCAAAACTATTATTTGACTTACGTACAGTTTCAATCTGAAACCTCTGATATAGTCCCTGTCTTCAAAGGATATTTCTTTCAGTCCCATTATAAAGTTACTTTACCATCAGGCACGTCTTTGTTAGAGTAGAACTTCTTTTGATCAATTTAATAAGTTCACTGATTAATCAGGAAATTTCTTTAGAGGAAAGATGCAAAAGGATATGGTTTTATCAAAGGCAGGTCCATACAATCGCGATATGGCGTAATCACATTGTCGCAAAATAAATTGTAAATTCGTAAGGTAAAATGAAAGTACAGTTGTTCCTGAGCTTCGAAACTTTGTTATGGAAACGTAAGGGACACTAATTGTAATGCGCCACTTATTTTTAATATCGGCGCTAGTTGCAAATGAATATTGCATTTAAGACTCGTTTGTTCTGGTGGGGGAAATTAACATTCATTACCGAGACAGTCTCTCTTCTTGGACGTTACGCTGCGTAGATTGTTAGTTCGTTACTACCGTTTCAGGTCAATCTATCGGTCTCTTCTTCAAGGTCCAAGCCATCCAGTCGTCTTGCACTGTTCTACGCTTGAAGATGGAACCGAAAATTTTTCCCTAAACGGGGGCAACAAACTACCAATCTATGCTGCGTAACATCCCAGAAGAACAAAAACTCATTTATACAGCGGCGGAAGCCCGAAATCACTCATAATCCATTATCAATTCGGAGAGAGAGAGAGTAGGTTGGCCCAAATTAATTTTATATGAACGCGGTGGCGAAGATAAAAATCCCTAAGCTACAGATTACTGAACTACGGTCTTTTACACCTATAACTGGTTAATTCACTGACAGTCTTATCAGACATGCATATTTATATCCAGAACGACACAACTGGCTGTTATGGAAATGAATTCTGCTATTGAAGGAAATATGAAATCTACTGGAACAGAGTTTTAATGAGTGGAGTGTCCGTGTAGTATATTTATTTGTAGTATCTCAGAGTTCCGAAACGTAAGCTGTAGGGAGTACAGTCTGTAGTGCCAGTGTCTGACAGCATAATTAATCACAAGCCACAGAATACCCGTCAAATAATTTAGAATTATTAGGTAGGGAAGAGATGACATATAAATAATTTTGTTTGGAGATTTAAGAGGAAGAAATCATCTGAGATACAATCATTTCTGCTATAGCGCGATAGTTCCTTTACTTTGAGACCTCGAATTACAGAAAATCGCTCAAAGTAATTAGTCAAAACCGGCAAAACTTTGGTCCGTCTTCCAACCTTATATCTTCACACTGGCTGCTGAAGTCGTGTAACAGCCAATACGCGTATGCCAAAGTTCGCGTTATAAAAACAGCATTCGCCTATTCGTCAAAACACATCATAGCCGATTTTCGTAAATGAAACACGCGTAGTAGCAAAACTGTATCTGCGTGTACATGGTAGGATAATATTTAAGTGGGTGTTATTTAAACAGTGTCGTAGTAATTGGATTAGATGCGTTTGGCTTTTAGTATGGCCTAGATCTTTTCAGTATGGTGATGAAATCTCGGACTCCATAAATGGCAGAAATATCTTTAATACGTGGGGGATTAGAAGACGTTAGGTGGACTCTATTCCACGAAATTTGTCGTTGTCATAATTGAATGAACTCTATGTTTATTTAATGCAGGTACAAATCCATACTAACCCCTTTCTCGTAACGGATAATTAAATAAATTACGATGCTGGTCATTATAACTTTTTCCCACCTCCTTTTAATTCCTTTCTCTTAAGCTCATTTTTTCTAAAAAGGAATTATCGCAAACACTCAATCAATATGTCATTCTGATAGAGTAAAAGTCCAAGTTTCATAACTATGTAAACGACATTAACTATATATTCCTATAGTTTAATCTCTAAGATATTCTATGACGCATGATTTGAGACTGACATCTCAAGTAATTTCTGTCAGTGGAAACATTACATTACACTGCATCAGTGGCGTACTCAGGAATTTTTTTCGGGGGGTTCAACAAATTCATTTGAGGACAGAGAGAACGGGGATCTGGGGGCGGTAGCCTCCTAGTAAGGGGTTCTGGAGGCAGCTGTAATTTGGTACAAGAAATTTCATTTTATATAGTAAATTTTCCATATTTTTGGTACTTTAAACTATTTATGATGACAACCAATTTATTTGTCATTGCTAATGTAAAACAACTTCGAACCTAGGTAGTTTTAGAATTTTACTGCCTTTTTTCGGAACATCTTGGGGTGTTGGCGTCCTAATTCAGCAAGTTGTAACAATTTCCACAACCGGGTTGAGTTTGGCACGATTTTGGAGGGCCTTCGGAATTTCGGGGGGAAGGGGTTTGAACACCCCAACCCCACCCCCTCGGTACGCCACTGCACTGCATTATAGTTACAGGTCGTGGGGTGTGAAAATTATGGGACTTGTCGTCACACTTCGTTGCTTGGAAGCATTGCGCTGTTGTGTCAATGAGTGTCATTTCTTAAGAGCATGACTGGGCTGCTATCGTCTGAGCTGCATGTATTCCGTAAAACAGCCGTGTGGGAAGTTGTGGTGGGGCGGTAGTCGTGGTCCGATTCTGTGAGAACAAGGGATATGCATTAGTGAGGCGTTAATTCCACTGCCACAGCATCCCACAATGACCACTGCAGCGCACAAACTCTGCTGCATCAATATTACATTGACCCCCGAGTAAGTTATTCCGGTTGCAGAGTTTATAGGAACCGTCAAGAAATATTCAGATGTGGATCAGAAACGAAAAAATATCCATGATTTGAATTTGTACTAAGAGGAATAAAGACAAACACAGTACCTGTCCAGTTAATGAGAATATCAGAACGCCAGGCTGCGTAACAGAATCTGAGACTCAACCTTCAGATTTTTATTTTCCCCCTGGATCAGTCTCTGCTTTGTACTGTGTTTGCTCTAACCTTTAAAATATCGACCTTTTTGTTATGTCGTAGACAACATCGTTGGTGTGAAGTTGTGGCTTCAAAAGAGTGTGTATGACTGCTAGCAGAAGAAACTGTAAAATGTTTTTAATAACTCAACACCAACATATTGTTTATTTAACACTGGCTTAAAAGTAGTTGTAATTATTGTAATTGTTCGTGAATTTGGTAGCCTGTACTTGCAAAGCAGACTGTACGACTATACAAGCCAATTTTTATATAGCTTTCCCTCTTCAAAGAAGGAGACGTTCTGGTAATGTCTATCGTCTCGTTCCGTAACAAGAAAGTTATGGAGTTACTGTTGTGAAATCCATATTGTCATTTCCTGTTACGTTTCATCATTATATGTCTGAAGCAGACCGACACGCCGATCCCACTGGCTGGTCGGTCTAAGGCGTAGTTCTGCGGCCGCTCGCTTGCTGGGATTGTGGGTTCGAATCCCACCGAATGCATGGATGCCTATTGTGATTGTTGTGTGTTGTCAGGTAGGGGTCTCTGAGTCGGGTTGATCACTCCTCCAGAGGATTCCTGCCGAGAGTGGCGTGACTGAGTGATTGTGAATCCTCTGTAATGAGGAGGCCCTACCCACGAGGTGTCGTGGCGCATTAAGAACAAAAATGTAGATCGACGAGATGGTACGTTAATTAACTTTACTTCTACCACGCAATATGCCTTAACGTCAGGTGACTTAGTTATACTTACATGGCAGCAGCTTTTCATAGTTATTGTGTAATAAAGTTTTTCTTGGATGTATTTCTGCGCTATATAGCATAAACCTAATCTTCTTTGAATGCAAAACCCTGTTTTGAACACAGACCTTAATGCTGGTTCGCAAATTAGTGATTTAACTAGATGGGTAACTTCAGCTAGACTAAGACTTTATTATATTCTCCATAGATGAAAAGACTCTGTTCTCTGCATAGGCTTAAATGCTGCCAAAAAGTGTAGAGCATATTGAAGGTATGAAGACATAATGACGTAGGTCTTCTTCATCTAACGACAAAAGGAAGCGTTCCGTATTGTTACTCAGTTTACTGCACTAAGTTTTGTAAACTATAACAATCATGTACCTTTAAAATGCAGGGTTATTTTAAACGATTATTTTAAAAAAGTTTCGGAGAATGTTTAATTCGTCGCATACACCTCTTCCTCAGGCACCTGAGAAGAAACACGACAAATCTGAATCGCAATATCCAGGATTAAACAAAGAACTCGTGAATAAAATGAAAATTTGAAATAGACGGATTTACCCTCCTCCACTTTACACTATAATTTACATACTTCATGAAAAATGTGCATAAAGCACAGTAATATTATACTAGAAGTTAATGGCAGGCAGTAATCGCTTCTGATGTAATGAAATGTATGTAACCGCTAACAGCAATGAGACGACCGCCATAAATTCAACAGCTGTGTGACCCGCGGTTCGTGTTTCCTGCAACACCGTAATATAAAGAAACAAGACCTTAGCATGCTTTACTGCATTAGTAGCACTACTGCGGGTAATCTCGAACGAAGCACGCATGCGCCTGCGTGTTTTGACGTAAGTTCTAGCAATACTGCTACTGCTGTTGATTTTTTTCGTATCATTCTACTTTCAGGTCCTGTTATCTTACATGTTCCACGCTGCGTGTTACCTCTTAGTTCAACATTCTGCGACTAGATGGAAGAGTCGTGCACCGTAATTGATATACCTCGATTTTCCTTCGATGTAATCTAGGTGGCGCCATAGGTCGTCCTACGTGCTGCGAGAATGTCTTGTGTTTGGGAATGAATGTGATTACGACACTTGCGGAAGGTGACGTCATAGGAACAACTTGGGCGGGCTGGGGGCAAGGCGGGCGAATGCCCCCCCCCCCCAATATGTTTTGATAATTACGAATAGTTCTCTTGTGGTTACTGAGTGAAGAGGGGAAAATTAAGAAAACAGGGGTGACAGTGGGGGAAAAGGGATGTAGTGCAAACCAATCTTCCCCCTTTTCCTTCGTAAATTAAAGTTCCTAACACCCCCCCCCCCCGTGTTATTAGCCTATGGCTGACTGTAAGACGTCGAAAGAAAGCAGTTATTGTGAAAGTGATAGATTTGCATAATGACAGCAGTTGTGTCAAAGACAGTAGAGAACATAGGTCAGATTCAACATAACTTTGCTTTACTGCCACGCACTGAATGAATAAGAGGGAATGCTTATCATCTGGCTTGAAATACGTCGTTATAAACTCATGGTCACGCAGCATACTGTAATGTGGGAGCTAGAAATCGTTGGACCTTGAGTTCCTTAACGACGCTTATCAACTGTAGAATTAATCTAGCTTCGAAGGTCATGTTAATGAGTTAGTGCAACAGGTGTAGGCACTTCTGAAGGTATTTTGCCGGCACCTTATAAGAGACGAAACAAAGGGAAGTACATGTGTTAATGTCTCAAACATATTTGTGTAGGGTAGATACGTGAGTCGCGGGGAAGAGCCTGGAACAGTATAGCCTAATTGTTGTGAATCGTCAGCAATACTTTTGCATGTCATGAATTCTAAATTCATCGGTGTGACAAAAAAATATAAATAGGGAACAGCCAACTAGATGCAACAATAATAATTTTATTTACAATTTCAATCAGCTCAACATGTTTCGGGCGATAATTTCGCCCATCCTCAGGAGCACTAGACTGGGATTATAGCTTGTGGTATAAAGCACCGATGATGTTGCCTGCTGGTGACCAGGAAGAGGTGGAACTGTCCTCCTCATCCTGATCACCGGCAGGCAGCATCGTCGGTGCTTTATACCACAAGCTGTAAACACAGTCTAGTGCTCCTGAGGATGGGCGAAATTATCGCCCGAAACATGTTGAACTGATTGAAATTGTAAATAAAATTATTATTGTTGCATCTAGTTGGCTGTTCTGTTATTGTGTCAATGATGCACGGTCACACAGACATAAAAAAAAAATAGAATTAGGTTCATCAAGACAGAGTAAAATAACTCATAACTCAAGGTAAAGCCTCAGTGGTGAAATTAATGAACTAGGAAGTAATCATTTAAGTACCTCAACACATATACACAAATTTCGTAAATTTCCAAGTCATGCACAAAATTAAACCCTCCCACAGGTTTCATTGATAAGTCGCCATCCTCATGAAAGGAATATATAATATTAATACTTCAGTTTTACGTGTACAAATTTAAATTAGTTATATAAATATAATATTATGGGTATTATGGCCAGTATGATATCATATTATTGGTTAAAATTCACTGATACCTCATTGTTTACGATGTGTTTAATTTTACGTATACAGACATCTAATATCGATTTTTTTCTATCTTGAAAGATCAAGTCCTTTTGCCACCTATCGAAGTGTCCTGTATATATGTTGTTTTGAGCTGGTCAAGGATGCAGTTCAAAACTTTGTTTGCAGTTCAATAAACATCAATTACTCCAGGCAGATTTTGTGCTAAGGAATTAACCCAGAGTGTCAGTGACTCGGATATGAAGATAAAATTCAGTGCGCTTTCATTTCTCTGGCCAGTTCTTTTGATGCAAATGCAGGAAATGTTGGTTCGAGAAAGGTAACGGTACGTGTTTGTCCTAGAGCATTACCGGGGTGAAAGCCGAGACTACCCTTGTACTTCATTTCTATTCATTCTGCGTTCTTACGTCGTGCCGTACAAGAAGAGTAGGCCTAAAACAGTCGTATTACTGAGTTGGCACAGATAAAAGTAACATAAAGAATTTCTGATCCAAAAGCAGGACATTCATCTGACTGTGCAAGTAACGTATACACATGCCGGGTAAGCAGTAAATTTTATGTGTCGTTTGTTGTGTATTATGTTGGGTAATAACCTTATAGACTAATTAAGTCCACGGAGCAGAGACTTTATGAGAAGCCGATGGCTTATCTTTTGTACAAAAAAAACCCACTTTTTCTACAACTCGGAGATTTACCTTTTTTTTTTAAGCGTGTTCGCAAATTTTCAAAAAGAAACTATTAAGTCCGTCATGTCTGTCCGTTCGTCTGTCTGAACTCCTGTATAAGAACTTAGTACTTCAGACATGTACGAAAAATTTACCGACTAAATTAAAGTGCTTTCCGTTTCGGCTGGAAGTAACAGAAAATTGATACGAAGACCGACATACTTTTACATTCTGTCGCCTTGCCTGGTCTTTATAAGCCTGTGTCTTCTTTTAAGTATTATGAAAGACTGAAGAAAGGGTTGAGCGTCGAGTGTGAAAGATGAAGGACTGTAAATGTCGCGTATCAACGTTTAAGTCATACTGACTTCACAGTTCTTCGTTTAGGATACGTCCAAGATGCTCATATCTAAATCTGGTACTGGAATACAGAGATATATTATAATGTGTGTTACCAAAACCAGTGAATTTTGGAAACTGTTCGCGAATTTTAATATCTAGGTAATATAACGGAACCAACGTGCCAGATGCTCCAACGTGACGGAGGTTTTCCACCAACATATCGCAACTGTGTGCTGGATGATATTCTGACACAAATCACATTTGTTTCAGTCCGTTTCTTCGAGATTAATTAGACCCTGTACCTTTCCTGCAACACTTTGGCCTCCCAGGTCATCTGTATTTTCACAGTTTTCTACTGTACTCATAGTATTTTATGTCTTCATATTTCTGTTGGGACTGATACATGTTTGTTCCATCCGTCCCTCATTTTATCACCCTGATAATATTTTTTAAACAGCACAAATTCCAAAGCACATAACTATGCAGTTTTATTCATTATTCTGTCAATTTCTTTCACCTGTGCCTAGGTATACCACTCCGCCGTTTGTTTTGGAGCCCCCTTGCCAACACGGACAAAGATGCGTTGCAGATTTTCCGAAATAACACTTGTTCAAGAGCTGTTAGAGAGCTGAATAGTGTGACAGATATTTGGTTGCTTTTAAAGGAACTGCAAACAAACTTACAAGGAGACGACGACTCTTTTTGATTTAAATCTGACGAACTGTTAACACAACATCAAACATTTCTTGAACTCAGAATGGTTGAGTAGATTGAAGCAAAAATATTTGTTTTTCCTGTTTACGTTGTTCTTGCGATGTACCTTACCAGCTCTTAACTATTAGAATTTATGAACCATCTGTGTTTGGAATAAAGAAAGACCAAAACCGTGATGTAGGTCTCACACAAACATCATAAACTCCTTTCACAAACCTCACAGACACTCTAAGGCTTCCTAGGTATTGCGACCTTTTGTGGAGAGCAGAAAATTCTTACCTATGAGACCCTTATCTGAGTAAACTGAAGCTAATTAGCTATCGCAAAAAGTTTCTTTGTGATTCATTGTAACATTATCCTCCTTATAGACGTTCACATCAGTCTCACAAACGATTCCACTCTCGGTTGGCGTCATTTATTTGATTTAAGAATACTGAACACATCGGGTGTCAAGACTGTATTTTCTAAAAATTAAAATAAAAAACATTTTACTATATATTCCGCCAAACTGAGGGTTTAAGACTTTGGGCACCCCACATGAAGACGGTTTGAATAATAGCATTCTTAGTCGGTCACTGTAGTCTGTTTTTGGCGCGACAGCCCTCAGTGGACCAGGGCCCACTGAGGGCTGTTGCGGTTTCTAGATCAAACACAAAGACGCATCAGAGTCGGCAGGACTCCTCAGGACGAGTGAGCAGTTCGTCACACAGACCTGTACCTGACAACACATTACACTCATTACAGTCAGACAGGATTCGAAACTATAAAGCCAGCAGGCGAGCGGCCGCACACCCACGCCTTAGACCGCGCGGCCTCTGGGACCGGCGGGCACTGTAGTGCTGATCCTTATTAATTAATTACTGACAGCTTCATCAATTAGAGAATTGAACTTTACAATGCCGTATTAAAATATCGAACTTGCAACCAGCCGAACAGATTATTCCATTTAAATTGTTCATAGACGGAAACCGTGTACAATTATTTAGCGATTTTCATAATTAAAGCAGACATTTCAATCATTTCGTGTAATACATTAGTAAGTTCTGTGAAATATAGGTTAATACTGGGTGATTTGTATTTTGCTTGCATACAAATGTAGTGGTGCAAAAAATTATTGTAGCTCTCGTGTATTTTCTGGCAGGCTAAAAACATATCACATGGATGGCGCAGGCCAGCCTAACCACAATAGCGTCAGTATCGATTACATCAACATTGCAAAGATGCATAACGTGTTAGCATCGGCCACCTCGGTCATCTGTAGCTAACATGTCCTCCATTTTTTTTTGGTATACGCAACTTTTTTTTTGTGATATTGTCGAAAAACCTGCAGGCGTGAAAAGTGTAAATATTTTATACTAGAGGAAAAAAAAGAAACACGTTTTCTGATATCCTGCATTATACCGAGTAATTGTGCGACGGAAATAGTTACATAATGAAAACATTGAAAAAATCAACTTTACCTGAAAAAGAGCAAGAAATCTGCAAGCATTTTACAGTATTGTTTTACTAACTTTCCAGGGTCTTGAAGACTGACACTCGAGGTTTAACCAAATTTGTGATAACGACACATTAAACATTACTCAGAGACGTAAGGCTGAATGAAAAGAAATATTTATTTTTGTGGTAAAATAAGTTGATTTATTTTAAAGTCATCCGTGGGTGGAGATTTACTTTCATGCCCCCTTTGTGCCTTCATGGCATGTATACGGACAACTTGACTGTTACCGTTTCATGACTGAAACATTTCTTCCAGTAGCTGATAAACTAGAGGGAAAATCAGGAAGAGGGAGAGGGAGATAAATAGATCTACAAGGCGTTCCCTGTTCTCCTCTTATGAGAGGTTCATAATTTAATCTTACGCATATTTAGAGGTGTTTAGCGGACACAGCCTTCTGTACTGTTTGACTCGCCTAATAAGTATCTGTTGTGATGTAATATTTACAGGGTTCGATTTGCGTCTTCTGAAACAAGAAAGTAACCACGACAAATTTTGAGGGAATTTTATGCGTTGTATTCATTTCTTAGTTACATGAATTCCGAACAGAAAGTGAAAGAACTGTATTGTTATAGCGGAGGCAGTGCCAGCCTATCATTGCATTTTTTATGTTAAAAAAATTTCCGTTTCATTTGGTACAGGAAATCTTCATTGAAACTCGCACATGTTTAATCTTTTAACATATCGGTACAGCATAAAACTAATGTATTTATTTTATTTGCTCCTATGACAATGTTGAATTTATGATATTGATTACGAGTTTTATTGACCTGCCTATAAAAGAAACTTGTATTTAGACAAAAATATTGTCAGGCTCAGGGAAAATAGAAAAGAACAAAAGAACTAAGAAGCAGAAAAAAAATAGTAATTAATGTAACCGTCCTCTCCATATTGAATTCCCGGCTTCGGTTACTAAGACGGTATCTAGCGGTTCGCACGGTCCTTTCTCGGGGATGTTGTGGGGTTGTGTTGGTATATCTCTTGAGATTCCCAGCGGTTCTCGATTCAAGGACAAACACTTGCTATTTTTTAATAAATATTCCAAGTTTTTCTGCGGGCTTGCTACAGTTCATACACATTATAAGTTGATACAACTCACATACACAAATTTTGCTACCATTTTCTAGTCATGGCGTGCTAATATGCAAAGGCACTGATTAATACAGGAGCTGTGCCTTGTTGTTGACTTGCTCACCTCATCTACCCTCACTCGTTCCACGTGCTGCCTCGTTTGCTGCAGTACTATGCTAATTACTACATCCCAACAAGAAAAGTGTGTCGGTGCACCCAGCGCATTTGCAAATACTACTATGAAAAGGATCAAAGGCAGGTGTGTGCTATTCATTCCGTGCACTGATAAATAACTAATATTTTTAACAAACAACTAATCGCCTAATGTACTTGTTACTATTATTTACATTAAAAAAACTGACTCCGGCTTGTTTCGATCTCCATGGGATAATCAACAGAGAGTAAACACATCAAGTAATTGTTTATAAAACAACGTCTAAAACTGTTGTAAACAACAGATGTATCTTTATATCTTGCACATCATGCAGTAGAAATATGTTGTAAACTGTTACATGTAAGATAAAACAATATGGAACACAGAGTCTCGGAGGTGGTTTGTACTGTGTCGATGTTTAGCACTTTCTGTTGACGAAGTGGAAGTTTGCAGGTCATAGGATCCCTTCTCTGAAATTTGTTTCTGCCGGATGTGACATTTTGCCGTTAATTTAGTTAAACAAATAAACGCTTGTTCTGGCGATTTCCTATGGGTTATTGTTTGGGCAGCAGACGGTTATTTAAAATGTGTTCAGAATGAATTAACCGGGATTAAAATAATTCCCCATAAGCTGGGTCGGCTTTCTGCACATAACGAATGAAAAAAAATTATAATCTGTTTGAAAATGCCAATAGAGTACAGTTAGACGTAGATTCAGCGTAAAAATGCCTCCATCACTAATAATTAGAGCAGCTCGTGTGGCTATTTATTTGTTTTCCGTGTGAATAGTGTTAAAGTAATGTTGATTTTTACGTAAGTTTTCAGCCAATTGCGGCTGCAAGTGTTCAGATTTTGTAGTATGGACTGAGTTGGTGTGGCTGACCGTTTGCTCTCAAAACTCCGGCAACCTAACTCATGATGGAGAAAGTAAATTGAATATTTTGACAAAGGTTCCATTTCATGTAGATTAGTATGGAAGTACATTTCGGGCATTTTAGGTTCCATATCTTTAGTCAATTTAAATAAATCAAAATTGAGTATTGTTTGGGGCCCAGATTTGTGGAGACAATTTTGAAGTTTGTCTTCTCAGTGCTTGGCCGGAAGAGCCGTGCTGGACATGAACAGTCACAACAAGGTCACAAATTTCTTTTGTCTACCGAAAAGTTAGTCTTCACCCGTGCTAAGCTTGTTTGAGAGGATGAGTGACAATGACTTCACTTGCAGCAGATGTACTGCAAAAACAATGTTTTCCTTCCAGAATACCTTACGGGTTGGCAGTTGTTTCGGACAACTAAAATTTCTACTGGATTTCGAGTTTGAGACAAGCTATGGAAAATACCTTTGTGTTTCTCTTGTTTTTCCAAGTTTCCGGAAATTTATTGTCTGCTTGTTGGAGGACACATTTTTATTTGCTATCAGATATAAACACAGATTTTTTTTTGTCGTGGATTGCGTAGGAGAACAGTCGATCTTCTTATGTCTTATGCCGTTGTGTTCTTACAATGTATCAAAAGTAGCCTAATCCTTATTCCGTGAAAAGTCAGTCGGTCTCCAGCGTCAACAACTAAGTTGTCGGACATTAATCTAGGTCAACACAGCAGTCGGTTACAGCTTCAACAACTGTGTTGTCGGACTTTGATTTAGACATTCTACAGTAACGTTTTAATGCTGGGAAATTTCAACAATGACCAACGTAGATCATTGAGTTCTGCTGGTTCTGAATAAGAAAATGTAGCCGGTTACTTCGCAAATGTTGTTTGCTGACATTATATAGGTAGTGTGGCAGGTGGGGACAAATCTTGGGGGTCGAATTGAAGATCTAATCCCCTTGATCCGTGGGATTAATGCATCTGCACCATGAGGGTCAATTTAAACAACGTCTAGACTTAACCATTCCTCTTCTACATACCGGAAGCAGGAGAAAACTACCTCGACCACAGCTGGAGTAAAATTCGGTGGGGCCCTGTAGGCAGACGTGCCGCTACAGGATGAAGGACGGTGTTTAGTGTGATTAAGTTAAGAAGCCTGAGACGCAAACTGGGGAATGATGACTGCAAATGTGTATAGAGGGTTATACAATTTTATTTTCTTTTGTTGATAAGGCGCAAGATTGCTTCTGCTTTTAAAGTTCATTGTAGATTAATTTTAAATTTAATTTTAAAAACATTTGTATTTTAATATTAATAGTGGCTGTAAGTTGCAGGAATAAGTCATTTTAAATGGAACGGCGTTAGAACTATGTTACAGTGGGTCTAAAGCAAATGCCCATAGCGATTTAGTAATAAAGTAGACTTAACGTTTTCATTTATTTCCTATCGGCTAGTTCAGGTCAGTATTAATTTTTGTTAGTTTAGATTTCATCTGGTACATTTGTTAACGGTCGCTAAAATCGACTACAAACGCGGGCGTAAGGAACGTTTCATAAAATCAATAAATACTTTTCAGCTCTCTCGCTGCCTTTCAGATTTATTCGGCTGCACTGTATGCTGTGCTGGTGTATCAGCGTAGCACGCAGGGGCCCTTTGTCACACAGTGTTATGTCGTCCTATCTTTCTGCGTCTGTTTCCCTTGGGGCCATTTTTCTTCATTTCGCTTTGAAGTTCGCGCAGATCCCGTTTCTGTTGTAGCTACTCAAAGTTCGTTATCCCACACCATCTTCAACGCAACTTTTATTTATTCTTATTGGGGTTTGGAGTCGGTTTATTTTATATTTCTCGGTCCTCTTTTCATATCCCTTCATATCATTCTAAAGTCAACACAGATGTGGGAAATGATGTCGCAGAATTGTGCAATAAATGAGGAGAGCGTTCAAGTAGATGTGAAATAAACTATTTCACTGGATTAAGTATTTTAAGTTTCACTTTAAACAATGCCACTATTATTAAAGGCTGAAACTCTTCTTCATTCAAGGCACTATTATCATGAACTATCACCGTGAAAGTTTTAAATACACGAATTTTTTAATTTTTCAAGTAAATTTCAACGTAAGTGCTTAATTGAAAAACATATGGAATGAAACTGTTATGTTATGTTTATGTTTATGTTTACCTAAAGGAACTGAAGAAAAGAATGGGCATTTTCAGTTACTGCAGCAAGTCTACGGCCCGGTATTCGCGCATTAATTGTTCATTTAATTTACAATAAAAGTAATTGTGGACGCAACAGAGAGCGAGGTTTTGTGTTGTTGGCTTTGAGCGATAACAACATGTAGTCTGGCATAAGCTTACCAACGAGTGATCCAAGTTGTGGAAGCGATTTGTGATATATAGGGGTGAGGATAGACGGGTCACACATGAGAAGGGGGAAGGTGGGAGGAGCCCAGACATGTCAGTGAGGAATAACGCGGAAGAAACAACTCCAGAATGTTTTTGATAATTTACAGGAGAGGTGGGTATACAGCTGTACTCATGCTCACGATCGGATTCTTCGCCTCAGCCGTCGGAGGTTTGATGGATCTCAGAATCGTACTGAGCAGAATAACGGAAAAGATATTTGTTACTGGCTGAAATTAAAATATGGCTACAAATTCCGTGGCTGATAACTTCAGGGACAGTTTTCACAGTTTCATGTTTTACAGGGACAAGAAATTTTTATAGCTGAAATTTAAATCGACGCCATCGCTGGAGAGGAACATGGCATGGACAGTGACCGTGATAATTTACTGAGGCGCCAATGACAAAATATAGAGGAAGTTCGTGCATTGTCGCATATAGAAACCATTTCGTTCGTTTGCGTTACTTAATAGAAACCAAGCAAATAAAATGCTATTTAAAATAGAATATCCCACACTTTTAATAATTTTTGGCACTTATGAATGAGATTGTGTGTTAGCCTGTGCTTACCCGCCTTTCCTTTTTTGTGTGCTTCTGTAATGCTTCGTATATACGGTATATTGGCAGCCACCTTACGACGTACGGCCTGATAATCTAATATTATTTGTTGAAGAGCACAATATATTTATTCTCTCGATTACACTATGTTAATTCCCCACTATGTGATTTTGCTCCTATTCTCTTATTTGGAAATTTTTTTCTTATTGCCTTCTCTCCGTCCCGTTTTATTATATTTTCTTTTCTTCTGGCAAAGGATCGTAACAAGCAGACCCAAAGTTAAAAATATACATACGTTTTTTAATCTTTTGGATTTTCAGGTAGTTCGGAGGAAGGTGAAATATTCAGAACTGAACGGTAGCAAGCCTACCGAGATTTTCATCTGCTCTTCATCTCTCGCGTGATCCATAACAATCCTAAATTAAATGTAAGCCAAATATTATCTTTTTTCATTGTCACCCTGTGCCTGTTACAAATTATAAGTGAATAAAGCCGATGCATTTGGCCTAGTGAATTAAGTATGAGACGAACCAAATTGTTACACTCTCCGACATGTTTCGTACTTTTAGGTCGAACACCACAGACCGATATACAGCATCGATAATTCCTAACCCTGCGAATACCTAGGAATAGAAATCAACAGGTCCTGACGTTTAGAGGATTTCGTGGTATCGGTCAAGTATATATAGAGAATGAAACATACACTGACCAAGAACCATGACGATCGAGTGTAAACCACATAGGGCACACCAAAAATATTTTGATATTTTAAATTTATTTCGAACTATTTTATACATTTATAGACTAGGTAAATACTGTTGTGCATGTTTCCGATAATGTTGCTACCATTAGAAAGCAAATACTCATACATACAAGCAAATGTTTTTATGTGGCTTGTAAAATTGCACCTGATGCAGTGATGTAACGTATTATAAATTCAGTAATTTCTAACAGTATTAATTGT